>Ga0181520_10001686_pt1 | contig 44084 bp, 33 predicted proteins | sample PEATcosm2014_Bin_29_FD_132451 | JGI IMG/M metagenome (GOLD analysis project Ga0181520, IMG submission 132451) | Peatland microbial communities from MTU Mesocosm Facility, Houghton, MI, USA - PEATcosm2014_Bin02_30_metaG | ecosystem: Environmental > Terrestrial > Soil > Wetlands > Peat | place... | reverse complement strand
CTCGTCCGTCAACCGGCTGAACCGGACGCCACGGCGAATCCGCTCCTCGTTGAGAGCCACGAAGCGATCCACGGAACTCTGGAGAAAGCCGAGCCGTTTGTAGCCGTCGAACAGGAATCGCCGACTCACCAGCCCTTGCCGACGCCATCGGGAGACCGTTTTTGTCGATACGCGGAACTGCCGCGCCAATTCGTCGACCGTCAACACCCGTTCGCCGGCTGCCGAGGCGGACACTCTGGCCGCGTCGGACAAGTCCTAGACGAACAGCCGCAAATCATGGCGGGCCTCTTTGCCGGTGAACTTGAGGTCAGGGTCCGACTGGTAGCCGTTGTTCGTAACCCGATGACAAACGTACTGGCAGGTGTACGTCCGCTTCGGATCGAGTTCGTTCAGAAGTCTCTCTGCCGAGGCCGCTTGCTGGACCTGCTTTTCGTACGACGCGAATCGCACCTGCTGGTCTCGAAGCTGCCGGATGGCTGGGCTCAAATAATCGGTGTGCATCGTATTTCCTCCGCCCGGTTGTGATGGCCCCGCATCCGCGAAAACAAAAAAAGCCGACGTGGCGGAACACCCGGAGGTATTCCCCCACGTCGGCTTACTCACTAACGAGCCCCCCGGGGCACACCCAGGCTGCTCTCTACTTAGTCATCCGACAATTTCGGTGGTAAAGCCGCAAGCACGTTATCCGCGGCTGCCCCACCGCTACAATCATACGCCGGTAGGCGGCGAATGCAATGGGCCTTTTGCTGTTCTTGCCCATTTGGTATCATTTTGCCTGAATTATTTCTAGTGGAGAATCTGATGGCTCATGTTTCGTCAACCAGCGGGGACGTTTCGCTTCCTTACTTCTCCAATCAGGGGGGTGTCTTGAAAACACAGGGAGAAATCGAAGCCGCCACTTGCGAGGGAATCAGTCGCTTCGAGCAGGATTACATGGGCCGGGGGCCCAAGGACATTTATACCCACCTGCTCGGTGATCTGCTGGTGGTCCGCCTCCAAGGCGTGTTGACCGCGGCCGAGCAGCATCTGGTCAAGTCGCTCCCGGCCGAGAAGGAACGGGACCTGTTGAAGCAAGTGCGCACCCATCTCATCGAAACGGCCCGTCCGGTCATGGAAGCGATGGTCCAGGAGATCACCGGCGTCAAGGTGTTGACCCTGCACCATGATATCAGCACCGTGACCGGCGAGGAGGTGGTTCTCTTCACCCTTGCCGAGTCGCCTGTTCTCCGTGAGGCCAAGAAGAAATAGTCTTTCCGGGCAGACAAGGGCGTCGGGCACCGACGATTCCGAGAGGATGGTGCCTTCGAAAGCTTGCTCTCTGGGTGGCAGCGCCGTTGAATGTGTTCGCCACGGTGGGATGGCCATTGATCCGTGCCATGAACGGCACGGGGAACGCGGTCCTCCGCTTCCGGGGCTTTCAACCTGCCAGCGGCCGAGAAATGGTGCACTCGATCGAAGAGCTATCGCTCCTCATCGAGGACACGGAAGAAGCGGGAATCCTCGGTGAGACTCAGGCCGACGTCGTACAGCAAGCCTTCCGCCTATCCGGGAAACAAGTCCGTGACTGCATGGTTCCACGGGACAAGATGGCGATGCTGGAATTGACCGCTTCACCGGAGAAGGTATTGGACGCGGTGCGGCTCGGGGCCCACACGCGGATGCCGGTCTACAAGAGCGAGTTGGACAACGTCGTCGGGATTGTCAACACCAAGGATCTGTTCCACCTCTTCAGCCTGCGGGGAGCGGTCATTCTGGAGGATGCCCTCTATCCGCCCCGTTTCTTGAAGCCCGATGACGACGTGGCCGCGGCGCTGCAACTGTTTCTCAAGGCCCACCGTCCCATGGCTCTGGTGCGTGAGGAAGGCGGAAGAGTTCTGGGACTCATCACGCTGGAGGACATCCTTGAAGAGATCGTTGGCGAGATCGAAGACGAACACGACCCGCACCCGCTTGAACGCCTGCTCCATGCCGTGCGACGAGAGACCAAGCCGGCGGAGCCGGCACCGAAGCAGCCGCCCGCGGGAGATCGCTTACTCACGGTGCCTTCGCCATTCCACTTTGATACGGAGAGAGCCTTTCCGCGATATGAAAGACAACTCTTCACCCAATGAGTGAAGCTCATAGCGGTATCCCTTCATCTTCAACCCATCCTCGCTCAACACGTTAGCGTGGCAGGGCAGCCGGCCGGACCGCTAACTCGGCGATGAAGGCGGCGTACCGCTCTTTACTGGCCTGGGTGTTCCACTTGCCGAGATAGTGGCGGCGGCCATTTACCTGTACGATGGCTTGGCCTGTTCCCTTGTGGTGCCGATATTTCGGCAGGGTGGAAACGGTCGTAGCAGACATTGCAGCACGTCCTTTCAGTTAGCCAGCAACGGTACTGGGGCTGTTCTCCGCAACGCCAACGCGGCTCCGCGCTATCGCCCGCGCGGCTCTATCGCGGCCTTCTTGTGGACGGTTCCCATGATTCATTTTGCCTTTGTGAACGGCGGGCCAAAAGGCCAGCGCCTGGGCGACTGAAAAGGCTAGCTTCTCGGATTGATAACGTTGGGCGGCGTCGCCGCACTCATCACGCTCCGCCGTGATGATTTCCTCACGGCGGAGCGTGAGGAGTACATTGCTGGCAGCCTGAGAAGCTATAAACGGATACTTCGCACGATGTGTTCCGTAGCATCTTCTGCGTCTCATCTTCTCTAATTTGCCACGCCGCACTGCTTCCGCCCCTAAAATCTACGAAACCGGTACAGTTTATCACCGCGGCGGCCGATCTTACCGTACGATGTGGTGCAAACATTGCCGACAGGATGTGCCTGCGCGAACGTCGGGCGACCGGCCCGGTTTCTGCTGCCCGCGGTGCGGCGAAATCGTTACGGCCGATCCCTCGATCGCGCCCGAGCCGGCCCCGGCCTATGACAGTTGGGAAATCGACGAGCAGTTGCGCCATATCGACCGGGTTTTGCATAGCGCCCGGGAAAGCGGCCGGCAGCCTTCCGTCGCGCAGCCGCAGACCACGCGTTTCGACCCGCCGCACGCCGCGCCCGCCGCCTGGCACGCGCCGGCCCGCAAATCCGGCCGGCGACGCAGGGCGCCCAAGCCCGCCCGCAACCCCGGCTCGCAGGTCCTCACCTCGCTCGCCTTGCTATTGGGCACGATGAGCCTGGTCTGCGGCGGCATTCTGCTGGCCTGGTCGGTGATAGCCGGCCGGCCCGAGCTTTGGTCGATCGGGCTGCCCGTCGCGATTGGCGGGCAGATCGTGTTGTTGATGGGCCTGGTGCTGCAAATCGATCGGCTCTGGTCCGACAATCGTGCCGCGGTGGACAAGCTCCACGACGTGGACGATCAAATCGGCGACCTGAAGATGACGACCACGCTGTTGGGCACCAGCCAGGGACCGACCGGCGGCGTCTTCTATTCCCACTTCGCCGGCGGCGCCAGTCCGCAGTTGCTGTTGGCCGATCTGAAGGGCCAGCTCGACCTGCTGGCCGTCAAGCTTGCCCAGGACGAGCGGTGAGTGCGGGGAAGGGGGAAGTTCTCTCCCAGCCCGGGTGGCACCGATAGCTCGGCTATCGGGGTGCCGTCAGGCACAAGAGGCCGTCACTTGATCCAACGAATGGGCACGCCCACGCTCCCCGGGTGGCCCCGATAGCTCGGCTATCGGGGTGCCGTCAGGCACAAGAGGCCGTCACTCGATCCAACGAATGGGCACGCCCACGCTCCCCGGGTGGCACCGATAGCTTGCCTATCGGGGTGCCGTCAGGCACAAGAGGCCGTCACTCGATCCAACGAATGGGCACGCCCACGCTCCGCCCCTGCTCGTAATAGCGTGCCGAACTAAACACCCAATCGCACGCCTTTGCCACCAGGCCCGCACGGACAGGATTCTCGTGCATGTAGGTCAGTTTCTCCCGGACCTTCTCTTCGCTGTACAGGTTGAAGGGGTAATACTTCGCCTGCCAGAACGGATCATCACCGCCAATCTTCTCCGCATAATGGACAAACTTGTTTTGTACCAATCCGCCGATGTGGTGGGAACTCAGCCGCTTCCACTGCTGCATGAAGACGCTCAACTGGCCCGGAATGGGAAACCATACGATGGCATGAACGTGGTCGGGCATGACCACGAAACCCACACACGACGCCTTTCGGCCGGCCAATTGGGAGTTGAGCACGCCCAACACCACGCGCTTCGCCGCGTCGTCGTCGAGCAACCGTCGCCGATGGTAACAGGAGAACGTGACGAAGTGGGCGTGCAACTCATCGTCATAGATCGCTCGGCTGCCCATGAACAAAAGCATGCACACCACACCGTGTTACGTCAAGCGGCCCCTAGGAACACGAACTCCCGTTGCCTCTGGTGCCTGTCGGCACCCCGATAGACAAGCTATCGGGGCTACCCACGCCCCGTCGGGTGGCCTGGACAGCTTGCCTGCCCGGGCGGCGCAGCCGCAGGAGGTGTTTGGTGGATCCCCGGACCCTCTTGTGCCTGTCGGCACCCCGATAGACAAGCTATCGGGGCTACCCACGCCCCGTCGGGTGGCCTGGACAGCTTGCCTGTCCGGGCGGCGCAGCCGCAAGAGGTGTTTGGCGTCCTTGGACCCTCTTGTGCCTGTCGGTACCCCGATAGCAGAGCTATCGGGGCCACCCGTGGCCAGCCGATGAAAAAGAACCCGAGACGCTGGCATCAGTTTTCCGCCCGCAGGTCCGACCACTCGATGCTTCCCCAGCGATCGCGTGAGCGTCTTCCAGGAGGACTGCCCGGACATCTTGCGGCGTTCACTCCGCCAGGCGTTTCAGTGTTTCAGCCATGGGACGCCGTGAACGGGGCCGGAGAGAAAAAACATTGATTGCCGCCAACCCGTCCCACGCGTGGAACGGCTGGCTACAGAAAAAATGGGCTCCCATCCGCAGCTAGACGCCTGGGCTACAGAAAAGAACAGCGGGCCGAGCCACGAAAAAAGCCTACGGACTTTCGGTCCGTAGGCTTCTTGATTGCTCCATCTCAGTGCCGGCCGAAAGCCCGCCGGCACTATTGGAACTTGCTTTCGTCGAGCAGGTAGCCTAGTGGCGGCACACTCGGAATCTGAGCGGTTCCCGAAAGGGCTGGCGTCTGGCTCCATGGCGCAGTAGCAGTCATCGTGCCTGTGCTTGAAACTGTGCCGCCCGATGCTGTCCTCCCCGGGATGCCACTGTCGTAGGGGGTCATCAGCATCATGAATGTGGGGACGTCGATGCTGGTGTTGAGGAACTGCGAATGGCCGTCGCAGAAGGAGACGTTTACGCCGCCCGGATGCCGCGACAACAACTTGTCGGAAAGAGAGGGATTAGCAGACCACTGGGACCACTCAAAGCCCACGCCCGCTTCCATATCGTTGGTATAGGGGCTTGTCTGTGGAACTAGCGCCTGGGCCGGGCTTTTGGCACTGCAAATTGTCGGCGGCGTGGTCCATTGGGCAGTATTAACCACCGGGGTCACGCCGCTCTCCTGCCGCGGAATGACAGGCACAGGCGGACTGGCCGGAAGGTCCAACAGTGACTCCCCCAATAAGAGCGTCGTCGAGGAACCGTCGTGCGAGTTAATGTAATCCAACGAGACCTGAACGGACGGCACGGCAACGGCAAAGTTCGCGGTCTGCATGGGCGGGGCCTGGTCCTGGCAAACCCCGAGGAACTGATAGTTCCAACCATTGCAACCGCGATTGCACACGTAAGAGCACCACCCATGAATGGTGTCATCCGTCGCATCGCTCGGGCAAACCAGGATCTTCATATAAGGGTTGATGCCATTGGTCGTCACTGGGTTAGCGGCGAAAGTGTTGGTGGGATAACCCGCCCACGCGTTGTACATTTCCACCTTTTCCAGCATCGGCAGCACCGCCACGACCCAACTGCCCGGGATCCCGCCGGCCCCGTTGTTAACCGTCGCGTTGTTGGTCCCGATCCAGTTCGCATAACCAGGGAAGCTCTTGCGGCTTGATTCATAGGTCATCATGGCCGTGGAGAGCTGCTTCTGGCTGTTCAGACAGGTCGCCCGGCGGCCGGCTTCGCGGGCGGATTGGACTGCGGGAAGCAACAGCCCCATCAACATGCTGATGATCGTGATCACCACCAGCAGCTCCACCAACGTGAAGGCGGAAAGACGATTGGCGGCACGATATCTGTGGATAGAACGTCTCATGATCGGTCTCTCTCAGTTCCGGATTTTCGAACAACCCTTACCCCACTCATTGTCCCACAGATCGACAAAAAAATCCAGAGGCGTCCGGCAAAGTGTGCCGCAAGATTTTTTGGCAGATGGCCCTCCACGCCCGTTTACGGGCGTTTCCGGCGCAGCCGGTATGAGGTCTGGCGTTTACGCCGGGTTGCCGTGCGTGCTGGGATGCGTAAATGTCAGGCCCGTTCACGGGCCTCCCGCAGCCGCTGGCAGGAGCCCCGTGAACGGGGCTGACCCTCGCCGAAGCAGAGGAAGGTCGCAAATTCGCATAACCCGGCGTAAACGCCGGGCCTAATACCGCCTTTGGCGGAAAAGGCCCGTAAACGGGCCTAGCCCCCCGATCTGGGGCAGCGGTTGTGTGCCTCGTTACTCCGGTGATCAAACCCCCAATCCCGAAATCCCGCAATCCCCCAACCCCTCTGCCCCGCTCTTTCCCTTCCATTTTTTTCCGGATTCTGGAACAATGCAGATACAGGGCAAGTTAACCGTTCACGGGTCGGCGACCGTAGAAGCGGCGTCTCGCCGCTTTTTGCGGCCAAACGGGCCTGACAACGCCGAACAACGCGGCGAGACGCCGCGTCTACGGGGCTGTGAACGGTTACCAGGGCGAGTTACGTGGCGGGAAACGCGGAACAGAGAGAGGGCGCGATCATGAAACGCTTGTCGAGCACCACCGGCCGCAGAAGCCAGGCTTCCCCCTTCGGCCTTTCGCCTTCCGGTTTCACGCTTGTCGAATTGTTGGTCGTGATCACGATCATCAGCATGTTAGCGGCGCTCTTGTTGCCGGCCGTCCTCAGCGCCCGCGAACGGGCCCGGGTGGCCCAATGCTCGAATAACCAACACCAGATCGGCGTGGCCATTCATCAGTACGACATGACCAAGCAGCATTTGCCGGGATGGGTCAATGCCATAAAGGTGGACACCACGCCAACCTGGGCATACGTGAACTGGGTCCCGGTTCTGCTGCCCTACTTGGGGCGAATGGATTTATGGGAGGGCGCGCCGCCGACCACGAATGGCTGGCGCACCGGTAACCCGGCTGCGGCGGCGCAGGTCCATTTGAATGAGGTCGTTTGTCCGGACGATCCCAACGCGACCGGACCTACTACGTTGAGTTACGCAGTGAACATGGGGCTCAACGACGGCAATAACGCCGGCCTCTTCCGTGACAATTACAGTGCCTGGATCGTGAACAACATCATCACGCCCACAAACACCATCAGCCTTTCGAGCGTCAAGTCGCCGTCGCGGACCGTGATGCTGGTAGACACCGTGCAGGGCGACACAAGCGGCGTCGGCGCCAGTTGGACTTCGTGGGCGAAAAACTCGTCCCCCCCCACCCCGACCGTTGCATCAGGACCGCCGTGGCCCATCAACGTCGGTTTTTTCTGGCCCGCTGACACAACCACCACGATCGGCACCGTCGACTTGTACAGCGGCACACAGTACCAACACGTCGTCCATGCGGGAATCGTCGTCGTCGCTTTTTGCGACGGGCACGTCGAGTTGTTGCCCGACAACACGCTCTGCAACAGCGATCCCACCAACCCGATTTTCGGAGTGCTGCAATAGCTGCTTGGCCTGTCGCCCAGTCAGCGTTATGCCCGCCGCAGCGGCGCCGATTTCAAAAGAAATCTTGCCGCACCCCGTCGCCGCGGGTGTGGCAAGATTTTCTGGCAGATCGAATCACGCCCGTTCACGGGCGTTTCCGGCGCAGCCGGTGTTAGGCCCGGCGTTTACGCCGGGTGGTGTTCTCGCCGGAGCGCGTAATGGTCAGGCCCGTTCACGGGCCTCCAGCAACCGTCTGGCAGGAGCCCCGTGAACGGGACTGACCCTTGTCGAAAGGGAGGATAGTTGCAGTCGCGCACGACCCGCGTAAACGCCGGGCCTAACACCGCCTTCGGCGGAGAAGGCCCCTAAACGGGCCTGTTTTCCGCGGTTATGACATCGCCCAGAAATCTTGCCACGCCCCCGCCGCCGCGGGTTCTTGACAGCCGTCGGTGGCCGGCCTAAGATCGAACGCACTGCGTGTGAGCACGATTCCTGCCCGTTATCCGTTGCGCGACATCCGCTGTAAGGGACCGTCAAGAAATAAGTTGATGAACTTTACCACGTCATCCTGAGCGCAGCGAAGGATCTCGCCCGAGAACCCGCGGAGATTCTTCGCTGCGCTCAGAATGACAATTGCACAGGTTGTTTTTTGACGGGCCCTAACCTGTAGTGGATCGGCCGGCGCCCTTTCCAGACTGTCACTTTCACGAGGAGGTTTGCCATGCTTCGAACAACAACATCGTTGGCGACGGGGACGATCCTGGCGGTGATCCTGAGCGCGGCGTCGGCCGCCGATCGCCCGCTCAATCAGCCCCCCGCGGGCTTCACCAATCTCTTCGCCGGCAAAGACCTGTGCGGCTGGCGCGGCCGCCAGCAGGATTATAGCCCTTACGAAGAGGCCAAGCTCTCCAAAGAGCAGCTCGCCGCGAAGCAGCGCGAGTGGAATGCCGACATGGCCAAGCACTGGCGCGTGGATGAGGAGAAGGGCGAGATCGTCTCCGACGGGCACGGCGTCTATCTGACCACCGGCAAGGACTACGGCGACTTCGAGTTCTTCGTCGATTGGCTGATGGTCAGCCACAACGGCGATTCGGGCGTTTATCTCCGCAGCATTCCGCAGGTGCAGATTTGGGACCCGGACAACCCCGGCGTGGCCGCCCTCGGCGCGCCGAAGGGTTCGGGGGCACTGTGGAACAACAACAATGACAACCCCGGCAAGTGGCCGCTGGTGAAGGCCGACAACCCGGTCGGCCAGTGGAACACCTTCCGCATCAAGATGATCGGCGCGCGGGTGTGGGTGTGGTTCAACGGCAAGCTGACGGTCGACGGGCAGATTCTCGACAACTATTTCGATCACTCGAAGCCGGTGCTGCCGCGCGGGCCGATCGAGCTGCAGACCCACGGCTCGGAGATTCGCTTCCGCAACGTCTACATCCGCGAGATTGCGGCGAAGGAGGCCAACGCCACACTCGACAAGCGCCACGACTGCGGCTTCAAGAGCATCTTCAACGGCCGTGATTTCACCGGCTGGAGCGGACCGGTGGACGAGTACGAAGTCCGCGACGGCGCCATCATGTGCAAGCCGAACAAGGGCGGCACCATCCATACGGACGAGGAATACGCCAATTTCGAGGCCCGGCTGGAGTTCAAGCTGCCGCCCGCCGGCAACAATGGGCTGGCCATCCGCTATCCCGGCCAGGGCGACACGGCCTACGTCGGCATGTGCGAGCTGCAAATTCTCGATGACGACGCGCCGCAGTACAAAACGCTCGATCCGCGGCAGTATTGCTGCTCGATCTACGGCGTGGTTCCGGCCCACCGCGGCTATCTGCGGCCGGTGGGGCAGTGGAACTACGAGCACGTGATCGTCAAGGGCACCACCATCAAGGTCGAGCTGAACGGCTCGGTCGTGGTCGACGCCGACGTAAGCAAGGTTCACCAGTTCATGGCCAACCACGAGCATCCGGGCCTGCTGCGGACCAAGGGCTCGTTCGGCTTCGCCGGCCACAGCGATCCGGTGCAGTTCCGCAACATCCGCATCAAGACGCTGGATTAGCTCGCATAGCGTTGTAGGGAACGGCCTCCGTGCCGTTCCGAACGCCAAAGGGGCGCGGAACGCCGCAGAGGCAATCCCGTTCGGCACGGCAATCGTGAACTTGGCAGACGGTGGGAGCCAATTAGCCGTTGTGCGCGAGGGCCGTTCACGGCCCTGGAATCAATTCAGCATTTGTCGTGCCGAACAGGATTGGCACGGAGGCCGTTCCTACAGCGCCGCCGCAGTACTACCGATCTTGCCCGTCAAAACCCATCAGACGTATCGCGTTGCGCAATTGTCGTGCCATCCCACCACACCGTCCTTGTGAAGAGGCCGCCATGAGGTTACTCACGATAGCCGTCGTTGCGTCTACGCTCGCGTTGGCGCAAAACCTGGATGGCGCAGAGTTGCCGTCTGGCTCGGCGCAAAATCGCCTCGCCGACGGCTTGGTGGGGCGTTGGAAACTGGACGAGCCGGCCGGCGACCGGGCCGCCGACTCGAGCGGCAGCGGGCTCTGGGCTACCTTGCTGAACGGCCCCCAACGCGTGGCCGGCGTTCTGGGAACGTCGCTCGAACTGAACGGCGTGAACCAGAGCCTCTCGATCCCGCACTCGGCCAAGCTCCGCCCCGCCCGCACGATCACCATCAGTGCCTGGGTGTTGCCCAACGAGCTGGCCGGCACGCGGAGCATCTATCGCAAAGAGGATGGCAACGACCGGCATCTGTTGGCCTTCCACGAGCACGGCACCGTGTTGGCGTTCGGCCTGGGGCTCGACGGCGGTTACGCGGAACTCTGTGCGCCGCTCGGGCTGGCGCAACTGAGCGAGGATCGCTGGCACCTGGTCACGGCGGTCTACGACGGCACGGCCAAGCGGGTCTATTGGGACACGGCCGAGATCGCCAGCCAGGCGGCCTCGGGCAAGCTGGCCACCGCAGGCACAGCCCCCGCGTTCGTCGGCTCGCTGGCCGGCTTTGCCGAATTCTTCGACGGCTGCCTGAGCGACGTCAGGGTCTACGGCCGGGCGCTGAGCCCCGGCGAGGTCAAGCAATTGTATGCATCGGCGGCTGACGTGAAGGCCGGCGTGGCGGCCATTCGCGCGGCGTATCAGCAGGCGGAGGCCAAACGCGACGCCTCGCCACATCCCGAGACGGTGCGGGTCCTGCGGCCGTTCCACCCCTCGGTGCAGGCCCGCTGGGCGCTCGAGGGCTTTATGACCAAGGCCCCGCGCCGGCTCGACGGACCCGAGGGCTACTATCGCACGGTTTTTGACTGCGCTCTGCTCCCCAAGGTGAAACGCAATCACGACCGCTGGGACCTGGGCGACTGCACCGCCCGGTCGATCCTCTCCTGGGCCGCCCTGCGGGAAATGACCGGCGACGCCGCCACGGGCCGCGAGGTCGAGCGCGGCCAGCGCGAATACCTGCTCACCTGGCTGCATCCCGAGACGGGCCTGATCTATTACCAGGTCGATGCCGCGCGGAAAACGTATCACTATCAGACCTGGGATCAGAGCCGCACGCTGCGGGGGCTGGTCCGCTGGTATCAGATCGAGCCGCAGGACCGGCCGCGGATCGGCCCGTTGGTGGAACGGATGATTCGCGGGCTCGCCCGTTTTTCCACGCTCCGCGGCGTCGATCCGGCGTGGGGGCCGTGGCAGGCCTGGCCGGCGGACGAGTTCACCAACGATCAGCCCGGCCCGCCGCTGTCGCCCGACATCGACACGCTGCGCGAGGGACTGACGATCGAGCCGTTGGTCGAGTATGCCGAGATGACGAAGAATCCGCAGATTCTCGACCTGGCCACTCGTTATGCCAACTGCGTGATGGGCGGCCACGCCGGCGACAACGTCCCGCCCGACCGTCGCCGCAACCTGCAAATCGCCCCCGACGGCTCGTTCCACGGCCATTTCCACTGCAAGACCACGGGCCTGATCGGCGTCGTCAAGCTGGCCCGCTACCTGGCCCTGCACGGCCGGCTCGACGAGGCCCGCCGCTATCTGAACCGCGTTCGCCAGAGCTACGACTGGATTCTCGATCCGCGCAACTTGGGCGGGGGCAGCCGCATCGGCTGGATGCCCGAGCGGCCCGGCAGCGAAATCCACGAGACCTGCTGCGTGGCCGACATGCTGGAGCTGGCCGAAGCGCTGGCCTCGTGCGCCCCGCTGGCGCCGGAGTTTCACGATTGGGCGAATCTGCACGACGACGTCGAGGCGATGGGCGTCAACGTCGTCGGGGGCTGCCAAATCCATCTCACGCCCCAGTTTCAGGACCGCCTGGCTCAGTTCTATCGCCAGAACGGGGCCGATGCCAAGGAGCAACTGGCGGCGGCGCAGGTTTTCGAGGGGCTGCTGCCGGCCGTGATCTACCACAACGATCTGCTGTGGCATCGCGGCAATGAGGACTGCCTGATCTGCGGCGGCTGTTGCATGTACTCCGGCGTGATTGCCCTGTACACCGTTTGGCGCGACGCGATGACGTTCCGCGACGGTCAACTGCGGATCAACTATTTCGTCGATCGCCAATCGTCCGCGGCGGTGATGACCACCCGCCAACCGCTGCGGGGCGAGGCCGAAATCGTGCTCCGCCGCCCGGCCGGCGTGCTGCTGCGGGTGCCCAACTGGCTCCGCCCGGAACAACTAACGGTCCGCATCGACAACGCGAGAGCTAAGACCGATCGTTTTGATCCGACCGGGCATTACCTGGCGTTGGGCCATCTGGCGGCCGGGGCAAAAATCCAGGTCGCGTTTCCGCTCGACGAACGCGTGACGAACGACCGGCTGGCCGGCCATCGCTATCGCATCCGCTGGCGCGGCAACTACGCGACCCACCTGTGGCCCGGCGAGGCACGGATTCCGCTGTTCTTGACGGGTTCGGATTGAGACGCGGCCGGAGACCATTGAAAATAGTCCAGCGATTCATCGTTGGGTACAGAACGCGTCCCGGAGGGACGATTGATAGTAGCCCAGCGATTCATCGCTGGGCACGGAGGTTGAAGAGAATATCGGTTCGTCCCGTCAGGGACGATCGAAGATATGTCTCGAAATTAGGGCTTCAGTCGTCCCTCCGGGACTCCCGGCACCGATTGCGCGGCCAGCGGTCCCAGCAATGAATTGCTGGGCTATTGTCGGACGTCCCTCCGGGACTTGCCAACCGGCTTCAGGGCGGCCGTCCGGCTCTCTTGCAGGCGGGGCAAGAGCATGGCGACCGTGTAAATCTGTCCGGTGGGCACGGTGAATAACTTGCTCTCCGGACCGCCGGTCATGACTTTGCCCACGTTCTTCCCGGCGGAGGACTTGGTCATGTAGGCCACCATCTTCTCGCCGCCCGGATTGCGAATCAGGTCGCGGATGGTCTGCTCGCCGTTGGGCAGACTGGCCAGCCGATCCAGCCGGTCGAAGACGTTGGGATAGGACGAGATGCGGCGCATGAATTTTTGCCCGGCCGGCGTGCCGAACTGCTGAACCAGGAAGGCGTCTTGGTCGGGCACGGCTTCCAGGATTTCGGCGGCGTCGGCCAGAGGCAGCCCCTTCGCCCGAAGCTGTTTCAGCAGCGGGGCCACGTCCTCGCGGGTGATCAGATCGCCGGAGCGAAAGTCGCGCCGGCCTTGAAAGTACCGCCACACGGTTTGCTCGATGGCGGCCGCTGACGGTATCGGCTTGTTCGCCGACGTGCCGCTCTGCGGGCCGGCCGCCAGCGGCGCAAGGGCCAGAATCGTGAGAACTGCAAAGCTGTGCATTATGGAACCCTGTTTCGATTTTGACCGTGAGATAGTCTGCTGGCCAAAAGCCCCCGGGATTGCAATTCCGGGCGTTTCCACGGCTCGGCAAGCGCCACGGGTCTCCCCACAAATATAGCCCATGCGACGGGCGTGCCGGCGCCCCCCCTTTTGATCGGCATTGGCTGGACGCGCCCCCCAGCGGTTGGTATGCTGAGGGTCCCATTTTCGACCGGCTTCTCCGAAGGGAGTATCGCTTTTTCCGTTTGTGGCCTGCAGGACCGAGACCATGACCTCCAGAGAACGGGTTTTGGCGGCACTCGACCATCAGCCGCCCGACAGAGTCCCTATCGATTTCGGCGGGCACCGCTCGTCGGGCATTGCGGCGATGGCCTATCCCAAGCTGCGCCGCGCGCTCGGCTTGCCGCCGCGGCCGATTCGCGTTTACGATCCGCTGCAGCAGTTGGCCATCATCGACGACGACGTGCTGGAACGCTTCGGCGGGGACACGATCGAGTTGGGCCGCGGCTTCGCCCTGGCCGACGCGGACTGGGCCGACTGGACGCTGCCCGACGGCACGCCCTGCCAGATGCCGGCCTGGGCCTTGCCCGAGCGGCAGGAGAAGCAATGGGTGCTGCGGTCCAAGAGCGGCCGGGTGTTGGCCCGCATGCCCGACGGCGCCATCTATTTCGAGCAATGCTACTGGCCCTATTTGGACCACGACGATCTGGACCGCCTGCCCGAAGCACTCGACGAAAACATGTGGTGCGGCGTGCAGAGTCCGCCCGGCCCCCTGGCCGGCGGTCCGCAGGGCCAGCAATTTCTGGCCGAGGGAGCGCGCAAGTTCCGCCAGCAGACGGATCGGGCCATTGTGGGCCTCTTCGGCGGCAATCTGCTGGAATGCGGCCAGTTTCTCTACCGCAACGACCGGTTTCTCATGCTGCTGGCCGGCGACCCGCAACGGGCGCACGAGTTTCTGGACCGCCTGGTGGAGATCCATCTGGCCAATCTGGAGCGCTACCTGGCGGCGGTCGGGCCCTCGATCGACATCATCGTCTTCGGCGACGATTTGGGCATGCAGAACGGCCCGCAAGTCTCGCCGGCCATGTACCGCGAGTTCTTCCAGCCGCGGCACGGCCGCATGTGGCGGCGGGCCAAGGAGCTGGCCAACGTGAAGGTGATGCTCCACTGCTGCGGCGGCATTCGGCCGCTCATCCCCTTGCTGATCGAGGCCGGGCTGGATGCGGTGAACCCCGTGCAGATTAGCTGCACCGGCATGGACGTCGGCGAGCTGAAGCGGGAGTTCGGCGACCGTTTCACGTTTTGGGGCGGCGGCTGCGACACTCGCTTCATCCTTTCTCGCGGCGCGCCGGCCGAAATCCGCCGGCACGTCGCCCAGCAGATCGCCACGTTGGCGCCGGGAGGCGGTTTCGTCTTTCAACAGGTTCACAACATCTTGGCCGACGTTCCGCCGGAGAACATCATCGCCATGTTCGAGGCCGCCAACGGGAGAACATAGCTTGACGCACGACGACCGCGGTAGTCCCTTGTACTTGTCGCTGGCCTGCGGCGTGGCGGCGCTGGGCGGCTTGTTGTTCGGCTTCGACACGGCCGTAATCTCCGGCGCCATCGACCAGGTGCAGGTCCAGTTCTCGCTCTCCGCCTGGATGAAGGGATGGATCGTCAGTTCCGCGCTGATCGGCTGCCTGATCGGCTCGGGCATCGCGGGGACGCTGAGTGACCGCTTCGGCCGCAAGAAGATCCTCTTGCTGTCGGCCGTCTTGTTTACGATCTGCGCGATCGGGTCGGCGATGCCGCAAGTGCCGTGGCACCTGGTGGCGGCCCGGCTGGTCGGCGGCACGGGCATCGGCATCGCCTCGATGCTGTCGCCGCTGTATATCGCCGAGATCTCGCCGGCCCGGCGGCGCGGCGGGCTGATCGCCGTCTATCAACTGGCCATCACGCTGGGAGTTTTTTCGGCGTACCTGTCCAACTGCGCTTTGGCCGAGATGGCCCGGCTTCATCCCGAGTTTTACGGATCGGGCGTCTGGCGGCTGGTGTTCGTGGACGAAGTGTGGCGAGGGATGCTGCTGGCCGGACTGGTGCCGGCCTTGATCCTGTTCGGGCTGCTCTTGTTCGTGCCGGAAAGCCCCCGCTGGCTCACGAAGCAGGGATTTTCCGCGGCGGCGCTGGGGATTCTCACCCGAGTGAACGGCCCGGAGGCTGCCCGCCGCGAGCTGGGCGAAATCGAAGAGACGATCGCCCAGGAGAGCGGGTCGATCCGGCAGTTATTCCAGCGCGGCATGAGGCTGGCCCTCTGCATCGGTATCATTCTGCCGTTTTTCTCGCAGATCAGCGGCGTGAACGTGATCGTGTATTACGGGCCCACGGTGCTGAAGACGACGGGGCTGGGCGCCAACGCGGCCCTCTACTGGCAAATCCTCTTCGGCGCCGTCTCCGCGCTCGCCACCCTGGCGGCGATCCTGACCATCGACAAGCTGGGACGCAAGCCGCTCTTGCTGGTGGGCATGGCCGGCGTCGGCGCAATGCTGGCGGCCAGCGGGACGCTCATGGCCGGCGAGCACGTTTCGCCCATGTTGCTGGTCGCCGTCTTTGCCGTCTATCTGGCCTGCTTCAATTTTTCCTATGGATCGGTCTGCTGGGTGATCGTCTCGGAGATCTTTCCCACGGCGATCCGCGGCCGGGCCATGTCGATTGCGATCTTCTCGTTGTGGACCGGCTGTACGCTGGTGACGCAGACCTTCCCGCCGCTGCTGGAGGCGGTCGGGCCGACGGTCACTTTCTGGCTCTACGGCCTGACGGTCCCGCCGGCATTCTTGTTTGTGCTGTTCCTGGTGCCGGAGACCAAAGGCAAATCGCTGGAACAAATCGAAAGACAGTGGGCACACTAAAGACGCTAAAGGAGCAAACATGAACTTCACCCGACGAGACCTGCTGCGGCTGGGCGCCGGCGCGGCCGCCCTCTGGACCAGCGGAGCCCCCACGGCGCTGTTGCGTGCCGCTCCGGCCGCAAAGAAGATCCCGATCGCGCTGCAACTCTATTCGTTGCGGGAGATCGCCGGCAAGGACGTGCCCGGCACGCTGGCCGCCGTGGCCCAGATGGGCTACCAGGGCGTGGAGTTCGCCGGCTACCATGATCGCAAGGCCAAAGACTTGCGCCAGATCCTCGATCATAACGGGCTGAAATGCTGCGGCACGCACACCGCCCTGGACACGCTCACCGGCGACGCCCTGAAAGCCACGGTCGAGTTCAACCAGGTCCTGGGCAACAAGTTCCTGATCGTTCCCTGGCTGCCGCCCAGCATTACCACGTCGCTGGCCGCGCTCATGGACGCCGCGAAACGGCTCACCGAGCTGGCCGACAAGGTGCGCGAGTCGGGCATGCGGGTTGGCTATCATGCTCACGCCCACGATTTCAAACTCTTGGCCGACCGCATTCCGTGGGAGGTCCTGTTCACCAACGCCGGCCCGGACGTGGTCATGCAAATGGACGTCGGCAACTGCCTGGACGGCGGCGGCGATCCGGTGGCCGAGTTGAAGAAGTTCCCGGGCCGGGCGGCCACGATTCACCTGAAGGAGCATGGCGGCCCGCAGGGCGCGGTCATCGGCCAGGGCGACGTGCCGTGGAAAGAGATCTTCCAGGTTTGCGAGACCACGGGGGGCACCGAGTGGTACATCGTCGAGCAGGAAAGCTACCACGGCTCGCCGCTGGAAAGCGTGAAGCTCTGCCTAGAGAATCTCCACAAGATGGGAAAATGAGCTTATGTCTGGTGCCACGCTAAGTGCCGCCGGAATGCGGGTGGTGAAACTCCTGATCGGCACCCCCCCGCAGACCGTGTCCAACTTGATCCGCGCCCTGGGGGTGACACGCACGGCCGTGGCCGAGCAGCTCAGCGAGTTGCTGGCGGCCGGATTGGTCGAGCGAAGCACGCAGCGGCTGACGGGCCGCGGCCGGCCGCATCACGTTTACCAGGCCACTCCCGCCGCCATGGTGTTGCTCTTTGCCGGCAACCAGCGGCTCGTGGCGCCGGCCATCTGGCAGGCGGTCCGCGAGATCGGCGGCGAGCGAATGGCTCGCAAAGTGCTCAAGCGGGTGAGCCGCACGCTGGCCGAGCACTACACCAGCCAAATCACCGCCACCCGGCCCGCCGACCGGCTCCGCCAGTTTATCGAACTGCTCAGCGCCGAAGGGGGATTGCTCGAGGCCGTGGAAAATGGCGACGGGCGCTGGGTGCTTCATAAACGCAGTTGCCCGTTCCTCAGCATGGTCGACGAAGAGCGGAGCGTCTGCTTTATCGACCGCGAGATGCTCGGCACGGTGGTCGGCCGGCCGGTCCGCCAGACCGCCTGCCGTCACGAAGGCGATCCGTGCTGCACGTTCGAGATTGGCGGCCCGTAGAGACGTGGTCAAGATGGGCAATCTGTGTCCGGGTGGCCCCGATAGCTTGCTATCGGGGTGGCGAAGCCACGAGAGGTCTTGGCAGCTCCTCTTGCCGCTGACGCGGCCCGGATAGCCGAGCTATCCGGGGCACCCACGCCCCCCATTGTCCCTCTTGAGCGTGCAGCCGCCGCGATTGGCTACTGCACCCATTACTGTTGCGGGTTGTCGTGGCAGCCGCTACGTCTTATGATACGGCTAACAGGACGTTCTCTAATTCATTGTCGCTACTCAACGCCCCCGCATCGCAATCGGGGGGCTTTTTCCATGGCTACTGCTTACCGCACTGACGCGGGCCGCGCCGCCGCCCCCGTCAGTTCCGAAATCCTCGACCGCTTGCCGCCGCAGAATCTCGACGCCGAAAAAGGCGTGCTCGGCAGCCTGCTGTTGGACCCCAACTTGTGTGACGACGTGGCGCTGGTGGTGCGGCCCGCCGACTTCTACGCCGACGCCAACCAGAAACTCTACACCCATCTGCTGGCCATGCACGACCTGGGCCTGCGCATCGACGCCACCTTGCTCCTCGAGCGGCTGCGCACCGGCGGCGACCTGGAGGCCGTGGGCGGCACGGCCTACCTGGCCGAAGTGGTCCATTCGGTTCCCTATGCGGCCAACGCCGTCTATTATGCGGAAATCGTCCGCGACAAGGCCACCCTGCGGTCCCTGATCCACGCCAGCACCGAAATCCTCCGGGACGCCTACGAGCCCACCATCGAGCCCCGGGAAATGGTGAGCCGGGCGGAGGAGCAGATCTTCGCCGTCCACGACCAGCGGAGCACCGACCAGGTCGTCAAAATCCACGACCTGCTGGTCGAGGCTTTCGACCGCATCGACGCCCGCTTGGAGCACGGCGAAGGGGTGGGCGTGCCCACCGGCTTCCAGGACCTCGACAATTTGACCGGCGGGTTGCACGACTCGGAGTTCGTGGTGCTGGCCGCCCGGCCGAGCATGGGCAAGACCGCGCTGGCCACCAACATGGCCGAATACGTGGCCATCGAGGCCAATGTGCCCACGCTGTTTGTGAGCCTGGAAATGGCCCGCCTCGAACTGGCCCAGCGCATGCTCTGCTCGCAAGGGCGGATCGACGCCAACAAGTTCCGCAGCGGCTTCTTGTCGGGCGAAGATCGCAAGAAGCTGGTCCAGGCGTCGGCCAAGCTGGGCCAGGCGCCCCTGTTCATCGACGACACGCCGTCCCGCACGTGTACCGAAATAGCCGCCTGTGCCCGGCGGTTGAAACGCAAGGAAAAATTGGGGCTGGTGGTGATCGACTACTTGCAGTTGATCCAGCCCGACGATCCCCGCGATCCGCGTCAGGAGCAGGTGGCCAAGATGGCCCGGCGGCTGAAGGCCCTGGCCCGCGAGCTGAGGATTCCCGTGCTCTGCTTGGCCCAATTGAATCGGCAGACCGAGCAGGGCAAGGAGGGGCATCGCCCGCGGCTAAGCCATCTCCGCGAGTCGGGGGCCATCGAGCAGGACGCCGACGTGGTGATGTTCATTCACCGCGAGGAGTATTACGCAACCCGCGAGGAGGCGATGGAAAAGGGGATCGCCGGCCAGGCCGACGTGATCGTGGCCAAGCAGCGCAACGGCCCCACGGGCGACGTGAAGCTGGCCTGGTTCGACAAGTACACCCGCTTCGAAAACCTCTCGCAGAAACCGTACGAGGAGTTCAACGAGTTTCAGGAAGAGTTTTGAGCCCTCAAGTCCCCTCTCCCGCCGGGAGAGGCCTTGGTTCGGTCCCCTCTCCCGCCGGGAGAGGCCGCTGTTCAGTCCCCTCTCCCGCCGGGAGAGGGTTAGGGTGAGGGCTGTTCAAGGAAAGCGACCGGCCCCGGAGGGGCCAATGACAATAGCCCAGCGACTCATCGCTGGGTACGGAGGGTGGACAGAACTGGTTCGTCCCGGCAGGGACGATTGAACGTATGCCTCGACATTACGGCCTCAGTCGTCCCTACGGGACTCTCAGCACCAATCGCGAGGCCATCGTTCCCAGCAATGAATTGCTGGGCTATTATCGGACGTCCCTCCGGGACGGAAAGCTGCACGAGCCCGAGCCATCGGGAGCGCGACCATGAGCCAAGCTATTACCGAACCGAAAAACCGGCTGCTTTCGCTCGATCAATTTCGCGGCCTGGCCATCCTGCTGATGATCTTCGCCAACTCGCCGGAACACTACCAGAACGTCTCGCCATACCTGAAACACGCCCCGCCGCACAGTTTTCATCTGCCGGACATCGTCGCCCCCATGTTTTTGTTCGCCATCGGCTTTTCGGCCGAGCTGTCGTTCCAGTCGCGGCGAAGGAAGAATGGCACACCCAAGACCGTGCTCCATTTCCTGCTGCGAAACGTCATACTCTTTGCTTGCGGGTTCGTCGGCACGCTCCTGGTCCGCGAGAATCGCTGGGATATCCTGCAAACCCTCGGCGCGGCCGGGCTCATGGCGCTGCCGCTCTTGTTCCTCAAGCCCGCCCCGCGCTGGACGATCGCGCTGTTGATCGCGGTCGCCTTTCAGATGACTCTGATCGGCTGCTTCGGCGCCGAGGCCCGGCACTTCGTTTCGCGCGGCCGCTCGCCATTCCCTTTTTCGTTGTTCTGCTTGCTTTTCATCCTCATCTCGGGCTCCTGCCTGTCGGCCCGGCTGAAGGGAAAGCCCTACGCCACGAGAATGCTCTGGCTGGCGGCTGCCGGCACGATCCTGCTCGTGGCCGAGTATGTTTTCACGCTGTGGATTCCCTTTCGCAAAGGCACGCTCAGTTTTGCCCTGCTGACCACGGGCACCTCGGCATACCTGCTCCTGTTGTTTACGCTGCTTTCGGAGCGGTTCCAGCTTTCCATCCAGCCGCTCGAGGCCCTGGGACGCAACGCCTTGCTGTGCTACATGCTCAGTAGCGTTTTGATCCTGGCCGAGCGAGCGATTTTGCCGGAGGACGTCTCCGCGGCGGCGGCCATGGCGGGCTTCGGCGGCGTGATGGCACTCGTTTATCTCACGGCGACCATTCTCGATCGCCGCAAAATCTACCTCAAACTGTGAGAGGCCCTATGCAAGTAACCGCGATCGTGGGCAGCTATCGGAAAGGTGGCATCGTCGACAGCGCCGTGGACGAGATTCTCGCGGCGGCTAAAGCGGCGGGCGCGGAGGTGACCAAGGTCTACCTGATCGACAAGCATATCGAGTTTTGCCGCAACTGCCGGGCCTGCATGCAGGCCGAGGGGCCAAAACGCGGCGATTGCTCGCTGCCCGATGAAATGGGTGCGATCTTGGACCAGATCGAACAGTCCGACGCCTTCGTGCTCGCCTCGCCCATGAATTTCGGCACCGTCACGGCCGTCATGAAACGCTTCATCGAACGGCTGGCCTGCTATGGCTATTGGCCCTGGGAAACCACGGCCCCGAAAACGCGCCACGGGCGGAAGCAGAGGGCGAAACGGGCCGTCGTGGTCGCTTCGTCCGCGGCGCCCGCCTTTATCGCCCGGCTGTCGACGCAGATCGTCGGCCTGTTGAAGAAGTGTGCTGGCTTGCTGGGGGCCAAGCGGATCGACGTGCTGTTTATCGGCCTGGCCGCCAAACAGCCCGCCCAGGCGATCAGCGAGGCGACCCGGCAGCGGGCCCGCCACTTGGGCCGGAAGTTGGTAGGTCAGGCACGCCGTGCCTGACACTCCGTGCCTGACACTCGCGATGGACCTCGTTGTCAGGCACTCCGTGCCTGACCTACGTGTCGCCGATGGTCAGAGGCTCCGGCCGATCGTGCGGAGCTGATCGACGAACGGCCGCCGGATCAGCCCGCTTCGCTCGATGGGCACGTCAAAGGTGATCGCGCCATCTTTCCCGACCACCTGCCGCGTGTAGCCGATGATGGTGTCGTCCGGCCACTGGGGACGCTCGCCGCCGCACCAGGTACTGCCCAGATATGTGAGAATGTGAAACTGCACCTGGGCCCCGTCGCAGTGCAGCCAGCGGCCGCGGCAGGTGGCCACCGCCTGGGGAAGATGACTGTGATCGATCTCGCCCGCCGCATAGTCCTCGAACTTGCTGTGGGCCACGACGGGAACGAGCACGCCCGGATTGAAGGCCACGATGGCCTGCGGGTTGCCGGCCCGCAGGGCCCGGGCGAAGCTGGCGAAGTTCGGCTCATCCGGGAAGCGATACATCTGGTCGGCAAAGTAGCAACCGTCGACCCACCAGCCGGCCACGTCGCGGCCCCAGCGGAGCGACCATTCGCGAATCACGGCCTCCCAGTTGCGTTGGAACTCGACCAGGCGGCCGCCCACCGGCTCGCCCGGCAGTTGCCAATCGCCGGGCGCGCCCCATCGCCACTGGAGTTTTTTGCGGGCCACGACGTCGGCGGCCGGGGCTCCGTTGGGCATATAGACCATCAGCCGGATGTTCCGCGCCCGCAACGTACGGGACAAATCGGCCACGAGGTCCCGCCGCGAGCACTTGCTGGGCCGGATGCCGACGATCCGATCGTACGTGGCGTTCGGTGCGCAGTAGTGCCCGGAGTTCTGGCCGATGGTAAACAGCAAGTACTTGGCCCCCGTCGAGGCGAGCTGCTCGACGAGTCCCGGGACGTCGAAGGCATCGACCTGCTTGTTCCACGCCTCGGCCGTCAGCTCGGTGCCGCCCGCGGTGCTGGGCGGGGCGCCCAGATAGTGGGTCATCACGCCCCAGCGGGCCTGATGGAGCCACTCGGCCCGATCGGCCGCCAAGGCCGACGGCGCGAGCGGCAAAACGGCCGTCAGCACAACCATCGCGACGAAGCAACGAAAACCGACCTGGTTCGGTGTCATGTGTTTTGAACTCCGTTGTTAGTTGTAGGTCAGGCACCCCGTGCCTGACAACCACGCTGTCCGGTGTGTCAGATGCTTTTCGGTGTGTCAGGCACGGAGTGCCTGACCTACGGTTTTCACTGCGGCTCGGCGATTTCCATAATCACCAAGCCATCCTTCGGCACGCTCACGTCCTGTTTCTGCCCGGCTTTGATTTCCAGCCGCTCGGGCCGGCCCAGCAGGTCGCCATGACCGTCATAGAGATATCGCCGCACCGATGCGGTGTGTTCCGGCCAGTCGAAAGTCTTGGAAACGCTGGTGATCAGCCGCTCTTGAGCTTCGATCCAGCTCGGGCCCAGCTTGCGGATCGTGATCGGATAGAGTTTGCAGACGAAGTTGTCGGGCCCTTCCAACAACAGGTTACAGGCGTGCGGCGAATAGATGCAGCCCATCGACAGGCACGCCTTCACGGCTTCGAAGATGCCGCGGCGGCTCGTTTCGTCGCCAAAATTGCCGAGCACCAGCGGGACCGAGCTGAAATGCGCGGCGGCCATCGACGGAAGGCCGTTTCCCCCTTCCTCGAATCGCGCCATCGGCAGACAGGTAACGCTTCGGAGCGCCGCCCCGCCGTTGGCCAGGAAGAACTTGCCGCGGCGGAGCGTCTCGTAAACGAGTTGAAGCTGGGCCGACTCGGTCGTATGGCCGTTGTCCGACTTCAGCCGCAGCACTTGCCCGTCGTCGGCCAGGTCGGCCGAATAGCCGTCCCAGCGGCCATAGTCGTAGCGGCTATAACCCCGGGTGCGGTAGGCCCAACTGAACTCGTCGCTATAGATGCCGTCGCCGTGGAAGTCGTCCATGCTTTCGCGGGCGGCACGCAGCAGCACGTCCAAGTAGGCCGAGCCGGCCCGCGGCACGAAATACAAGACACCCCAGCCCTTCTCCACGTAGCCTCCCATGTGGATTCGGCTATACATGCCATCCTCGAAGAAGCTCCCCTGCGCGTCGCGAATGGCGTCGGCGATATACGGCCAGCGGTGGGCCAGCGGCTTGTAGACCACTTCCATGGCCGGGTGCATCCGTTGAATCACCTGGGCCTGCGGTAGCACTCGGTGAATGGCCTCGGCCTCTCGGCGGAACTGCTCCTGATAGACTTCGCGGTGCTGGAAGGTGAGGAACTTTTCGACGTCAAAGTCGGGCGTGCCGCCCGGCGCGGGCGGAGCGCCCGGCGGCAGCTTCGGATAACGTCCCGCGGTGACCGTGCGGACGTCGGCCTCGCTCCGCAGCCAGGGTCCGAGCGCCACCATGATCGGCCCCAGGTGCCCCAGCGATTTGGTCATGGTTTCTTCCGGCGTTTTGCCCCCGGCCGCCTGCGAGAAGTTCCAAAAGATCGGCAAGCGCACGCCGGCCCGGTTGAGCCCCCAGCGGCGCCGCACGCCGTTGATATACGACCAATACGAGCCTCCGTCGGCGACCGGAGTGATGCTGAGCGTGAAATCGATGCTCGCTCCCGGCGCCAGGGCGAGCGTCTGCGAATAGAGCTGGGCCACGTCGCCCCCAGTCTGCATGCCAAACAGCAGCCGCAGCCAATCGCTCTCGGCCATCACGCCAAAACCGTTGCCGCCGCTCTTTCGCGATTCGAGGAACAGGGTGGGGTTCTCGGGGCTGCTGGCCGAGCCGGCCAGGTCCGTGGTCCCCGCCACGAAGAATCTGGTCGGATCGTTTCGCAGGAACAACCGGTGGCGGAAGGGCACGCCCTCGATACGCTTGCCCGTGTTGGTCCAGCGTTCCTTCCACTCGACCAACTCGCCCTTGATTTCCATGGTTCGCTCGAGTTTCAGCGCGGGCCAGGCGGCGGTGATGGCATAGCCCGTGGGGCCCCAGCGATCCACCTGCACCCCCTGCGTCCGCCCGCGGGCCGGAGTGTCGGCGGCGAGCAGTTCCGAGGCCACGTGGCGATCCATGCCCACGGCGGTCTCGACCAGCAGTTCCAGTCCGCCCACGCGGGAGACCGAAAATCCGCCCCCTTTGCCGCAGGCCAAGCGGATCGTGCCGGCCGTGATCGCGGTCTCCAGCGGCGGGCGCGTTGGCACCAGGCTGGGCGGCCGCGGCAATCGGCCGCGATCGAGCCAACCCACCGCGATATCGCGAACGATCAGGTCGGCCCGCCCTCTCGGCTCTCCGATCTTGCGGAGGTTGTGAATGGAGAGGCTATTGCCGTCCACGCCACGGGCAACGTCGGACAGATCGAACAGGAAGGTGGCCCCCAGCCCGTCGGTCGACATGCGATCACCGCGATCGACGTCCGGCGCGAACATGGTCGTCAAGGCCGTGCCGCTGAAGACCGGATAGGACGAGCCCGGATGTCCGACGGTGAATTCGAAGGAAGGCGCGCGGCCCAAGAGCCGTTCTTCGCCGCCGGCCAGGTAGCGGCCCAACGCCGTGCCGTTCAGCGCCACCCGGGCGTACGAGTTGCATCCGGCCTCCGTGTTGGCATACGACACCAAGCACAGTCGCAGGACGACGGTCCTGCCCGGCCGGGCCGGCAGCGGCGGCAGGCTGAGCTCCACCGCTTTTTCCGCCGGCAAGGTCTGGTCGGCCAGCCGAATGGCATTTTCCAATGCCGGCATGTTCGGTTTCGTGTCGCCGGCCAGCGCGGCAGTCGCTGTCAGCACTGCCAACAGCATCGTGGCCTCGCGAAGATGCGACGAAAGCGGCATTCTCATGCTCGACTCCTCTGTAGAACGTGTGGCAGGTGTGGTGGCCAGGTAGGACGCGATTGTCCGCGGACGTCCCCGCTTTTGTGGTCTTCGGGCTGCTACTGAATCGGCGGCATCGCGATGCGGGATCCCGAGAGTTGTTTCGCCTGCTCGGCCGGATCGAAGGAACCGAAACAGAGCGCATTGCAGTCGATCCAGGCCGCCAGTCGCCGCAGCTCGGCGTCGCCAAGCTGCACACCCTCATGGCCCGAACGCAGCAAGTTGATGAGCCGGCTGCCCCGTGCGCCGTACCGGCCGCCGGGCGGCGTCATCTGGATCTGGTTTCGTTGGGGGAAGCGCGGCACGAGAGGCTCCAACGCACGATTGCCGTCTTTGCCGGTCCTCTCGCCGCACAACGACCAATACGACCGCGTGAAACCGTTGAGCGGCGTCGCGGTCAGGTCCAGGCCTTTTTCCGTCTTCTCGCGGCCGTGGCAACGCACGCAATGCCGGTCGAGCACCGGCTGAACCATTTCGACGAAGGAGAACGGCCGGCCGCCCAGCTCGCCCGGATCGAGCGCCGAAGGCCGGCGCCGATAGGCCAGCGCGAACCCGGACGTCGTCGGCGGCGCGGACATGCGGCCCTCGTGGCAGCCGACGCACGCGGCGCGTTCGCCCGGCTGGACGGAAGTGGTCGAGCGCATCGTTTGGTAGGCAAAACCGCGCTCATCCAGCGCCTGGAACAGAATCGGCTTCTGCGCCGGCACCAGGAAGCGGGCCGACCCGTCGGCCTCGACCGGCACCGTGCCCAGGATGGCGCGGGCGTTTTCCTCGCCGGCGATCCCAATCGGCGGGGTGTTGGCCAGCCACGTCGTCTTGGGAAAAATCTGGATCACGCGCAGTTGCTTGATCGTGCCGCGCGGCACGTTGCCCAGTCCTTGATAGATATCGGCAATCAGTATCTCGCCCGTGGGCGGAGCTTTCACGGGGAGCGCGCTGGGTAGCACGGGCGGCATCGGCCGCGGCCGCAACGGGATCGGCGAGGTGCTGCTGATGCACGGGTCGCGATAGATCAGCTCCCGGTTGCCGGCCGCATCCAGCAGGTACAGCCCCAGCGCGTTGTCGGGATTCGGGTGCTGCAGGTGTTCGCCCTCAAAGATCAGCCGGTCGCGGCTGTAGGCGACCAGGAACAGGTTCTCCGACAGCGGCCACGGCGAGTTGTAATACTCGGGGATCTGATCGCTCTCCGACTCGGGAAACGGGCCCGGGGTGATGCGCGTCACGGCCGCCAGGCTGTTCGGATCCACCGCCGGATCCAGCACGCACAGCGGCCCCGCGGTGAGCGAATGGTGGGCCGAGGCAATGAAGGCGATCTTGTGACTGCCCGGAATCGGCTTGGCCTGGAAAGTGCAATGCGGCTTGGGCGTGGCGTTGCCCCACACGGCCGCCGGATTGGTGCCGTCCGGCCGCACCGACCAGAGGTTTTGGTGCGTGACGGCGTCGCGGTCGATATAGTCCCAACGGGCGAACAGGATCTCGCCGGTCGACGCCATCGAGGGGAACCATTCGCTCACGTCGTTGTGGGAGAGAATCCGCAGGTCGCCGCCGTCGGCGTTCATGCGGTGCAGCGTGAACGTGTGCCACCGCTTGCTGAAGTTGGGGCCGAAGCACCGCGAATATCCCTGCCGCCGCGTCGAGACGAAGGCCAGGCCGCCGTCGGGCAGATAGCAGGGCATCATGTCGTCGTAGCGCCCGCGGGTGAGCTGGCGAAGCGCGCCGCCGTCCACGCCTATTTCGTAAATGTGAAAGTAGCCGCTCTCGTCTCCTTCCTCGTTGACCGGCAGGGCCGTCGAGTCGGGCGGCTGCGGCGCACAGGCAACGAAGGAAACGGCGATGCGTTGGGCGTCGTAGGACAGTTGCGGTTCGAGAAAGCTGCCGGCCGCCCGTTGCTGGCCGACCAACTCGCCAGCAGCCAGCGAACAGCCGAGATTTTCCAGCACGAACAACCCCCCGCCCGGCCGCTGCCGCCAGCCAAAATACTGGCCGACCAGATGGCTGTAACTGGGCGGCACCCGTTTGCAAAACAGCAGCTTGCGGAAGTCGAGCGCAGGATGGCTGAACAGGAGGTCCCGCTTGAGGAGCCGCGTCTGCACATAAAGGCTGCGCCACTCGGCGAGCGTCAGACCGGGGCGGCCGGCGATCTCTCGCAGCCTGGCCAGCGCCTGCTCGTGCGGTTCCGAGCGCGCCGAGGCCAGCTTCGCGGCGGCACGTTTGAGATGGTCGGCGACGGCCGCGGCATACGAGGCGGTGGTCTCCACGATCCGATCGTCGCGCCGCCACTCGGCTTGGGCCATGAGCAGCATGTCGAGGTCGGGTTTCTTCGCCAGCGGCGCGACCAGCCGCCCATGCGCCGGCTGCGTCCAGCCCGCCACGGTGGGCGTCAATTTCGCCAAGCCGGCCGTCCACGGTCCGTCATAGGCGCAGAGGGTCACCGGCGGAAGCTTGCCGTCCGGGCCGACGCTTGCCGTCAAGCCGATCCGCCACAACCCGTCCGTGGTCTCGCTGCTTTGGAATTGCCACGTCCCGGCCGATTCCAACTGCACGACCACGCCCGATCGCTCGCCGTCGGCCACCACGAAGAACGGCAGCGAGTTGGCCTGCGAACCGGCCGCGGTGTCGCGCAGCGACAGGTCCAAGCCCAGCATGTGGATGACCGGCGTTATCGGCGACGTGACGGCAGCGCCCTGCATCTCATAGAACCAGCCGCCGTTGCCCTGCTTGTTCCCGAAGGCCTTCGACGCATGAAAGGTCTCGCCGCCGTCATAGGCGATCGTGGGGTCCCAATGCGTCGTGTCACAGGCGATGTTGCCGCGGCAGTGAATGCGGAAGCGCACGGCATCGCCCTGCCGCACGTCGAGTGTGAGCCGCGGCTCGACGCCGCGGGCGTCCTGGCCGTCAATCTCGGCTTTCCACACTTCGCGGCCGCCGTGAAAAATGCTGGCCCGAACGCCGTCGCCCGCCAGATGGAGCTTGTAGACGGCGCCGCGAACGGTGATTCGGCCATCGCGCGGCGCGCGCCAGCAGCGGACGCTGGGCGTCGTCTCGCCCGGATGGTGCCAGTCCTTGCCGACGCGAGTCCAATCGGGCCCGGTCCAATACGTCGAACCGTACCATTGGTCATTCCGGTAGGTCAACGGCGCAAAGCCTGCTTCCGCCGGCGGCACGCGCAGGCGAAAGGCGAGGGTCACGACCGGCGCCGTTTGGGCCTTGTTCCGCGCCACGCCTTCGATGCGCAACGCTTGCTGCTCGGGCAGCCAACGGCATTGTCGCGTTACGCCGCCGTCGCTCGCCGGCAAGGAAACTATGCCGCCTTCAAGCTTGCGGATCAGCGATCCATCCGACACGCGCCATTGCGGCAACCCATCGTCGCCGCAAGCCGGAGGGCCCGCCGCGAACAGCGCGCCGGCGGCCAACGCCAGCAAGGCAGCCAAGCTGCGGATCGCCCGCCTCCGACCATACCTGATGATTGTGGCCGGCATGGCCTGATCTCCTGATGGGTTCACCGGGTTCCGCAGGAAGGAAGGAACGGGAAGGCAGGACCACTCTGAGCACCATGGCTGACTCTACCATGCCGTGGGGGGGCTGTCAATCAACGGAGACACGTCTTGGGCCGTTCGTCCGTACCCGCCCGCGAACCGATCGCCAGGGCGAGCGCAGCAAACAAAGCCAATTGCGTCTTCATGGAAAGCCTCCCGGGCAAAAGTTCCTACGGCTCGATTGCCACGTTATCGAACAGATTGGCGTTGTAGGTGCTGGCCAGGTACGGCATGCCGTTGGCGCGCGAGGAATCTCTCACCTCGGCCAGCCGGCGGCCGTCGATCATGCCGCGGATCGTCGTCCCGTGCAGCACGAGCTTCAGCGAGTGCCACGCCGATCCGTCAAAGCCCGCAACAATGCCGGAGGCAAGGGTCCGGTTCTGATAATTGAGCTTCCAGCCGCCCTGTTTGGTCAGGATCCAACGGTAGGACAGCCGGTTCTGGTCGCCGAACCGCCCGCCCAGCTCGACGTCGCCGCCCGCAATCCGCACGTCGGCCGAGAGCGTATAGTCCTTCCACCTTCGATCGCCGAGCACCGTGTACGGCTTGGCGACCGCGCGCATGTACTCCCACATGATTCCCTGTTGGGGAACGATTTGCTTCAGGCACTTGCCGTGGCCCGGCTCATCGCACACCTCGAAGGTGCCCTTCTGGTCGGAGAAGTAGCGCGGCCTATCGCCCGCCCGGTACAACTCGAAGTCCTCGCGGTAGGGGAACGGGAAGGGCTTGCCGGCCGGGATCGCCTGGGCGGGCCGGCCTTTGCGCTGCCCCGTCGTGGTCGTCAGCGAGTAGATCGAGTTGCCGGCAAGCTTGACAGTTAGCGCACCATGGGACGGCCTGATATCGTCCAGCCGGACGAACTGCTCCTTGGCATCGGAGTACCACACGTGGAGCGGCCCGGTCTTCAGCCCGTCGGACACCGAAATCCGCAGCGTTGCCGGGCCGTCGGTGCAGACGATCATGCTCCAGTCGCCCGTCCGCGGGTTCGCGAGCGACACGTACGTGCCTTTCCAGGTCTTGGGATCGATCCGGCCGCAACCGCCGTCGAGATACTTCCAGCCGGGCTGGGCGAATTGCGTCGTATGGGCCACGGCCCAGATGGCCGGCCACACGGTGTAGTGCCCCGACCAAGGCGTGTCGGCCTGCATCGCCCCCGTGTCCGACCAGGGCAGCCCGTCGTAGATCGAGTCGATCGGGCACCAGATCTCCGTCTTGCAGATGCGGTCGCGAATGTAAAGCTTGTTGATCAGCCGGGCGAGGAACAGGGCCCCGGTGCCGTCCCATGTCCCGCCCGACATGCTCCACTCCTCGCTGGCCCAGAGTTGCTTGCCCGAAGCCTTCGCTTTGGGCGTCGTGTCACGGTGGCTCACCTGGTCGATCTGCCAAGGCTCGCGGCCGTTGACGTAATGGTAGCCGACCGCCTCGACCGCGCGACGATAGGCCGGGTCGTTTTCGAACTCGTCGAACACGGCCCAGTACTGCTTGTCGCAATCGGGGGCCTGGATCTTGACCGAGCGAAAGCCCTTGCGGTCCAACGTCGGGCGAACGCTCTGGACGATCCAGTTGCGGTCGGTGCCGTTTTCGTTCTGGGCCGCGGCGAGCCAGTCGACTTCCATGCCGTATTGCTTGCGGGCCACTTCGAGGAACGCCACAAACCAGTCGGTGGCGTCTTGCGAGAACCGCCCGCGGATCCAGCCCGGGTAACACCAGGGGAGGCAGTCGAGCATCACGCGGGGATTACGACCGCGGGCCTCGTGCATCAGCCAGAATTCATAGCCGCGGGCCTTGGGGTGCGCCAGCTCGTCCCGCGTAACGGCATGCGACGGCTCGCTGCCGCAGGTCGAGTTCTCGCCGCCGCCGATCTCGACTTTCAGATGCTGGAAGCCGGCGCCGAAAGCGGGCTTGAAGACGAAGTCGAGCACGTCGCTCCGATAGGGCTCGGCATAGTCGTAAAGCAAGCGGGTGGAGGCGCCGGCACTGACCGCCCCGACGCCCTGGAACGTCCGGCCCGCGTCGGAGCCCTTTAGCCGCACATTGACCGTCTCGGCGGCGCGGACGCCCGGCACCGTTGTTACGATCACCCCAAGAACAATTGCCAAACAAAGGGAACTACGAAGCATCGCAAGACCTCCAGGTTGCCTACGGCACTTGACTATCGCGGCAACCCGCCCGCTCGGTGAACAATTGTGCTTTTCAGCGGAATGGCCGGAAGCCGTTTGAGGGTTTTGTTGGCCGGGTCGACCATGATGCCGACCGACTCGAGCGCCGTCACGCCGAGCAAGGGTTCCGTGCCGGCATCGCCGAAAATGATCCGGCCGGCGGTCGTCTCGCCCATGAACTCGATCTGCACCAGGCCGAACGGATATTCCTTGACGGTGCCGTCGGCCAGTTCATAGGCCGTCTTGCCTTTCTTCTCGATCCCCAGCTTTTCCAGCTCGTCGGCTGGAGCCAGGCAGTCGGTGGCCCCGGTGTCTACAAGGAACAAGCCCTCGTAGTACTTCTGCGAATCGGTCACGTTGGTCAGCCTGGCGGTGACTTTGATCAGGCCCATTGGACGGCCTCCAATTCCCGCGACACCGGTTATCGTATCACCTCCAGAACCGGGCCGCCATCCCCTGCTCCCTCTGCCGGATTATTGACATCTTACACCGTTCGACCGAGGATGGCGGTCAGCAAGGCCACACGCCAACAGGGCTTTCCGGTTTCAAAGCGGAAAGGGAACAGAGTATGAGAGCCACCGTTATCACGTGCGCCGTCGCGGCGGCGATGGTCGCCGCAGGTTGGCCGCGGGCCCCGCGGGTCGAGGCGGCCAGCAAAGCCGAACAGGCCCGAGCCGCCGCAAAACTCGTCCAGGAGACGCTCGAACGCGAAGTGAAGGAAGGCATCAGCGATCGTTGGGAGTTGCTCCAACCCGCGGTCTTGCAGGCGCCCCGCTGCGAGGCCGCCTATTGGCTGAGCGGCTTCATCTACGACTCGAAGCGGAAGGAGTGGCTGCGCTGGAACGAGGTTCAAGAACTCGCCGCCACGGATAGCCGGCTGGCCAGCTATCGGCACGCGCGAGACAAGGCCAAGGATAGCATCGACGGCCAACTCGCCCTGGCCCGCTGGGCGAGCCAGCACAAGCTGGACGACCAGGCGCGGGCCCATTTCACCCGCGTGCTGGAATTCAACCCCAATCAGGCCGAGGCCCGGCAACGTCTCGGCTTCCGGTTGGTGGGCGGGACGTGGGTGGGCGAGCACGACATGGCCGAGGCGCAGACCCACGTCCGCAAGGCATCGGCCGCGGCCGCAAAGTGGGTCCCGCGGCTGGAGAAAATCCGTGACCGCCTGCTGAACGGCAGCGCCGGCCAACGGGAAAAGGCCCGCGAGGAGCTGAAGGCGATTCGCGACCCGGAGGCCGTCGACGCCATCGACATGGTCTTCTGCCGGCAAACGGGCGAACTGGCCCTGCTGGGCATCGAGTTGTTGACGAAGTTCCAAACGCCGCAAGCGGCTGCGGTGCTGGCTCGGCACGCCACCTATTCCCCCTGGCCGCAGGTGCGGCAGGCCGCGGCAACGGCCCTGCGGTCGCAGGAAAAGAATGACTACGTCCCTCTGCTGGTCGAGGCGGCGCAAACGCCGAGCGGCCCCCAGACGCCGGTCGCCGGCAGCACCCCCGGCACCGCCGGCGACCCTGCTGCTCCCTGCGCTCCTTACACCCCCGGCGGCGAGAGCGGCGGTTCTGCCGGCTCGCCGCTCCGCATGGCGTATCGCGTGGATCAGAATGTCAACACCTACACGTACCACACCATCGAACAACTGAAGGAACATCCGTATTGGTGGCAAGACCCGACGATGCGTTTCAACCGCAATTCGCCCAATCCGGTGGCCAAGCGGACGACCACCGACTCCGTGAATCCGACGGGAGACCGCACCACGGTCCAGTCGCGGGAATACTACACCGTGCGGAACGGCCGCCTTCAGGACAAGCGCACCGACAACAAAGTCACCGTGACCACGCCGACGCTGACGCCGATCGGGCCCTACGTGGATCTGAGGGCCGCGCAAGCGGCGGCCGCTCAACAGCAGGCCAATGCGATCTCGCGTTTCACGAGCGATACGGCCCCGCAGAAGACCGCCCCCACCGCATTGACCGAAGCCACCGGGACCCAAGCGCCCCCTTCGCCGTCCGAGTGGTGGGACTGGTGGTATGACGACAACGAGGTGTACGTTTCCTCGGGCAAAGCCCCCAAGGCAACCCACAGCTCCAGCTCGACAACGCCGGCCGGCGACGGCAGCGGGGCGCAACGGGGCGATTGCCTTACCGCCGGCACGCTCGTCTGCACGGAAACGGGTCCCGTGCCGGTGGAGCAGGTAGTCCTCGGCGACCGGGTATTCTGCTGCGATCCCGAGACGGGCCGCCTGGCCTTGAAGCCCGTGCTGCAACAAACGGCCCGCCCGCAGGGCAGACTCCTGAAGATCCGTGCGGGCGGGGAGGAGTTCGAGGCCAGCGGCGGGCACGTTTTCTGGGTCGCCGGCCGCGGCTGGATCAAGGCCCGCGATCTCCGCGAAGGAATGCGGCTGCACACCATTCGCGGCACGGTGCCCATCGAGGCCGTCGAGCCGGGCACGTCGCAGACGTCCTTCAGCCTGATCGTGGCCGATTTCCACACCTTCTTCGCCGGAAAGGCAATGGCGCTCACCCACGACAACACGATCCGCAAGCCGACCCACTGCCTTGTGCCGGGGCTGTTGAGTCCCGGCGAGCCGGCGGAACGAGGGCGAGCGAGCGAAGCCCGCTCTTCCAGAAAAGCACGTTGAAGTGTAGTTTAGAGGTCGGCGGCATGTCAGCCAGACGGCCCGCGCACCGAGACCAGCCGGCACCGATTCGACAATCCAAGGAACCTGTAATGGCAAGGCAACCACCTCCGACCGAGAAACCGCAACCCATGACCACCGCAGAGATGGAAGAGGCGATCGAGCGTTTCAATACCCGCGTCGACGGGGCCATCGCCGCCAGCCCGCCAAGCAAGGAGCGAGTCCGCCGCGCTGTCAGGCGGCAAGGCTCGCCGCGGTGTCCGGTGCGGATGCGGCGGCTCTCGTTCGACGTCATCCTGCGCCATGGGGACGCCCTGGCCGACCTGTTCTGCGAGTTTCCCGACGATACGGTGTTCCTCACCGCGTACGACGTGTTCCTGGGCTACCAACCGCCCGAGCGGACCGATCGCATCAGTCCCGTGGAAGCCTTGATGCACACGGCCCGCTGGACCGACGAGTGGGGCACCACTTGGGGACACACGCAGGGCGGCGTGGGCGCCTCGCCGTTCGCTCACCCCCTGCACGATTGGGGGCAACTGAACGACTATCTCCGCTCGAAGGTTCCCGATCCGCTGGCCCCCGGCCGGCTGGACGCGGTCCGCGCGCCGCTCGAGATGCACGGCAAGACGAAATACTGCGTGGCGAACATCCATTTGGCGCTTTTCGAGCGGATGCACGTGCTGCGTGGCATGCAAAACGCCTTCGCCGATTTCTACACCAACGAAAACGAAGTGCACCGCTTGCTCGATGCCTTGACCGATTACCTGATCGCCTTGACGCGCTCGTGGGCCGCCGCCGGCGTCGACGCCGTGTTCTATACCGACGATTTTGGCACGCAAAAGTCGCTGATGATCTCGCCGGCCATGTGGCGCAACTTTTTCAAGGAGCCTTACCGCCGCTTATTCGCCGAAGCGCATGGGCTGGGATTGGACGTGATCCTGCACAGTTGCGGCAACGTGATGGGCATCGTCCCCGATCTGATCGACGTCGGGCTCGACATGCTCGACCCGTTGCAGCCGGGGGCCATGGACATGGACGAACTGGGCCGGCGTTTCGGCGGCCAACTGGCCTTCTGCGGCGGCGTCGACATCCAGGACCTGCTCCCGTTCGGCTCGCCGCAAGAAGTCAAAGACGCCGTGCGGCGGCTGATCGATACGCTGGGGCGACCCTTCGGTAACAGTCTGATCGTGGCCCCGGCCAACACCGTTACCCCAGAGGTTCCGCTGGAGAATTTCCGGGCGCTGTTCGAGGCATGTCACGAAGGGAGATGAAGGGGGAAGGGGGAGGGCGGAAGATTCACGCACCCGGCGCGTCCGGCTTGCCTTGGTCCCGCGCCCCGGCGTTGATGCAGTCGATCAACTGGCGGAGCCGGCCGTAGGAGCGGCGGTTGAAGCGGAACACCAGCCGCGGCAAGGCGGCCAGTTCCTTCTCCTCGCGTTCCTCGGGCAAGGGCTCGCTGATCGTGAAGCGGCCCTCGCTAAGGATGTCCCGAAAGCGATCGTTGATCTCCGCCATCAGCTCCTCGCTGGGCGATTGCTGCAAGCGGAAGACCAAATTCGTCCGCACATAACGCATGCTGTGATAGACGCGGTAGAAAGCCAGGATTTCCTGCACCGCGTCGTCCAAGCAATCGGTAAGCCGATAGAGCGAGAGGTCCTCGGGCCCGATCATGCCGGGCTCAAGCAAGTGCCGGCGGACGAACTGGTCGAAGTCCGCCCAATAGTCGCCGCCCGGTTGATCGAGGAGCACCACCGGCATCATGTCGTGTTTGCCCGTTTGCAAGAGCGTGAGCACTTCCAGCCCTTCGTCGAGGGTGCCGAACCCCCCGGGCATCAGGCAGAAGGCGTCGCTCTCCTTCACGAACATCAGCTTGCGGGTGAAGAAGTACTTCATGTACACCAGCTTGCGATCGCCGGCGATGATCGGATTGACCGACTGTTCGAAGGGCAGGAGGATGTTCAGGCCCATCGAATGTTCGCGGCCGGCGCCCACGTGGCCGGCCTCCATGATGCCGCTGGCCGCCCCGGTCACCACGAGCCAATGGTGCTGGGCCATCGCCCGGCCGAAGGCGAGGGCCTGCTCGTAGGCCGGCTGGCCGGCGGGCGTGCGGGCGGAGCCGAAAACCGTCACCTTGCGGGTGTGGCGATACGGCGCGAACACCTTGAACGCATAGCGCAATTCCAACAGCGTGCGGGCGAGAATCTTCAAGTCGCCGCGACTGGTATGGTCGCTGGCCAACTTATCGGCCGACTGCTTGATCGTCTCGATGAGGTCGGCAACCCGTTTCGGCGGGCCGGGGGGAGAGGCTTCGTTCACGTTATTCTTTGTACCACGAATCGTCGGCCCGCGGAAGGCGCCGAGCGGGTTTTCGCATCGGCGGACGAAAGCAGGGTGCGTGAAACGCACCACGACGCATAGCACCGTTTCGGTTGGCGCGTTTCACGCACCCTACGATCAGTTATTGGCCAGCCGGGGCCGGATATCCTGCGCGTAAAATTGGCTCGCCGAGCGTCCCTTCGAGACAAAGCCCTTGAACTGCTCGAGCGAGGCGTCGCAAGTTACGACCGAGGTCGGCACATAGCGAAACGTGACGCCGCCGCGCGAGAACGTTTGGGCGGGAAAATCCGGCGCGAAGCGGCTGCGGAAACTCGGGGCACAGCGATCCAGCCCGTCTTCCACTGTTACGCCCGTTCGGCGAAACTCGTCGATCGTCGCCGGGCTCAGGATTTCGGCTGCCTCGCCTGCCGCCGCCTGCGTGTTCTTCTCCAAAACCGTTTTCGGCAGCAGGTGGTTGACCGGGCAGGGGAAATCCAGGGCTTGGATCGTGATGTCGACGACGTGGAACGGCGGGGCACAGAGCCATTTGTATCCGTGATCGCCGCGGCCGTCGCCGTTGGTCCCCAGCGACCAGAACGAGTAGGGCGCAAATCCCGATCCCGGCGGAAAAGCCAGGCTCAACGAGCCGCACACCACGTAGTTCCAAATGCCTTCCCGCTCCAGGATGCGCGACATCACGAACGGGGTCTCTTCGTAACTGGCGGGGCTCCTGTCGAGCAGCAAGGCAAGCTGCATCTCGGCGGCCACCACGTAGACGGCTTGCTCGGCGGTCTCCAGGTAAGCCGACGTGTAGGGCTGCCAATCGACGAAGCGGGCGTAGTTGTCGAGATAGGCTGGGTCCTTCTGTTCGCGGCGGATGAACCCGCGGTCTTCGTAAAATCCCGGACTGCCGGTGGGGATTCTTGCGTCCGCGAAATCGCCTTGCAACCGTTGCAGCCGTTCTGCCAAATCTGCCATGACTTTTCCCTTAGCGGCGATGGTAACGAAACGATCCTCTGCCCCCCCATAATTGTAGGTTGCAGAATGCAGTAGAATTGAGCAAGAAAGGCGATTTTTTCGCTCTAACCGATCAGCAGCACCACCAGCCGCTTTGGCCCATGGACCCCGAGAATCAAGATCTTCTCGATGTCCGCGGTGCGGCTGGGGCCGGTCACGATGACAAACTCCCCACGCCGGGCGGGATCGGCCACGCCGGGGGCGATCGCCGGCCAGGCCGCCGGCAAGTGCTCCCGCAATCGTTCGACCTTGGCCACCACCACACACGCCGGCGGCAGATAGCAGAGCAGACGATCCTGGGCCGTGGGACAAGCGATCAGGCTCGAACCGGTATCGGCCAAGAGCAGCTCGGCTTCGACTACGCTGGCCGACAGCTCGGCCATCCGCCCCGGCTGCCAGTCGGCCGCGGCCCAGGCGGCCAGATCGGGCGGCAGAGAGGCGGCAAGTTCCCGGACCAGCGGGCGGTCCATCAGCCCCAGCGCGGTCCATTGAGCCTGGCCCACCAGGTCGGCCAGGTGCCGCCCGGCCTCCTCGATCGTGGCCGAGCGAATCACTTCGCCCTGCACGTCGGCCAATTCCTGGCTGAAGCGCCCGGCCATCGTGGCCGCGTCGGGATTCTCTCGCGGCCAGACTTCCGCCACCGGCGGCGGCGCCACCGGCGAACTTCCAGCAAGGGCACTGCGGACACGCTGCAAGATTGCGTCGCGACTGGTCATGATGGTGCTCACGGTTGATATCGGTCCCGGTTGCGCCGCCACCAACTCCGGAAATCGGGGCCGGGCACCTTCGGCAGTTCACGGCCGCGAGTCCAAGCGCCCAGCTTGTCCGGATGCCAGGGGAGGAACTTTGCCATCCGCACGCCGATCCGCACGCCGGTCATCGCCAGCTTGTAACGCCACGAGCCGCCCATGAACCAGGCCCAAACCGCCCACGTCATGCGCTCGGTGATCGAGTTCATCGGCGACGGCTCGTTGACGGCCCGATGCCGCAAATGGACGAGCTGGTGCGGGATGTCGATCTTCACCGGACAAGCCTCGCCGCACGCCCCGCACAGCGACGAGGCGAAGGGGAGCTTGCCCGCCTTTTTCAGGCCCAGCAGGTGTGGGGTGAGGATCGAGCCGATGGGACCGGGATAGACCCAGCCGTAGGCCCAACCGCCCACGCGGCGGTAGACCGGGCAGTTGTTCAGACACGCCCCGCAGCGGATGCAGTGCAGGGCCGCCCAAGCCTTCCGATCCTTGAGCACGTTGCTCCGCCCGTTGTCCAGCAAGATGACGTACAGCTTTCGGCCGGGCGCGGGCCCATCGATCAGGTGCGTGTAGGTGGTGAGTTTTTGGCCCGTGCCGCTGCGGGCCAGCAGGTTGAGGAACACCGGCAGATAGTCGATCCGCGGCAGCATCTTCTCGATGCCCACCAGGGCCACGTGGACGGGCGGCGTGGCGGTGGAAAGGCCGGCGTTGCCCTCGTTCTCGATCACCACCAGGGTGCCGGTGTCGGCCACGGCAAAGTTGCAGCCCGAAATGCCCATGCCGGCGCGGAGATACTCTTCGCGGAGGTGCCGGCGGGCGATGTCGGTGAGGCTGCGATGGTTGGCGCTGAAGGGCTCGCCCAGCTTGTCGGCAAACAGGCGGCCCACGTCGGCGGCCGACATGTGGATGGCCGGCGTGACGATGTGGACCGGCCGCTGGTGGGCCAACTGGACGATGTATTCGCCCAGGTCGGTCTCGACGGCGCGAATGCCGGCCGACTCCAACACCTGGTTCAGCTCCATTTCCTCGCTGACCATCGATTTCGACTTGACCACGCTCTGCACGTTGTGTTCGCGGGCGATATCGAGCACGTACTGATTGGCCTCGGCCGCATTGTTGGCCCACAGCACGGTGGCGCCCCGAGCGGTGATGTTCCGCTCGAACTCGACCAGCAACTTGTCGAGATTGGCGATGGCATAGGCCTTGATCTGGTGGGCCGCCTCGCGCCAATCCTGAAAGTAAGGAATGGCATCGGTCACCGAACGGTTGTGCTTGCTCGATCGCTCGGCCGTCTCGCCCAGCGAGCGCGGCGAATCGGGCTCATAGAGCCCGTGCGTCAGGGGCGTGAGAAACTCAGCGCCGTCAAGATGGGTTTCGTTGCTGGACACGGTGGTAAATTTCGGGAGTAAAGGTTAGACGCCGCAAAGTTCTGCAAATTGGTCCCCTCTCCCTTTTGGAGAGGGGTAAGGGGTAAGGGCTTCGTCAGCCCGCGACCAAGGCCTTTATTTCTCGCTCCACGGCCCTCACCCTAACCCTCTCGCGGCGGGAGAGGGGACCTCCGTTCTATGCGCGCTGTGCAAGTATCTCTTGGTAGTCTTTCTCACGTAGATCCTGGTGCTCGCCCAATTTCATGCCGCGATCGGTCAGCCGCGTGGCCACCAGCCGGACGGCCTCGTCGGGAATCTGGTAGTCGGCCAGCCGCGTGCCGACGCCGAGCGCGCGGAAAAACTGCTCGGTCTTGTCGACGGCCTGCTCGATGCGTGCCTCTTCGTCGCCGTTGCAGAGTCCCCAAATGCGGTCGGCATATTGCAGCAGCTTGGCCCGCTTCCGCTCTTTCTGCGCGCGGAGCACGCCGGGCAGCACCACCGCCAGCGACTGGGCGTGATCGATGCCGTACAGCGCGGTCAGTTCGTGGCCGATCATGTGCGTGGCCCAGTCCTGGGGAACGCCGCAGCCGATCACCCCGTTGAGGGCCTGCGTGGCGCACCACATCAGGTTCGCGCGGACCGCATAGTTTCGCGGATCGGTCAATGCCTTGGGGCCCTCGTGGAGCAGCGTCAACAGGATGGCCTCGGCCTGGCGGTCTTGCAGCGGCGCGTCGGCCGGATAGGTCAGGTACTGCTCGGTGGTGTGGACCCAAGCGTCGACGACGCCGTTGGCCACTTGCCGCGGCGGCAAACTATAGGTCGTCTCCGGATCGAGAATCGAGAAGCGGGGGAAGGTCTGCGGACTGACGAAATAAAGTTTCTCCCGCGTCGACTGGCGGCTGATGACCGCCCCGCCGTTCATCTCCGAACCGGTAGCCGGCAAGGTGAGCACGCAGCCCAGCGGCAGCGGATTCTGCGGGACGCGGGACCAGTCGGTCATCATCTCCCACGGGTCGGCGTCTTGATAGGGCACGGCGGCGGCAATGAACTTCGTGCCGTCGACCACCGAGCCGCCGCCGACGGCCAGCAAGAACCCGATCCCTTCCTCGCGGGCCACTTCGACCGCCCGCAGGCACGTCTCGTAGCGGGGATTGGGTTCGATTCCGCTAAACTCGACGACGGAACGGCCGTCCAGGGCGCGGAGCACCTGCTCGTAGACGCCATTTTTCTTGATCGAACCACCGCCGTACGTCACCAGCACCTTGGCCCGCGGGGCCACCAGGTTCGACAGCTCGGCAATCGTGCCTTTGCCAAAGACGATCTTGACGGGATTCTGGTACATAAAGTTGAGCATCACACCTTCCTAATGACGAAGGTCGAAATTCAAAGGACGAATGAATGACGAATGCTAAATGACGAACCGTCCGGGTTCGTTTCGTTATTTGACTTTCGACATTCGTCCTTCTTTCGTCATTTGCTTTTCGACATTCGTCCTTTTCCCATCCCCTTCCCAGCCGGCCACCAGCACCTCCGCGATGTGCGTGGTGCGGATATGCCGCGTCGCCGGGTTGCGCTGCAGCATGCCGCCGATGTGCATCAGGCAACTGATGTCGTTCGATACCACCACCTCGGCGCCGCTGCGGACAATGTTCTCGACTTTCGTCGCGCCCATGGCCAGCGACGTGCCGGGCATCTTGACGCTGAAGGTGCCGCCGAAGCCGCAGCACTCTTCGATGTTCGGCAGCTCGCAGTAGGTCAGTTCGCGAACGCTCCGCAGCAACCGCATGGGCTGCTCGGCCGTGCCCAGCTCGCGGCGGCCATGGCAACCGATGTGCATCGTCACCTTGTGCGGGAAGGTGGCGCCGGTGTCGGTCACGCCCAGCATGTCGTGCAGGAACTCGGTCAACTCGAACACCCTCCGCCCGATGCCGACGATCCGCGGATCGGGATCGGCATGGCCGAAAAACACGCGGCACATCGCCGTGCACGAGCCCGAGGGGCAGACGATCCAGCGGTGCGGCTCGAAGACGTCGCAGAAATGGCGGATCACCCGCCGCGCTTCCTCCCAGTAGCCGGAGTTGAAGGCCGGCTGGCCGCAGCAGGTTTGTTCGGCGGGATACACGGTCGGCACGCCGTAGCGCTGCAGCAACTGCACCGTGGCCTGGGCGATGCGCGGATAAAACTGGTCGATGTAGCAGGGGATGAACAGCGCCACCGGCTCGCCCGCTCGATAAGGCGGATCGTCCTGCCGCGGCGCTACACTCTGGGCGGGTCGAGTCATGGATCCGAACGGCAAGATTTTCAACAGCGGAAAACTCCCATTCTACCTGTGGCACGGGTCGTTTGCTAGGGGGCGATGTGGCAGGGTATGGCAACATTTCCTGGCAACCACAAGCAGCCCGTCATTCTGAGCGAAGCGAAGAATCTAGCGTACCGCGACCCTTCGAGATCCTTCGCTTCGCTCAGGATGACTGTTCTGCCCGGCGTGACCGCCAAACAGAATTGTCAGACCCGTGTGGCAGTGCTGCGACCGCGTTTGGCCGCCCGATGCTGGCGAGCGAGCGGAACGCAACGTACAATACCAGCGAGGGGCATGTGGGAGCCGTGTCATGATTCGTGGTTTGCTCATCGGCGGCCTCTTGATGGCTGCGCCGTTCTCGACACAAGCCGGTGAACCTTCGCAAGCGGAGGTCCAGCGGCTGGTCCGGCAACTCGACTCCGCGCAACTCAGCCAGCGCGACTTGGCGGAGGAGGAACTGCTCCGCCGGGGCCCCGTGGTGCTCAACTTTTTGCCGCCGCCCAGCGACCGCCTGCCCGCCGAAACGGAGCAGCGGCTGGGACGCATCCGGCAGCGGTTGCAGCAGGCGGCCGCCGGCGCCGTGGCCGAGGCCTCGCTGGTGACGCTACACGCCCGGGCCATGCCGCTCACCCAGATCCTGGCGGCGTTTCAAGAGCAATCGGGCAACACCCTGGTCGACTACCGCCGGCAGTTCGGCCAGGCGGTCACCGATCCGCCGTTGACGATGCGTTTCGACCGGACGCCGTTCTGGCCGGCCTTGGATCGGCTGCTCGACGAGGCCCAGTTGACGCTTTATCCTTATGCCCAACAAGGCGCGCTCGGCATCGTCGCGACGGCCGGCGGCAAGCGGGGCGCCCGCCAGGGTCACGCCAGCTACCGTGGGCCCTTCCGCTTCGAGGCGGTGTGGATCGTCGCTCGCCGCGACCTGCGCGAGGCGGACGGCGGGGAACTCCTGCTCGGCTTGGAAGCGGCCTGGGAGCCGCGGCTGAAGGTCATCTACCTGCTGCATCGCATGGCCGACGTTCGGGCGGTCGACGATCACGGTGGTCCGCTGCCGGTGACCGACCGCGAGGCCCAAGCGGAACTGGCCGTCAGCGGTGAAGTCCCGGTGATGAAACTGGACCTCCCCTTCCGCCTGCCCCGCCGCGACGTGCGGCAAATCGCTTGCCTGCGGGGCAAACTGCTGGCCACCGTCCGGGGCCAGCTCGAGACCTTTCGCTTTGCCAAGCTCGGCGAGGGGAAAAACGTCGAGCAGCGCATCGCCGGCGTGACGGTCGTCGTGGAGGAAGTCCGCAAGACCGGCCGGGCGTGGGAAGTCCGCATGCGAGCGCGCTTTGATGAGGCCGGCGACGCCTTGGCCTCGCACCGCCAATGGATCTTCAGCAACGGGGCCTACCTGGAAGGCCCCGACAAGAAAGCGATCGCCTACGACACGTTCGAAACCACCGCCCAGAGCAAGAATGAGGTTGGCCTGGCGTACCGATTCAACACCAGCCGGCCGCTCAATGAACTAAGTTTTGTCTACAAAACGCCGGGACTGATCATCACCCGCGAGTTCGAGTACGAGTTGAAGGGGATCGAGCTGCCGTGAAGTAGCGAAGTAGCGCGGGGGAAAGCGGGGAGAGAGGGTGAATAGCCGTCGGGGGGCTATCGCGGAAGCGACGGTCTTGAAAACACGCCCGACCCCTTTCTGCTCTCGGGACTGCCATGGCAATCCCGCCCCCCTCACCCCCTTTACTAAGTAGTTCCTCATGGTACAATCGACCCTATCGAACGCAGATCAAATTTCCTATCACTCACCTTTGGAGTTGTCAGGCAGGTCCCCTGAAGTATAAAGGACGCAAGATACGTGGTCGCATGATGAAGAGCGTTGACTCTACCGATCGTCTGGGGACCGGACTCTTCATCGTCTGTCTGTGCCTGTATGCTCTCGACTTGCTACTTTCTCAGATAGGGCCGGAGAGACGATTTACGGCTGCCTTTGTTGTGGGTGGCATTTCATATGGAACGTTGCGGCTCATAGCACTTCTCCGCCCCGAGGACGGCCATCTCCGGCGCCTGGCGAAGGGCGGTGGGATTTGCTTTGCACTGTTGTTTTTTATATGCCTTAGCGCAATCTGTTATTACCGAGTAGTACGCCATGAGGCGTCGATTGTTTGGCTGGTAAGCATATCGGTCGTGGCCATAGTGCTCATGGCACATTGTGCTGTTGGGCTCTGGAAGACATGGGCGAGGTATTCCGGTTCGGACGAAAAAGAGGATAAACCTCCTCTGTAGAATATCTGTAATTCCAATGTTTTTGGTCCATCGATTTCTTGCAACCAGCGGCGAGGAGCACGTTTCCCAACGACAGGTACGTGATACTACGGCGAACCTAAGGCTTGAAAAGGGCGTAACAGTATAGCTTCCCAACCCCTATTGCGCCATCCCCGGTAGGAGGGTAGGATTCGTGCATCGATCGCTTTTGCCACGGAATGGCCGACGATGCACTTCGTTTTCTACCCGAAGCACG
>Ga0181520_10001685_pt1 | contig 44146 bp, 38 predicted proteins | sample PEATcosm2014_Bin_29_FD_132451 | JGI IMG/M metagenome (GOLD analysis project Ga0181520, IMG submission 132451) | Peatland microbial communities from MTU Mesocosm Facility, Houghton, MI, USA - PEATcosm2014_Bin02_30_metaG | ecosystem: Environmental > Terrestrial > Soil > Wetlands > Peat | place... | reverse complement strand
GTGGCTCTTGGCAAAGGAAATGCGCCCCAGAACCGTGCGCGGGGTCAGCTGCTTGGTGTCCAGCCCCATGCGGCGCATGATCTGCTTCACAATGTTCTGCTGATCGGTCTCGTCAAAGATGGCGAAGGAGCGGGTCAGGCCCTGGCCGCCAATGCGCAGCGCCTCGATGTCGCGGCGCAAGATGCGCACGCACAGCGAGTGGAAGGTGGCAATCAGCGGCTTGGCCAGCGATCCGTGCTCCAGCAGCTTCTCAACCCGCTCTCCCATCTCTTTGGAGGCCTTGTTGGTGAAGGTCACGGCCAAAATCGAGTCGGGGGCCACACCTTTTTCCTGGATCAGCCAGGCTATGCGGTTAGTGATGACGCGCGTTTTGCCCGAACCGGCGCCAGCCAGGATCAGGAGGGGTCCCTGCGTGGTTTCTACCGCAGAGCGCTGTTCGGGGTTCAGCTTGGCAACTAGAGGATGCAATGCGGTCGGTCCGTGGAGGAAGGGTTCCTACTTCAGTTTACGCTTTGTACGCTTTTCGCTTTAGCATGTTGCGGCGGCGTGTGCAGAACAGCCCGTCTCAAAGCGGGCTTGAGCGGCCCGTAAAATAAAAAAATGTGGGATCTTCTGCGCGGAACCCTCCTTCTTGTCGCCTTCCTGTTTCTGGGACAGGGCGTGCACTGGCTCGGCTGCCCCATTCCGGGCAGTGTGGCCGGTCTGCTGCTGCTCTTTTTTGCCATGACCTGCGGGATCGTGAAGCTGAAGTGGGTGGAGAAGGCCGCGGGGCTCTTCCTGCGCAACATGGTGCTTTTGTTTGTGCCGGTTACGGTGGGTTTGATGGAGGTTTGGCCCATCCTGAAGCAATCCGGCCTGGCCATTGTTGCAAGCCTAATCGTCAGCTTGCTGGCCACGCTCATTGCCACTGCGCTGCTCTCGCGCTGGCTCATGCCCTTTGATGCAAACTCGGTGGTGGATGCCGGCCCTGAAGTTCTCGTTGACCCGGAGGAATACGAATGAGCCTCTCCCTGCTGCTCGCCTTGCCTCCTGTGAGCATCGGCTTCACGCTGGTGGCGTACCTCATCGGCCACCGTCTGCACCTGCGCTGGCACTGGATTCCTTCCATTGTGGTGGCCGCTAGCCTGCTCATATGCCTGCTACTGGCTCTGCACGAGCCTTTTGCGGTCTTCAACCGGGGCGGCGGGTGGGTGACCTGGCTTCTAGGCCCGGCCACGGTGGCGCTGGCCATCCCCATGTTCCGCAACAGCCTTGCTCTCCGCGCTTCCCTGCCCAGGCTGGCAGTGGTGGTCTTTATCGGCTCCATGGTGGGAATGGCCTCGGCCGGGCTCACCGCCTGGGCACTGGGCGCGCCGCATGAGGTGGTCATGTCCACTCTGCCCAAGTCGGTGACCACGCCCATTGCCATTGAAGTGTCGAAGGAACTGGGCGGCGTTCCGGCCATCACCATCGCCATGGTGATCCTGACCGGGGTTCTGGGAGCCAGCTTTGGTGTGCCGGTGATCCGGGTTCTAGGCATTGGCAGCGCGCGGGCCATTGGTGCGGCGGTTGGAACAGCCTCCCACGGTGTGGGAACTGCCAGCCTGCTGCGCCGCTCGGAACGTGAAGCCGCAGTGGCTAGCTGGGCCATGGCCGCGGCCGGGATCTTTACCTCGCTGGCGGCAGCGGTGCTCAAGTTCTTTTGGAAGTAGAGGGATTCCAACGCCTGAGACAGGGATATTCCATCCATCTTGAAAATGATCAAAATAGACAAAATGACTATTTTAGACAAATTGATCATTTTCAGGCTTACACTGGTCTCATGACGACCGTTTCCGCAACTCAGGCCAAGCAACAGTTCGCAGCTCTGCTCGACAAAGCCCAACGCGAGCCCGTCCGCATCCGTCGCCACAACCGCGATGTGGCGGTCATCGTGTCCGCCGACGAGTATGAGCAGTTGCGCGGGATGCGGGCCAAGGAGCTGGTCAGTTTTACTGAGGAGACCAGCCGTTACGCTAGCACCCAAGGCATGACGGAAGAAGTTCTGGAAGCGTTGCTTCGATAGGCGAGTTCCATGAAGCCACGGATCGTACTCGATACCAACGTCTACGTAAGCCGATTGCTGCTTGCGCACTCCGTTCCGGGTAAGGCCGTGGAGCTGGCTTGGCGCGACGGAATTACGATTATGTCGGCTATGACGCTGGCCGAGCTTCGCGAGGTTCTGCTGCGTCCCAAATTTGCTCGATATCTTCGGCCTGAGAGTATCGAACCCTATCTGGAAAAGGTCTGGGAACTCGCTTTGCACGTCGAATCCGCTTCGCCTATCCGCGCCTGCCGCGACCCGCGCGACGACAAGTTTCCTGAGGTTGCGGTCCACGGCGAAGCTGATTTTCTCGTCACCGGCGATGCCGATCTGCTGATGCTCGACCAGTTTCGCGGCATGGCGATTCTGACTCTCGCGGCATTTCTGGAACGCAAAGGCTAACTTCCGCCAGTTATTCTTGAAGGGATGACTGAGAAGATCAACAAGTGTGTGGCCGTCTATTGTGGATCGGCCCTGGGCAGCCGTGTAAAGTTCCGCGCCGAGGCTGAGGCGCTGGGCCAGGCAATTGCCGCGGCCGGACTCGACCTGGTGTATGGCGGCGCCAGTATCGGCCTGATGGGAACCGTAGCCGACGCCGTGCTGGCCGGTGGTCAGCGGGTGATCGGCGTGCTGCCCGCCGTGCTCTCTGACAAAGAGATTGCCCACTCCGGACTTACGCGCATTGAATATGTGCCCACCATGCACGACCGCAAGGCGCGGATGGTGGAACTGGCCGACGCCTTTCTCATTCTTCCCGGCGGTTACGGCACGCTGGACGAGCTGATGGAAGTGGTTACATGGGCGCAGTTGCGCATGCACGCCAAGGCCTGCATTCTGGTGAATTCCACGGGCTACTGGGACGGGCTCTTGCGTTTCCTCGAAACTGCGGTCCAGGCCGGTTTTGTGAAGCCGGAAAACATGGCCTTGATGTTGGTGGCGCGCAGCGCGGAAGAGGCTGTGGCCATGGCTCTGGAGTCCATGCCGGCTACTATTGCTCCGGCCACAGAATAGTGCCATGCTCTCCCACCCATCCCGCCCAAAACGCGGAATGGATGGGGCACCCACGCGTCCGTCTTTACGGGCCGGATCTATAACTAAAGCTTGGAGCGTGCTCCACGCAGCGTGGCGATCCAGTTGTATGATCTTGGCATGGCAAACAAGCTGCGTTTCGGCGTTCTCAGCACGGCAAATATCGGTTTGAGAAAAGTTCTGCCCGCCATGATGAAGGGCGAACTCACCACCGTGGCGGCCATCGCCTCGCGCGATTTGGCCAAGGCGCAGGCGGCTGCAAAGGCCCTCGGCATTCCCAAGGCTTATGGCTCGTATGAAGACCTTCTGGCCGACCCCGATATCGACGCCATCTACAATCCCCTGCCCAACCAACTGCACGTGCCCATGACCATCAAGGCTGCTGAAGCAGGCAAGCACGTGTTATGCGAAAAGCCCATCGCACTTACGGTGGCTGAAGCCAAAGAACTGGTGGCGGTGCGCGAACGCACTGGCGTGAAGATTGCCGAAGCTTTCATGATTCGCTGCCATCCGCAGTGGCTGCGGGTTCGCCAGTTGCTCACGGAAGGGCGCATCGGGCAGCTGCGTGCGGTTACCGGAGTCTTCAGTTACTTCAATGCCAATCCGGCCAACATCCGCAATCAGGTGGAGTGTGGCGGCGGCGGCGTTTACGACATCGGCTGCTATCTGATCCAGGCCTCGCGTTTCGGCTTTGGGCAGGAGCCGCGCCGGGTGGTTTCGCTGCTGGACCGCGATCCGGCGATGAAGACCGACCGTCTGGCCTCGGTCATCATGGATTTCGATGGCGGACAATCCACCTGGATCTGCAGCACCCAGCTGACTCCCTACCAGAGAGTTACTTTTCTTGGGACCAAGGGGCGCATGGAAGTCGAGATTCCCTTCAATGCGCCACCGGATCGCGAAGTTCGCATCCTTGTGGATTCAACCGGCGATTTCAGCGGTAGCGGAATTACAACCGAGAGCTTCCCGGCTGTAGATCAGTACACCCTGCAGGGCGACAACTTTGCGCGCGCAGTCTTCGGCACGGGAGAGGTGCCGGTCTCACTTGAAGATGCCATCGGCAACATGGCGGTGATTGAAGCCATCTTCCAGTCAGCAGAAACCGGAACCTGGATCACGCCGCAAAGATAGCCGCCACTCAGTCCGCAACGGGAAGCTTCTTTTATCTCTACAGGTTCTTGTCAGCATGCCTCTTGTTACCAAGAAAAGAATGATTATTCACAGTTAGAAAAAATGCCGGTGTGGAGAGGGGCTCCACACCGGCATTGGTGGCTTCTGACGATCAGTTACTTGGACTAGGAACCAGCCTTGCGTTGAGCCTCCCAACGCCTCTTCACCGCTTCAGCAATACGCTTGCGGCCTTCCGGAGTCAGGTTTCTCTTCTTCTTCTTGGCGGGCTTGACGACCACGGCCGCCGCGTCTTTCCTGGGCCTGCCGGCCTTCTTCTTTGGTGCTTCCGTGCTTGCTCCTGCCAGGAGTGTACGCGCCTGTTGCAACAGGGCAATCTCTCGATCGATCGATGCCAGAATCTCCACTACTCCCATTGTTTCTCCCTTCAATTGACTGGAGGAAAGACCTCTCGACGGGCTATGTTACCGACTTCTCCAATTCCAATCCAGTCCTGAATCAAGATAATAGTTAATTGCTCAATTTGCAAATGAAGTCAAACATTTCTTCTCCACTGCGGACGGGATTGGAATTAGGGAATTGCCCCTGTTCTTTTCCCTACCGGACAAAAACGCTTGAAAACATGGTTCTTGGGGCCTTGGAGAGTCATCAAAGTAACCTAGTATTGCTTATTTTGACAACCCATCACGGGATGGCATGCGGATAGGCTAAACGGTGGCTGCAATCTCTCCCAAGTCCTTGCAGAATGCGTCAATTCGCTTCAAATCGCAGTCCCAGGAAAACATAAACCTTGCCGCCCCACCAATAAAGGTATAGAACTTCCAGCCCCGCTTGCGCAGGCCATCCAGTATCTTCTCCGGGGCTTCAAGAAACACGGCGTTGGCTTCAACGGGGCCGGTAATCCGCACCCCTGGAATGGCTGCCACCTGCTGTCCAAAGTAATGCGCGCAGTGATTGGCATGGGCGGCATTGCGCAGCCAGGCTCCGCTTTCCAGCATCCCCACCCACGGTGCGGAAAGAAAACGCATTTTGGACGCAAGTTGCCCAGCCTGTTTGCAGCGGTAATCAAAGTCAGCTGAAAGTTGACGGTCAAAGAACAAGACCGCTTCGCCGGCCGCCATTCCATTCTTGGTGCCGCCAAAACAAAGCACATCGACGCCGGCCTTCCAGGTAAGGTCGGCGGGACTTGCTCCCAAGGCCGCGCAGGCGTTGGCAAAGCGCGCTCCATCCATGTGCAGGTGGAGGTTATGCGTCTTGGCCGTTGCTGAAATGGCACTTAGCTCATCCAGCGTGTACACGCGCCCGGTCTCCGTGGACTGCGTCAATGTAACCACGCGGGGTTTGGGATAGTGAATATCCTGGCGCTTGGTGGCCAACTCGCGGATGGACTCCGGACACAGCTTTCCCCCCGCGCTTTGCGCCACCAGTAACTTGGAGCCATTGGAAAAAAATACCGGCGCGCCGCACTCGTCGGTTTCCACATGCGCTTGGTCGCCGCAGATAACACCGTGATACGACTGGCAGAGCGAGGCCAGCGCCAGCGAATTTGCCGCCGTGCCATTGAATACAAAATATACGTCGCAATCTGTCTCAAACAGCTCACGAAAAAGGTTGGCCGCTTTCTCGGTCCATGGATCATCACCATAGGAGGAAGCATGGCCGTGGTTAGCGGCCTCCATGGCCTGCCATGCTTCCGGACAAACTCCGGCGTAGTTATCAGAGGCAAATTGCTGCGTAAGATCGCTGGATTCGATCATGGTCCTACCTGATTCCTTTGTGGATGAGGGAAGAGGGTTGCGGATAAAGATCCGCTGGCGATGGCCGGGTTAGAAAAATGACCCATCCAATCAATTGCTCAGGCGGCAGCTGCCCAACGTGGCTTGCTGGCCCGTCGCCTTCCATACTATGCGCCCGCGCGATAGGGGAGCAACCAATCGCCCCGCCTTGAAATACCTTCGAGGTACGCTCTTGTTGACAGACGCAGGCGTTGATTCTAACGTTTCAAGCGGCTATCCGTTGTTTGAAAATCTATTTTGCGTAAAGGAGCTCGTCCCATGAACTGGAAGAGTAGCGCACTTGTTGCCCTTATGTTGGTTTCGGTCTGTGCAGCCTCAGCCCAGGTCAAACCTCCTGCTCCACCGCCGCCCGCGGCTGAGATTGCCGGTATTCCGGTGAACTACGACGAAGCCAAGGTGGGCAGCTACACCTTGCCCGATCCCCTGGTGCTGGCCAACGGCAAGCCGGTTCGCGACGCCAAGGCGTGGCGCACCCTGCGCCGCCCGGAGCTGGTCAAGCTGTTCGAGACCGAGCAGTACGGGCGCGCTCCCGGCCGCCCCGCCCAGCTGAGCTTTGAAGTCACCGACAAAGGCACCCCGGCGCTCAACGGCAAGGCGATCCGCAAGCAGGTGACGATTCGTTTCTCCAAAGACCCTTCCTGGCCTGCAATCCACCTGTTGGAATACCTGCCTGCCACGGCCAAGAAGGCTGTGCCGATGCTTCTCTCCATCAACTTTGGCGCGGTCCAGAATGCGGTGGAGGATCCCGGGATTACACCGATTACCGTCTGGGACCCGAAGACGCATCAACGTGCCTTTCCGCCAGCAGGGCGCGGCTTTGGCCGCCTGAACGTAGTGCCCTTCCTGGATGCAGGCATTGGCGTGGCCACCTTCTACTACGGCGACGTGGACCCGGATTACGCGGACGGCTTCAAGGACGGCATTCGGGCGCACTATTTGAAGCCGGGGCAGACGGATCGAGCAGCCGACGAGTGGGGCTCCATTGCCGCCTGGGCCTGGGGCCTGAGCCGCGTGGAAGATTATTTTGAAACTGACCCCGCTGTAGACGCCAAGCGGGTGGCCATCCACGGCGTCTCGCGGTTGGGCAAGACCGTGATGTGGGCCGGGGCGCACGACGAGCGCTTTGCCGCGGTCATCTCCAGCTGCTCCGGCGAGGGTGGCGCGGCGCTGAGTCATCGCAACTACGGAGAGACCATTGCTCACCTGGCCGCTCCCACGCGCTATCCCTACCAGTTTGCGCTGAACTACGGGAAGTGGGGCGGATTCCCCGACAAAGCTCCCTTCGATGCCAATCTGCTGGTGGCCTTGATTGCGCCGCGTCCGCTGTTGCTGCAAACCGGCAACACGGATTACTGGTCCGACCCCAAAGGCGAGTTTTTGGCCGAGGTCTCCGCGGGTCCGGTCTACAAGCTGCTGGGCAAGGAGGCGCTGGACACCGAGGAGTGGCCTGCGGCCAACCAGCGTATCCTGCACGACCTGAGTTACTTCATGCACGATGGCGGACACGGCATGGTTCCAGGCGACTGGGATGTGTATGTCCAGTTCCTGAAGATGCACTTGCACCCTGAACCGTAGAGCGAAACGAAATGCGGAGGTGAGCGATGCCCAGTTCGATCCGGCTCGCAGGATTGTGTCTGGCTGTAGTGGCAGCTGGACCGGCGGAAATGTGTGCGCAAGCAGGAACGGATGCGTCGTTGGCGGCCGGCTTCAAAGCGCCGCCCGCGTCCGCTCAGCCCCGCACCTGGTGGCATTGGACCAACGGCAATGTGACGGAAGAGGGCATCACCAAAGATCTGGAGTGGATGAAGCGCTCCGGCATCGGCGGCTTTCAGCTTGCGGACGTGGCTTCTGGCGGCGGCCAGACCGTGGAGAAAAAGATCAACTTCGGGACTCCCGAGTGGTACCACGCCTTGCATCATGCGGCGAATGAGGCCAAACGGCTGGGGCTGGAAATGTCCATCTTCAGCTCACCGGGGTGGAGTGAGGCGGGCGGCCCGTGGGTGAAGCCCGAGCAGGCCATGAAGCGGCTGGTGTGGAGCGAGACGCAGGTGGAGGGCGGCGGCGCTGTGAAAGTGACGCTGGCCGAGCCACCGTCGAACCAGGGGCCGGTGCGCGATCTGGTTGCGGGAGTGAAGGCCGATGCTCCGCACTTCTATCGCGACAGCGTGGTGCTGGCTTACCGCACGCCGGAGGCGGCTTTGGAGGCGGCACAGGCCGCGCCAAAGACATCTTCCAACGAAGGCCCGCTCGATGCAACCGCATTGCTCGATGGCCTCCTGAGCACCAGCATCGCGATCCGTCCGCCCGCGGCTGGCGGACCGGCATGGTTGCAGTACGACTATGCGCAGCCCTTCACCGCACGCGCGCTCACACTGGGGGTGCAGGGCCGGATTCCAGTCGGCCGACTGCTCGCGAGCGACGACGGCAGCACCTTCCGTACCATCGCCACCTTGCCCGGTCCGCAGGGGTACCACGGCGCGGCGGTCCGTACCTTTGCCTTTCCCGCTGTTACAGCTCGCTTCTTCCGCATTGAGCTCGACCGCGTGGGGCTGACGCCCGCGGAGGTGATTCACGGTGCCGACAGGGGCTTTCCGCCCAGACCGAAATACACCCTGACCGAAGCCATCCTGTCGCCTGACGCGCGCGTGAATCGCTGGGAAGACAAGGGCGCCTTTGGCAGCCTGATGGATGTTTTTGAGATTGTTCCTACGCCCGATGCACCACCTTCCGCGTTGATTGCCGCCAGCGACGTAGTGGATGTGAGCAGCAAGATGGACGCGGACGGAACGCTCAACTGGCAGGCGCCCGCAGGACACTGGACCATCCTGCGCATGGGCTACGCGTTGACCGGAGCCATGAATCGGCCCTCGGTCCCCGCAGGCAGCGGACTCGAAGTGGACAAGCTCGACGCAGCCGCCGTGCGCAGTTACTTCCACGGCTACATGGACCCGATCCAGAAGGAGCTGGGCGCGCTGGCCGGCACCACGCTGAGCCACATGATGATGGACAGTTGGGAAGCAGGCATGCAGAACTGGACGCCCGCGATGCTCACGCAATTCAAGGCCCGTCGCGGCTACGACCCAACGGCCTATCTGCCGGTGCTGGCAGGCCATGTGGTCCAAAGTGCCGAGACCAGCGACCGCTTCCTGTGGGACTTCCGCCAGACGCTGGCGGAGATGTTTGCCAGCGAGTTTTACGGAACAATGGAAGACGAGCTGCACAAGGCCGGCATGAAGGGCTATGCCGAGGCTTCCGGCGTCGCGCTGGAGATTCCCGAAGATACGCTCGCCAACAAACGCGCTATCGACATTCCCATGGGCGAGTTTTGGGTCCATGCCCTGCATCCGGAGTCGATGTATCTGGTGGACATTCGCGGAGCCGCCTCGGCCGCGCATGTGTGGGGACGCCCGGTGGTTGCGGCGGAGGCTTTTACTGGCGGAAGTTATGAGAGCCCAGCAACGCTCAAAAAAATTGCCGACTTCTGGTTTGCGCAGGGCGTGAACCGGCTGGTCTTTCACACCTCCGCGCAGCAACCGCTCGATACCAAGCCCGGAAACACCATGGTGGGCGCGCACATCAACCGCAACATTACCTGGGCCGATCAGGCCGGCGGATTGACGAGTTACTTTGGCCGCGTGCAGTGGATGCTGCAACAAGGCTCTCCAGTTGCGGACATTGCCTATCTGCTGCCGGAAGGCGGCCCGTCCACCATGCCCTTCTGGAATCGCGGACTCGAGCCCGCACTGCTGGAGGGCTATAACTACGACTACGTGAATGCGGACCTGCTGCTGCATCACGCCAGGTTTGCGCAGGATGGACGGCTGCATTTGGATGGCTCGGCGGAGATGACGGCTGGCGTGAGTTATCGTGTGCTGGTGCTGCCCAACTCCACGCGCATGACGCTGGAGCTGGCGGAAAAGCTCGTGGAACTGGTCAAGGACGGCGCAACCATCGTTGGGCCACGTCCCGACGGTTCGCCCAGCCTGATGCACGGGGCTGAAGCAGACGCCAAGGTGCGGGAGTTAGCCACCAATCTCTGGGCCGACATGGACGGCATCACCTACACGCAACACACTTTTGGACGCGGGATGGTCTGCTGGGGCCTGCCGCTCGCTGAGGTGATGAACCGGCTGCATCTGCAACCGGACTTTGCCTCCAGCAAGGGGCTGGGCGTTGCCCCTGCGTGGACTCACCGCTCTACAGACGACGCGGAGATCTACTTCATCGCCAACCAGACGGATGAACCTGCGCACCTGGACGCGCGCTTCCGCGTGGCCGGCCGCTACGCTGAACTCTGGCGGCCGCTCACGGGCGAACGCACGTGGTTGTACAAGGTAGACGGCGCACTGGTGGAGGATCGCAGCGGGAACAGGCAGCCCGGCTATCAACCAGCCAATTACGTGCGCGAGGCGCAGCTGACCACAACGAGCTTTGATTTGGAAGCGCGCGAGTCGGTCTTTGTCGTCTTCCCGAAGGCGGTCGACCAGAAGCTTCTGGAGGAAATGTCCCACAAGACGAAAGAGTTGGCTTTGCTTACGGGCCCGTGGACGGTGAGCTTCCCGCCGCATTGGGGCGCTCCCGCAAGCATTCAGCTCGAGAAGTTGGCTTCCTGGACCGACAACGCCAACGAGGGCGTGAAGTTTTTCTCTGGCACTGCGACCTACACGAAAGAGATAGCAATCGATGGAGCTTGGATCAGGAAGGGGCAGAGAATTCATCTCGATCTGGGGGCGGTGCGCGATCTGGCCGAGGTTGTCGTCAACGGTAAGTCTCTGGGGACGGTGTGGACCGCGCCCTATCGCGTGGAAGTGACGGAAGCTCTCAAGCCCGGCGCGAACCAGCTTGAGATTCGCGTGACCAACCAGTGGACGAACAGGATCGTGGGCGACCGCAAGGCCGCACCTGAGAAACGTGTGTTTTCCGAGGGGAGTGTGCCCAAACCGATGGGGCAGTTTGGCGGTCCCCAGGAGCCGCTCGAGTCGGGGCTCCTGGGACCGGTGCGGCTAGTGCTTACTTCGCAAGTGCTTGTGAGCCAGCAACAGTAAAGGCAGCCTCGCTGATGGCCTTGGTCTCTTCCGGCTGCGCGCCGCCCAGCCAGAGCGTGTATTTGCCGGCCAGAATGGAACGATTGCCCTGATCGTCGACCGCGGAGAGCGACCGTGGGTCGATGGTTAGGGTTACGTCCTTGCTGGCGCCCGGAGCCAGCGTGACGCGCTCCACACCCACCAGCGAGTGGATGGGACCGCCCGCTTGCGGCGTCTTCAGGTAGGCTTCCACCACCTCGTCGCCGCCCACGGTTCCGGTGTTGGTCACCGTCACGGTAGCCTTGATGGGGTCGCCGGCCTTCAGCGCCTCCGCCGAGAGCTTGATGGCGGAGTACTTGAAGCTGGTGTAGCTGAGTCCATAGCCAAAGCCCCAGAGCGGCTTGCCCGTGAAGTAGCGATAGGTGCGGCCCTTCAGGCTGTAGTCGGTAAAGGCCGGCAGGCCTTCCAGGCTCTTGTAGAAGGTGACCGGCAGGCGGCCGGCGGGGTTGTTCAGCCCGGCCAGGGTGCGGGCAATGGCCGTTCCACCCTCCACACCCGGATACCAGGCTTCCAGCACGGCTGCGGCATGTTCGTTGGTCCAGTTCAGGGCCACGGCAGAGCCGCTCTGCAGCACCACCACCAACGGCTTGCCGGTTGCGGCCAGGGCCTCCAGCAGCTTTTGCTGGGGAGCGGGAAGATCCAGGCTGGTACGGTCACCGCCGTCAAAGCCCTCGATCTTGATCTTCATCTCCTCGCCTTCCAGCTGCGGGGAGAGGCCCACAAAGGCCACTACAACGTCCGCTTTCTTGGCCCGCTCCACGGCCTCGTCCAACTGGGCCTGGGCCGGAGCTTCCCACTTGAGGGTGATGCCGCCACCGGCCGTGTCGGCCGAGTGCGCGTACTCCAACTGGAACTCGTGCGGCTTGCTGTCGGCAAAGTCCACCTCAACCTTGGGCGCCACCGGGCCATCCATGGGGCGCGGTGCGGTGGGCGAAGCACCCACAGCCGCGCCGTTGGCCAGGGGATTGGCCTGCACCTTGCGCAGGCTGCCTTCGGAGATCACCTTACCGTCCAGGAGGAAGCGGTAGTTCTCCACCGGCGAGTACGGAAAGGCATCGGCCGGCTCCACCAAGAAGACGTAGTGCCCGGCAGCGGGCACGGCCAGCGTGCCACTCCAGCGGACGGAGTAGTTCGGGGTGTGAATCTCCGCCGTGGGCAGCGCGGTTTCCCAATCCGCCTGGATCAGCGGCTGAGTCTGAGTGGCCAGCGCGCGACCGGTACAGTCGGTAGTGGCAAAGAACTCTGTCTTCAAGCCCTTGCCAAAGACAGTGCGCGGAACCGGAACGACCGCGCCCACGGCCAGCGTTGCACCCTGTGCGTAGAGAATGTCAGCGGCTGAAAACTGCGTGGTCATGCCGTCCAGAGGGGTTACGGCGCGGATGGGTGTGCCTTGATAATTGCCCAGGATCGAGACCAGCAGGTCAGCCGTGGGACCAATCACCGCAATGTGCGGCCTGCCCTTCAGCGGCAGCGCGCCTGCGTTCTTGAGCAACACGATGCTCTCTTCCGCAGCCTTGCGCGCCGTCATACGGCCCTGGTTGAAAAGGCCATCGGTGGGCCAGAGCTTGTCCAACTGGCTGGAGCCAACCGCATCGAACAGGCCCAACTGGAAGCGGGCGGTGTAAAGCCGTTCCGCCGCCTGGGTGACCAGCGCCTCCGGCACCAGATTCTGGCGCACCGCGTCGGCCAGGGTGTTGAAGCCCGGCGTCCAAATGGAGCAGGAAAGGTCAGTCCCGGCCTGCAACGAGAGTACCGAGGAGTGCAGCACGCCCGGCGTCTTCTTGTGGCCGTTGTTCACGTCCACAATGGCGCCGCAATCAGAGACCACAAAGCCCTTGAAGCCCCAGGCATCGCGCAGGTGCTCCTTCAGGAGCATCTGGTTGGTGCAGGCTGGCCAGCCGTCAATGGAGTTATAGGCGCACATCACGCTCTGCACCGAGCCTTCGGTCACCGTGGAGCGGAAGGCCGGCAGGTAGGTCTCTTCCAGGTCGCGCAGGGAGACGTCCACGTTGAAGCCGTGGCGCAGGGTCTCCGGTCCGCTGTGGACGGCAAAGTGCTTGCTGGTGGCCACCGCGCGCAAGTGGTTCAGGTCCGCACCCTGCACGCCGTGGATGAAGGCCACGCCCATGCGGCTGGTCAGGTACGGGTCTTCGCCGTAGGTCTCCTGGCCACGGCCCCAGCGGGGATCGCGGAAGATGTTGATGTTGGGCGACCAGAAGGTCAAGCCAAAGAAGATGCGGTGGTTGCCCTCGCTCTGGGCCTGGTTGTACTTGGCGCGAGCCTCGGTGGAGATGGTGTTCCCCATGCTCTGCACCATGGCCTGATCCCAGGTGGCAGCCATGCCAATGGCCTGCGGAAAGACGGTGGCGTACCCGGCGCGGGCCACGCCGTGCAGCGACTCGTTCCAGGTCTGGTAGTCGGGAATGCCCAGCCGCGGGATGGGCGTGGCCCAATCCTCCAGCTGCTGCGCCTTTTCGTCCAGCGTCATGCGGCCCACCAGATCATGGGCGCGGTCGGCCGGCGGGGCCTTGGGATCAAGATAGGTGGGTCCCGCGGCAGGCACGGGTTGCGCGGTCTTGATAGGTTGCGCGACTTGGGCGGTCAGAATCGAAGCAAACCCGGCAACCAACAGAAGAGAGAACCAGCGACGACGGTACATGGGCAACAAGCTCCTCCAAACAGAATCCCGGGCGCGATTCAGCGCGAACTTCGAGCCCGGGTAAAGACACCAAAGGCATGATACAAGCGGAAACCCCGCTTGGTAAATCGGTTTTATTAGACCTTCCCGATGAAACCAACCACTGGCGACGCCAAGCGGTCAGCCCCACCGCAGGTGGAGGTGTGGTGGAATGGAAGTATGTTGCGAGTGAAGCTTTTGGCTGAGGGAGCGCGGACGCCGGTTGTGGCGCATCCGGGCGAGGATCTGGGATACGACGTTTTTGCATTGGAAGCAGTGCAACTGAAGCCGCAGGACCCCGTCAAGGTGCGTACCGGCATTGCCGTGGAGGCACGCCACCCCGTCACCGGCGACGCTCTGGGCCTGCTGGTCCGCGACCGCTCGTCGATGGCCTCCAAAGGGATCGCCACTACCGGAGGTGTGATTGACGCCGGCTACCGGGGCGAGATTTTGATTTTGATGACCAACCTGGGCCCGGCGACGATCGAACTGGCCGCAGGCGAGAAGGTCGCACAGATGATCCCGGTCCCGGTGCTCACCGGCCCGGTGGAAGCCGTGGACGAGCTAGAGGATTCCTCCCGCGCCGCCAAGGGCTTTGGCAGCTCCGGACGCTAGGTCGGCTTTTCAGGGGCCTGAAGGCCCCTGCTCCCTCCGAACTTCGTTTCTGCAACTGTAATACCAGAGTGGAATCGAAGAGATAGTCCCTGCTGCAACGAACGAGTTCCCCGGTCTGCCGCCTTCAAGGGAACCATGGCGCAACCGTGCGCGTATGCTTGGGTGTAGCTGGCCCGCACCCCCAGGTGAAGTGTCTTTGCCGGGGCGCAGGGTAGCGCCCTAATTGCTCGAATCGGTCGAAAGCAGGCTTATGTTATTCAGTGAGGCCGTCAAGCTCGCTTTGCAGTCGTTGTGGGGCAACAAGCTCCGCAGCATCCTCACCTTGCTGGGGGTCGTCATCGGCGTGGCCTCGGTGATCATGGTGGTTACGCTGACCAACGGCGCCAAATCCTTTGTGACTTCGAAGATGAATTCCTACGGCGCGTCGGTCATCACCATCAGCAAGATGCCGCAGACCTTTATGACCATCGAGGAGTACGTCGAGTATCAGAAGCGCAAGAGCGTAACCATAGACGACTACCGGGCCGTTCTGGACGAGTGCAAATCCTGCGTCTCGGTGGGCGCCACCCGCTCCACTACAGGCAAGGTGGTGAGGGGTGGCCAGTCCACCACCGATACCACGGTCCGCGGCTGGACCTGGACCATGCCGGGGCTCTCCAACCTGAACATCGAGCTGGGTCGCTCCTTTACCGAGTCAGAGGATCAGCACTCGGCCCACATTGCCATTGTGGGCGCTGACATAGCCAACAACGTGCTGGGTGGCGTGGATCCGCTGGGCAAGTCGGTCCGCGTCGACGGCGTGGAGTACACCGTTGTGGGTGTGGGCGAGGCCCAGGGCAAGATGATGGGCTCCAGCATGGACAATTGGGTGGCTATTCCGCTCACTACTTTTCTTGAGATCTACGGAGCCCACAGCCAGAACTCGAGTTTGTCCATTTTTGTGGATTCCGGTGGTGGCGGCGAGGTGATGGATGCCGTAACCGACGAGCTGCGCGTGATTATGCGCACCCGCCGACACCTGGCCCCCGGCAAGCCGGACGCCTTCAACATCGATTCCAGTGCCACCTTCAAAAACATGCTGGGCAAGATCCTGGATAGCTTTGGCGCGGTGGTGGTCTCCATTGCCGCCGTCTCGCTGGTGGTAGGCGGCATCGTCATCATGAACATCATGCTGGTTTCGGTCACCGAACGCACCCGCGAGATTGGCGTCCGCAAGGCGCTGGGCGCGCGTCGCAAGGATATTCTGATGCAGTTCCTGATCGAGTCCGCAACGTTGTCGCTGGTCGGCGGTTTTCTGGGCGTCGGCTTGGGCATCGGGATGGCCAAAGCGATCACCCTGGCCATCGCCTTCCCCTCGGTGGTTGCCATCTGGTCGATTCTGGTTTCGCTTCTGGTCGCCATCATGGTGGGACTGTTCTTTGGCATCTACCCGGCCTACAAGGCTGCGGCGCTCGATCCGATTACAGCGCTGAGAGCGGAGCTCTGACCTATGGCCATCCACTTCAGCCACCAAAAAGAAGCCTTCATCCTGGCCTTCGATACGCTGCGCAAAAACAAGCTGCGCTCGGGGTTGACGATTCTCGGCATCCTGATCGGCATTGCCACGGTGATCCTGATCTCCTCGGCCATCAACGGCCTGAATACCAACATCAATAATTTTGTCAGCTCACTGGGCACCAACGATCTATGGGTCTTCCATTTCGAGCCCTTCGGCCATCGGCCCACCACCGCGGAGCTGAACCGCAAAAAACTGACCTACGAAGATGGCGTGGCCATGCGGTCCTTGCCGCACGTAGCCGCTGTGGATCCGGAGCTAACCTACCAAAACTTCCAAACTGGGCTGGGCGCCGTTTCGCTCAAGCACGGGAGCCACAAGATCCAAAACACCATTCTGAACGGATCCACCACGGCAGTTAAAGACGTGCAGGATGTGGAGTTGACGGAAGGACGCATGTGGACCGACAAAGAGGAAGAACGCAGCAGCAACGTCACGGTGCTGGGTCACGATGCCGCTGAAGACCTGTTCCCCGGCGAGGACCCCATCGGCAAAGATCTAGACTGCGAAGGCAACATCTTTACCGTGATTGGCGTGCTCGACTTGCAGCCGCAGCCCTTCGGCAGCGGTCGCAACACGCAGGACAACTCCGCCTACTTCCCGTTGACCACCTTCCACAAGATTCATCCCGAGATCAAGGACTTCTGGATTGTTGTCCGCTACGACGACGCCAAGAACAAGGCGCTGGTGACCGAAGAGGTGCGCGAACTGCTGCGTGTACGCCGCAAGGTCATGACCCAGCAGGACGACGACTTTGCCATCTTCAGCCCTGACTCGCTCTCCCGGCTATGGAACCAGCTCACCGGTACGCTGTTTATCTTCATGATCGCCGTCTCCAGCATTGGCCTGATGGTGGGCGGCGTGGGGGTAATGAATATCATGCTGGTCTCGGTGACCGAGCGCACCCGCGAGATCGGCATTCGCAAAGCCATCGGCGCAACCAAGAGCAACATCTTGCTGCAGTTTACGGTGGAAGCCGTGATTCTGTGCATGGTGGGCGGGGTGCTGGGCATCGTGACCGGAGCCCTGATGACGCTGATTCTGCACTTTGCGGTGGGCTTCTTGCACGCCGCGCTTTCGCTCACCTGGGTGCTGGTCTCGTTCCTGGTTTCCTGCACCATCGGCCTGCTGTTCGGCATCTACCCGGCCTGGAAGGCCGCCAACCTGGACCCGATTGAGGCGCTAAGGTACGAGTAAGACAGGGAACAGTGATGAGTGGTCAGTGCTCAGAAGACTCCTTCCAATGCGCGCTGTCTCTCCCTGGGACGAGCCTCCCCCCATGGACGGTGCTCACGGTGGGATACGCCAGGCGCTGGTGTACTGCCCACTGATCACTGACCACTGTACACTGCTCTTGTGACTCCCCACGCCCTCGCCCTCGCCCTCGCCGCCGAATCCGCTACCACGCTGCTTGCCGTTGCCGGCATGGCCTACTTTCTGGCCGCCATGTTTGCCGCGCAGGTCTATCTGCGCGAGCGGCGCAAGAAGCTAGTTGAGTTTGCTCCGGGCGTAACCATTCTCAAATCGCTCAAGGGGCTTGATCCAGCCATGCTGGAGGCCTTCCGCACCCACTGTCGGCAGAGTTATACGGGAGAGTACGAGATTCTCTTTGGCGTGGCCGATGCTGAAGACCCGGCGGTGGAAGCCGTCGAGCGATTAAGAAAAGAATTCCCCGATCATGCGATCCGCCTGCTCCTTTGCCCGGAGAAGCTGGGCACCAATGGCAAGGTTTCCACGCTGGTGCAGATGGAGCGCGAGGCGCGCTACGACTATCTGCTGGTGAATGACTCGGACATTGCGGTTTCGCCCCACTATCTTGAACGCGTGATGACTTGCTTTGCGCCGGTTGCGGGCCAGCCGCAGGTCGGCCTGGTAACTGCGCTATATCGCGGCCGCGCGCATGGGTCTATCTGGTCACGCTTGGAGTCACTGGGTATCTGCACGGACTTTCAGGCCGGCGTTCTGCTCTCCAAGATGATTGAAGGCGGACTGCACTTTGGGCTAGGTTCCACCCTGGCCGTGCATCGCCCGGCATTGCAGGCCGCGGGCGGACTGATTGGACTAGTGGACCAGTTAGCCGATGACTACGAGATGGGCGCGCGCGTGGACAAGGCTGGTTATCGCATCGCCCTGTGCTCGGACGTGGTTGAAACCAGCATTCCTGCCTATAACTGGCGGGGCTTTGTGGATCACCAGCTGCGCTGGCTGCGCACGGTCCGCGATGCCCGCCCCGGCGGATATTTTGGACTTGTCTTTACCCATGGGCTGGGGTGGGCCTTCCTGAATCTCATCGCCAGCGGAGTTAGCCCGCTGAGCGTGTGGATTTTCGCCATGAGTTTGTTTCTTCGCTTGGCGATGGCGATGCGCGTGGGCAGTTCCGTACTCAGCGATCACCAGCTCATCGAGGGACTTATTCTGGTTCCGCTGCGCGACCTGCTGCAGATGGGGTTATGGATTGCCGGCCTTGCCGGTAACACCATTGTGTGGCGCGGCCAACGCTTCGCGCTAAAGGATGGGAAGCTGATGGGAATGGCAGGAGAGCGGAGTTAGCAAGGCTGGTGAAGTTAGATATTGCCTTCCAGTTTTCGGATAAGGAATACAACTTACTTCTTGAGCGTAGTTTGCCTTTTCTTTGAGCAAACTGAGTCGCAAGATATGCGTTATTCCTTGCGGCCTGTCGCGCGAGCACCCAAGACACAGCGCGGGTGGGTTGAGGCACAAACCCGCCGAAGAACAACAGCAGATCCTTCGACTCACCACCCCCAGACTGGAGAGTGCGTCTGGGGCCCCGTTCGCTCAGGATGACAGGCATTGCAAGGGGGGACTGCGTGCGGCAGAATCCGCTTCGCGTCATTTCATGCAGGGGTTTTGCGGTGAATTCAGGAGATCCAACCCTTGTCCGCAAAAGATGAGGTCAAGAATGGGCTCCCCAGCGGTAAACCTAGCACCGGCACGACGGGGCTGGAAGCTGAAAGCTGACGGCTAAAAGCTGCCCTACCGAATCAGCTTCAGCGCCCCACGGAAGAGCTCGTCGAAGCTCTCGGCCAGCGCCTTGTCTTTGGTCACGGCCTGTTCGATAGCCTTTTCGGCTGCAACGTGCTGGTAGCCCAGGTTCACCAGAGCAGAGAGGACGTCGTCCACGGCGGCTCCCTTGACGCCGGCCACAGCCAAGCCGGGAGCCACGGCAAATTCATCCAGCTTGTCCTTGAGCTCCACCACCAGCCGTTCGGCCATCTTCTTGCCTACGCCGGGGATGCGGGTGAGCTGGGCGTGGTCCTGGCCGCGGATGGCCTGCACGGTTCGCTCAATGGAGAGCCCGCTCAGAATTTTGATGGCCAGCTTGGGCCCCACGGAGGAGACCGTGATCAGGCGCAGGAACAGTCGCTTCTCCTCAGGTTCCAGAAATCCGTAGAGGGCGATCTGGTCTTCGCTCACCTGGGTGTGGATGTGCAGCGCCGCTTCCTGGCCCACCGAGGGCAGGGCGGTGAAGGTGGGGACCGAAATGGTCACGTCGTAGCCAACCCCGGCGGCCTCCACAATGGCCTGGCCGGGCTGTTTTACAAGAAGTTTGCCGCGCAGGTGAGCGATCATCGTGCCTATTGTAGAACCCCGGCGTGCTGCGGGCTTCCCCTTTGTTCTGGGCTGCGTCCAACAACCGCAGGGCGGGGCTCAGAGCGTCCCCCTGTACCCTGGCGCGAAATTCCGCCCGAAACCGGTCCGCCGGGTTAGCCGCACAACGGTCCCGCCGGATACAATAAGGTTCTACAGCTAGGCAACGGATGGGGCGCGGTCAGGTTGGGCGCCAGTTCTTCCGGAGATTTGGAGCAGGTGCACGTGAGAGGCATGATCCGCCGCAGTCTGCGGCCTGAAACAGTTGCAGGACTGGGCATTGCGCTGGCAATGATCGTCTTCGCGCCCGTGGTGAGCGCGTCGTCCGTTTCTTCTGAGACCACGCTGAATGTAACCACCCACGATCAGGGCGGTACCACCAAGGCCACCCTCCACATCGGAGTGGCTGGCAACGACGGTTCTACCGCCTCCGGCGCGGTTTCCATCCAGGAGCGCGGAAAAACCGTAGCCAGCGTTGCGCTGAATGGCGACGGTCAGGGCACCGCGGATATTACGCTGCCTGCCGGCGCACACAACCTGCGCGCTGTTTACGCCGGCGACTCCACCCATGCAGCTTCCGTTTCTTCCTCGCAGAGTGTAACGGCGATGAGCGCCCCCACCGCTGCGACAACCTATACGCTTTCACTTGCGGCCATCGCGCCCACCACGATTCCGATGACTCTCACCGCCGGCACTGCCGGTCAGGTGAAGGTGACCGTGGTTCCCGCGAACAACGCATCGCTGACGGCTCCCATGTTCGTCACCCTCTCTTGTTCGGGTCTGCCGGATCAGGCTTCCTGCACCTTCTCGCCCTCCACGGTTGAGATCCTTTCCACTATGACGGCCACCTGCACCACCGGCTCCGCCAACTGCCCGCCCACCGCAACCCTGGTTTTGCAAACCCAGGCCGGCGGCACGGCGAAGAACGCCGCTCCGGCCGTGGGCAAGCATTCCGGCGCTGTAGTATGGGCGTTTCTGCTGCCGGGCGTGCTCGGTTTGGGTGGACTTGCGTGGGGCGCTCGCCGCCGCCGCTGGTTGAGCCGCGTGGCGCTGCTTGGCCTGGTCGCTTTGGTCACAACGCTGGGTACCACGGGCTGCAATCCGCGCTACTACTACTACAACCACGGCCCGGACACCAATCTGCCCACCCCGGCAGGCAGCTACACGATCAACATCATCGGTCAGTCGAGCGACGGCATTACCGCCAATAATTTTCAGACTACCCTGGCGTTGACCGTTCAGTAGTTGGCGGCACTTGAGAACTGAATGAAGCTTAAGCACTCGCTTCCCGCAACCGTCTCCGCACTGGTGGAACGTGTTGCGGGAAGCGTTTTGCTTGAGGGGGCAAATCCGCAGGCTGAGGCCAACGGATGGTCCCGGCTCTTCACCTCGCCTGTGGGCACCCTCTCCGCAAGCAATCCTGCCGATCTCAATCAGCTCCTGGAAGAGCTTGCGTCAGCTTCAGCCGCCGGATTTACCGCTGCCGGTTTTATGAGCTATGAGTGCGGCAACTGCTTTGAGCCGAAGGCCGGGCTGGAATCACCAGCTGCGGGCGATCCGCTGGCCTGGTTCGGTATTTACCAACGCAGCTACCGGTTTGACCACGCCAGCGGCACCTTTCCAGACGGGGAACCGCCGGAACTGGCGAGCTTTGCTGAGGCACCGCCCCCCGCCGCGCCCATCGTCAATACCCGGTTCCCCATCAGCGCGGAAGAGTATGCCCGCAAGATCGAGGCAATTCACGCATGGATTCGAGCCGGTGACGTGTACCAGCTCAACTACACGGTGCCCCTGGAGGTCAGCGTGGAGGGCTCCCTGGCGGCCCTCTACCGTGAGCTGCGTCGCCGCCAGCCGGTGGCGTACGGAGCATTTTTACATTGGCACCCGGGCCGCCACATTCTCTCCTATTCGCCCGAGCTGTTTTTTCGGATCGGGCAGAAGGACGGGCAGCGCCGCATTGTGACCCAACCCATGAAAGGCACCGCAGCTCGCGGACGCACCACGGAAGAGGATCGCGACCAGGCTGAATGGCTGCAACACGACCCCAAGAACCGCGCCGAGAACCTGATGATTGTGGACCTGCTGCGCAGTGACGTGGGTCGCCTGGCGCGTTTTGGCAGCGTGCGCGCTGAGAAGTTGTTTGCCGTGGAGCGCCACCCCACGCTCTGGCAGATGACCTCCACGGTTCAAGCCGATCTGCGTCCTGAAATCAGCATTCCCGACGTTCTGCGCGCGCTGTTCCCCTGCGGCTCCATTACCGGAGCTCCCAAGGTGCGGGCCATGCAGTTGCTTGCGCAACTTGAGGGGCGTCCGCGCGGCGTTTATACGGGTTCCATTGGCTTCATGGAGCCGGAAGGCGCGGAGTTCAGCGTTGCCATTCGAACCCTTGAATTCAATGGCCAGCTCGGGCGGATGGGTGTAGGCAGCGGTGTGGTCATCGATTCCGATCCCGCGGCGGAGTGCGCGGAGTGCCAGCTGAAGACGCGCTTTTTGACTGATCCAGCGCCGACGTTCGAGTTGATTGAGTCGCTCCTTTGGCAGGGAGAATTCCCGCGCCTGGAGCTGCATCTGGATCGCCTGCAAGACTCAGCCAGCTACTTTGGATTCCCTTGCGACCGCGCAGAGGTGGAGGCCAAGCTTCTGGATCATGCGTGGCGACTGGCCGGTGCGGAACCGCGGAAGGTGCGATTGTTGCTGGATTGCGACGGCAAGGTCAGCATCAACTCCGAGCTGCTACCAGCCAACCCGCCTGCTCCAGTCCGCGTATGCCTGGCCGCGAAACGTACCGACTCGGCCAACTGCTTTTACTTCCACAAGACCACACACCGGCCGCTCTACGCGCAGGCCCTTGCGGCAGCGCAGAGTCAGGGCTGCGGAGAGGTTCTCTTCTTGAACGAGCGAGGGGAAGTTACGGAAGGAGCCATCAGCAACGTCTTTGTGCAGAAGGATGGGCTCTGGCTGACGCCGCCGGTGCATTGCGGTTTGCTGGCAGGGGTGGAACGCCGTCAACTTCTGGTCACGCGCCCGGAAACTGAGGAGCGCCTGCTTACCGAGCGCGACCTGCGTAGCGCCGATGCCGTCTGGCTGACGAATGCGGTGCGCGGCCTGCGCCGGGCGCGGATGGTGTGGGAGTAAGGTTACTCCGCGGGTGGCGCTGAGTCGATGTGCTGGCGAGGCAACTATTAGAGCATTTTCCGTTTTGCTATAGACCTCCGAACCCCATCCATTTCCGCGTTTTATGCGGAAATGGGTGGGATACCTGTGAAACTTAGGTCTACACCATTTCGTAAAATGCTCTAGAGCGTTTCTCCAATAGATGTAGCCCTTGCAGAGACCGTGCAAGGTAGCTTTTTTTGAGGAAAAAGCTACCTTGCGGTTGTGGTTTCGGGGTATAGCAATTGGGGAACCGCTCTAGCCGTTGACGATGTTGGTGGCGCGATTATAGGAACCCAGGTTGTGCACGTTCAAGTAGCCCAGCGCCTTCAGCTTCTTCAACGCAATACCGCTGCGAACGCCGCTATGGCAGTGCAGGAGCATCACCTGATCTTTGTGTCGAACGCAACGTGCAATCTCAGTCTCAATCTCATTCAGCGGCAGATTGACGGCTATCGGTAGATGCCCGGAGACAAATTCACCGGCGGTGCGCACGTCGATCACCATGGCGCCGTCTCTCAGCAGAGCGTGCGCTCCCTTTGCGGAGATCTGTCCCAAATGCTTCATCAAGAAAAAGGCAGAACAAATCAGAACCACAACCAGCAGCGCAATCCAATTCATGATGTTGATCCTAAATGGAGGTCTTTGACCTTAGACGGAGTTTTGATCCAACCTGACCACATCCACCAGCGTGGAATAGAAGGTTGCGCCGGCACCCAGGTCCGTGAGCCGTTCGCTGGTCAACGTATTCACGTTCGCGCCGCCTGTACTCAGCTTAGCCCAATCCAGCTTGCTTGCAACAACTCCCTTCGGCAGAGCGGGGTTGATTTTTGCCACCAGAGCTACTTCTCCACGATCATTGAAGACGAGCACCGCGTCCCCCTCTGCAATGCTGCGTGCCGCGGCGTCGTCTGGATGCATCTCCAGGCGGCCGCTGGTGCTGGTTTCCATGCGGCGATGGCCGTCCAGGTTGGCAAAGGTCGAGTTCATGTAGTTGTCCGCCTTGCGGGGCAAGAACTCCAGTGGAAAGCGGCTCGCCTGCGGGCTCCAGCGTGATTCTACGGGCGGCACAAAGGCGGGCAAAGGGTCGTGCCCGCTGGCTGCCAGGGCCGCGGAGAACAACTCCACCTTGCCGCTGGGCGTTGGTACGGGTCCAGAAGAGAAGGGAAGAAACGGCCGCGTCTCTGGCTCCCGATGAAAGGCGAGCGGAATGTGGCCCTTTCGCTCCAGGTCCTCCAGACGAATATGCTCCATGCCGGGATTCTTTGAGAAGCCGTCCTTGCCCGTGTCCAGCGCCTGGCCGATCAACTCGTCTGTAGTTTGTTGGAAGCAGGGTTCCGTGAACCCAATGTGCTGCGCCAGTTGACTGAAGAACCACACATTGGAGCGGGCCTCGCCCAAGGGCGCAATGGCCTGCTGCGAAAGCTGCACAAAGTAGTGACCATAGGAGCCCTGGATGTCGGTCTGTTCCAGGAAGGTGGTGGCCGGCAGCACGTAGTCGGCGTAGTCCGTGGTGTCGTTGAAGAACTGCTCATGCACCACGGTAAAGAAGCCTTCGCGCCGCAGTCCTTTGCATACCGCGTTCTGATTGGGGGCAACGGCTACGGGGTTGGAGTTGTAGACGATCAGCGCCTCAACGGGCGGCCCTTCTCTTGAAGTCTCCTGCTCCCTGACCTCTGACCCCTGACCCCTGCCCAAATTATTCAGCGCCCATCCCAACTGGCACATGTTCACCATGCGTCCCAGACAGCCCAGCGGCGAAGCCTCGGCCAGTTCCGGCATCTCGAGCGCCTTGCTGTTCCATTTGAAGCCGCCCGAGGTGGACAACTGCGCGCCACCGCCGCGCGTGCGCCAGGCTCCGGTGATGGCTGGCAGCATCACGATGGCGCGCACCGCCGCGCCGCCATTCTCCACGCGCTGCACGCCGTAGTTCAATCGGATGGCGGTTGGCGTTGTGGTGGCGTACTCGCGCGCCAACTGCTCCACCGCGGCCGCGCGCATGCCGGTCCAAGCCGCCACCCGCTCCGGCGTGTACTCTTGGGCGCGCTCGGTGAGCTGGTTTATGCCCGTGGTCATCTCCGCAAGGTAGGCGCGATCCTCCAGGCCTTCGTTCAGGATCACGTGGATCATGCCCAGGGCCAGTGCTGCGTCCGTGCCGGGCCGGATGGCGATGTGCTGGTCAGCCAGCGCCGCGGTCCGCGTCCGATAGGGGTCAATCACCACCAGCCGCGCGCCTTTGCGCCGCGCCTCGTCCACCATGGGCCAAAGATGCACGTTGTTGCCGTGGATGTTGGCGCCCCAGGCCACGATCAGCTTGGACAGGCGGAAGTCCTCGGGCGGCGTGGCGGACTTGCGGCGATACACGGTGAGCCAGGCGTCTCCGCCGGCCTCCGAGCAGATGGTCCGGTCCAGTTGGCTAGCACCTAGCCGGGCAAAAAAGCGGCGATCCATGGAGCCATAGCCCAGCAGGCCCATGGTTCCCGCGTAGCTGTAGGGCAGGATCGACTCGGGCCCGTGCGCGGCGGCAATCCGGGTGAGTCGCGCCGCAATCCCGTCCAGTGCCTCATCCCAGCTGACGCGCTCAAAGGCCTCGTGTTCACGGCCGCGCGCCAGCGGACCCTTGGCGACACCCGCCTTGCGCCGCTGCGGGTAGAGCAGCCTCTCCGGCGAGTAAACGCGGTCCAGATACTTGGCTACCTTGCCGCACAGGAACCCCTGCGTGACCGGATGGGCCGGATCGCCCTGCACTATGACCGCGCGGCCCTCGGCATCCACCGTGACCAGCACGGCGCAGGAGTCAGGACAATCGTGCGAGCAAACCGTGTGCACAACGCGAAATGGGGAAGAGGTCTGCGTCATGCTTCGATTGTATGCGGGCCGACACTCGTCAAACACAGCACAAGACGGCATTCTTCCGGTTGCCAAAGTGCACAGAACGAGGCATACAGAGATATGATGCTATACGTTACCGGTATCGCTACAGGGGATCGTCTCGGCTGAAAATCGCTGTGTCCGGCAGAGCAGATTTGACTGCGACATTCATCCTACCTGGGCGACGGCTACATCCTCAGGAGCTAACCACATCATGCTGAAATCAGGAATCCTCAACCCGCAACTTCTCTCGCTCGTTGCCCGTGTGCGTCACACCAACACTCTGGTGATTGCCGACCGTGGCTTTCCCTTCTGGCCGCAGATTGAAACCGTCGACCTCTCGCTGGTGGACGGCATTCCAACGGTGCTCGATGTGGTGCGTGCTCTCCGCCTCCATGGTAACTTTGGCCAGGCTTGGATGGCCGAGGAGTTCAATGGCGCCAACAGCGACGCCACCCGCAGCGCATTTGTCCGTGCGCTGGACGGCGTTCCGCTCGTCTTTGAGCCGCACATAGAGTTCAAAAAGCGCGTGCCCCAGGCCATTGGCCTGATTCGTACCGGGGAAACTATCCAGTACGCCAATCTCATCCTACAGTCCGCCTGACTTATGTGTGCGAGAAAGTCTCTCCCCTGCAGAGGGATGCGTGTACACTGAGGGCGCTATGAGCTGCCTCTTTTGCAAGATAGTTGAGGGACAGATTCCGTCCAAAGCGGTGTATCAGGACGATCTCTGCTACGCGTTTCCCGACATCAACCCCCAGGCCCCGGTGCATGTGCTGGTGGTGCCGCGGGAGCATTTTGTCTCGCTGGACCATGTGGGCGTGGACAAGCAGGAGCTGTTGGGCCATCTGCTCTGGGTGGCTGGGGAGATCGCGCGCGACCAAGGCCTGGTCAAGGGCTACCGCGTGGTCATCAACACCGGCGCGGACGGCGGCCAGACCGTGGACCACCTGCACGCCCACCTGCTGGGAAGCCGGGCCCTCGGCTGGCCCCCTGGATAGGGAATAGGGAACAGAGTCGACTCGCAGGAGGCGGCCGCTTGGCTTGGAGCGAGGGATGCAACTGGTCCGACTGTTGCGAACAGCCGTTCGGCGACTGCTCCTGACCCTCATACTGTTCTACTGGGTCACCCTTGCTGACACCAGCTTGGTTCGCCTTTTCGAAGGCGGCCGCAAGGCGGTGTGGAGCTACTATGCGTATCTGGCCTGCGAAAACATACTGGAGCCATGCGAACTCACGCTGCGCACGTTCCTGGCCGCACAAACTGTCTACCTTGGATTGACCCTACTGCTTTGTTTCCCTGACGGTCTTGCCTGGCGCGAGCGAAAACAAGGAGGGAAGCCCAATGCCTGACTCATTCAAGGACCTTATCGTCTGGCAGCGATCCATTGAACTTACGCTCTCGATCTACAGACTTACTGCAGATTTCCCGAGCGACGAAAAGTTTGGACTAACCAGCCAACTCCGTCGCGCAGCCGTTTCCATTCCAAGCAACATTGCGGAAGGGTATGGAAAATCAACCACGGGAGAGTACCTGTAGGCTCTTGGCCATGCCAGGGGTTCGAATGCAGAGGTGCAGACGCAGCTCTTGATCGCCGGCAAGCTGGGCTTTGGTGCCAAGCCATTACTGCAACAATCCGAATCCCTGGCTGAAGAAGTGGCGCGGATGCTGGTTGTGCTCATGAAAAAGCTCCGGCAGTAACTGCCGGAGCCATTCCCTATTCCCTATTCCCTATTCCCTACTCCCTACATAGGCTGCGGCGAGTACTCTTCTTCCTCTTCGATGCCATAGCGGCGGAGAAGATTGGGAAGGGTCTGCGAGAAGGCCGAGCGCGGCATCACCGTATCGCAACCAGCTTCCACGGCCTTCGCCTTCAGGTCGCCTTGCAGGTGCGACAGGAAGCCCACGATGGAGACGGTCTTCTTGTACTTGGACTTCAGTTTGGGAATCAGCGTCATGGGCTTCACGGAGGGGTTGTTCAAGTCGAACACCACCAGCGCGGGACGCTCGCCCTCAGGCAGATCGAGGGTGCGGGCCACGGCTTCCTTGTCGGCGCCCTTCACAAACTCGATCTTGACGCCCAGCTTGCGAGCCGTCTCCTGGATCTTGGCCAGGAAAAACAGGTCTTCGATAAAGCAGAAGATGCGTGCCGGAGCGTCGTGGCGGATTGGAACTGGGGGAGCATAGGGCTCTTCCCAGTGCGTCATGCGGCTGGCACCCATCTGGATCGTCGAAGAGGGACCGTCCGCGATATTGCCGTTGACGACGCGATAGCTGTGGTCCATGGGACCCACAAACTCGCGCGGACCCTTGGGCTTGCTCTTGCGCATCTTCTGCCCCTGGAGAGCCGTGCTGTTCCCGGGCTGAGCCTGAGATTCAGTGCTCTTCTGGAACGGCTTTCTCTTCTTCTTGGGTTGCTGCCGGGGCTGCTGCTGGCGGGGCTGCTGCTGCTGCGGTGCAGCCTGCGGCGGAGCCGGGGCTGGAGCTTGCTGAACCGGGGCTTGTTGCGCTGCCTGCGGCTGTGCGCCTGCGGCCGACTGGCTACCCTTGTTCTTCCGCCGCCGGCGACGCCGGCGATGCCCTTGCGACTGCCCCTGGCCGTTGTCAGGCGCATCTCCCACTTCTGCGGGGGACTGTGTCTCTTCTGTCGTCATGCTTTACTTCCTGCTTTACTCATCCTGAAAACCGTTTGAGCTGTGTACGTGTTGGCCTGAAATCCATTAGGGAAGGGAGAGTAGCGAGTCGCACCCACGCTCAACTCCGCGCCGGCAGCTGCAATGCAACATCCTGCGCGCACGCGCCCCATGGTTCCCCATTTCGTCCTCGAAATCTAAGCCGTCAGCCGGGACAGTTGCTGCAAACCAGCGGGAATCCTTTCGGTGCTTCGCCGCTCGCTCAACGAACACGCGCTAAAGGGTGCTTGCCGGGGTCCCTGATCGATCTGGCCGAGCCGATGCTGCTCCCCGAGTGTCGTTCTGTACAGAATCCCTGAGAACACCAAATCGGCCTCAAACGCTTCTCTCGAAAAGCAGCTTCAATCGAACTATCTGAAGAACGACCAGGCTGTAGGCTGTTTTCTCGGGTATTGCAACGGCCTGCGCGAGCGTCAGTCGTGAACTCATTACCCTCTGTCTGACTTCATCGCTTAGTGGCGAGCCGGCACATTCCTAACTGGAATGGCTGCGCATCAGCCCCTTGGCAGGCATCTCCGATAGTACAGGGAACCCGACGGCCTTGCAAGAGGTCAACGGGCAGGAAGCCAGGCAGGTAATGGCACAAAAGCGCCATGCCGCCCCGCTATTTGGCCCAGACGCAGGAAGAGCCATCCCTTGCGGAATGGCTCTTCGGATCCTGCACAGGCCACTGGCCTCCTCAAAAGTCGGGCGATGGTTGTTCCACCGCACCTTGCAGGTTCTTCCGGCTGGTTTGCCCTTCTGGGCCGCTCAATGGCGTTTTCTCTGGCCGGGTCCTGCTGTTATCGTGGTTGGCTGCATGTTGCGCCAACCGATCATCACTGGCACCCTCTATATAGCAATCCTTGTGCCAAACTTAATTTCTATTAAATTCAACAAGTTATGCAGATATGCATATAAAGATTGTCTGCAATATGGAAGGCAAAATGGCGAAATATCCTGAAAACCATAGAGACACTTTCAGCGCTGGCACTTCGGGCAGAAGTGCGTGCTCCTTCCGGCCAGCACAATGCGCTGGATCGGAGTCTGGCATTTCCGGCAAGGCTCGCCCTCGCGCTGGTAGACACAATGCTCCAGCTGGAAAAATCCCTTCACTCCCTCCGCATCCACATAATCGGAGACCGAGGAGCCGCCCATCTTGATGGCCTGGCGGAGCACCGTCTGCAGGGCCGTACGCAGCCGTTCCAGCTCCACGGCTGTCAGCCGCCCCGCCGCACGCCGCGGCCGGATGCCGGCATGGAAGAGGCTCTCATCCGCATAAATGTTCCCTATGCCGCTCAGCAGGCTCTGATGCAGCAAGGCAGCCTTGATGGCCAGTTTGCGCTTGCGGAAGAGCGTTGCAAAGGTGGGAGCGTCAATGGTGAGCGGTTCCGAGCCGGCGGCCTGAAAGGGTTCAGCCTTGCGCAGATCCCGCCATTCCAGTCGGCCAAAGCGGCGCGGATCCACAAAGCGTAGCTCCTTGCCGCTGGCCAGCTGCAGGCGGGCATGGGTGTGGACGGCAACGGGAGCTTCAACGGTGGTCACCAACAGGCGGCCGGTCATGCCCAGATGCACGATCCATTGCCCCGTTGGGGGAATGCTGGCACAGTCTTTCCTGGTAAGGGGACCAGGGTTCTCGCCCAGCTCGCACACAATGTGCTTACCGGTCCGATGGATAGCCAGCAGAATCCGGTTGGCCAGGCCACGGGCTTGCTGCGCCGGAGGGGTTTTGAAGGTTTGGGGAACGCGATGGAACCAGACTTCCACGATTCTGTCGCCCTGCACGCGCTCGTTGACTCCACAAGCGATCGTTTCGACCTCAGGCAGTTCGGGCATGAACCTATTGTAGGGGCGAGGCAGGAGCAATCGTGCGGGCGCATAGATTGCGCAAGGTGGCTTTTCTTGAGGAAAAAGCCGCTCCGCGGTTGTGGTTTTGGTTTAGAACAATTGGAGAACCGCTTTAGCTTTCGTATCCGGACAGATCGGATTCATCTTCCTCTGCGAGCCGAGCCTGCAAACTGCTCCACTTTTCTAAATACACCACGCCCAGAACCATGCCCGTCAAAAAGATGCCTACCGAGCCAAACTCGATGAGGGACAGCAGGGTATCTTCTTCTTGAGTCTGATACACGGTAACACCATGAATACCGCGGGCCACAATGCGGCTCTCGTCGGGAACAGGCCAACGCGGCAAAGTATTCAAGTATCCCGTGGAGATCACAGCGGAGAGGACCAGTCCGCCAAGACCAGGTAACAGGAAAAGCAACGAAAGAAGGCGAAGGGTCACCAATTGCGATGTCTTCATCACGTTCTCGATTCCAATGCCAGCGGCCGTATCCGTTTGCACCCACACTGGCCACGAGTGAAGCCTCTTAGGACCTCAGAAACATAGCAACTAGCTCTGCCAAGCTAACTGGAGCGGGATAACGATTCTCCTCCGAGAAAGAACCACCCAGTGCCAGCTTGCGCTCTTGCATTGAAGAAGAAAGATCATTGCCAGAAAATCCTGGGAAAAGAAAGATAGGAAGAGTGCAGAGCTAGATTAGGTTTCCCTAATAAACTAACTCGATAATAGAACAAAAAAAAGGGCAAAGAAGACAGAAAGAACCTAATTGTAAAGTAACCAGAATTGGAAAACCATAGGCTCCCAAGGCAGGTTACCCATGGTGAGGATCAGGAGAAATTTGCCCATCTTCCGGGCGGAATCAGTGGCGTTGGCCGGGCTTTCGAATTCGGCTGGCTTCAAAGCTAACGATCTTCCACTCTCCTGCGGGATTCTTCACATACACGCGGGTATAGCGGAAGTTGCCATCCATTTCACCATCCAGCGTGGTGCCTTCCATGTGCGCAAACGAGGTGACCACGGCGGTTTTGCCATAAAAGCGTACCTTTTGGTCAGAAACGTCGAGAGCCGTCAGGTGGGTTCGCCCGGAGCGCAGGTTGTCCAGAATTTGGTCCCTGGTCTGCATAGTGCCATTCGGGGTGATGCCCATAAAGTCATCCGCCAGTAGACTAGCCATGGAGTTGATGTCAGACTTCAGAACCGCCAGTCGCCAAGCCTCTTCCAGCTGGTCAATCTGGTGTCGCCCATCATGCTTGTGTTGTTTGGGCTCTCCGGCGTAGAGCGGGGCAAGGCAGAGCATAGCCAGCGCGGCGATAAGCAGGCCGCGGGAACCAGAGAGCGCGAGGGCAAGCAGGGTCTTCTTCATGCGGAAAAGTTCCACAAACGCTTCGGATAGTAGCCCGCTTTCACTCCCGCGGTCAACGGCAATCAGCACACATGTCATCTGCGGGCGTATACGTTTACCGCTCTGGGGCCAATCCCGTTCCAGCAAAGGATGAGAACCTATCCCAGCGGGGATAGATTCTCAACCGAACGTTCCTTCATCTTCTGAAAGAGCCCGCCCACGCACCATTTCTTGAAGTGGGCTGAATCTCTGTGTGCGGCCAACGCCTTGTCATCGGCATATTGCTCCATGATGAGCACGGTCTCCGGATCGTCATCCAGGTGGAAGGGAAGATAGGTGATGCAGCCTGGTTCCTTGCGGGTCTCCGCAGCCAGAAGGCGGACAAAATCCGCCATCTCGGCGCGGTCTTCCTGAGCGAACTTGAACCGGATCATGAAACTCACCATGGGGGATTTCCTTCTTTTCCTGGGCGGCGGAACCGCAGTCGGGGTGATTGTTTAGGAGTGGATCTTGTCCAGCACTGCGGCAAACTCCGGCAGCACCATCGTCTGCGCGCGATCCGGACCCGTGGAAACCATGCCCACCTTGGCCCCGCTCTCGCGCTCCTGGAAGCGCAGATACTCCTGCGCTGCCTGGGGCAGCTTGTCGAACTCGGTAATGCCTTCGGTGGACTGCTTCCAGCCCTTCAGCGTGGTGTAGCGCGGCTGGATGGTCTCCATGCCCTGCACGTCGGCCGGAACTTCGTCGGTCAGCTTGCCGTCAATCTCATAGCCCACGCACACTGGAATCTCGTCCAGTTCGTCCAGCACGTCCAGCTTGGTAATCACCAGCCACTCGGTACCGTTCACGCGGTTGGAATAGCGGAGCAGGGGCATGTCGAGCCAACCACAGCGGCGGCGTCGGCCGGTGACTGCGCCAAACTCCTTGCCGCGTAGCTGCAACTCGTCGCCCAGCGGCCCAAACTCTTCGGTCGGGAACGGTCCTTCGCCCACACGGGTGACGTAGGCTTTGCTGACCGCAATTACGGTGCCGATGGCGGTTGGTCCAAGACCCGAACCCGTGGAAGCGCCACCAGCCGAAGCCGACGACGAGGTCACAAACGGATAGGTGCCATGGTCAATGTCGAGCATGGTGCCCTGTGCGCCTTCAAACATCACGCTGCCGCCCTGCTTCAGAATGCTCTCCAGCAGGAGGCCAGTATCCGCCACGTAGGGGCGCAGCGCGTCAGCCGCCGCGGCGTACTCTTCATAAATCTTTGCGGCGTCCAGCGGATCGGTGCCAAACAGGGCGTGAGCGATGGCGTTCTTTTCGGCGCAGGCAGACTCAATGTGGGTCTTCAAGAGCTCGGGACGCATCAGGTCCACCACGCGCAACCCACCGCGGCTCATCTTGTCTTCATACGCGGGGCCAATACCCTTGCTGGTGGTGCCAATCTTCTGGCGGCCGGGAGCGTTCTCCGCAGCCAGCTCAATCATGCGGTGATAGGGCAGGATAACCTGCGCCCGGTTCGACAGGAAGATGCGGCCTTCGATGTCCACGCCGAACTCGCGCACCTTGTTCAGCTCACCCAGCAGGAAGATGGGATCCACCACCACGCCGTTGCCAATCACGTTGCGGCAACCGGGCCGCAAAATGCCGCAGGGCATGAGCTGCAGAACGTACTTGTGGCCACCAATGATGACCGTGTGGCCGGCGTTGTGGCCGCCCGCATACCGGGCTACAGCGCTGAACCGCTCGCTCAGCACATCAACAATCTTGCCCTTGCCTTCGTCGCCCCACTGGGCTCCAAGTACAACCGCTGTCTTTGCACGCATGAGCGTTCGATCCTCGAATCCCGTCCTGCTGCCCGTTGAGGGAGTTTCCACCGTCCAGAGGATTCAGGGGAATCTCCATGGGCAGATAGGCACAAGACGAAGGCGCCATCCAGCCTCGGAGGCACCTCCCTGATGATACCGCTTCCGCCGCTTGGAAAGATACGTTGCAAGCGATGGCGCCGGAATCAGCTTACCCGGAAAAAGCAGCTCGGGAACGAACCGTTCCACCTGTCGGTACCGGGGCGAAAAGGGCATCGGGGACCGGCCTGAACCGATCCCCGATGCCTGGCAGCTGAAGGTGGAAGCTACGCCCCAATGTCTGCCTTGTTCCGTGGCCAAAGCGGCCGGATGTCCTCGTGGAAGATCTCCGGAACGCCGTCGCATTCGAGCTCAATCACCGTCACGGGATGATCGGGCGGATTCAGTGGCAAACCAGTGAGACGCAGGCTCAGGTTGTCCTGGGTGAACTCCACCTTCTGTCCGGTTTTTGTTAGCTTGGCGGAGAGCACCTTCTGCTTGAGCCCGCCCATCGCAATCACCGCCGCGGGTTGATAAAACTCCAGCCACTCCGCGGCCGGCGAGTGGCCGGGCCAGACCCGCACCAGCACGTACAACTTGTTCCCTTTGCGGGTGAAGTTAGACATGGGGTTCCACTGGATGCGCGGGCAACGTTCAGCCCCGTAGATGGCCTTGCCGTTGGTCTCCATCCACTGACCCACTTCTTCCAGAATTTTGACCGTCTCCAGCGGAATCGAGCCATCCGGCATGGGACCGATGTTCAAGAGATAGTTGCCCCCATCGCGCGCGCAGGTGGCCAGATTGTTCACCACCACTTTGGGCGTCTTCCAGGCATCGTCGTTCTGGTTGAAACCCCAGCTGTCGTTCAGCGTCATGCAGTTTTCCCAGGCGCGTCCCGCTGCGGCGGCCTTGATCTCCTGCTCCGGCGTTGAAAAGTCGCCCTCCAGCCGGTTGCGGTTGTTCACAATGATCCCGGGTTGCAGCTCGAAGACCATCTTGTTCATCCGCTCGCTCTCCCAGCCTTTGGCGTCCAATGGCCAGCTCACGTCGTACCAGAGCACGTCGATCTTGCCGTAGTTGGTCAGCAACTCGCGGATCAGCCCGTGGGTGTACTCCACAAAGCGCTTGCGGGCGGCCTCGTCGGTCTTGCACAGTGCGCCGTCGGGGTGGTGCCAATCCATCAGCGAGTAGTAGAAGCCCACCTTCAGCCCCTCGGCGCGCGCGGCATCTACATACTCGCGTACCAGGTCGCGGCCCGGACCCTGCTGCACGGCGTTATAGTTGGTCAGTTTGGAATCCCAATGGCAAAAGCCCTCATGGTGCTTGGTGGTCATCACCATGTACTTCATGCCGGCCTTCTTGGCGAGCTTGGCCCAGTCGCGGGCGGCGTTCGGCTTGGGATGGAAGTGCTTGGCCAGCTTCTCGTACTGGACAATAGGCACGCCCTCGTACTCCATGGCCCACTCGTGCTGGCCAATGATGCTGTAAAGCCCCCAGTGGACGAACATGCCGAACTTGGCCTCATGCCACCACTTCATGCGCTCGGCGCGGGTGGCGGCCTGCTTCACCTCGGAGGGTCCAAGCGAAGGGGGTGCGGCGGCTTGCTCGGCTCCAAGGCTTTTGGCTTCAGTGGCGGCCAGTGTCAGAGCACTGGCTGCGCCCAACTGCTTCAGAAAATTGCGTCTCGTACTCTCAGTCCAATCCATGGCTATCTCCTCGAGTCTTCCGGTAGCTGCCGCGCAGTTAGCGTTACAGTGAAAGGGCAAAAACCGGTGCGCGTGAACTATAACAGAGCAGACTTTCGCCTGGCAGGATGGCTGAAAACAGCCGGGCCGGAAGCTCGCAGAAGCCCCGGCCCGATCTGCCTTATACGCATGAATCGAAGGTTGGAAAAGGAATGCAAGCCTCTTGCAAAATCCCATGGTTGTGGCAAGAGGCGTCAGGGCACCACTTGAGAGCCTGGACTGAGCGCAGCCGAAGGTTGCCGCAATTAGCACAAAATAAAGGATGGGCTTCACAAGCTGCGGAAAAACTCGGGGTTCAGGGCTTTTTTGAAGGGTGCGAGCTTTAGCTCGTACGTTAAGTTCCATTCTTTCAACACGGGGCTTTAGCCCCCGAGGGAATAGGAACTCACAATCCGAGAGAAATGGAGTTTTTCCGCAGCCTGTAAAGCCCCTGCGGGGAAAACTCCAATTTGGTCAGCTCTCAACTGTCCTTCTTCTGCCCGCTGGCTTAGTTGCGGTCGGAGGAGAAGTACACCACGACACTCCCCAACAAAACGATGGCCGACAGCAGGACCATCGGAAGCAACCAGCCCGTGCCGGCGTCTGCCACACCTGCGGCTGAGAGCGTGGCGAGTCGCACGGAGAACCATTCCGGAAGCCTCTTCAACATGCCGATTGGATCTGCCTGCTGGCTGAGCCGGTAGCCAATCCAGCCAAGAGCGGCCAGCAGCATCACGGCCAGCGCAAAAACCTGCGCGCCCAGCAACGGTCTTGTAATTCGCTCCACGGCCTGATTGCGCCGCCGCAGTTGGGCACGCCACCAGATGAGGCCAGGCGAGCCCATGTGGGCAGCGGCCATAGACGCGCCGCGTGCCTGACGGAAGGCAGAGGAGAGCGCAACCTGCTCCTTGCAACTCGGGCAGCCCTCCACATGCGCACGCAGTTCGCCGGTGCAGGCCAGGGGCCACTGGCCGCTTTCAAGTGCCTGTTTCAATTCGGATTCCCTTGCGCAGCCTTCCAGCCTCATGCCTTATTCCTCTCACTTGCACCCAACAGCTTTGCCATCTTGCGCCGTGCGCGGAACAGCAGCAGCCGTACACTGGCAGACGCCAATCCGGTGGCCTGGGCAATCTCGTGGTGCGAGTAGCCCTCGGCATAGGCCAACCACAGCAGCTGTCGGTCGCGCGGGCGCATCTGCTGCAGTGCGGGGCCCAGCAGCATCCGCACATCCGACGCCCCAGCCTCGGTCTCCTGCGTAAACGCGGCTTCCGGAGCCTGGTCCAACTGCTCGGTGTGGGGTCGCCGCCAGTGATCGCGTAACAGGTTGGAGCCAATGCGGAAGAGATAACGCCTTGCAGTCTGCTCGCCTTCAGCCGCCAGATCCGGCAACCGGTCAGCCGTGAGAAAGCGCAGATAACTTTCCTGCACCAGATCGTCTGCTAGTGAGGGGTTGGCGGAGACGCGCGCCAGATACGCCCACAGGGGCCGGGCCGAGCGCTCGTAGAAACCTGCAAAGGCGTCACCGTCGAGCGGCGACACCTTTGCGTGCGTTTCTATGGCCGCGCCTGCGAGAGGCGTCGGGAGTGTGTTGTCCCACGGCATGCGTCTCTTGGTCACCTCCGGAGTCCTCGCTGCTTACTCGTTGCTCTGCGGTGCGATGGATTCGTCGGCAGATTTTCCGGGCATCAGGCCGAGCTTGCCGGCCAGAAACCACGTGACTCCTGCGGAGAGAATAAACCCAAGCCCCGGCATGAGCAGCAAGGTTCCAATAATCAGCATGCCGACGTCGCCCTCTGGGGATGCATGACGGATTGCGATCATACCGATTCCGAGCAGCGAAAGCACGACGCCAATCTGTACCGGCGTCAGGATGCGGTTCAATACATTGGGCAACGGGGCGGAGTGCGCGCCGCCTGTCGCGACGGGTGTGGCTTCCAGAAAACGGCGTCCAGCTTCTGTCTGCATATACGCAATCAACTCCTGACTAGTTGAAAACTTGTCAATCAACCGCGCATGAACCTCGCCCAGCATCTTGTCAATACGGCTCTGTCGGCGGCTATCCACAAACAACTTGATCATCCAGCCGATGCAGAAGAAGAAGGCGGGAATCACGACCATTGGCACGATCTTGTCGGCAAGCTCGGCCAGTCCATCCCTTCGGTCACGGGGTTCGGGCACCAACTCTGGCCACACCTGACGCGCCAGGGCCTGCTGACGGTTGCCCGGCCCAACCTTGCTGAAAAGATAGAAGTCAGGATTCTGCGCCACCTCCGGATGCAGCGTCACAAAGCGCTCCAACTCCGGATTGTTGCGGGTCACGTAGGCCTGATCGGCCAGCAGGGAAGGGTCGTGCGCCAGTACCGTGGTCAGGGTCGGGCTATTCCTCAGCAGTCTCAGAAACTGCTGCTGGGTCTCGCCAATCTCCTGGCCGGAGGGCGCAAAAGCCGCTGGGGAAGGAGCTGCGGCTGGCTTTCCTTGTCCGGATGCTGCAACGGCACCCAGGGCGATCATGGCAACCAGAACCACCAACGGCTTTGCCCGCAAAAGAGTCTGCATTGTTGTTCTCCTCGCGAGGGGCCTTGCGACCCCTCTGCCAGTAACAACGATGCAGCGGATGGATTGGTTAACAGGGATCAAAACATTTCGAAAGAAACACTAGATCGCGGCGAGGACCAGGAGGTCCTCGCACCAGCCGGCTGGGAGGCCGGCGCTACAGAATCAACAGCAGCCGACCTTGGTGGGAGGCGAGAGCGGATCGGCGGCGGCAAAGCTCTCCGGCGGAGGCGGCGTGCCGTGCAGGGTGAGCCACACGCGGCGTGCGGCTGCGCCCACCACCAGAATCACGCCCACCACAAACAGCGCCATCAGGATGGCGTCCAGCCAGCCCTGCAGCATGGTGTCCGGCTTTTGCGCCAGCGGCCAGAAGATGGTGGTGATGGACTCCACTGCCGCGGCCAGCGTGGTAACGCCTACAAAGACCATGGGAACGGCCGTAGTCCATGCGTACTTGGCCTTGCCGTTGTTCACCAGGAACACCGTGCCAATGGCCAGCGCAATGGTGGCCAGCAGCTGGTTCCCCGCGCCAAACAAGGGCCAGATAGTGGAGATGGAGCCGGTGTAGATCATGTAACCCCAGGAGCCCACCACCAGCGAAGTGGAGACGATGATGCCGGGAATCCACTTGGAGTTGGTGAACGGCTTGTGCACCCTGCCCAGCAGCTCCTGCAGAATGTAGCGCGCCGCGCGTGTTCCGCCGTCCAGCGTGGTCAGGATGAACAGTGCCTCAAACATGACGGCGTAGTGGTACCAGTAGCCCACCAGCTTGTCCATGTGGGGCAGGCCGCGGAAGATGTGGGCCATGCCGATGGCAAGAGAAACGCCGCCACCGGTACGCCCGGCCAGTTGCTCGCCCACTTCGCGCGAGAGCAGGTCCAGGTCCACCGTGTGCAGCCCCAGGTTGGCAAAGATCTGTGGCGGAACATTGATGGCGTAGTAGTCGCCCGGATAAAGCGAGCAGGCTGCGATCAGTGCCATCACTGCCACCAGCGCCTCGGCCGCCATGGCGCCGTAGCCGATAAAGCGCGCGTCGGTCTCTTTGTCGAGCATCTTGGGCGTGGTGCCGGAGGCAATCAGGGAGTGGAAGCCGGAGATGGCTCCACAGGCAATGGTGATGAACAGGAAAGGAAACAGAGTGCCGTGGATGATGGGTCCGCCGCCGTGGATGTACGGGCTGACCATGGGGAACTGCAACTGTGGGTGCACGGCAAAGACGCCGATGCAGAGCGCTGCAATGGTGCCCAGCTTCACATAGGTGGCCAGGTAATCGCGCGGCTCCAGCAAGAGCCACACCGGCAAGGCCGAGGCGATCATCCCGTAGAGCATCAGCAGGCCGGTAATCTGATGGCCATTGAAGGTGAAGAAGTGGGCATACGAGGAGTTGGCCACAATGTGCCCGCAGAAGACGGCGGCAAACAGCATGATCACGCCGCCCACCGAGGGCCAGCCAATGTTTACCTCGCCCGGCCTGGACTTGAACATCCACAGGCCCATGAGGATGGCGATGGGCGCAGTCATGCCGATGGTGAACACGCCCCAGGGGCTATTGGAAAGCGCGTTGACCACGACGATCCCCAGGCCAGCCAGCGTAACCAGCAGGATAAAGAGCACGGCGATCATGCTGACCACGCCAGCAAAGGGGCCGATCTCCTGCATGGCGATGGCCGGCAGGGAGCGGCCTTTGTGCCGCGTGGAGGCTACCAGGATGGTGAAGTCGTGTACGCAGCCGGAGAGCACGGCACCGAAGACGATCCACAGGAAGCCCGGCGCAAAGCCGAACTGCGCGGCCAGCGTGGGGCCTATCAGCGGACCCGCGCCGGCGATGGCTGCAAAGTGGTGGCCAAACAGAACGATCTTGGGCGAAGGCATGAAGGCTTGGCCATCGCGGCAGGTGTGTGCCGGAGTAATTCTGCGGTCGTCCAGTACCAGCACGCGTGCGGCCAGAAATGCAGCGTAGAAACGATAACCAAGGGCAAAGACGCAGAGCGCGCCGATCAGCAGGGCAAGGGTATTCATGCTTCCTCAATCTGGAGTTGGAGTGGCGTCCAAATTGTAGCGGCCGAAGCCTTGCTGCCGTCTCAGAAGCTACCGCGCACGGGCAAAGGTGTACGGACCTTCGGGAACCAGCGCCACGGTTGCGTCGGCCGGCTGGCCCTTCAGCATTGCCGCCACTGCTTCCTCCAGGTTGCTGTAAGTCGAGTCCCCCAGAGCGCCCAGCAGGTTCCTGTCCACCTTGGGCGTATAGAAGATGACCGGATGCTTGAGTCCGCAGAGGGCCAGCTTCTCCAGCTGCCACTGATCCACCTGCACCTCAGTGTCGCGGGTCATGTTTAGATAGCCCTGATGGCCGGGATACTTGGCCAGCATCTCCATGAACTCCGGCGAACCAATGCCTTCAGCGCATTCCGCCACCACCAGAATCGGCCCACCTTCTTTCACAATGTGCTGCGCGGCGGTAACGCCCTTCAGCACCTGGTAGAAGGTCAAATCAAGAGGATAGCCAGCCGCGCTGGTCACAACCGCATCGGCCAGTGCCGGAATTATTTCGAGGCCCTTGGACCGGATAAAGCTGACGGCGGCGGTATGGGCCTCAACCGCCGACCCTGCAAAGACGCCGGAGATCTGGCGATCCCGCGTCAGGGTCACGTCCAGCATGAAGTCGTGGCGGGCCATGCCTGCAATCTCCAGCAGCTCAGCGTGCAGCGGATTCTCCTCAATGGAGCCCTCGGTCGCCATGGGCTCGCGCATGAAGCGGGGCGCGTGGATGCGCTTGATGGTCTCTTGCGCGGCCTGTCCCGGCGCAATCAGCTTGCGACCGCCGCTGAAGCCCAGCATCAGATGCTGCTCCACAAAGCCCAGGGTGATGTGGAGATCGGCCGCCATGAAGCGTTCGTCAATGTAGACCGGAGTGCCGCGGCTAGTGGAGCCCAGCGCACGATGGGCGGCAAAGTCCTTGGCGTCGTGGCTCTCCACGCGATAAGTGCGGGCAATCTCCGGGCCTACAATCTTGACCACCTCGTCCACGGTTGCGGCGCGATGCAGCCCGGTGGCGATGAGGATGGTGATGCCCTCCACTGGAATGCCGCCCTGGTGCAGGCGCTTGAGCAACGGAGGCAGGGTGATGGAGTTCGGCGCAGGGCGGGTAATGTCGCACACGGAGATGGCGGCGGTGCGTTTGCCGCGAGCCAGTTCCACCAGCGGAGCAGAGCCGATGGGCGCGTCCAGTGCGGCTTCAAGAGCAGCGGCAACGTCGTCAATGGCGCCCGCCGAACGGCCATGGATGACCTGGCAGTTGAATCCATCGGGAATCTGAACCTCGACTCCCTCTTTTCCGTAGGCAAACTTCGTCATCGCAGCACACTCTGAGGCATCCGCGCTCAGTTCCGCGGACAACCTGCATCAATTCTAGAGCGGGCACCTACGGTAGCGGGCACCTGCGGTGCGGCAGTCCGCTTCGCGTGGTCTGGGTAGAAATCACGTCAAGGGTACATTTTCGGACGGCACAGGACGTGCCCTCTCAAAACAACACTTTCCCAACCGGATGTTAGCTTGCGGCGTTCACAATAGCGTCTGCAATGTGCGCCGCCTCCACCGCAGGCCGCACGGAATGCACGCGCACCAGCGAAGCGCCGTGGAGAATGGCCGCAGTGAGCGCAGCCAGGCTGGCCATCTCACGTTCCTGCGCGGGAGCGTCCGCACCGCCATGCAAAGGCGCTAGCGCCCTACCCAGGAATGACTTGCGGCTCAGCCCGGCCAGCAACGGACGGCCCAGATCCAGCAGCTCCGCTTGCCTGCCCAGCAGGGCAAAATTCTCCTCGAAGCGTTTGCCGAAGCCGTAGCCGGGATCAAGGACTATAGCTTCAGTGGGGATTCCCGCAGCCTGCGCGGAAGCCAACGACGCCTCCAACCCAGCTCGTACCTCCGCCATCAGCGCGTCGGCATGGAGCCTTGGCTGGATGACCCACTCTTCCGGCCTTCCGCGCGTGTGGCTCAGAATCGTGCCCGCGCCGTACTCGGCACAGACTCCGGCCATGCGCTGGTCCCATGCAAAACCGCTCGCATCGTTCACAATCTCAGCGCCTGCGGCAATGGCGGCGCGGGCAGTTTCCGCCTTGTAGGTATCCACGGAGATTATGGTTCCGGGCCGTGCGCGCAGGATGGCCTCCACCACCGGCAGCAGGCGCGCCTGCTCTTCGGTGGCGCTAACGGCTGGTGCGTCTGGAGTGCCCACGGCACCACCTGCGCGGGAGCCGGGCCGGGTGCTCTCCGCTCCCAGATCCAGAAGGTCGGCTCCCTCGTCCAGGGCTTGCAGCGCGCGCGCTACTGCGGCCTCCACAGCCAGGAAGGAGCCGCCATCGCTGAACGAGTCGGGGGTGATGTTGACCACGGCCATCACCAGCGTGCGCCGGCCCAAGTTCAGGGTGCGGGTACGCAGTTGCCAGGCCAGATGCTGCCGTTTGCCCAAGCTCATTGTTCTGGTCCTTTCATCTACCCCGTCGGCAGATGGAGAAATGTATAGCTGCCGAGTGGTTTCCGCCGCACATAGAGTCTTTTTGACGCGACGCGGATTTGAAATCCAAGCGCCGGGGACCTTCCCTCAGGGGCTGAACGGGCGGCGGAAAAAGGCCAGTTCAGAGCTGGACCGAATGCGAAACTTCCCTCAGGGGCTGAACAGGCTGCGGGAAAACTCGGGGTTCAGGGCTTTTTTGAAGGGTACGAGCTTTAGCTCGTACGTTAAGTTACATTCTTTCAACACGGGGCTTTAGCCCCAAAGGGAATAGGAACTCACAATCCGAGAGAAATGAAGTTTTCCCGCAGCCTGTGAAGCCCGCGCTGACTCTACGCAGTTTGTAGCACGACTGAAGTCGTACCCCGAAAAAACTGGAATGCCCGTTTGACCGTTCGCCGCGCCCCTACAGGGCGCGAGCTACATTTTAGACCAAACCCAGGGCTGCGCCTACGGCTTGCCTTGGCTATTTGCACTGCGCCCCGCTGGGGCGCGACTCCGAAGGCAGGAGATATTGAGCTTCATGCCTCCGGGGGCGGGACATAGAACGTTTCATCCATCGGGGTCGGCAAAAGCCGGTGGGGTACTGATACAAAACATAAACGACCAACTGCATGCGACACACCACTACGCCCTTCCGATGGCCTTCATGGCGCGGAGCAGGGAGCCGGCCAATCCCTCGTCTGGATCGTAGTAAGTAGGCTGCAGGGCAGTCGTAGCGGCGCTGAGCTGGTTGTAGAGCCCTTGATTGTGGGCCAACTCGCGAATTGCGTCGGTCAGGCCCACGACATCGTCCGTATCCACCTTGACGATGGCGCCGGGCAGAACCTCCCACGCGGGAACCACGGCGGTCAGCACCACGGGTCGACCGGCCAGCACGCCTTCCACGGCGGTCATCGCCAACCCCTCCTTGAACTCGTGACGGGTGGGGACAATGTTCACGTGCGCCCAACCCAGAGTGGCCACGGCTACATCCTCATTTACCATGTTGGGCTCAACAGAGACCAGGTGGCTCAAGTTGCGGCGGAGAACGTCAGCCTTCAGGTCTTCAAAGTCGCCGCCAGCGCCCACAATCTTCCAGCTGTAGCCTCCGGGGGACTCTTTGTCGAGGGTCTCGGCCATGGTGAGCATGTCAAAAACGCCCTTGTAGCGCTCGACGCGCCCCAGATACAGCACGTTAAAGGGCTGCTGGGGTTGCGGAGGGGGAGCCGGAATGCGGTCGAAGAATTCCTTGCGATAGAGAGGAGCGAACTGGAACTGCGGTCCCTTGGGATGGCCTGCCACGGCAACAATCTGGCGCTCAATCTCCGGCGACATGGGAAGGGTGGCAGCGGCAAAATAGCGAAAGAACCAGCCATCCGTGATGCTGATGAGCCTGTGAACACCACGCTTGGGCCGATAATCCGCTGCCCACAGGGCGTTGAACATGACGGCGATGACCGGGATCCGGAAGATGGCAAAGAGCGCCAGAACAATCCAGTGGGTGGTGCCGGAGTCGATGAGGACCACCTGGGCACGGAAGCGGAGCGCCCGGCGCAGGATGCTGAAGCCGTACCGCACAACCCCCAGATGATGCTGCAGGCCTCCGCGGAAGTAGCTGGGATGGCGAGGCAGGTTCTCGATAGCATGAGGCCCGAGGGTTAGGGTTTCAGCGCGCGAACACCAGGAGATGACGTAGAGCTGATGGCCTTCCTTTTCAAAAGTCTGGAAGAACTGGTCGCTGAAGGCGATGGCGGTGTGAAAAGCGGGAGCCACGCCGTCGCGGCGGCTGCGGAAGTAAGCGGCAGCATCGCCTGGACCAACGGCGTAGAAGATCCGTAGCGGGGTGGGATGGGACGACTTGGACGGTGCGTCGTGCGCTTCCATAGGGTTCACCTGGACAGAAAGGGCCATGTGGAGTTCGGTTGGGCACCCTCATAATATGCCGCCAGCCAGGAATCTCCAACTTGGAGGCGCGATACTGGCAGGGCAATCGCATTTGAAACCAGCGTGAACCAGCATAGGGACTTCCGCGCAGCGATCTAGTAGTAGAAGTTGATCCACAGGGGGTGTGGATCATCATGGGCCGAGCCGAAGTTGAAACCTTG
>Ga0181520_10001682_pt1 | contig 44195 bp, 41 predicted proteins | sample PEATcosm2014_Bin_29_FD_132451 | JGI IMG/M metagenome (GOLD analysis project Ga0181520, IMG submission 132451) | Peatland microbial communities from MTU Mesocosm Facility, Houghton, MI, USA - PEATcosm2014_Bin02_30_metaG | ecosystem: Environmental > Terrestrial > Soil > Wetlands > Peat | place... | reverse complement strand
CGTGATAGACGGTGTCGGCGCCACTTAATTTTCACCTGGAGCAGTATGAGGGACCGCTGGACCTGCTGTTGGACCTGATTCGCAAGCAACAGATCGATATCAAGGACATCCCCATCGCCACCATTACGTCCCAGTACCTGGCGTTTTTGGACCAGGCCCGCGAACGGGATATCGATCTGGGTGCTGAATTTGTCTACATGGCCGCGACTCTCATCCACATCAAGTCCAAGATGCTGCTCCCGCACGATCCGGCCCTTCCCCCGGAAGGCGACAACCCGGAGGATCCGCGCCAGGAGCTCGTCGAGCGGCTCCTCGAACATGAGCGCTTCAAGAATGCCGCCGAGATGCTCCAGCAGAAGCGCATGATCGAGGAAAACGTCTGGTCTAACCCGCAGATCAAGCAGTTCGTTTCCGAAGACGACGATCCGGGGCTGGCCATCAACCTCTTCGATCTCGTCAAGGCCTTCGGCGAGTTGCTGGAGCGCGCCAAGAACCGCCCCGTTTTGGAGGTGGAATCGAGCGATGTCACGGTGGCGGATATGGTGCGCTACCTCAAGGATCAGTTCATCGAGGCGGGCGAGGGAAAGCCCGTCTTCATCCTGCGCGTTTTCGAGCGCCAGCGCACGCGTCGCGCCATGGTAGCGTTGTTCCTGGCGGTTCTGGAGATGGTCCGTATGCAGGCGGTCGCGGTGGTGCAGAAGGACCTCTTCGGCGAGATCGCCCTGGAGCGGAAGCGCAACTTCGAATCCGCCTTTGCCTCCGGCGAGCCGCTCGAGGCCCTCGAAAAGGACTATATCTAAATCAGGCATGGAAGAATTGGAAAGACCCGAGCAGGAGGGCGCCAGCCCGGATGAGCCGAGGGAGACAGCCGTGCACGATCCCGCCGAGGCCGGTCCGGTAGCCGTCGCGCCTTTGGACCCCGAAACCACCGCGGAACCGGAGGAAACAGCCTCCGCCGCGACGGACAGAGCCTCGGTCTCCATGGAAGAGCTGCTGGCCGAAGACGCTCCGGACTTGGGCCTGAAGGCCGTTCCGCTGGAGAATGCCGAGTTGCGGGCGGTCCTGGAGGCGCTCATCTACGTGGCTGAAGAGCCGCTCACGATGGCGCAGATCGCGGCCGGCCTGGAGCAGCCAGTTGAGAGCATCGCGCCGGTGCTGGCTCAGCTCATAGCCGAGTTCGACCGGCCGGAGCATGGCCTGAGCATACGGGAGGTGGCCGGCGGTTATAAAATGGCTACCAAGCCGGAGCACCACGAGGCCGTGCGCAGTTTCGTCAAGAGCCTGAAGGCGCCGATAAAGCTCTCGCTTCCGGCGCTGGAGACGCTGGCGGTGGTGGCGTACAAGCAGCCGGTGACGTCTCCCGAGATCATGGAGATTCGCGGCGTGCAGGGCGCCGGCGTTCTCAAGACGCTGCTGGACCGCAAGCTGATCGCGGTGGCCGGCCGCAAGGACGTGATCGGCAAACCCATGCTGTATAAGACCACCAAGGAGTTCCTGATCCAGTTCGGACTGAAGGACTTGAGCGAGCTGCCTTCGCTCAAGGAGTTCGAGGAGATCCGCCGCATGGCTTTCGCCGATAGCGAGATCCCCCCGGCGCCAGCCGCCGAATCTGTCGAGACTGCCGCGGGCCCGGCGCCCGCGACGGCTGAGGTGCCCGCCGAGGTTCCTGCTGAATCCGAGGCATCCGCCGATTCCGAGGCACCAGCCGAGCCGGCACCTACGGCTGCTGAGGCTGCTGCGGCCGAGGCGCCGGCTGCCCCTGAGAATCCGGAGGAATAATGGCGGAAGAGCGGCTTCAGAAAATTCTCTCTCGCGCCGGGTTCGCTTCCCGGCGGCAGGCCGAGAAGTTGATTGTCGAAGGGCGTGTGACCCTGAACGGAGCGGCGGTGACCGAATTGGGGTCCAAAGCCGATCTCGATCGCGACCACATCAAGGTGGATGGGCGCCTGGTCCGTCCTCCCCGGCGCCTGGTCTATATCGCCCTTTATAAGCCCAACAATACCATGACCACGGTCACCGATCCGGAGCACCGCGCCACGGTCATGGAATTGCTTCACGGCGTGAAGGAGCGCGTCTATCCGGTGGGGCGGTTGGATTATCACAGCGAGGGGTTGCTCTTGTTGACCAACGACGGCGAAATGGCCAATGCGGTCATGTCGGCCGCGACCCATTTACCCAAGACGTATGTTGTGAAGGTCAACGGCCGGCTCAGTGCCGAGCAGGAGCAGCGCTTCCGGGATGGCGTCCCGCTCTCCGGCCGACGCACCATGCCGGCCGGCCTGAGGCTGATCCGGGAAGGCGCCAATCCCTGGTACGAGGTCCGCCTCGAGGAGGGCCGCAATAACCAGATCCGGCTGATGTTCAAGCACTTCGATCTTCTGGTGGAGAAGCTCAAGCGGGTCCGCATCGGGCCCCTGGAAATCGGTCCCCTGAAGCCCGGCGGATTCCGCTATCTGGACGCCCAGGAGGTCGATAAGCTAAAGCGTGCCCTGGTGCGCCGCGCTGGCGCGGGAGTCCGCCCGCATGAATAAGATCTTCGCGATTCTTGAGTCGGCCCGTACTATTGCTGTCGTAGGTCTCTCCGGCCGGCGCTGCCGCCCCAGCCATGGAGTGGCGGAATATTTGAAGAGATCGGGCTTTCGCGTGATTCCGGTAAATCCCCAGGAGACCGAAGTCCTGGGCGAGAAGTGTTATCCGGACCTGGCTTCGGTTCCCGGAGAGATCGATATTGTGGATATTTTCCGGCGTTCGGAGTTTGTGCCGGAGATCGTCGAAGCGGCCATCCGCAAGGGCGCCAAGGCTGTCTGGATGCAGGAAGGCGTAATCCACGAAGAGGCTGCCAGCCGGGCGGCCGATGCGGGCCTGGCGGTAATGATGGACCGCTGTATCCTGAAGGTTCACCAGCGCTTGCGCCGGGCCTCCTGACGCGCTCACTCCTCGAACAGTTCGATCTGCTCTTTGGGCGCGGGTTTGGCTTTGCGCTTGGTGAGCGGGCTGCCCACCACCCCCAGGACATCCACGGCCTCGAGTGCCGTCCGAGGTACGAACACGCGCTGCTGGTGGCTGTTGGGATCGGGCGGGATCAGGGTGAAGCCGTAGGGATCTAAGTGCAGCAGATTGTTGGGCATTACGCCTTCCATCACCTCCCCGTCGCGGAACCGAAGGCGAACCCATAGCCCCTCGATTTTGGGGCGCGCGTTGAAGACCCGCCGCCCGGGCTCGCCGCCGGCCTCGAAATCCCGCACGAAGGCGATGCTCTTGATATCCGGGTACGGCACCGTGGTGATGTTGCCTTGAGCCGAAAGCACCTCGACGCCGGCGGGCTGAAGGTAGGAATCGGGATTGACATAGCCGGCCAAAGGTTCCTTATCGAACCGCCGGACGACCGCTTTTTTGGTTGTAGATCCCGGCAAGACGCCTCTTTTTCACGGCTATGTTTCAAACATTTCCGCGGTTATTGTATCATTGGCACGATGTCCGGAGCGTTTACGGCGGAAACCGCGCAGGTGGGCGTCCATATGGCCGCGTACCTGAATTTCTGCCGTGTGGAGAAGGGCCTCGCCAGCCCGACTCTGGACGCATATTCTACTGATCTTAAAAGGTTTCGCGAGTTCCAGGGGGAGGCCGCCGGGATCCCCGGAACCGCCTCGCTACGGCTTTATCTGGATCATTTATACCAACGCGGCTTGAACCCGCGTTCGGTTGCTCGGCACCTAACTACGCTACGCAACTTCTACCGGTATCTCCTGGCGGAGGGACTGGTGGAGGCCGATCCAACCGCGTACCTGGGTCTCCCCAAGCAGTGGCAGACAATTCCTAAGTTCCTGAATCTGGACGAGATCGACCGGATTCTGGCGGTTATCGACGTGACACGCCCGGCGGGCCTGCGGGACCGCGCCATGCTGGAGCTGCTGTACGCCACCGGGCTGCGTGTATCCGAACTGTGCCGCGTGGGCGTGAACGACCTGAATTCGGCCATGGGCGTGGTTCGCGTCACTGGCAAAGGGAATAAGCAGCGCCTGGTGCCGGTGGGCAAAGAAGCGCTGCGGGCCATCGAGGCGTGGCTCCAGGACGGGCGGGGCAGCTTGCTCAAGGGGCGCGCCAGCCGATATCTTTTCATAACCGCGCGGGGCGGCTGCCTCACGCGCCAGGCTTTCTGGAAGCTGCTGGCGGCATACGGCCGGAAGGCGGGCATTTTTCACGGGCTGACGCCGCATGTGCTGCGTCATAGTTTCGCCACCCATCTGCTCGAAGGCGGCGCGGATTTGCGCAGCGTGCAAGCGATGCTGGGGCACGCCGATATCTCGACCACCCAAATTTATACGCATGTGATGCGGTCGAGGCTTCGGCAGACGGTAGATAGGCACCACCCCCGGGCCTGAGAAATCGAGGGCCCGATAGGAAGGCCGGGAGCGCACGCGATGAGCGATTACATTTACATGCTGGAAAGCCACCTGAGCGCGGATCAGAATCGCGTGGTGGCGGCCGTGCGCGAGTTCGCCACAGAGGCCAATCTGAATCTGTTTCTGACCGGCGGCGCCATGCGCGACATGGTGGCGGGCTTGCGGATTCGCGATCTGGATTTCGTGGTGGAAGGCCAGGCCCTTAAGCTGGCCGCCAGCCTGTGCGAGCGCGCCGGGGCCCGGCTGGTGCGCTCGGATGAAGCCACAAAAAGCGCCGAACTGGTTTTCGAGGGCGGGGTTACGGCGCAAGTCGCCATGTCGCGGCGGGAAAAGTATGCGCGCACGGGGGCCAAGCCGCAGGTATTCCCGGCCACCATACAGGAGGACCTGCGAGGGAGGGATTTCACCGCCAATGCCATCGCGCTCTCGCTCAATAAGGCCTCCCACGGCCTGCTGCTCGATCCCATGAACGGGCTGGCCGATATAGGCCGCCGCGAGCTGCGCGCTGTCAGCGCTTACGGGTTTTACGACGATCCTTCGCGGCTGCTGCGCCTGATCCGGTTCCGTGTGCGGCTGGGCTTCAGCATCGAAGAGCGCACCAAGATGCAGGTGGCCAACGCGCGCGAAGCCGGTGTGGAGCGCAGCATTCCGGTACGCGCCTTGGGCGAGGAAATGAAGAAGATAGCGGTCGAGGATAGCCCCGGCGAGATCCTGGACGCGCTCGAAGAAGCCGGCTTACTGGCGCTCATTTCGCCGGTGCTGGCCGGCCCCAAGCGCAACCAGGCGGGCATCGCCAAGTACGAGAAGGGCATCCGCCTGCTCCCGGACGACTCGGCCGCGCGCGCGGCCCGCCTGGGGCCGTTCCTCTACGTACTGACCGAGAAGTTGGCGCCCAAAGAGAAGCAGGCTTTCATCAAGGGACTGGAACTGGCGAAGCCGGATGTGGACCTTTGGCAAAAGCTCGAAGCGCGGTCCAAGAAGCTGGAGGCGGCGCTGCGCGCTCCGCGCATCCGGAAGGCTTCCCAGGCATACCAGATCGTCTCTACCGCGGCGCCCGACGAAGTGATCTTCCTGCTGTACCATTCAAGCTATAAGCAGGTGCAGGAGAGGCTGCGCAACTACTACCTGAAATCTCTGCCGGCCCTGCAGGAAATCTCTCCCGAGGAGTGGGCCGCCGTGGAGGGGAAACCGGGCACGCCCCGCTACGCTAAGGCGCGTCAGGAACTGATTGCCGACCGGCTGGACCGCAAGCCCCCCAAGGTAGAAGAGCCGCCGCCCGGCGAACAGCCGGCATCCGCGGCGCTTCCCCCGGACGCTCCCGCCAGCGCATCGGTCACCAACAGCGCGTTTGCGCGGCGCGTCCGGTAGTTCTTCCTGCCCTGCCGGGAATAGAACGAGAAAGAAAAGCTGACGGGAGGGGCGGCGGTTGAGCTGTCCCCTCCCAGCGCTGAGCAATTCTCGGGAGAGAGCTACTGCCGGGTCCAGGTCCTCGGCATGGTCGTCACACCGGCGAAGGGTGGGGCCGAGGTGTGCAGTTGGGATTGGGGCTGGCGGCGCTCCGTGGCGCTGGACATAGTACGGAACTCGTGCTGCGCGATGCGGAGAGCCGCGTGGCGCCCTTCGCGGCGCACCACCCGCCCGGAGACCACTAGCTGCAGCGGAGCGACGTTGTGCAGCAGGACCGGCCAGGAGACGGAGAGTTCGACGCTCAGGCCCACGGGTAGATCGCGCCCGGCATCGAACAGGATGCCGCCGCTGCTCAGGTCCACGGTCCGGCCGACGCCCGTTTCCAGCACCTTTCGCCGGCGGATCAGCTTCCACCGCAGTTCGAGTTCGATGTCGTACCGGCGATCGTGCCGGCGATCTCCGGTGATCGCATCGGTCCGGCTTTGCGCTTCTTCCCAGGTCGCAATCGGGTTCATTAGGGTGGTCTCTCCGTTCCTCTCGTAGGAACGCTTCGATTATGCCGGTGGGGATTTGGAAACAACAGTAATGACGGTACTTGCGCGGTACTTGCGGTTCCATGGCGGGGTCTTGAGGGCGGGCGATCAATTGGGAGTCTCGCGGCGGCCGCGCGCGGCCGTAAAGTGGGCGGCGGCACGCCACACGGTCTGAGCCGCGGGCGGCCCCTGCTATTCTCTTAACAGCAGGAGTTTGTGGATCTAACGTGAAAGCACTTCGTCTGTTTGCCATCCTGTGGCTGCCGCTTTCCCTTGCGGCCCAGGACCTCCATGAGTTTGAAAAGAAGGTTACCGAGTTCACCCTGCCCAATGGTCTCCACTTCATCGTTGTGGAGCGCCACGAGGCGCCGGTGGTCTCTTTCCACACCTACGTCAATGCGGGATCCGTGGACGACCCCAGTGGCGCCACCGGTCTTGCGCACATGTTCGAGCATATGGCCTTCAAAGGCACCGAGACCGTGGGAACCCGCGACTGGCCCTCGGAAAAGAAGGCGCTCGATACCATCGAAGAGGCCTACGACCGGCTGGACGCCGAACGCAACAAAGGCCCCCAAGCCGACGCCGGCAAAATCACGGGCCTCGAGACCCAGTTGAAAATGGCCATCGATAGGGCCCAGGCGTTCGTCGAGCCCAACGAGTACACGCGCATCATCGAGGAGAACGGCGGAGTGGGGCTGAACGCCGCCACGGGGCTCGATTCCACGCAGTATTTCTACAGCCTGCCCTCCAACCGCATCGAACTGTGGTTCCTGATGGAATCGCAGCGCTTTCTGCACCCCGTATTCCGCGAGTTCTATAAAGAGCGCGATGTGGTGATGGAAGAGCTGCGCATGCGCGTCGAATCGAGTCCGCAGGGCAAGTTGTCGCAGGAGTTCCTGGCGTCTGCGTTCGAGGCGGCGCCGTATCGCAATCCGCCGGCGGGATGGCCCAGCGACGTGGTGACTTTGCGGCGGGGCGAGGCGCAGGCGTTCTTCGAAAAATACTATGTTCCGGCCAACATCGCGATCGCCATCGTGGGGGACGTGAATCCCGCGGAGGCGCGGCGCATGGCGGATCGCTACTTCGGGCCGCTGCCCAAGCGCCCGCTGCCGCCGCTGGTCCACACGGTCGATCCGGAGCAGCCGGGGCCGCGGATGTCGGTGGTGGCGTCGCCCAGCCAGCCGATGATGCTGGTGGGCTATCACAGGCCTTCCGAAACAGACAAGGACGATCCGTTGTTCGACCTGCTTTCGCTGGTGCTTTCGAGCGGGCGTACGGGCCTGATGTACAAGGATCTGGTAGAGGACAAGCAAATCGCCCTGGCGGCCGAATCGGAATCCACGTTCCCGGACGGACGCTATCCCAACCTGTTCCTGTTTTTCATGGCGCCCACGATGGGCCATACGGTTGAGGAGGACCAGAAGGCGCTCGACGAGCTGCTGGCCAAGATGGAGGCAAGCAAGGTGGATGCCGATACCCTGGCGCGGGTGAAGACCAAGGCGCGCGCTTCGGTGATCCGGCAGCTCGACAACAACGCCGAGCTGGCTTCGCTGCTGACGACGTATTATGCGGCCTACGGGGACTGGCGGAAGCTGTTCACGACGCTGGACGAGTATAACAAAGTCACGCCCGAAGACTTGCAGCGGGTGGCGCGGCAATACTTCGTTACCGCGCAGCGCACGATCGCCTATATCCAGACTGCCGGGCAGGCATCCCAGACAGTCACCAGTGGGGGAGGCAACCGATGAAACGGACGCTCGCAATCCTGTTGCTCGCGGCCGGAGCGGGGCTGGCGCAGAAGCCGGCCGAGACCCCGGTTACCGCCACGCCTCCGCCTACCACGCCACCGCGGCAGGGGGCCAGCAAGACTCCACTTCCGCCTTCGGTGCGGAATCTGAAGTTCCCGCCGCTCAAGCCCATCCCGATTCCGCAGGTGGCCACCTTTACCTTGCCCAACGGGATGCGGCTATTCCTGCTGGAAGACCACGAGCTTCCCATAATCAACGGCACGGCCCGCATACGCACGGGCAACCTCTTCGACCCGAAAGACAAAGTCGGGCTGGCCGCCATGACCGGAACGGTCATGCGCACGGGTGGAACGCACTCCCAGACCGGCGACCAGCTCGACGTGGCGCTGGAAAATGTGGCTGCCACAGTGGAATCGAACATCGGCGAGACGGCGGGGACGGTTTCGTTCACGGCGCTGAAGGAAGACGCCGACCAGGTGATGGCGATTTTCAAGGACGTGCTAACGGCCCCCGAATTCCGCGAGGATAAGATCGAGCTGGCCCGTACGCAAATGCGCAGCGCCATCTCGCGGCGCAACGACGACGCCCACGGGATCGAGGGCCGCGAATTCGCCAATTTGGTGTACGGGAAGGACAGTCCCTACGGGTGGGAGATCGAGTACGCCACCTTGGACCGGATCGCGCGAGCGGATTTACAGCAGTTCCACAGCCGCTACTTCTTCCCCAAGAATGCCATGCTGGCTGTGCGCGGCGATTTCGACACGGCGCAGATGAAGGCGCGGATCGAGAAGCTTTTCGCCGATTGGACGGCGGAGCGGCCGCAGGTTCCGGCCTTCCCGAAGGTGGAAGCCAAACCGGCGCCGGGCGTGTACCTGGCGGCCAAGAAGGATGTCACGCAGACGTTTTTCGCGATGGGGCACCTGGGCGGCGAGATCCGCGACAAGGACTACGCGGCGCTCGAGATCCTCTCCGATATATTGGGCGGCGGATTCCAGAGCCGGCTGGTCCAGCGGGTGCGCACGCGCATGGGGAACGCTTACGACATCTCGGCGGATTGGGAAGCCGATTACGATCATCCGGGCCTGTTCGAGATCGGAGGCAGCACGAAATCGTTCTCGACCGTGGAGACGCTCAAGGCGGTGCGCGAGGAGGTAGACCGGGTACGCACGGCGGAGGTGAGCGAGGCGGAACTCGAAACGGCCAAGGAAACGGCCCTCAACAGCCTGGTGTTCGCCTTCGATACCAAGAGCAAGACGCTGGGGCGGATGCTGACCTACGAATATTACGGATACCCGCGGGATTTCATCCAGCAGTACCAGGCGGCGCTCCAGGCGGTGACGCGCGCGGACGTTCTGCGAGCGGCCAAGGAACATCTTAAGCCCGAGGAATTCACCATCGTGGCGGTGGGCAATCCGGCCGATTTCGGGCAGCCGCTGGCGAGCTTGGGCGGGCCGGTCCACAACGTCGACCTGACCATCGCGGAGCCTAAGCAGGAGGCCGCGCAGGCCGATCCGGCCAGCCTGGAGAAGGGCAAACAGATCCTGGCGCGGGCCCAGCAGGCCGCCGGAGGCGCGGATAAGCTGGCGGGCGTGCGGGACTACGTTCAGACGCTGGAGTTGAAGGTCGCGCCGCCGGCCGGGGCGCTCCAGGTGAAGCAGACCAACTCGTGGATTGAACCCAACCAGTTGCGGCAGGTAAGCGTGATGCCGATCGGCACAATCGCGCTGTATACGGATGGCAAGAGCGGCTGGATGGTGACGCCGCGGGGCTCCGGAGCGCTGGGCGGTCCCGCGCTGACGCAGGCCTCGGGAGACCTGTTCCGGGTGTATTTCAGCATGCTGCTGAGCGACCGGATTCCGGGCCGTAAGGTGAACGCGGTAGGGGAAAACGCCGTGGAGATCACCGATGGCGCGGGCCAAGAGGCGCAACTGATCTTCGATCCGGCGACCGGGCTGGCGAAGGCCGTGCGGTACCACGCGGTGAACCTGGCGGGTCCGCCGATGACCGTGGAGCAGACCTTCGCGGATTACCGGGAGATCGGCGGAATCAAGGTGCCGTACAAGATGGGGATCAGCCAGGGCGGGTCGCCGTTCGGCGAGATCACGGTATCGGATTGGAAGCTGAACGCGGGCCTCAAGCCGGAAGAGTTGCAGAAGCGGCCATGAGGCGCAGGGATTGGTTGTGGATGGCGGGCGGGGCGCTGGCCGGGGCGGCGCGCGCGGAAACCGCCACGGAGCGCGGCAAGCGCGTGGTCGACGATTGCCTGCAGGCGCTCGGCGGGGACGCTTTCCTCAAAATGCAGGACCGTGTGGAGCGCGGCCGCGCTTACCAGTTCTACCGCGAGCGGATCTCCGGCCTGGCGGTGGCGCGGATCTACACGCGCTACCTGACGCGCCCCGAGCCGCCCGTGCCGGGGCAGATCCAGGTGCGCGAGCGCGAAAACTTCGGCAAGGAAGAAGAATACGGCGGCGTGCTGATCACCGAGGACGGGGCTTGGGACCTGAGCTGGCGCGGAGTGCGCCCGCGCGACGACCAGTGGTACGCCAATTACAAGGACAGCCTGCTGCGCAACACGCTCTACATTTTTCGGCAGCGGCTGGGCGAGCCGGGGCTGACGTTCTATTCGCAGGGCGGGGACATGTACGAGAACCGGCCGGTGGAGATCGTGGACATCACCGACGCCGACGACCGCAGCGTGACGGTTTATTTCAGCCGCCTGGACAAGCTTCCGGTGCGCCAGATCTTCAAGCGGCGCAATCCGGAGTATAAGGATTTCGACACGGAGACCACGGTCTGGGCGAAATACCGGGACGTGGGTGGGGGCGTGTGGTGGCCGGGGAGCACAATGCGGGAGCGCAACGGCGAGAAGATCTACGAGATGTACGCGGACTCGGTGGAGATCAACCGCAATTTGACGGACAACCTGTTCACGCTCCCGGCGAATCTGAAGATGCTGCCGAAGCAGAAATAGGGGGGGGCGGCACCGCTCCCTCACGGTCGCGGCTCGGACGGAAGTTTTGGCGCGGGTTACGAGCGGTCGTGGGTTAGATCGGAGCGATGGCGGAGCGAATCCCCGTGATCGCGGCGGTGATTCGGGCCGCAGTTACTTGGCCAGCTCGGCCTGGAGTTGGCGGTAAGCGGTCTCTTCGTAATCGGTCTTGAGGCGCTCGCGGCCTTCCACGCGTGCTTCGGCGGGGCGGGGACCTTCGCGTTTCAGGGCGCGGCCCAGCAGCGTGGTGGCTTCGGTATCGGCGGGGTTGCGGGCCAGCACCGCGCGAAAACCCTCGGCGGCGGCGTCGAATTGACCGGCCCGCCAGAGCGCGTAACCGCGGTTGAAGTGGTAGTCGGGATCGGCGTCGTCACCCTCGATGGCTTTCCCGAAACTAGCGGCGGCGGCGGCGAACTGACCGCGGCGGGATTCGGATGCGCCCAGGTCGTTGAAGACCTCGTTGAGGGGCATGGACGAGGAGACTAACTGGAAAGCTTGGCCGGCGCCGTTGAAATCGCCCTGATTATAGAGACACAGGCCAAGGAAGAACTGGGCCTCCAGGTAGTGCGGGGCGCCGCTTGAAACCCGCGCAAACCAGCCGGCGCCGATCTTGTACTCCTTGCGCTCCCAATAGGTTTTGCCCAACTGGAAGCAGGGCTGCGAATAGTGCTCGTCGAGGCGGGCGGCCTGGGTGAAGAAGCGGTGGCGCTGTTCGGGAGCGGCGGCCAGCAGCCCGCGTATGTAGCTCTCGACCGCGTCCAGGCGAACGGCCGGGCGGGCGTTGACGAAATCGTGTTCGGGCGGCGTGCCACGGGGGTTCAACTGCTCCAGAACCTGCCAGGCGAGGTGCGCTTCGAGGGTGGAGAGATCTTCGAGCGCTCCCAATTCGCCGGTCGCGGGGCCCTGGGTGGTGCGCTTGAGATCGAGAATGCGGGCGGAGATGCGCAGCGATCCGCGGGACTGGGTGTTGCCGTCGCCCGAGGGCAGCAGCTCGTACTCTCCGTAGACCACGCGCGCGGCATCCAGCGCTTGTCCGATCTTGATGACCGAAGCGCGGGTCAGCTCCGCGCCGGGCCGCAGCGAGAGGCGGCGATAGGCTTCCAGGCGGTCCTCGCGATCGAGCACCAGGACGTTCTCGGAGAAGAGCGAATCGTGCAGGCTTTCCGAAATGCTCTCGCCGATCCAGCCCAGGTCGCCGGACTTGGAATGGTCGAAGAAGGGAAGGACGAGAACAGTCTCGGCGCGCAAAGCGCCGCAAAGCAGGGCGAAAAGCAAAAACCGCCGCATGAAATCCCAGTGTAGCAGCGGAGGGAAACGCGGCGCCCGGAGACTATGCGCGAAATCCGGGCGCCGCGCGGGGCATTTAGTTTGTGCCGGAAGCGGCCAGCACGAGCTTGGTGGATGTGCCGCCCAGGTGGACCTCCTGGATGCGCATCTTGCCGGCGCTGTTGTCGAAGCGCACGGTGGTGGCGAGGTAATGGGTGTCGCCGGTCTCCTGTTTTACGGGACTCTCGGCCGTCACTTTGTCGCCCTTCATCACTAACTTGTCGCCGACTACATCGAGCCGGTAGTCCCCGGCGGCGAGCTGGACATCGCCCACGGTCGCGGGCTGAAACAAGGTCACCTTATAGCCCTTGGCGGCGGCGATGGCCGCGCCAAGCAATGCGAAAATCAGCAGAAATCTCCGAATCATGTCGAGCCTCCAAGAACAGCATTTTCAGATTTTCTTTCAGATTTTCGCCGGCGAAATCTTTGTATACATCCGCTCAGACGATTGACTGTGAAAAAGGTTCCGTGAAATTTTGGGCAAGCTAAAGCATGCCCCACCGGCGGAGCAGGCGAAAGGCATAATCGAGGGGAGCGTGAAATCGGCGGTCGAGCGCGGTTGCCCAGGCGAGGCGGTCCAGGTCGGCGCGATGCGCTAGGGTCCGCTCTCTTAGTTCCCGGTCGAGACGGTGGGCCCAGGCGGCCCGCCGGCTTAGCTCCTGCTGAAGCTCTTTGATTTTGCGCGCGGCCACTTCTATTTCCCCGTCAAGCCTCTGGGCCCAGGCAGTCCGCTCACCCATTTGCCCGTCGAGTTGCCGCGCCCACTGAGTCCGCCGGTCCAGTTCCTGGTGGAGATCCTCGATTTTGTGGGTGGCCAGCGCTATTTCCCGGTCGAGCCGTTGGGCCCACCGAGTTCGCTCGGCTGCCAGGATAGTCTGTTCGTTGGTTCGATCCTGCGCGTCCTTCAGTCTCCGGCAGGCGATCTCGATCTCTCGCCGGTCATTGTGAGGCCATGCACCCCACTCGTACGGCGATCCCTTGCCCGCGGGGACCACCTGTATCCCGGCACGCGCACGGGCCGGGTCCCGCAGGCAGCGCCGCGGAGCTAGTGGCTCATGGAAGAGGGTAGGGACGCTCGGATCGGTCCCCATCACGGCGAGCATGTGAGTCGGCTGGATGTGTCCGGAGGCGATCTCTTTCTCGTCGCGCGCATGCACCTGGTCGATGAAGCTCCTGTCCCACGGCGCGGAAGCGTCGAAATTGCTTCCGAAGGCGCGATCGACAAACGGATCGACAATGTTGGCAAACGCAATAAACAGTTCGAAATGAAAGTGCCCGGTCAGCAGCGGCAGAATATCCTGCGATCGAATGCCTTCAAAACTTTCGCCTGAACAATCCCAGTTTTGGTAGGTCTCTTCATAACGCAGAAGACTCTGGTTGAAACGGTAGGAGGGTGGCAATTTTCGCCAGAATTCCCGTACCAGGTCGAGCGCTTCCGGCCAGCGCCGATGCCCGTTCCTGCCAATCACGTCGGAGGCGAGAAAGCGACCGCCGGGTTTAAGAGATCGCTTGATCTCCGCGAACAGATTCTCCAGGTTGAGCACGTGGTGCAAGGCCTGATTGGCGATGACCCCGTCGTACTCGTCCGGCGCGCTCCACGCGTTCAGATCTACCTGGAGGAATCTCATGCACGCCGCGGCGCCCGCCTTCGCCGCCGCATCGCGGCCCCTTTCCAGCATGTCGGAATTCAGATCGAGACAATCGATGGCGAAATCGGTGTGCCCGGCTGCCAGGAGGTGCGAAGCGAGCCGCACTTCGAGATGGCAGTTGCCTGCGCCGATGCTGGCAATGCGACGGGGCCCCCGGCCATTTTGAAACTGCTGGCCGACGTATTTCAGGAACATTTCGTCGGGAGTGGAGAAGCCGAATGCCTCCAGCTTGGGCCGCACGTATCGATTGGACCAGTAATGAAAGATGGCGGGCAGGTCGTGGACGTCCAGGCACCCCCGGTAAGTCTCTTTTTCGGCGGAAAGGTGAGCCGCATAGTCGATGGCGGTTTCGGCTGGCCGGCGGCTAGCAGCTAAATGTCGCGGGCGCGTCCGCAGCTTCGAGGGGGCTGGCATCCTCTTACACTACTGCTCTTGCACTACTGCCGGTGGCTCGGCGGGAACAGCACAAGAGCGAAGGGGCGGCTTTCTTAGGGCAGGCTTAGGGCAGGCTAAAGCGTGCCCCACCGAGGAAGCAAGCCACGCGCTCGAGGGCTTCCTCGCGGATACCCGGGTCGTCGGCGAAGCCTTTGAGCCAGACCACGCCGGACTCGCGGCGGAACCAGGTAATCTGGCGTTTGGCATACTGGCGCGTGTTGCGCTGTGCGTAAAACAACGCTTCGCGCGGATTCAGTTCGCCGGCTAACAATTGCAAGGCCTGTTTGTATCCATGCGATTCGAAGGGCTTGGCGGCTGCATGGAAGCCCAGGGCCAGAATGCGGCGGACCTCATCGGCGAGTCCCGCCTCGAACATGGCGGCGCAGCGCTGATTGAGACGGTCGTAGAGGGCGTCGCGATCGGGCAGCAGGCCGAGCTTGAGAACGCGGTAGCCCTCCAGAGCCATGCGTCCGGCGCGAAACATCTCGCTGACCGGGCGGCGCGCGAGCAGGCAGACTTCGAGCGCGCGGGTGACCTTGGGAACGTCATGGGAGTGAATCTTCCGTGCGGCCTCGGAATCGAAATGGGTAAGCAGGCGATGAAGGCTGCCGGGGCGGAGGCGTTCCCGGGCGGCGAGGCGGTCGCGCAAAGCCTGATCGCGGGAGGGGCCTTCGAACAGGCCTTCCAGAAGGGCGCGTAAGTAGAAACCGGTACCTCCGGCCACAATTGGGAGGCTGCCACGGGCGGAGATTCCGGCCAGCGCCTGGCGGCTCAGGCGGGCATATTCGCCGGCGGTGAACAGGTCGTCCGGGTCGAGGATATCCAGAAGATGGTGGGGAATGCCGCGACGTTCGAGGGGAGCCAGCTTGGCGGTGCCGATATCGAAGTAGCGGTAGACCTGCAGGGAATCGCAGTTGACAATCTCTCCGTGGAACCGGGCGGCGATATCGAGGGCCAGATCGCTTTTGCCGGAACCGGTGGGGCCGACGACTGCAACCAGCGGGTGTGCGGACGCGTCTGGTTCTAATGTCATTGGCAAAGGATTCCAGCGGCGTTGCGCGGAGACCCCGTTATACAATAAAAATGTGATTTTCGACCTCCTGGGGACTTCGCGCGGTCGAAAGAAAGTAAAAACTCCATGTTTCGCTCAGCCAAAGCGCTTCTGATCGTTGTCGCGGCGGGTTGCGCCACTTTTGCGCAGACTCCGCGAACTCCCGCCGACACCGGCGCGGCGCCGGATAATCAGGCCAGCGCCTACTACCACTTTGCCATGGGAAGGCTCTACGAGGGGCTCGCGGAACTGGAGGGGACCAAGAACGACTATATCCCGCAAGCCATCCAGCATTTCCAGGACGCCTTGAAGCTGGATCCGGGCTCCAGCATCATTCTCGAGGAACTGACGGATCTGTACGTACAAACCGGGCAGTTGCGGAACGCGGTGGCGCAGGCCGAGGAGCTGCTCAAGCAGAACCCTGACAATCTGGATGCGCGGCGCATGCTGGGGCGCATTTACATGCGCGCATTGGGCAACGCGCCGGATGGAAGAATCAATGAGGAGACCCTGCGCGCGGCGATCCAGCAGTATCAGAAGATCACCGAGAAGGATCCCAAGGACGTCGAGAGCTGGGTAATGCTGGCCCGCCTATATCGCGCCTCGAATAATTCAGTGGAAGCGGAAAAGGCCTTCGACGCGGCGCTCAAAGTGGAACCGGATAACGAGGACGCTCTGACCGGCCTGGCGATGCTGTATTCGGACCTTGGGGACACGACGCGAGCCATCGACAAGCTAAAGGCCGCGACCGATAAAGCTCCCAACGAGCACACCCTGGCGGCGCTGGCCAGTGCCTACGAGCAATCGCGCGATTACAAGAGCGCTGCGGCGGCGCTGCGGCGCGCGGTGGAGATTGCGCCCGACAATCCGCGGCTGGTGCAGGGGTTGGCGGAGGACCTGCTTTACTCGGACCAGCTCGATGAAGCGCTAAAGCTCTATCAGCAGATCGCGGGCGACGATTCGCGCGAGGCGCGCCCGCAGGTGCGCATCTCCCAGATTTACAGGGCCAAGCACGATTACGTGAAGGCGCAGGAGGCGCTTGCCAAAGCCAAAGCGCTCGAACCGGACGACATGGAGACGCAGTTCGAGCAGATTAACCTGCTGGAGGCCGAGGGGAAGCCGGGCGAGGCGATCACCGCGCTGAAGACGCTGCTCGACTCGACCGCCAAGAAGAGCTACTCGGCCGGCGAATCGAGCTACAGAGCCACTCTGCTGGAGCGCCTGGGACAGCTCTACCGGACCAATTTGCAGTATGCTCCTGCGGTGGAGGCATTCCGGCAGGCCGGCACGCTGGAGCCTTCCGGCGCGGGGCGGTTCGCCGTGGAGATCGTCGAGACCTACCGGGCGGCCAAGGATAGCGATAGCGCGCAACGCGAAGCCGATGCGGCGCTGAAGAAGTTCCCCACCGAGCGCATCGTGGTGGTGGAGCATGCCACCGTGCTGTCGGACGCGGGCAAGATCGACGCGGCGGCGGCGGAAGTGCGCGCGCTGCCCAACGACCATCCCCGGGAGACGGCTCTTACGCTGGCGCAGATCTACGAGAAGGGCAAGCGCTGGCAGGAGATGGGCAAGGCTCTCGACGACGCCGAGAAGCTTTCGGAATCGAACGACGATAAAGAGACGGTGCTGTTCATGCGCGGCGCCATGTACGAGCGCATGAAGCGTTACGAGGCCGCTGAAGGCGAGTTCCGCAAGGTTATCGAGCTGAACCCGGAGAATGCCGGCGCGCTAAATTACCTGGGCTACATGCTGGCCGACCGCAATACCAAGCTGGACGAAGCTTCACGGCTAATCAAAAAGGCCGTGGAACTGGAGCCGGAAAACGGAGCCTACCTGGACAGCCTGGGCTGGGTCTACTACCGGCAGGACCGCCTGAACGATGCCGAGGGACTGCTGGTGCGGGCGCTCGACCGGATTGGCGGCCAAGACCCCACGGTGCACGATCACCTGGGCGACGTGTACTTCAAGCTGGGCAAGACTCGCGAGGCCATAGCGCAATGGCAGGCTTCGCTGAAGGAGTTTCAGGGCGGCGCGCCGACGGATCTCGATCCGGATGAGATGGCCAAGTTGAGTAAGAAGCTGGAAGGCGCGCGCACGCGGCTGGCGCAGGAAACGAAGAAACAGCAATAAGGACGGCTCTGGGCAAGCTAAAGCATGCCCCACCTGGCGATCAGCTTCAGCATGAGGCCGGGGGAGACTCCGAGCCATACCAGCGCGGCGGTGAGGAGTCCCAAGATTATGCAGGCTGGCGTTAGGGACGGATGCGGGCGGACGGCTTCGGCCTGAGGCTCGGCCGCGAAAAGGGCCAGGATTACCCGCAGGTAGTAGAAGACGCCAATTCCGCTGGTCACTGCCAGCACCAGAATCTGGACCCACATCGCGGACGATGCGCCGGCCGCTACCACAAAGAACTTGGCCACGAATCCGGCGGTGAGCGGCATACCGGCCAGCGAAAACAGCATGGCCGCGAAGACGCTTGCCAGTACTGGGCGGCTCCAGAAAAGCCCGCGATATTCCTCCATCTCGTCGGCGTCTCTCTCAGCGTTGGAGAGTACCGTGACCACCCCGAAGGCTCCTAGCATCGTCACGAAATACGCGACCAAATAAAAGGCAACGGCGTTCATGGCGCGCGCGCCGCCGGCCTGGAAGGCCACCAGGATGTAGCCGAGATGCGCGATCGAAGAGTAGGCCAGCAGCCGTTTCACGTTAGTCTGCATGAGCGCGAGCAGATTTCCGACCGCCATGGATGCGATCGCGATGACAGCGAAGAGTGTCCGGATTTCAGCCGTCTCGCGCAATCCCGAAACATGGAAATAGCGCATCAAGAGCGCCACCATGGCACCTTTCGAAACGGTCGCGATGAAGGCGCTGACGGGCGCGGGCGCGCCCTCGTAGACGTCCGGCGTCCACATGTGGAAGGGCACCACCGCCAGCTTGAAGCCGATGCCGGTGACGATCAGCGCCATGGCGGGCAGCAGCAATCCGCGCCGGCCATCGGCCGCCAGCACGGCTCCTAAGGGAGCAAATGCGAGCGAGCCTGTTTCGGCGTACACCAGCGCGATCCCGAACAGAAGGAACGCCGCAGCCGCCGCGGCGAGGATCAGATACTTGATTCCCGCCTCGATGGATTCGCGGCCGTGGCGGAGATAGGCGATCATCCCGTACAAAGGCACGCTGAGCAGTTCGAGGCCGAGGAAGAATGACGCGAAGTGGCTGCTGGAGGCCAGCACCGCGGCGCCCAGGGTGGCGATCAGCAGGAGCACGTACATCTCGTCGCGGTCGATATCGTGACGCTCCAGATATCCATAGCACAGCACGGCGGTAGCGATACTCGCCGCGAGAATCAGACCGGTGAAGAAGAGTGCATAGCCGTCGATGATAAAAAGCGGCGTGACGTGGCGGGGCGCGGCCGAGGAGGAGGGTCCCAAGGCGGCGAGTGCGACGCTCAGTCCCGCGACCGTAATCAAGAGGCTGGCGACGTGGCTGCGGCGAATGGCCACCGCGGCCATCACCAGGATGGAGGTCGCGGCGAGCACGATCAGCGGCAGGATGGAAACGAAGTCTTGGGCTTGCATAACGTCACCTGCGGGAATAGAGGTTCACCTGTTGCAGGCGGTCCAAGGCGGGTGCGAAAGTGTCGACCACGGGGCGCGGGTAGAAGCCCAGCCAGAGGAGCGCGGCGATCATGCCGCCCGCCACGAGGGTTTCGCGCCACGAGAGATCCGGCAGCCGCCAGTCGTGCACATTCGGGCCTTGAAACGCGCCCTGAATCAAGCGCAGGGCATAGAAGGTGGCCGCGAGGACGCCGCAAGCCGCGAATATCGTGGCCACCGGATACACGCGCCAGGCACCCAGCAAAACCAGAAACTCGCCCACGAAATCTCCCAGGCCGGGCAACCCCAGCGAGGCGAGCGCAAAGACCATGGCCGCGCCTCCGAAGCGCGGGATGGTCGCAAACAGACCGCCCATGCGCGCCATTTCGCGCGTGTGAATGCGCTCCTGCAACGCGCCGACGAGCACGAATAGGCCGCCCGTGCTGATGCCGTGACACACCATCGTGATCACGGCACCCTGCAGAGCCAGCCTGTTCCAGGAAAAGACGCCCAGCAGAACGAAACCGAGGTGGCTCACGCTGGTGTAGGCCACCAGCCGCTTGAGGTCCGTTTGCGCGAAGGCCATGAGGGCGCCGTATAAGATTCCGATCACGGCCAGTGTTACGGCTACCGGCGCGAAAGCGCGGGCGGCATCCGGGAAAAGCGGAGCGACGAAGCGAATCAGGCCGTAGCCGCCGGTCTTGAGCATCAAGCCGGCCAGGATGACGCTGCCGGCCGTAGGCGCCTCGGTATGCGCATCGGGCAGCCAGGGGTGGAACGGAAAGACCGGCAGTTTCACCGCGAAGGCGATGAAGAATCCCAGCATGATCCACAGGGACGTGCCGGCCGGGAGCGCCGTGCCCAGCAGGTCGCGATACTCGAAAGTGAACACTCCCGTCGAGGCGTGGTGGGCAAAATAGAGCGCCAGAATCGAGACCAGCATGAGCAGGCCGCTGATCTGCGTGAAGAGAAAAAACTTCAGGGCCGCATAGACGCGGTTTTCGTGGCCCCACAACGCGATCAGAAAGTACATGGGAATCAGCATGACTTCCCACGCGAAGTAGAACAGGAACAGGTCCATGGCCAGGAAGACCGCCGTGATACCGGCCAGAATCCACAGCAGGTTGAAGTGGAAGAAGCCGGCGGCCTCGGTGATTTCCGTCCAGGAGGCCAGCACCGAAAGAATGCCGAGGAAGAAGGTGAGGACGACCAGGAGCAGGCTCAGCCCATCCATGGCGAGGTGGAAGTGAATGCCGAATGGCCGGATCCAGGCGCAATCCAGCTCTTCGATCCAGCCGCTATGCGCGAACGGGTCGAAGCGGCCCAGATGGCCGGCCCACAGCCAGAGGCTCAGCGCGAAATCGAGGGCCACCGCGGCCAGCGCAATGGAGCGCGCGCCCGTGACGCTCCAGCGGGCCACCAGCCAGGCCAGAATTCCGCCGGCCATCAGCACGATGAGGAAAGCGAGCAGGATCATAGGAACATCACCAGCGCCATGTAGACGATGGCTCCCGTAACGATGCCGGTGGCGTACCAGCGCACGCGCCCCGATTCGGTGGCACTGAGCGCGCTCCACGCGAGCCGGCCGCACCAGGCGAGGCTGCGATAGAAGGCGTCCACGAGATCGGATTTGTTGATGCGCGCGATCGTCAGCAACGGCTGGACGAAGAGGCGGTCGTAGAGCCAATCCATTCCCCAATCGGCGTACCACCACTGATGGAGCGCGCGTTGGAAGCCGCTGGCCGCCGCAGCCACGGCCCATTCGCGGCGATGGATATAGAAGAGCCACGCCAGCGCGAGGCCGGCGGCGAAGGCAGCCGCCGCGGCGATTCCGGAGGCGGATTCCGTCAGGGGCAGGGGATTGAGCGCGGAGAGCGCGGGAAGCGCGGTTCCGATCAGCCGCTCGAAGCCGCCGCCGATCCAGCCCGCGGAGATCGAAAGCGCCGCCAGCACGTAGAGCGGGATCTGCTCAGCCGCGCCAGGCCGCTTGACGACGTGGCCTTGCGGTGGTCCGAAGAATACCAGGAAGATGAGCCGGAACGTGTAGAGCGACGTGAGCACGACGCCGGCCACCGCGGCGGCCCACAGCGCGCGGCTGCCGTATTGCGAAGCGGCGGTGCTCCAGACGATTAGATCTTTGCTGAAGAAACCGGCTGTCACAAACGGCAGGCCGGAAAGCGACGAGCCTCCGATCAGAAAGACCCAGAAGGCGATGGGCAATTCGCGCCGCAGTCCCCCCATGCGAAACATATTCTGCTCGTGGTGCAGGGCCTCAATCACCACGCCTGCGGCGAGAAAGAGCAGCGCCTTGAAGAAGGCGTGGGTGAAGAAGTGGAACATGGCAGCGCCCCACGCGCCCACGCCCAGGGCCAGGAACATGTAGCCGATCTGGCTAATGGTGGAATAGGCGAGGGTGCGCTTGATGTCGTTCTGCGTGAGGGCGCTGAGGCCCGCGACGATCAGGGTGGCCGCGCCGATTACCGCGACGGCCAGCATCACCGGCGGCGCGAGCTGGAAGAGGTTGTGGGTGCGGGCGATGAGATAGACGCCCGCGGTGACCATGGTGGCGGCGTGGATCAGGGCGGAGACGGGGGTGGGGCCGGCCATGGCGTCCGGCAGCCAGGTTTGCAGCGGCAATTGCGCGGATTTGCCGAGCGCGCCGCCGAGCAGCAGAGCGGCGGCGGCCACCGGCAGGGCCGTCCCTGAGGGCCACTGCGCATCCGCGCGCCGCAGCATCTCCTGAATGTCGAGCGTACCGAGGCCATAGAAGAGAACGAAAAGCCCGATGGTCATCGCGGTGTCGCCCACGCGCGTCACGATGAAGGCTTTCCGCGCGGCATAACCGTTGGCCGGATCGCGATACCAGAAGCCGATGAGCAGGTAACTGCACAGGCCCACGCCCTCCCAGCCGAGAAAGAGCAGCAGCAGGTTGTTCCCCAGCACCAGCGTGAGCATGGAACCCACGAAGAGGTTCATGTAGCCGAAGTAGCGGCTGTAGCCTTCGTCGCCGGCCATGTATTCGGTGGAGTAGACGTGGATAAGAAAGCCAACGAAGGTGACCACCGCCATCATCACGAGCGAGAGGGCGTCCAGGTAGAAGGCGATCGCGGGGCGGAAGCCGTCTACGGAGATCCACGTCCAGAGCGTCTGCTCGTAGGCGTTGCCGGGCGGCGGCGCGGAAAGATATTGCGCGGCGATGAGGCCGGCGATCACGGCGGAGGCGCCGATGGACGCGCAACCCACGAACCCAGCCACGGCGCGCGGCAGCCGCGAGCCGAAGAGCAGCAGAAATGCCGCGCCGAAGAAGGGGATGGCGGGAACCAGCCAGAGCAGGTCGAACATGTTAGCCCTTCATGCTGCTTGCCCGGTCGGAATCGAGCGAGTGCAGAGTGCGATAGAGCAGCAGGACCAAGGCCAGGCCGACGGAGACTTCCGCCGCCGCCATGGCCAGAATGAAGAGGAACATCACCTGCCCATCCGCCTGGCTCCAGCGCGCGCCGGCCACGATGAACGCGAGACCCGCGGCGTTGAGCATGATCTCGATCGACATCAATTGAAAGACCACGTTACGGCGTACGAGCAAGCCGACCATCCCCAGCGTGAACAGGATCCCGGCCAGAATCAGCCCGTGTCCGATCGGTATTGACGGCATCCTCTTTCTCCATTTCCGACCTGCGGCGCCAGCCCAGGTGATACGCGGCCACGAGGCCCGCCAGCAGCAGCATGGACGCCAGTTCCACCCCCAGAGCGTAAGGGCCGTAGAGCGCCAGCGCCACCTGTTTCGGTTCGACCATTGTTCCCGAGTGCGCGCCCGTCTTAGCCCGTAGCGCGAGATACGCCATCTCCGCCAACAGCACGATCGCCAGCGCCAGCGGCCCGGTCCATGCGCCGCGCGTCACCAGCGCCCGCTCGGCCTCGGTGGCGCGGCTGCCGAGGTTCAGCATCATCACCACGAAAACGAACAGCACCATGATGGCCCCGGCATAGACGACGAGTTCGAGCGCCGCCACGAAGGGCGCGCCCAGCGTGTAGAAGACCACGCCGGCGGCCACCAGCGAGACCGCCAGATACAAGAGCGCGTGCACGGCACTCAGCCGCGTGATAGCCAGCAACGTGGCGACGACCGCTACGCCACCGGCGATGTAGAAGGCGAATTGCATATCAGGGCAGCAGGCTCCGCAGGTCCACGGGAGCCGCCTCGCGCTCGGCCGCGCCTTTATCTTTTCCGCCGATCGAGACGCCCGAGACGCGCCAGAAATTGTAGCCGGGATATTTGCCGGGACCATCGATGAGCAGGTCTTCCTTCTCGTAAACCATGTTGCGGCGATGATATTCGCTCATCTCGAAATCCGGCGTGAGCTGGATGGCATAAGTGGGGCAGGCCTCCTCGCAAAAGCCGCAAAAAATGCAGCGCGAAAAATTGATGCGGAAGAACTCCGGGTAGCGGCGGCCGGCGGGGTCCTCAGTGGCCTGCAGCGCGATGCAATCCACGGGGCAAACAACCGCGCAGAGATAGCAGGCCACACAACGCTCGCCGCCATCGGGGTCGCGCGAGAGAATGATGCGCCCGCGCGAGCGCGGCGGGAGCGGCACCCTCTGCTCGGGATACTGCACGGTGACGCGCTTACGGAACATGTGCAGGAAGACGCTCCAGATGGTTCGCAAATTACTGAACATCGTTTCACCTCCCGAAGTAGAGCACCACCGCGCCCGTGACGAGCAGGTTGGCAAGCGCCAGCGGCAGCATCAGCTTCCATCCACAGCTCATAAGCTGATCGAAGCGCGGCCGCGGCAGCGAGGCGCGCAGCAGCACGAAGAAGCTGATCAACCCAAACACCTTCACAAAGAACCAGACGATGGGCGGCAGGACGGGCCCCAGCCAGCCGCCGAAAAAGAAGACCGTGATCAGCGAAGAGATAAGGATCACGCCGAGATATTCGCCCACGAAGAACATGCCGAATTTCATGCCGGAATACTCGGAATGATAGCCGGCCACGATCTCGCTTTCGGCTTCGGGGAGATCGAACGGCAGACGGCGCGTCTCGGCGATTCCGGCGATCAGGAAAAGCACGAACCCCAGAAATTGCGGGACCACGAACCACAACCCGCGCTGCGCCTGCACGATGTCGCCGAGGTTGAACGAGCCGGCCTGGATTACCACGCCCATCAACGACAAGCCCATGAAGACCTCGTAGCTGAGCATCTGTGCCGAACCGCGCAGGGCGCCCAGCAGGGCGTATTTGTTGTCCGACGACCAGCCGGCGAGCACCACGCTGTACACCCCGAACGAAGACATCGCCAGCACGAAGAGCAAGCCCACATTCAGTTGCGAGATCACCACTCCCGGAACGATTGGCAGCACGGAAAACGACATCAACACGGTGGCCATGATGATGGCGGGCGCGAGAATGAAGACCCATTTATCGGCGAAGGGCGGGATCCAATCTTCCTTGAAAAAGATCTTGATCATGTCGGCGAGCACTTGCCCGAGGCCGAACGGACCCACGCGGTTGGGACCGTAGCGATCCTGCCAGAGCGCCAGCATACGCCGTTCGAACCAGATCAGGAACGCCGCGAGCGAAAGCGCGACGATCAGGATGCCGAAGATGTTGGCGAGCGGCAGGAGGAATTTCATGGCGCAATCCTGCTCCATTCGGGGCCGGGCGGCACCAGGCCGGCGGGCAGGCCCGCGACACCGCGGGGTAGCTCCGCAACGATGCGCACCGGCAGGCGACACGCGCCGATTGTGGCCGGCTGGCCCTCGGCGACACCCAGGCGCGCGGCGTCTTGCGGATTGAGCGCGACATAGGGCTGGGGCGCGAGCGACGCCGTGGCGGGAGACGCCATGCTCAGAGGGTCCGAGCCGAAGATGTGATAGAGCGGAACCAGCAGCCACTCATCCGCGCGCGGCGCAAAAGCCGGCGGGATGGCGTCGTGTCCATCGGCTGCGCTGGCGCCCCGCGGAGCGCCAGGTTCCAGCAGGCGCACTCCCGGAACTTCGCCCTTCAGCACGCCAGCGATCTCATCCTGAAAACGGTTGACTGCCTGGATGGAGTTCCACCCCGGCGACCAGAAGAACGGAATCAGCGCCGGCGGCGGCTGGGTGGAGGCGCCTTCCATGGAAAAGTTGAGCGCGGAATCGGGGTCCTGGGGCGGCGGCGGTTCGTGCACAGTCATGTTGGCGTACATGGCCGTGCGGCCGCTGAAGCGGTGCGGCTCGCGCGGGAATTTTTCGCCGGCCGCGCGGAAAGTCGCGGAGGGCGCCGCTTGCGGCACGCGGCCGAATTGCGGCAGCGCGGCGGCCAGGGCGGAAATCACGTCGTCCAATTTGCTCCACGCTTGCCCGCCCAGCCAGCGCCAGCTTTCGAGGATCTCGCCCGCGGGAACATAGGTCTGAAAGAAGCGCTGCGCGCGGCCTTCGCCCGAAACCAATGTGCCGTCGGATTCGGCGAAGGTTCCGGCGGGGAGCACGAGCTCCGCGCGTTCGACGGTGGCGTTCGGAAGGAAATCGAGCGCGGCGAGTTTTGCACCATTCAGCAACTGGTCGACGCGATCTCGCGCGGCGCGGCGGTACAGGTCGTTTTCAAGGACTACGACGTTTTCGGCGCCGGATACCAGCGCATCTCCGAGCGGCTTCGGCTCCATCATGGCGAGCCCGGCGGTGTTGCTCTCAGTGGTGGCATAGGCGAGCAGGGCCGGTTTTCCCGCTGTATGCAGCGCGCGAGCTACGGCCGCCGCCGCGCGCACCACGGCTTCGTTGCGCAGGCTGGCCCCGGAGATCACCACAGGCCGCTCGGCCGTGCGCAGAGCCTCGGCGATGAATCCAGCCAGGTGGGCCGGCTCCGCGCCGAGACCGGGAACGTCCGGAGCCGCGGGGTCCAGCGCGTGGGCCACCGCGAAACCGAGGCGCGCGATATCGTTAGGAGCTGCGTGGAACAGGCGCGCGGCGACGTCGTCCAGGCGCGTGGCCGAGGGCGTGGCCATGAACACCGGGCTCTTGAGGCCCTGGGCGGCCTCGCGTACGCCTTGATCCATCCACAGCGGGATCTTCAGCTTCTCGGCCAAACGCAAAGTGGCCTGGCGCGCGGATTGCCGCACCGAGAGCGCATAGCGCGGCGCGGTGTTGGTAAGGTCTTCGCCCAGGATCAGCACGGCATCGCAGCGCTCGATTTCGGCGAGCGATGGCGTTCGCGCCGGCCCCGCGCGCAGAAGAGAGAGCATGGCCCGCACGGCCGCGTATTCGGCATCGTCCATGCCGCAGTAGAAGCGCCCAGGGCCGACCAGTTGGCGTAGCGCGAAATTGCTCTCGATCGAAGCGGTGGGCGAGCCGATCCCGATGGCACCGCGCTCCACCATTCCGCGCAGCGCTTCGAGGGCCGCATCCGCGCTCACGCGCTCGCCTCGCAGGCGCGGCTCGCGAAGGCGCTCGGCGCGGTTCACATAGTCGTAGCCGAAGCGCCCGCGGTCGCAGAGAAAGTAGCCGTTGACCTCGTGGTTGTAGCGGTTGGCGATGTTGCGCAGGCTGCCATAGCGCTCCGCGGCCGAGATGTTGCAGCCCGCGCCGCAGTGGGCGCAAATCGAAGGGCCAAACTGGAGGTCCCATTTGCGCGTGTAGTGAAAGCGCCGCGTCTTGTCGGTGAAGACGCCGGTGGGGCAGACCTCAACGAGGTTGCCGCTGAACTCGTTTTCGAGGGTGCCGTCTTCGGCGCGGCCGAAATAGACGATGTTGCGCAGCGCGAAAGAATCGAAATCGCGCCCGCCCGCGTACTCGCGGTAATAGCGCACGCAGCGGTAGCACTGGATGCAGCGGTTCATCTCGTGATTCACGAGAGGGCCGAGGTCCTGGTTGCGGAAGGTGCGCTTCTCGAAGCGGTAGCGGCGGTAATCGTGCCCGGTCATGTAGGTCATGTCCTGCAAGTGGCACTCGCCGCCTTCATCGCACACCGGGCAATCGTGAGGGTGCGGGATCATGAGACCCTCGACGATGGATTTCCGGAACAGCACAGCTTCGCTATCCGCGATGGAAATGCGGGCGTTCTCGGAGGCGGGCGTCATGCAAGCCATCACGATTCGGCCGTGGGTATCCTCTTCGTCTTTGAACTGCTTGACGGCGCACTGGCGGCACGCTCCCACCGAACCCATGGCGGGATGCCAGCAGAAGTACGGCAGGTTGAGGCCGTGCGAGAGGCAGCCGTGGAGCAGATTCTGCGCCCCGTTCATGTTGTAAGGCCGGCCCTCTACGTACACCGTCGCCATGCTATCTCCAGGGGCAGCGCTTCTCGGCGATGTGCCGTTCGAAATCGCCGCGAAAATATTTCAGCGCGCTTTGGAGCGGCTCGACCGCGCCGGGCGCGAGCGCGCAGAAGGTGTTGCCGGGCGCGCAGAAACGCGCGATGTGCTCGAGCTTGCCGATGTCATCCGGCTCGCCGTGGCCTTCCTCCATGGCCGCCAGCAGACGATCCGCCCATCCCAAACCGCTCCAGCAAGGCGTGCACCAGCCGCAGGATTCGCGCGCGAAGAAGTGCTCCAGGTTCCACACCATGCCGACGGGGCAGGTCTTATCGTCCAGAACGATCATTGTTCCGGTGCCCATGCGGCTGCCCACCTTGGCTACTTCGGTGAAGTCCATCGGGGTATTCAGATGTTCGGGGGTGAGGAAATCCGTGGAAGCGCCGCCGGGGAGCAGGCCGCGCAGCGCGATGCCATCCTGCATTCCGCCGGCGTGATCGAAGAGGATCTCGCCGACCGTGGTGCCCATCGGCAGTTCCCACAGGCCGGGACGCTTCACCTTGCCGCTGGCGCCATAGAGTTTGCTGCCGGCATCCTTGGTCCGGCTCAGGGATTTGAACCAGTCTATGCCATTGGCCAGAATATGCGGCACGCAGCAGAGCGTTTCCACATTGTTCACCACGGTAGGTTTTCCGAAGGCGCCCACCACCGGCGGTAAGGGCGGCTTGGTGCGCGGATTGGCGCGCTTGCCTTCGAGCGCGTTGAGCAGCCCGGTCTCTTCCCCGCACATGTAACGGCCGGCGCTGAGGTGCAGGTGGATTTCGTAACTGAGCGGCGACCCTAGAATGTTCTTGCCGAGGTAGCCCGCCGCTCTCGCCTCTTCGACCGCTTGGCGGACGCGCGCCGCCGGGAGGTGATATTCGCCGCGGATGAAAACGTAGCCTACTTCGGCTTCGGTGGCGTGGCCGGCGATGATCATGCCCTCAATGAGTTGGTGCGGGTCGCGCTCCATCAGCAACCGGTCCTTGAACGTGCCGGGCTCCATTTCGTCGGCATTGCAGACCACGTACTTAGGACGCGGGGCGCTGGGTCCGATGGGCGTGAAGCTCCACTTCATACCGGTCGGAAAACCGGCGCCGCCGCGGCCTCGCAGGCCCGAGTTCTTCACTTCCTCGGTTACGTCCTTGGGCGCCATGGCGAGCGCCTTGCGCAGTCCCTGGTAGCCGCCGGCCTGCTCATAGGCGCGGAGGTCCACCACATCCCCGTCGGGGCGCATCCGGCCAGTGAGCGGGCGCGCGGTCACTTGTAGCGCTCCAGAATGGCGTCGATGCGCTCGGGCGTCAGATCGGGATGCAGATCTTCGTCGATCAGCATGGCCGGCGCGCGGTCGCAGCAGCCCAGACAGACGATCGGCAGCAGCGTGAAGCGGTCGTCGGGGGTGGTCTGGCCGAGGCCGATGCCCAGGCGCTTTTCGAGGGCCGAACGCTGCCGGTCGTAACCCATGATCCAGCAGCTCACGCTGTCGCAGATCCAGATCACGTGCCGCCCCACGGGCTTGCGTAGCAGCAGGTTATAGAACGAGGCGACGCCATCCAGTTCGGCTACGGTCATTCCCAGCACGTCGGCGATATCCCGCAGGCTCTCATCCGAAAGCCAGCCGCGCCGCTTCTGCACGATCTTCATGGCGTCGATGCACACGGCCTGTTTGGCCGGGTAGTGCGCCATCTCGGCCTCGATCTTCTGTCTCTCTTCGGGCGTCAGCATAAGGTCAGCGATCCACGTCCGCCAGTACGAAGTCCATGGCTCCCAGCACTGCCAGGAGATCCGAAACCATCGCGCCGTTGACTAACTTCGGCAGCATCTGCATGTGCGCGAACGAAGGCGTGCGGATGCGTGTACGATACGCCACCGTGCTGCCGTCGCTGATCAGGTAATAGCCGTTGGCGCCCTTGGTGGCCTCGATATTGCCGAGCACCTCGCAGGGCGGTATCACGGGGCCCCAACTGACTCCCAGGAAATGCGTGATCAGCGTTTCGATATCCTGCATGGTACGCGGCTTGAGCGGCGGAGTGGCCAGCGGATGCTCCGATTTCCACGACCCGCCCGGCATATTCTTCAGACACTGCTCGATAATGCGCAGGCTCTGGCGCATCTCCTCTACGCGCACCTCGGCGCGTCCGTAACAGTCACCGCGTTTAGAGGTCGGCACGTCGAATTCGAACTGCTCGTAGCCGGAATAGGGCTGTTTCTTGCGGAAATCCCACTCGAAACCGGTGGCGCGCAGATTGGGGCCGGTGATTCCCCATTCGGTGGCCTGCTCCGCGGTGCACGCGCCCACGCCTATGGTACGCGCGCGGAAAATGCCGTTGCGCATGATCTCGCGGTCGTACTCGGCCAGGCGCTTGGGCATGTAATCGAGAAATTCGCGAACCAGGCGGTCCCAGCCGTTGGGCAGGTCGAGCGCGGTGCCGCCCATGCGAAACCAGCCGGGATGCATACGAAAACCGGTGACCGCTTCGATGATCTTGTAGCCGACCTCGCGGTCGTTGAAGGTGAAGAAGACCGGCGAGAGCTGCCCCAAATCCTGCGAGAAGGTGCCGTACCACACCAGGTGGCTCATGATACGGAAAACTTCCATCAGCATCACGCGGATTACCTGGGCGCGCGGCGGCACGTCGATGCCAGCCATCTTTTCGACCGCGCTCAGGTAGGCCATTTCGTTCACTACGCCGCCGAGGTAATCCACGCGGTCCGTGTAGGGAATAAAGGTGTGCCAGGTCTGGCGCTCCGCCATCTTTTCCTTCGCGCGATGGTGGTAGCCGATGTCGGGGACGCAATCGACGATGGTTTCGCCGTCGAGTTGCAGCGCGATACGCAGCACGCCGTGCGTGCCGGGATGCTGCGGGCCGACGTTCAGGAACATGAAATCCGTGTCGGCGGTGCCCGGCGCCATGCCCCACTCTTCGGGCTTGAAGCGAAGCTCCTCCTGTTCGCGCTGCATCTCTTCATCGGGCAGCGTGAACGGACCCATTTCGGTGGCGCGCGAGGGGTGCTCCTTGCGCAGCGGATGGCCTTTCCACCAGCGCGGCATCAGAATGCGCTCGAGGTGCGGATGGTTCTCGAAACGGATGCCGAACATGTCCCAGACTACTCGCTCGTACCAATTGGCCATGGGCCAAATGTCGGTGATGCTGGGAAGCGAGGGATGCTCGCCAATTAGCGCCGTCTTCACGCGGAAGAATTCGTTTCGCTCATAGGAGAAGACGTGGTAGACCACCGTGAAGTCCGCCGGCGGCTGGCCCTCGCGATTGCGCCGCAACCTCACGTCGATGGCGCTTAAATCGTACAGGAAGCGGTAGGGGCGCTCGATGTCGTGCTTGAGGTAGCGGAGCAGATCGCGCGCCATGGCGGCCGGCACCCACACTGTGGGAATCGCATCCAGCGTCGGCTGCGCAGTCAGACCGGGGAACCGCTCCTCCACCCGGTCGAGAACGGACGGGACGAGAACCGCGGTCATTCCGCCTCGTCCGGGCTGCGCAGCACAGTGAGCGAAGTATTCTGGTGCCGCTTTCGGTCCCTGAGAGACGGCGTCGGTGGGCGCACGATACCTTGCGGCCCCACCACCCAGCTCAGCGGCCGCTTCTCGCTGCCCACCGCGTCCCGGAGCAGCAGCAGCCCTTCCATCAACGTATCCGGACGAGGCGGACAGCCCTGCACGTAAACGTCTACCGGCAGGAAGGAATCCACTCCTTGTACGACGCTGTACACGTCGAACATACCGCCCGAGTTAGCGCAGGAGCCCATCGATATTACCCAGCGCGGCTCCATCATCTGTTCATAGAGCTGCTTGATCACCGGCGCCATCTTGAGAAAGACGGTGCCCGCGATCACGAGTAAATCGGCTTCGCGCGGCGTTGCGCGAATCACTTCGGCCCCGAAGCGTGCCAGATCCCACTTACTGGTCAGGCTTGTGGCCATTTCCACATAGCAGCAGGAGAGGCCGAAATTGAATGGCCACATGGAGTTCTTGCGGCCCCAGGAAAGCAGGTCTTGTAACTTAGTCAGAACGACGCTGTGGCGGACGTTTTCCTCCTCCACGGTTCGCGTGGGTGTTACGTTCGGTCTCTCCGCCCACCAGTTCATAATTACCGCGTGCGACTCCTGGTCGCCGACCAATCCAGCGCGCCAAGTCTCCAAAGATACGCCAGCGCGACCACGAGCAAACCAATAAAGACTGCGATTTCCCAATATCCCGGCCAGCCGAGCTCGCGGGCGGCCACCGCCCAGGCGAACACGAATACCGCTTCCAGGTCGAAAATCACGAAGAACATGGCGACAAGATAGAAGCGCGCCGAAAGTCGCACATGCGCGCTACCTTCCGACTTGATGCCGCCCTCATAAAACTCGCCCGTCGCGGGCTCGCGATGGCGCTGTCCCAGGACGTACGAAAGCGCCAGCATGGCTACGACTAAGCCAACCACCACAACGAAGTAAACCGCCAGGGGCCAGATAGCATCCATATCGCATGCCTGAGCCTACGTGCGAAGGGACACCCTAAGATCCGGGTCCGATACCCGGCACCTCGCCGCGCCCGGTCTCTTCATGCGATCAGTTTAGCCGGAGGCCTCCGAATGGAATGTTCGCGGGCGAACCGTTCGCGACTTGTCACGGCGGAGTGTGCGGAAAGGGCCTGAGCACCGGTTCTCAGGATTGACTGACCGGCATAGGAAAGGAGGACGATCCCGCGACGCCGTGTTTCCATCTGCGCAGACGGAATCCGAGCGTAAGCAGCACGATCCCGAAAATGAACGCATAGGCCCCGAACCAGAAGGCAATGGCCAGCGCGCCGGCCACGGGCACGGCGGCGATCAACAATCCAAAAACTACCGACACCACTCCCGCCAGCCCGAGCAGCCACTCACCCGCGACGTGCCGCCTCAGGCGAATGGCCGCGGCGATCTCCGCAACCCCGGTGATAATGGCCCACGCCGCTATGATATAGACCAGCACCAGCGTGGTGATGGCCGGCCAAAGGATGGTTGCTGCCGCGGCCAGGACGCCCATGATGCCTTCCAGCAGCAGCGCCCCCCATCGCTCGTGTGCCTCTGCCGCCCTCAATGCGCCCGCCAGGCTCACGACGCCGTCAATGAGCGCATACGCACCAAACAGCAAGACCAGCGCGCCGATAGTGACTCCCGGCCAGACGAATGCGACGACTCCCAGCAAAATGCCCAGGACGCCACGGGCGACCAGCGACCACCAGTTCCTTGCAAGCGCGAAATTCATAAATGGGTGATCTCCTTTCACTTGGAACGAGCAGACCGTTGTCCGATGTGCGAAAACGAATGTTCGCGCCGGGATTGAGGCCCTCGGAGATTAACCGGCGCGGCGCTGCTACCTTGGCCACGCGATGTGGCAATCTCTCTCCTCCACGATTGCAGCCCTTCCTCGGCTAATCGCATACCCCCAGTTGCACACCCCTCGGCGCCCTCAGCAGGAGCTTTTTCGCAAAAGTACTCCCGGTCCTAACTGCCCATAGGACCGTACCCAACCGGTACGCGTAGGACGTGAAAAACCAGTGCCCTCCGGCATAGGCTGCTTGATGAGAGGCCGCCGCGGGAAAGCGGCAGAAACTGGTTCTGCATCGAGCGAGAAAGCCAATGAACAGACATATCGCAGCAGCAGCTCTATTAGTGACCGCCATGGCTATGCCACAGGCATGGGCGAATTCGGTCTCGGCAACTTTCACCTTTACAAGCCCGGCGGGCAGCGCTCCGGGCGATGTCTATACCTACACGAACAACGGCATCGGCATCACCGCCTCTGGGTTTAGCGGCACCAGCACGACCAGCGCGAACACGCCTACGGGTCTCTATGACAACACCACCGTTGGCAATACGGGCTTGGGCCTCGCCAACGATTACTACAGTTCCAATAAGGCGTACGAGATTCCTATCAACGAGTTCGTGCAACTGGACTTCTCGCAGGTTCCAAACCTGAAGACCGCGACTATCCAGTTCCAGATGACGGACATCGTCGACGGGTGGCGCATCTACGGTTCTAACAACTCGGGAATGCTGGGGAGTAACCTGCTTCAATCGGGCAGCGACAGCAATCTCGACACGTTAGTCTCGAGCGCGGCCAGTTACAAATATGTCGATGTCATCGCCGGGACGGATTGCGAGACGCTGTTGAACAAGCTGGACGTTAGCACCACTACGTCCACGCCGGAGCCGACGACCTCCATGCTGACAGGGCTGGCGCTCGCGGGTCTGGGCATTGCCGGGAAGAAATTACGCCGGAGCGCGTAGGGACCGGCAGGGTGTCGGAGGAGGGCTGCTCGGAGGCGTTCATCTTAACCATTCCGAAGGCGCGATTCCGCTGCCCTCGATGATCGCCCTCATGGTACCGAGCGGAAGTACGCGGCCCCGGTGATGGGCGACAATGACCTGCTTGCCGGTGAGCGAATGCCGCCACTTCTGGTGGCTTCCGGAAGCGCCGATCCGCAGAAAGCCGTGATGGCTAAGGACTGCGATCACCTGGTCTGAGGTGAGCCTGGGCGTCCCCCGCTCACCCAACCGTCACCTCGAAGAGCTTGGCGTCTTCAGGCAGGTCGATATCACCTGGCTTCAGGTAAAGCTCTATGGCCTCCCGGATATTCGCTCTAGCCTCAGCCTCGGTTTCGCCCGCCGAGGCGCAGCCGGGGAGCTCCGGGCACACGGCAGAGTAATCGCCGGTCTCGGGATCGCGTTCCAGAACCACCCTGAATGTCATATTTACAGTATAGTGCCGTACCGCAATGGCACCGTCTGCATCACACGAGCATTCGCCGTGGCGTCTTCAAGGTGCAACGAGACCGCTTCCAGCACGCGTATACAGGCAAGTGACGGGAGAGGATCGAGGCGCGACTCAAGGGCATATATCCGCCTAAGTTCCGGGTTACGTTCCGCCTGTCACCGCTTTTGTGTCACCGCTTTTGTCTGTCACCGCTTTTGTCGTCACCGCTTTCATGTCACAGCTTTCAACGCTTTCACCATCACCGCTTTCACCATGCCGTTTTGACTGCCATCGCTTTCCCGGCGTTTTTTGGTGTGAGTTCTTTGTGAGTTCTTTGTGAGTTGCGCTCTTCTAGCGAGCGATGTATCCTCGTTTGATCTTCTGGACTTGGTGCACTTCCACACCTTCCTGTTCCGCGATCTTTCGTTCAGGAATACCTTCTTCCAAGCGGGTGATGATCCTGCGTCCTTTGTCCGGCGGTATCTCCCGTTCCCCTTTTCGCCCGGTTTCATAAGGAACAGGCCCCGGCTCGATTCCGGGGCATTTCTGGGCGGTGGGGTCCTTCAGGTACTCTATCGCTCGCTGAAGTCTGCCAACGTCGTCACCGAACGCTCCTAACGCCCGGTTGCAGTGTTGGCAGAGAATACCACGAGCTGGCAGGCATTCGCCGCCGGCAGGGTGGTCGATAACCCAGGGCTTACCGTCCTTGGACTTGAGGTCCCGCCGAGTTTTCCGGCAGATTGCGCACTGCTCCTGCTGAAAACGAAATAACTTGACTATATCCTCGGGTTCCATGCCCATCCGACATTTCTTCTGTGTGAGCTTTTTGCTCAACTTCCTCTCGTAATCTGGCTCCGACGAGTCGAGACAGAGGAACCTGTTGAGTACGCCGTGATCCTCGTGGTTCCAATTCTCAATCAGATCGCGGATCTTCCTTCTGCTTATTATCGTGGCAACGAGCGCTTTGGCTCCGGTAGAACGCATCGCTGAAAAGGCCTCCAATCCGGGATTCTAAACCCACTTTCTCGCGTTCTCCTGTGAAGTGTTTGTGGGATGCATGCTATTGAAAACACGTATGGTCTTTTTGAGAATTACCCCTTGACAGATAGTTGAGCCAGACTTCTAGTTCGTGACTACGTTCTCCGTAGAGTTACAAGCCTCGCCCCGCCCTACATCTCCAACCCCGGTACGTCCACCCAAGCCCTTTTCCTCCAGGATTCCAGGCCCGCCTCGGCCAATTGCACGCCCTTGGCACCCTCCATCAGGCCCCATCGGAACGGTTCGTCCTTCACTACGTGGCGCAGGAAAAGCTCCCATTGGCATTTGAAGGCGTTGTCGTACATTTCCTGCTCGGGGACTCGCTGCCAGCCATCCCGATAGTCGAGTGCGCTCGGGACATCCGGGTTCCACACGGGCCGCGGTGTCGCGGCGTAAGGTTGGATCCAGCATTCCCGCAGGCCAGCCACCGCGCTGCCTTGGGTGCCGTCCACTTGCAGGGTGAGCAGGTCGTCGCGGCGGACGCGGACGCACCACGAGGAGTTGAAGTGGGCCACGGCGCCGCCGGCAAGCTGGAAGGTGGCGTAGGCGGAATCGTCCGCGGTGCAGTCGTAGGGCTGGCCGGCTTCGTCCCAGCGGCGCGGAATGTGGGTCGCGCCCAGGCATGAAACGGCCTGCACAGCGCCGAACAGGTTGTCCAGGACGTAGCGCCAGTGGCAGAGCATGTCGAGGATAATGCCGCCGCCCTCTTCCCGGCGGTAATTCCAGGAGGGGCGCTGCGCGGGAACGGTATCGCCTTCGAAGACCCAATAGCCGAACTCGCCGCGGATGGAGAGAATGCGCCCGAAGAAACCCTGGCTCCGGAGGGCCTGAAGCTTGAGCAGGCCGGGCAGCCAGAGCTTGTCCTGCACCACGCCGTGCTTGATGCCGGCGCGGGCAGCCAGGCGGCACAGATCGAGGGCGCACTCCAGAGTTTCGGCGACCGGCTTTTCGCAATAGACGTGCTTGCGGGCGGCGATGGCACGGCTCACGGCGGAGGGGCGCAGGGCGGTGGCCTGGGCGTCGAAGTAGATGGGATAGGCGGGGTCGGACAGCGCGGCATCCAGATCCGTGGTCCAGGGCAGCCCGCCGGATTCGGCGGCGATGGCTGCCAGCTTGGCGGCGTTGCGGCCCACCAGCAGCGGGCGCGGCACGATGGTCTCCTCGGAGCTCAGGCGGACGCCACCTTGCTCCACGATCGCCAGGATGGAGCGGCGCAGGTGCTGGTTCAGCCCCATGCGTCCGGTCACGCCATTCATCGCGATCCCGATGGAATGCACGGTGGGCTGGCTCATGGCTTCTCCGTCGATTGCGGCCGTGCGCCGGGGGGAAGCGGGGGAGCCTCGATGCCCGCGCCCGGCAGCGTTCCATCCAGCTCCTGGCGCCAGTGAGCCACGTCGCCAGCCGGTCCGTAGCAGTAGATCATGCGCATGGGTCCCGCGCCGGTGTTGGTCAACTGGTGGAAGACGCGCGGCGGGATGTAGGCGGCCTGGCCGGCGCGCAGTGTGACGCGTTCCTCGCCCAGACACATTTCGCCCGATCCCTCGACAATGAAGTAGACCTCTTCCTGCTCCTGGTTGTGCCATGGCACCTGGCCGCCATCCGGCTCCAGGGTTACGTAGCCGATGGCGAAGTTGGCCGCCTGGATGGGGCTCGATCCACCCACCAGGTTCTGCGTGCGGCGGCGGGCCGGGTAAGTGCGGCCGGCAATCTGCGCAAGATCGGCGATAATCATGATTTTCGAGGACGATTCCCTAAGAAATAGGCTACAACTCCGGCGGCGATCAGCAGCATGCCCAATTGCAGCGCGGTGAACGGGCCGACCGGTTCGGATTGGTTGCGGGCTACCGCCAGCAGGAGCAGAATGCACGGGAAGATGCCGATGCCGATGGCGCCGGCCAGGCCGCCGGGTACGCGATAGGGGCGCGGCAGGGCCGGTTCGCGCAGCCGCAAAGCCACCAGCGCGGCGAATTCCAGCAGCAGGCTGAGGCCGGTGAGCAGCACGTCCAGAACGATCAGCTTGACGAAACTCAGCCGCAGGCACAGAAGCCAGGCCGCGCAGCAGGCCAGGATGGCGACCCATGGAGCGCCGTTGCGCGTGCGGCGGGTGAAGGCGCGTGGCAGAAAGCCATCCTCGGCCATCGCCAGCGGCAGGCGCGAATAGCAGAGCGTCATGGCGTTGAAGGTGCCCAACGCGCCGATCATGCCGCCGGCCGTGATCGCCACGGCCAACGCCGCGCCGGCAGGGCTGCCGTGAAAGACGGCGCGCGCTACATCGGCCCATCCGCCGGTGGACCAGAGGTTGGCATCCAGGCCGGTGAACCAGACCGCGCCGACAGGCAGCGCGTAGGAAGCCGCCACCAGGATCACCGAGCCAGCCATGGCCAGCGGGTAGGTGCGCCGCGGATTGTCCACTTCGCCGGCTACCGTGGAGCCGTAGTCGAAGCCCATGTAATTCCACATGGCCACCAGGATGCCGCCCAGCAGATCCAGGCTGCGCGGTGGGACGGGCGGCGCGGCGGAAGTGGCGCGATGCAGAAATGCGTAGACCGTCAGGACGGCGAAGGGCGTGAGCAGCAGCACTGTCATGGCCGCGGAGCTCAACCCCACAGTGCGGGCGCCGGCCAGATTCCAGGCCGCGCAAACGGCCACCAGTGCCACGCCGATCGCCACGCCGCGACCGCCGGCCGTGAGTGAGGGCGCGAGGTGTCCCAGATAAGCCACGGACAGGGTGGGATAAAGCGCCATATCGAAGACGCTGCCGGTCAGGGAGAGCCAGGCTTCCTGAAATCCCCAGAAGCGGCCCATTCCGCGGGTCACCCAAACGTAATAACCGCCCTCGTGGGGCAGGGCGCTCGCAAGTTCGCTAACCATGAGCGCCGCAGGCAAACTCCAGATAAACGGCGTGATCAGCAGAATGAGCATCGCGCCGGGATAGCCGGCTCGGAAGACGATGTCCTCCAGACCGTAGGGGCCGCCGGCTACCAGGAAATAGGTGGCGGCGATCAGCGGCACGAGCGTGATATGACGCGGCTTCACTCCGAAGGGACAGGATAGCAGCAGCGGCGGGAGTGAACGGACCACCTTCGGGCTAGCGCTCGGTGCAAATCAGGGCGGTATCCCGGACCGGGGAATCCGCCCGATCGCGAATGGTTTGCGGCCGGGGTCAAACTGCCCGGCGGCCGAAGAAGAACGCCAGAACCCAGACCACCAGGAAAACGAAAAACAGGATCTTCGCGATACCGGCGGCGGTTCCGGCGATTCCACCGAAGCCCAGAATGGCTGCGATAATCGCAATTACCAGAAAGATCAGCGACCAGTGAAGCATTTTGTAAGCTCCTCCGGATATCTGGAGTTGCAGTTCTCCTGCCAAAAACCGTTCCAACCGGGTTAGTAACTAAAGGTATTTTCCGTAACTTACTTTTCGGGAAGCGGTTACATTGTTGCACGCGCTGGACGCCCGGGGATGTTAGGCGGATGCAGTTTTGACCCAGCAGCGCAGCACTTCCGCGACGCTCCAGGCTTGGGCGATACATCCGCGCGGAATGTACGGTTCCTCAGCGTCGAAGACTTCGCTGATGGAACCGATGCAGGCGTCGCCCAAGTGCGTTACGAAACCCTGCAGGAAGCCGCGAGCTCGCGACGGGTCGCCCGGATTCACCTTGAGCCAGGCATCCACGTAGGGTCCGATCAGCCATGCCCACACGGTTCCCTGATGGTAGGCGGCATCGCGCGAGCGGAGGTCGCCGTAATATTTGGGTTTGTAATCGGGGTGGCCGGGGGCCAGGGAGCGGAGGCCGAACGGCGTAAGGAGACGCTCGGTAACTACCGAAAGCACCGGCGTCCAATATTCCTCGGCGAGCACCGGGTAATCGAGCGCAATTGAGAAGATCTGATTCGGGCGGCAGGCGTCGTCGTTCCCCGATTCCCCGTCGATCACGTCGTAGAGGTAGGCTTTGTCGGGATTCCAGAAGCGCGCGTTGAAAGATTCGCGTGCGCGCAGGGCGGCATCGTGGAATTCGGCGGGCGAGCCGGCGCCCTCTTCCGCCACCCAGCGCTCCACCAGCCGGAGCGCGTTGTACCAGAGCGCGTTGATCTCGACGGCCTTGCCGCGCCGCGGCGTGACCACCCAATCGCCCACCTTGGCGTCCATCCAGGTTAGTTGATAGCCCCGCTCGCCCTGCGCGAGGAGGCCATCGGCCGGATCGACGTGAATTCCGAAGCGCGTGCCCTGGATATGGCGCTGCACGATGCCGATCAGTTGCGGCAGAACCAGAGCCAGCGTGGCGCGATCGCCGGTGCGCTGCACATAGCGGTGCATGGCGTGGAAGAACCACAAGGTGGCATCCGCGGTGTGATAGAGGCCCTCCTTCTCGCCTTCCGGAAAGAGGTTGGGAATGAGGCCGTCGCGAATGTAGTGGGCGAAGGTGCGCAGGATCCAGCCGGCTTCGATCTCGCGGCCCGTGGCCAGCGTCAACCCTTCCAGGCCGATCATGGTGTCGCGGCCCCAATCGGTGAACCAGTAATAGCCGGCGATCACGGTGCGGATCTGATCGCCCGTGGCGCGTGCGCGCGCGACATCTTCGGTGCGGCCGGCGGGCTCGATGAGAAACTGATCGGCCGCCAGCACCAGCTCAACGGCGGGATCTTCCCGAGCCACGGTACCGGCCGCGGCCACCAGCGTGTGCCGCCTTTCGATCTCGGCGGCGAGCGCGTTCTCGGGCGTCAGCGCGCAGATGGTCGCCCAGTCTTCGGTGGACGCCACCAGGGTTGCCTGGCATCCGGGCCGCAGGTCGGCGCGAAAATAGCCGGGACTCCAGAGCGAGCCATGCGCCTCATATCCCCGGTCGCTTTCGGCGCGGTAGAAGATGTCGGAAGTCCACTTACGGTCGAACGTAAATGCCGTATCTTCGCCGTGTAACTTGAGGTGTAAGATAGGCAGGGTGTCGGCCGCGATCTCGAATCGATCTTCGCAAGCGCTCAGACGATAAGTCTGCGTGTGGCTGGCATCGACCGGCGCATCGTGCGGCCGGAAATGAACGGCGGGCCGCAGCCCGAGCCGCACAGGCCCGGCCGCTTCGATCAGGTTGTAAGTTACATGCACCGTATTCTGCTTATACGGCATTAGCAGCCGCTTTTCGAGGAGCAGGCCGTCGGCTTCGAAGCGCCACACCGGGAGGCCGGCTTCCAGGCGAAACTCCACGGCGCGCAGCGTGCCCTGGGCGGAACGATCTCCGATTTCGGGAGTGCCGGTATAGAAAACTCGCCGGTCCGCCAGACGCAGCCGCTCGGACAAGCCGTTGAAGACCATCGTGCGGCCCAGCGGATTCGGCAGAGCGGCGACGAGCAGGCCGTGGTAGCGGCGGGTCATCGCGCCGCCGATAGTGCCGGAGGCGTAACCGCCCAGCCCGTTGGTTACCAGCCACTCCCGATCGACATGCGAGGCCGCTTCGGGCGTCTGCACGGTGTGCCGCGGGTCCGCGGGGATTGCCTCAGGCGGCATCGGCACCATCCGCGGGCGATCCGGGGCGCATCACGATGGCGGCGTGCCCGGGCAGCCGCCAGATGCCATCGTTTTCAGGCGCGGGCGTGCCGGAGCCGCCATAGCGCGAATCCTCGCTCGACCACAGCAGCTTCCAGCGCCGCCCTTCCGGGGGGGCGAGCAAGGGCTCGGGTGCGGCGTCCAGGCGCAGGTCCACGCCCAGGTTGATCGCCAGGAGGCGGTCGCCGCCATCCGGGCCGAAATAGCGGATCAGAAAGGCATCGCTCGAAAGCACGGCGCCATCGAGGCCGGCTTCTCCTTGCATCCGGAAAACCGGATCCTCGCGGCGGAGGCGAATCAGATCTTTGTGCAGGGAGTAACTTCGTGCATGGCTTTCGCGCTCGGAGAAATCCAACTTACATTTGTTGAAAGTCGCGGGATTGCCGGGATCGAGGATGTCGGCGATCTTCTCCAGGCTGGCCAGGCTGGGGAACTGCGAGAGAAACTTGACGCGGCCTTCGTGGATCAGCCTCGCTAATTCCGGCCGGTGGTCCGCGAAATAGCAGAAAGGCTTGGAAGAGGCGAATTCCTGGCCTTGAAATAACATGGGTGTGTTGGGCGCCAGAAGCAACAGCGCGGTCATGGCCCTGTAAGTGCCGGAGCTGGCCAGTAAGTGAATCCGTTCTCCATGCCACGAATTAGCGATCTGATCGTGATTCTGAAGGTAATTCACAAACTGCGCGGCGCCGAGCCCGCGGCTGGGCGTGCCGCGCGACTTCTTCTGCCAGTTGTACCATTGGCCCTGGTAAAGATATCCGAATTTGACCGCCGAAATGAATTCTTGCGGCCTGCCAAGATAGCCGGAATAGTAAGCCTCATTGCGACCGGTCATGGCGGCCATGGCACTATGATGAAAGTCGTCGTTCCACAGGGCATCGATTCCATAACCGCCGCTGGCGATGGGCCTGGCCAGGCGGGTCTCCTGGGACTCGTTTTCGGCGACCAGGATGATGGATCGGCCGGACGCGGTGGCCCGCGCGCGTTTCACGATCTCCGTCAGGATGTGCTCCGGCGAGCTGTCGAAGATCTGCTGCGTGGCGTCCAGACGCAAGCCATCGAGATGAAACTCTTCGATCCAATAAGCCGCATTCGAGGCAAAGTACTCGCGTACCGGCAGGGAGTGTTCAGCATCGAAATTGATGGCGTCCCCCCACTCGTTCTCGTATCGCGTGCTGAAATAGTAAGGCGAAAACTCGCGCAGGTAATTGCCATCCGGGCCGAGATGGTTGTAGACCACATCGAGAATCACGCCCAGGCCGAGGCCGTGCGCTTCGTCCACGAAGCGGCGCATATCGTCGGGGCGCCCGTATAACCAGGAGGGCGCGAAGAGGTTGACGCCATCGTATCCCCAGCCGAAGCGGCCGGGGAAATCGGCGACGGGCATGACTTCCAGGGTGGAGATGCCGGCCGAGGCCAGCTCCGGCAATTGCTTTCGCGCGGCCTCCCAGGTGCCCTCTTCGGTGAACGTCCCGAGGTGCATCTCGTAAATTACCTGGCCGGCGAGCACGGCGCCCTTCCAGGAGGAATCGCTCCACGCGAAAGCGGCGGGGTCAACGACCTCCGAGGAACCGTGGGAGCCATCGGGCTGAAATCGTGATGCGGGGTCGGGGAACGGGCTGGCGCCATCCAGGCGGTAGCGATAGCGGGTTCCGGCGGAGGCATTTTCGGCGAGACCGGAGAAATATTCGCCTTCGCGGATCAGTTCGATTTCGGCGGGCGAACCGGGGCCGCTCTCGAGTACGGCCTTCACGCGTTCGCGCAGCGGCGCCCAGACGCGGAACCGGACGCCATGCGCGCGGGCTAGGACTTGGGCGCCTATGGGCAAGGTATATTCTTGAACCATTTTTTGAGATATGGGCAAGCTAAGAGCATGCCCCACCTTTGCAAGCAATCTTCCAGTCAAGCGTGGCCGCGGGGGGCTATCGTGCGGGGCAACCCCGGCTTACGCGCGGCTGACGAAGGGATTTCCCTTGATGCTGAAACGCAGCGGCCAATCGGTCGACTGGCTGATCCCCACGCGCGGGCCGGTTTGAATCTCGATGGCCCGGCGCTCGACGGGCTGGCGAACTACCAGGCTGCCGCGCGTGACATCGGCGCCATCTTGCGCCCGTGTGATGGCCAGGGCCAGGGTCAGCTTGCCGGGCCCGGATGTCAGATCCTCCAGCTTGCGGGCGGCCGGCCGGCGCTGCCACATGAGGTCCAAACCGGCGGCCGGCTCGAGCGCGCGGACGAGCACGGCACCGGGATGGCCGTCGGGTTCCGCCACCAGGTTGAAGCACTCGTACATGCCATAGATGAAGTAGACGTAGGCGTGCCCCGGCGGCCCGAAGATGACGCGGGTGCGGGGCGTGAGGCCGCGCGCCGAATGCGCCGCCAGGTCCTCCGATCCCAGGTAAGCTTCGGTCTCGACGATGATTCCGGCGGCCGGGCCATGCACCAGCACTTTCCCGAGGAGCGCGCGAGCCACTTCCACAGTGGGGCGCGCGTAGAAATCGCGCTTTAGAATGGGACCGAAGGTCACGCTTTTTCCGCTGAATCCGAGAGCCATGCTCTCTCTACTTTCGCCCGAAGGCCGTAAAATGAAAAACGCATGCGATTGTTCACCGGCCTGGATCTGCCCGCCGAGGTGCTCCATGGCCTGGAGCGGCTGATCGAGACGCTCGGTCCCGCCGCGCGCATCCAATGGAGTCCCGCGGCCAACCTGCACATCACCACCAAGTTTATAGGGGATTGGCCGGAGGGGCGGCTGGACGAGCTGAAATCCGCGCTGGCCGGCTTGCCGTCGCGCCCGCCGCTTGAGATCGGCATTCGCGATCTCGGGTTTTTCCCCAACCCGCGCGCGCCGCGAGTCTTCTGGTGCGGGATCGAGGCCGCCGGCCTGGCGCCACTGGCCGCTGAGACGGACCGCGCCACCTCGGCCCTGGGAATCGCGGCGGAGACGCGGCCGTTTTCGCCGCACCTCACGCTGGCGCGGATCAAGGACCGGCTGAATTTCGAGCCGTTGCAGCAGCGCATCGCCGCCCTGCCGTCGCGCGATTTCGGGCGGTTCGCGGCGAACAGCTTCTTCCTGTATCACAGCCGGCTCAGCCCGGGCGGTTCCGTGTACACTAAGCTTGCGGAGTTTCCACTCTCAAAATAAATGACTTGGGCACTGGTTCTGGCGATCGCCTACTTGCTAGGCGCGATTCCATTCGGATTCCTGCTGGTCAAATGGAAGACCGGCGCGGATGTGCGGGCGGCAGGCAGCGGCAATATCGGCGCCACCAATGTCCTGCGGACGACCGGCCGCGCGGCGGGGATCGCCACCCTGCTGCTCGACATTTTGAAGGGCTATCTGGCCGTGTGGATCGCGGGCCGGCTCACGCACTCCGACCCGTTGTGGATGAGCGCGGCGGCGCTGGCGGTGATGGCAGGGCACGCCTACCCGGTCTTCCTGAGATTCAAGGGTGGGAAGGCGGTGGCCAGCTTCGTGGGCGCG
>Ga0181520_10001681_pt1 | contig 44197 bp, 44 predicted proteins | sample PEATcosm2014_Bin_29_FD_132451 | JGI IMG/M metagenome (GOLD analysis project Ga0181520, IMG submission 132451) | Peatland microbial communities from MTU Mesocosm Facility, Houghton, MI, USA - PEATcosm2014_Bin02_30_metaG | ecosystem: Environmental > Terrestrial > Soil > Wetlands > Peat | place... | reverse complement strand
TCACGCTGGGTGCGCGGGGTTCATATATAGCGGCTTCAGGTGTGTGTGATTGGATCCCGGCTTTCAAGGTTGATGTAGTGGATACTACAGGCGCAGGCGATGTGTACTGCGGCTGCCTGGCGGTTGCGCTTTCCGAAGGGAAGACGCTTACCGAATCTGCACGATTTGCTTCGGCTGCTGCTGCAATTTCTGTTACCCGGTTGGGAGCGCAGCCTTCTGTGCCTTGCAGGGATGAAATTGATAGATTCCTGAAAACTTAGCGCCTGCGTGATCCAACCAGCGTGCAATGTGAGGGAAAAATCAATATATTTAACATTATTCCTAATATGATAATGGAGAATAAATGAATTCCGAAATAACTCTAAAACTGCTCTCAAAAATGATTGATCATGCGCTGCTTCATCCTACGCTCACCGATGCTGATATATTAAAAGGATGCGAAATTGCCAAAAAGTATGATACCGCAACTGTATGCGTAAAACCATACGCAATTGAAATGTGTAAAAATATTCTTGAAGGAACAGGCGTTGGAATTTGTTCTGTAATAGCATTTCCACACGGAAACAGTACAACGAGAATGAAGATTAAAGAAACGGAAGAGGCTATGCAGCTTGGCGCCGTGGAAATAGATATGGTAGTAAATATCGGGAAGGTATTGGAAGGGGATTGGAATTATATCTCGGATGAAATAAGACAAATTAACGATACTGTGGTTGAGGAGAATAAAATTCTCAAAGTCATATTTGAGACTGATTATCTCAATACAGGGCAGATAATTAAATTGTGTAAAATCTGCTCAGCCCATTCTGTGGCATTTGTAAAAACATCAACCGGCTATGGATTTGTTAAGCAGTCTAACGGAATGTATTCGTACAAAGGAGCGACAGATGAACACTTAAAATTAATTAAGCAAAATATTACCGGGAAAGTTCAGATAAAAGCTTCCGGAGGCGTTCGCACTCTGGATGATTTGCTGCGTGTCCGTTCCATAGGCGTTACACGAATCGGCGCCACGGCTACGGTTGATATATTAGAATCAGCCAGGGCAAGGGGAATTGTATAAAAATTAATAATTTTTTTATTGCGTTTTGGTGAAAGTATGGATAATTTTTTCGGTCATTTCTTTTAACATTAATATAAAGGAGACAGTGCATGGATAATTTGACGGATTCAGCTTCTAACCCGCCGGTTGACAATCAACCCGAAGAGGAGTTAAGCCATTCTGATAAAATGATAGGTGTTTTCACAGAACCGGCTTCAACCTTTGATTTAATTGCAAAATTTCCTCTAAAAACAATTGATTGGCTCCTGCCTTTAGCTCTTCTTTTTCTTGTTATTTGCATAACTCAGGTTTTTTTAAACACCAATAAAGCCATTCATTCGCAGATTGTAGAAAAGCAGATGGCAAAAATTGAAAAAAGTTTCGACCAGGCTGTTGCAAGCGGCAAAATGACTGCTGAACAAAAAACCCAGCAGCTGGATACAATACAAAACAATCTGGAGAACTATGGCACTCTTCAAATTGTATTTACATTTGCCGGAGTTTTTATCGGCGGCTTCATAATGTTTATAATTATGAGCGGTATTTATTTTCTTTTTGTAAAATTTGCTTTGCAGGGTGATGGAGGATTTAATTCTGTTCTTGTGGCAAGCGGGTTAGTCTGTTATATTGCAATAATAAGTATGATTATAGCTACAATTTTATCCTTTGCTTCCGGCAGAATGATGCAGGACGCAAGTGTTGCTTCATTTTTGGATTCCGACCGTTCGACTATTGTGGGCTTTATTCTTGCTAAACTTGATGTTTTTGCTATCTGGAGTTATATTGTTCTTAGTATCGGGATGGCAAAATTATTCAAATCTTCAAGTACAGCAAAGTATTATATTACAACATTCGGAATATGGATTATTGGCGGACTTCTGTTTTTCTACCTCGCAAAAGCCATTCCGTTCTTAAGTAATTTCGGAGCATAATTTTTTTTAGTGTGAGACTCACCTTTCAGGTGAGCCTCACGGTTCTAAATAAATTATTTGAATGCCGGATTCTTACTGAATATTTTGTGAATCCTATCCATATCAAATTTTAATGCACGGCTGAACAGATAAATTCCGTTTTGTTCCTGTTCAACATCTGTTAACTGCGTAAAACAGTAGCCCCAAACATTAGGATGACTTAAAATAACGTTTACTTGCGCTTCAAGACGGGTATAGTATTCTTCCAATGTGCCCGGAGGTTTGCCGTATCCCCAGGAAATTTCACTGCTCTTGTCTTTTTCAGTGGGAATCCAGCGTATGCCGCCGAACTCATCTATTATATAAGGCTGTCCTGCATAAGGCACAAACCGGTATTTATCGTTGGAAAACATTTTACCGCTTGAATCGGGCGTAAGAATCTCACTTAGCTTTGCGGGGTCCTGTTCGTAATTATGCACCGTCCATATATCGGTCATAACATGTGTTCCGCCGCTTGCATCATTTATAGGGCGCGTCGGGTCAAGTCCCTTGGTAATTTTATAAAGATCCTGTACAAGGCGGGGGTACTGATCATCGCCTGGATTCCATGTCTCGTTAAAAGGAGTCCATGCAATAATAGAAGGATAGTTGCGGTCGCGGATAATAACTTCCGACCACTCAGAAATAAAGTTGCGTGCCGCTTCAACATTATTGTAATCCGATCCCCAGCTTGAGAACTCACTCCAGGTTAAATAGCCAAGTTTATCCGCCCAGTAATGAAAGCGTTCTTCAAATACTTTTTGATGAAGCCGTGCGCCGTTAAATCCTGCCGCCATAGACATTTCAATATCTTTTTTCAAGTCCGCATCGGAAGGAGCCGTCCAGATACCATCCGGATAAAAGCCTTGATCCAGAACGAGTCTAAGATAATACGGCTGATTATTTAAATAAATACGGTTTCCTTCAATATGTATCTTGCGGATTCCCGCATAAGAATTTACCTGATCAACTGTTTGATTGTCCTTATCAACAACTTCGTAAGTTAAATCATAAAGAAAAGGATTTTCCGGCGACCATGTTTTAACATCCGAAACCGGCAGAACACAGACAGAGTTGTTACATGCCTTTATAGTTTTTTGTGAAACAACCTTACCGTTATCTGCTAAAGTAACCTTTAAATTATAAGAATTACTTTCATTAAAAAAGCTCGGGTAGATTACTACCTGGCTTTGATCAAGGTCAGTAACCACACGGGCAGATTTTAAGCCGAAAGGCGAGACAGCCTCCATCCAAACAGTCTGCCATATTCCGGTAGTGCGTGTGTACATACAGCTTTCATGGTAATAATTAAAACACTGCTTTCCTGAAGGGAGTTTACCGGAACGAAGCTCATCATTTACAAATACGACAAGAGTGTTTTCTTTACCGGGTGCAACAAATTTGGTTATATCAAATTGGAATGAAGATGTTCCTCCGAAATGCCGCCCTATAAATTTACCGTCAATATAAACTTCGGTTAAATAATATACAGCGCCGAAATTCAATAAAATATTTTTTCCTTTCCATTCAGCCGGTACTGCAATTTTGCGCTGGTACCACATATTATTAATAAAGTCCTTATGCTCAACGCCGGATAATTTACTCTCCGGGCAGAAAGGGACGGTAATTTTATCATCAAAGCCTTTACTTCCCTGCAAATTTCTGTTCTTGCCGGAATTACCGAAATCAAACGAATAAGTCCATGTTCCGTTCAGATTTATCCATGTACTGCGTTCAAACTGAGGACGCGGATATTCGGGGCGGGGTAAGGGCTGCGCCCCGGCTGTGTAAATAAAACAAATGGAAACAAACGCTAAAAATATTTTTTTCATGATTAACCTGTAACTGATAGTAATATATTAATTAGATTGAATAAGCTAAAAATATATATTCAGCCCTTTTATAACAAACTTTATATAGATACTTTTTTGTTTATGTCAATAATCTTATTCGAATCCATTATTCCAAGCCGGTGAAAAAATGCCGCAAAAAACTTGAGATATTCCTGCAGGATAATTAAATTATTTACAAGAAAATATTTAAATTGACAGCATTCTCTTAACTGTCTTATTTGTTTCAAAAGGACAAATGCGCAACAATATTTTATTTACCAAAAGTAAAATTCCAAAACACAAGGAGTAATTTTATGAAAGATAAAAAATCTGATCTCGCAGGACCCGGTATCGGTAATTATTCAGATTTAAAAAATATGTTACCGGAGAACTATGAACCGTTACTTCCGCCAAAAGAGAGAGCAAAAGCAATTTTTGCTGTTAAAAATTACATCGAAGAAAATCTTTGCAAAGAGCTTAATTTGCAAATGGTTCCGGTTCCGCTAATTGTGGATAAGGAAAGCGGTGTAAATGATTATTTAGACCGCGATGGTTCAAGAACACCCGTCCAGTTTCCATGCGGGCTTGGTCTTGAAGAGCCGATTCAAGCGCAGGTAGTTCAAGCGGCGACTAAATGGAAAAGAATTGCTCTTAAAGAATTCGGCTGTAATATTGGCGAGGGCATTTGTACGGATATGAGGGCAATACGAAAAGATTACTTCCTTGATCATGATCATAGTTCTTATGTTGACCAATGGGACTGGGAAAAAGTAATAACCGCCGAAGAAAGAAACCTTGATTTTCTTAAAGATGCGGTAAGAAAAATTTGGAAAGTAATTAAAGGCGCCGGCGCTGCCGCTCAAGAAATGTTTCCACAGCTTAAGACTAACAAATATCCTGACTTTCCGGAAGAATTGACATTTCTTCATGCTGAAGAGATTTTAGAAATGTACCCGGATTTACCCCGGAAAGAGCGTGAGACCCGTATTCTTTTAGAAAAAGCGCCTGCATTATTTATCACCGGTATCGGCTGGACTCTTAAAGACGGCTTTCCGCATGAACTCCGCGCAGCAGACTATGATGATTGGGTAACGGAAACAATAAAAAAGAATGGAGAACAATTTCACGGGCTTAACGGCGATATTCTTGTCTGGAATCCCGTTACTAATCGACGACATGAATTAAGTTCAATGGGAATCAGGGTTACAAAGGAAACTTTAAAAATCCAGTTAAAAATGTCAAATCAAGAAGATTTTCTAAAACTGCCGTATCATCAGGCAATTCAAAAAGATGAGATTCCATTAAGCATTGGCGGCGGTATAGGGCAATCGAGAACGTACATGTATCTCTTAAGATGCGCTCATCTTGGCGAAGTCAGCGTAGCTGTCTGGCCAAATAAATTAAAAGAAATATGCGAAGAGAAAAATATACATGTATTATATTAAAACCTGAAAATTTTTTTCAGGCAGCTTGAATCAAATCTACCCGGATTTATATTATTTCATTTTGGAAGGTTAATATTGGGCGGTTGGAAAAAGATTTTTAAATCAATAGCAGACTTTTGGAAGAGATTGGAAGATAAATTATAATTAAATAAAAATGATTAAAATTGATAATAAACGAACATTCCCTAAGTATTTTAGTATCCTCAACAAATATTAAGCTATTTCGATAATATAAGTGAAAACTTCTCCTAAAAAGCATATTATTTGCTTTTCAGTTAAAAAATTAATAAGTTCACTTGTGATACACAATTATTCTATGAGATACAGCACAAAAACAAATAATTTTTTTAAAACTAATATTTCCTTAATACTTTTCGATAATTTATTTGTCTAATAATTATATTAGACTATTATTTAAAATATATTTAGACTAAATTACCTTGTATCTGAGAATTAATTAAATTAAAAAGATGCAAAGGGAGTCTAATCAAGAAATAAATTGTTCATTAAGAGATTGGGAAAATAAGGAAGTCTTATTACCACAATCTGTACTTAATATTCACCTGATCGATTCAAACCATTTAGAGGCATATAGCTATTTAGATAATTTAAAACAACAGTTAAATTCTCCAGAATCTGTTGTGGCGAGTAAGAATAGAAAATGTACAAAAATTGTCAATATTCGATTAAGTGGAAAAAATCACAAGTACTTGCAAGTAGTGATAAGATATAGTAGATTTTTTAGTAGTGTTTTAGGTAAAAAAAATTTTATCGTGTCCTTTTATGGTGCCCAAAAACCAAAGAAAGGAAAAATATTATGGAAAAAATGAATATAAATATTGATAAAAAGCTGGATGTATTAACAGCTTATATTAAAGAAGATTACATAAGTAACTCCAACTTAGAAGTTATTGAGGTAGATGATATGAACATTCTATTTCATATTGATCCCCAAACAAGAGAGTTGGTTATGATTCAAGTTTATGATTTTTCGGTCATAAAAAGAATTTTAATAAAACGATTGCTATTTTTAGTAACTAAAAATGCCATTAAAACATGGTTGAATACTATTGTGGAATCTTTCCAAGCGAATAACAAACTAAAAGAAAGATTTGCTTAAAAATATTTTGAGAGCACTCTAATCCTATGAGTCCACTTTATTATTAAAAGCTAAATACTCTATTGATTAAATCTTTTTAGTTAGTCCCGCCTTCATTACGCGAATTAATCTTAATTTTCTATTATAAGTAATTTGAAGAGAAGTTCACTTCTTTTCATGTCTTAGCAATTCAAATCTAACCCACTAAATTATCCCGCCGAACAACCGCGTGTCATAATTATGTTTTATTAGCGAATGGAGAAACATTATGTCTTGGGAAGAATTATATCCAATCGTAAAAGTTCAAGCAAATTTTGCAGTTCTAAGATACGAAGAACCTGACCGCCGCAAGCGGACGGGGTATCGAAATACAAATACGGAGCCAGGATTCGCCGCAAGCGACGGGGAATTCGACCCCGGAAAGATTAAACTTCCAAGGTTGAGGAAAACCTTGAAGGTTAACACCAAACCTAAGTTGAAACAAAACCTCCAAGGTTGAAGCCAAACCTTGGAGGTTAATTAAATATCATTATGCTTAACCGGAAATTCTAAATGCCGCTAAGGGGGGATGTCATTTCTTTATGTAAGCGTTCAAGCCGATAACAACTGGTTTACCATCAATTATACATTTTGTCGGTGTGTTTCCGTGCGTAGTTGCCACCACTAATGTTTTCCCCGATGCGCTTGGTGTAGGTTCCTGCAAATCAATGCTGATGATTAGTTTGCCGTTTTCAATTTTAACTTCCATTAAATTTATCTCCGATTTTATATTTCTGATATTTGATGAAAAATTTTTTAAAACTGAACAGTAAGTTAAAACAGAAAAATTTTAATTTACAACACAAGAAAGCCTTTTGTCTCAGGATCAATTACGTAAAACGATCTTATGTAACTTTATAACATACTTTGCGGGTCTACATCGTAAATTAATTTTACGTCTTTGTAACGTGATTTTTTGTTAAATTCAATAAATGAGTTTATTATCGCCTGCCGTAAAATTTTACCGCCCGGGTCTGTTTGTTTAAAGCTTTTTATTAAAATTTGAAACCTGTAATTACCTTTTAACCGGGCAATAATTGCATAGGAAGGCTGGGAAATATTTAACCACTTTTTATATGCTGTAAGTTCTTTGTAAAAATCATTTATTGCCCCTTTTGCTTTTTCTTCTTCAGGATCTTTTGTTTCAACAAGGCATAATCTTACAAAAGGCGGGTATCCCAATCTTTCGCGGTCTATTATTTCCTTTTGATAAAAACCTGCATAATCATTCTGTAAAACTTTTTGAAGCGCAAAATGCTTTTCATTTTGTGTCTGAATTATAACTTCTCCCTCAACTTTGCTTCTGCCTGCCCTGCCTGCTACCTGCGTAAGAAGCTGAAATGTACGTTCATCCGCCCGGAAATCAGGAAGCCAGAGCGTGGTTTCAGCCGATATAACTCCAACCAATGTAAGGCGCGGAAAATCTAATCCTTTTGATACCATCTGTGTACCGACGAGGACATCAATACCGCCCCTGCCGAATTCAAACAGGATTTTCCCGAGGCTTGATTTTCTTGAAATGGAATCAGAATCAACTCTTTTTATTTTTATACCGGGGAAATAAAATGACAGTTCATCTTCAACTCTTTCCGTACCTGTGCCGAAATACTTTATTGAAAGTGAACCGCAATGCGAGCAAGCCCCCGGTACTTTTTTTATCAATCCGCAATAATGACATTGAAGAATATTCTGATTTATATGGTATACCATTGGAACCGAACAATTATCGCACGTTTCGATTTCACTGCAATCTTCGCAATAAATTTGCGTGGAAAATCCCCGCCGGTTTTGAAGAATGATTACTCCTTCTTTTTTCTTTAACCGGTCTTCAATTTTATCAAGTAGAATTTTCGAAAATACATTCTCCATCTTTTTCTTTTTTCTCTCGATGGAGATATTTATAAGCTCTATCCCGGGCATCTTTGCATTATCTATTCTTTCAGGCAGTGAAAGCAATTTGTATTTGCCCGTTTTTGCATTGTACATACTTTCAATAGAAGGCGTTGCAGAACCGGAAATTACAGGACAGTTATTTATACGCGCTAAAATAATTGCCGAATCCCGAGCGCTGTACTTAGGCAGCGATTCAAACTGCTTGTAACTGGCGTCATGTTCCTCATCTACTACAATTATTCCGATATTTTTTAAAGGCGCAAATAATGCCGATCTTGCTCCAACGACGACCTTCGATTTCCCTTTTAATATTCTTCGCCATGAATCATATCTTTCACCAAGCGACATCCGGCTGTGTATTACGGAAACCTGTTCTCCGAAGTTGTTGAACAGCCTTGATGTTATCTGCGGAGTCAGGGAAATTTCAGGGACGAGCAGCATTGCGGTCTTTTTTTGCTCAAGCGCTTTTGCAATAAGTTCTATGTAAACCTGCGTTTTACCGCTTCCGGTTACTCCATGCAGTAAAAACGGCTGAAATTTTTCTTCTTCTATAAATGCCGCCACTTCATCAACAATTGTCTGCTGTTGAACGGTAAGAATTATTTTAACATGATCTTCACTGTAAGCTCCTGAAAATGTCCTCTCTACTTCTTTTTCAAATATATTTATTAATCCCTTCTTTTCAAGCGATTCAATTGATGCCTGCGAAGCTTCGGTCTTTTTTAAAAGGTCGGCAAGCGGGATGGATTTCCCTTTCTTATTAATGAGTTCCAGTATAATTTTAACTTGTTTGGGAGAGCGGCTTTCCAATTCAGGAAAGTATGCGTAAACTTCCGCAATAGTTTTATTCAACTTAACATATTTTACTTTTTTTATCTTTACCTTTGCCTCTTCAATTTCATCAAGAATATTAAGCGCGCCTGCTTTTTCAAGAGTCCTGAGCGATGAATAAATATTTTTTTTATTAAGCTGCTTTTGAAGGTAAGATAAATTTATCTCATCCCTTTCCGATAGAATTTTTAATATACCTGCTTTAACCGATTCTTTATTCTTTTCTTTTGATAATAGCTCCGCGCATTGTTCACGGTCGCTCAATATTTTCCTTTTTGACTCAACATCTAAACCGTAGGGAACGGCGAGCTTTAAAGCTTCCCCGAGCGAGGATAAATAGTAATCAGATAACCATTGATAGAATTCAAGATCCTTTTTATTAAAAATAGGAATTTTATCAAGTATATCGTTTATTGGTTTTATCTTTTCAGTAGATGGGGGAGTATCTGTAGTATTAATTATGAATCCTGTAAGCGTCCTTTTCCCGAAAGGGACAATTGCGCGCACTCCCATTTCAGTATATTTTTCCAGCTCCTCCGGTACGGAGTAAGTAAAAGAATTTCGAAAGGGAAGAGGAAATACAATCTCTGCATACATAATTTTATACTTATATAAACACAACATTTAAAGCAAGCCGCATCTTCCGCCAAATAGTCACTTGGCGAGAGGTTTGATTGCCGTGATAACTGAAATTCCTAAAATAATTCCACTCCTTCGGAGTTTTTCACCCGAATCCCGAAGCAAGCCGCATCTTCCGCCAAATAGTCACTTGGCGAGAGGTTTGATTGCCGTGATAACTGAAATTCCTATAATAATTCCACTCCTTCGGAGTTTTTCACCCGAATCCCGAAGGAATGAAATTGCTATAGAATATTAATAAATGAACAAATTTAAAACTCCGGAAAGGCACAGCCGGAGGAGCGGTATTATATTATTTCATTTTGCCTTCATAAAAAGGCGCGAGGGATTTATACCCGCTGCCGTTAAAATCATTACTGAACATTGTGAATTGCAGCTCCTTGAAGGTACTATCCCAGACTATTCTTTTGTAGTCCTTCGAACGTATTATCTCACCGTTTGTGGAGATAACGCTGTCGTCTATCCCGAGATTCAGATAATGAAATCCACCTTCATATTTTAATCCTTCAACCGCGCCGATATCATTAAAATTATATGAACCCTGTCCAATAAGCCTCCCATTTTGAACATACAATTTTTTATCCGTAATATATTTACCGCTTTCTTTTTGTTCCCGTATAAATTCATCGCTTTTCATCATGTGCTGAAAAAGATATTTTTTATCCTTCTCAAAGTCCGGTTTTGATTTAGCGTCCGATCTTATATCGTCGGCAGTAACAATAGTTGTGCCTGAAGCGGGAGTATCTAATTTTACATCGTAAGAAATTTGGTGAAATATTATGCATCCGCTAAAAATCATTGATATTGTAATCATTATTAATGATGGGTATGAATAAATATTTTTCATAAAAAACCTTTGGTATGGTATTTTAAAATATTATTTGTTTTATAATAAATTTTCTTCATCATATATAATATGATCAAAATTTTCCCTGCTGCGGATCAGCTTATAATTATTTCCGTCCACTAATATTTCCGGAGGGCGCCTTCGCATATTATAATTGGATGACATTACCATGCCGTATGCGCCGGCAGACATAACGGCTATAAAATCATTGCGTTTACACCCGGGTAAAGTGATATTTTTTGCAAGAAAGTCGCCGCTTTCACAAACCGGGCCTACTACATCGGCGGTAATATCGGTTGTATCATCTGAAATAATTAAAGGCTGAATATGATGGTAAGCGCCGTAAATACTGGGTCTAAGAAGATCGTTCATGGCTGCGTCCGTAATAATAAAATTTTTCCTGTATGTCTTTTTTGTAAACAGCACTTTTGCGGCAAGAATGCCGCTGTTAGCCGTAAAAAATCTTCCGGGTTCTATTAATACTTCGCAATTTAATTTATTTAAAACAGGTATTAAAGCATCCGCATACTCTTTTACCGTAAAAATATTTTCATTATTATAAGCCGTTCCTATACCTCCGCCTAAGTCCACATGTATTAAATTTATCCCTTCAGATTTTAGCTGAAGGAAAATATCGGCAAGCCTTTCAGAGGCTTCAATAAAAGGCTCAACCTTTGTTATCTGCGAGCCAAGATGCATATCGATACCTGTATAGGTTATATTCTTTAAGTTCTTTTGCATCCTGAATAATTCTAAGGCGGTAACAGGGTCAACTCCGAATTTGTTTTCTGCCAGCCCTGTAGATATATATGGATGTGTACCGGCGTCAACATCAGGATTAACTCTTATTGCTACCCTGGCAGTTTTATTCATGAAACCCGCGATATCATTTATCAAAATAATTTCTTCTTCGGATTCCGCTTTAAGCATCAGCAGATCATATTCAATCGCTAATTTAATTTCCCGGGAAGTTTTTCCTACACCGGACATTATAAGTTTTTCCGGCTTTGCGCCTGCTTTCATTGCACGGTAAAGCTCGCCTTCGGAATTAACGTCTACGCCGCTGCCGAGTTTTACAAAAGTATTTATAACGCTCAGGTTGAAGTTTGATTTACACGCAAAGAAAATAGTGTGTTTTATATTTTTAAAAGCATCATCTGCTTCTTTGTACCTGTCGATAAAATATTTCTTGCTGTATATATAAGAAGGAGTGCCGAATTCTTCCGCAATTTTTATAACAGGCGTTTCTTCACAGTATAAACTTTTGTCTTTATATGTAAAATATTCAGAATTAAAATAATTCATGCCGCATCTTTTTTCTTTAAGGATATTTCAAAGATAATGAAAAAATTTGTCTTATATTAATATTGGAGGTAAGCGCCTCCCCTTAACAAAGAAGGGGATTAAGGGAATAATTATTTCCGGGTAAATGATAGAACTGCGGCGCGCGCTTTTAAGCGGCTATTATCTATGGCGTATTATTCTTAACTTTGAACCCTTAAATTTCTATTTTTTTTAGGGTTTTCCACAAGGGAAAATCCATAATAGGTTTGCGGTTATCTGAAGTATGGCTTTTATTTTCTATTACGCTATCTGTTAATTTCCTAATTTATAATTGTTCTAAAAATATTACTTTAACAACCCGGGAGTATTATCATGGGAAAGCATTTCATTTCGGTTTTTTTAATATTATTTGCCTGCTTTAATCAAATATTACCCCAGCAAACAGGATTGTACATGCCAAGGAACATTAAGGATGCATACAAAGACAGCACCCGTTCATATGATGGAAAACCCGGGACAAAATACTGGGAAAATTATGCTGATTATAAAATAGATGTTGAACTTACGCCTTCAACCAAAATTGTTTATGGCAAAGAAGTAATTACTTTTACAAATAACAGCCCGGATACTTTAAAGCAGATAGTAATCAGGCTTTACCAGAATATTTACAAGAAGGGGAATCCCAGGGATTTTTATATCGACTCCACTGATTTAACTAACGGAGTCGATTTTACAAAATTAGTAATTAACGGCGCCGAGATAAGTTTTGCGCCCGGCAAGGGCGATGTTTCTTATACAGCTACCAATATTTTTGTTAAGCCTGCTAATCCTATTTTACCACATTCCAAATCTGAAATACTTGCGGAATGGAATTTTAAAATGCCGTTTAAAACAAATATCAGGATGGGTATGATCGATTCAACTTCTTTTTATGTGGGTTATTGGTATCCTCAAATTTCTGTTTATGATGATATCGACGGCTGGGACAGGTTCGATTATTCAGGTCTTCAGGAATTTTATAATAACTTTGGACACTTTGAAGTTAATATAACAGTGCCGAAAAACTTTGTTGTTTGGGGAACAGGTATATTAATAAATCCGGCAGATGTCCTGGCAACTGATTATTTAAATAGAATGAATGAGGCGGAAGTATCCGATTCCGTTATCAGAATTATTACTGCGGATGATTTAATAAAAGGCGGAATTACCGCCGGCAATGAAAAGAATATATGGAAATTTAAGGCTGATAATGTAACCGATTTTGCATTCGCTGCAAGCGATCATTTTTTATGGGATGGAGGCAGTGTTATTGCCGATAAATCTACAAAACGCAGAACCTTTGTAAGCGCTGCTTATCCTAAAAAGGCAAAGGACTTTCCGGAAGTTGCAGAAATTGGAATGAAAGCAGTTGATTATTATTCAAATGAAATTCCGGGAGTACCTTTCCCTTATCCAAAATTAACTGTAATGAATTGTTCTTTGGGCGGGGGCATGGAATATCCCATGATTGTTAATGATTATTCTGCTGAAACCTATGTAAGGACTGTCGGTGTAAGCACACACGAAATCGCTCATACTTACTTCCCGTTTTATATGGGAACAAATGAAAGAAAATATGCGTGGATGGATGAGGGATGGGCAACAGCTTTGCCGGTTGACCTGCAGAATAAACTTGCGCCGGTTGAAAATCAAAGAGCAAGGATAACCTCAATGTACCAGCATAATGCGGGTAATGAAATGGACATGCCTATTATGGTGCCTTCTATTTTATTGAAAAGAGACGCTTATGTAATTGCATCTTATTACCGTCCGGCAGAAGCGTACCTGTTTCTAAGGGATATGCTTGGAGATGAACTTTTTCTGAAAGCGCTTCATGAATATATAAATAGATGGAACGGTAAACATCCTATACCTTATGATTTCTTTTATGCATTCAACGATGCCGCTGGTCAAAACTTAGATTGGTTTTGGAAACCGTGGTTTTTTGAAAGTGGTTTTCCCGACCTTAGAATTCATTCCGTGAAAAAATGGAATGATAAGATAGAAGTGACTGTTGAAAAAGCCGGGAATATACCTGTTCCTATTGATTTGAAAATTTTGTACAATGACGGAACAAGCGATTCCACGTATAAATCTGCTATGGTATGGAAAGACGGCAATAAAAAAGCCGTACTAACTTTTAACAGCAGTAAAAAAATTATAAAAATAACGCTGGGCAATTCCCAAATTCCGGATGTGAACCCGGAAGATAATATTTATGTGCCGAAGGATTAGAATATTATTTAGAGTGTAATGACAGGTTCCCATAGAGACAGGAGCCGCCTGTCACTATGCCTGATCCGAACACCTATCTATTGCGGTAATATAGGTTCTAAACGTTTATAGAATAATCAAGGATTTTTAAAATAGAAATAGGATTTGAGAAAAATCTCAAATCCTATTGATGTAAAATAAATATTAAAAGCTAATAAGTGAATTCAGTTTTTTCGTAAAGCGCTATACTGTCTTCAATAATTTTATAAGCCTGTTCTTTTCCTAAAAAGCCGTCGATAATTACTTTCTTATTTTCGAGTTTTTTATAATCATCGAAAAATCTTCTCAGCTCTACAACAGTATGGGGAGGAAGTTCTTCAATATTATTGATATAATTAACCGACATATCATTTTTTGCAACTGCAATTATTTTATCGTCATATTCATCCTCGTCAAGCATTCTCATAACGCCGATTACTTTAGTTTCCACAATACACAAAGGCTCGACATCAATGGAACAAATAACAAGAATATCCAGGGGATCCCCGTCATCGCAAAAAGTCTGCGGAATGAAACCGTAATTAGCCGGATAATGAACAGCGGAAAAAAGCACCCTTTCTAACTTTAATAATCCGCTTGCTTTATCCAATTTGTATTTCGCTTTAGAGCCGCTTGGAATCTCAATAACAGCATTTACTTTTGAAGGAATATCCTCTCCGGCATCAATCGAACGCCACGGGTTATTTAGCGCAGGCAATTAAATACTCCATAAATAAATATCTTTTCTTCATTTAAAGTGAAAAACTACGATTGTTAAATAATTTGCAATTATTGCAATAAAAGCAATGGACACGCTGACTAATATTGCCCAAAAAAGAAATTTTATCCATGGAACTGCAAAATATTCTTTAAGGTTTATATTTCTAATCATTGCGTTTTCTCAAATTAGTTGGTCAAAAGTTTTAAGCCTTTTTTGGCGTCTGCATTTTTGGGATCAAGCGATAAAACTTTTTTATATTCTCTTATTGCATCTTCATTCTTGTTTGTAAATACATAAGCCTGTGCAAGCCATAAATGGTACATAGGGTCATCAGGCTTAAAAGTTAATGCTAACTTTAAGCTTTCAATAGCAGGAGCATATCTTTTCTTCAACAAATCGGTAATGGCAAAATAACCGTAAGCTTCCGAAAGTTCATCTTTATGGCTGTCTTCATTTCCTGCCGCAAGTGTAATAACTTTTCTAAAAGCAGCGGCTGCTTCATCGGCAGAATCCTTAATGTTTCTATAAGCTCTTGCAAGCCAAAGAGCAGCAGGTATATAATCCGGTTTCAACAGAACTGCTTGTGATAATGTGGCGCTGGCTTCGTTGTAATTTTGAAGCTGATAACAGCAAATTCCTTTATTAATATATGCGCTGGAATTAGCGGGATCGGCTTTAATTTTTTTATTATAGTAAACAACGGCTGAATCGTATGCGCCTCTTCTGAAATATGATGTAGCTACCAGGTCGGCTATATTGTTTATAAAAGAAGTATCTTTATCCATTGCTCTTTTCAAATAGATAACCGCTACAGAATCCTTCTCAGCATTTAAAAGGCTTATTCCTAAGATGTAGTCGTCTCTGCCCGTAAAAAGTGAATCCGGGGTTGAACCGGCAAGCTTTGCTGCGCTATCCGATCTCTTTAAATAAGCAAGAGAAAGCACATCGAGCCTTTTCAAGTCGTTATTTTGCGGAAAATTCTGAAGCCCTTCTTCCGCAACATTAGAGCAGCCTTCGTAATTATTCATTTTAAATAGCGAGTTGGCAGCGAAGTAGAATACCTTACTGTTTTTTTGATCGTACTTTAAATATTTGGTAAGATAAAACGCCGCGTTAGGATATTCTGCAGCATAATAAAGCAGTTCCCCAAGCTTATCATAAGCCTGGATATTGTTTGAATCTATTGCAATTACCTGCAGGTATTTGTTAGCGGCATCTTTATAACTCTTTTGCTTGTATAAAGCATCGGCTATTCTAAACTTTATTTGTAAATCCAAGGAATCAATTCTTTCCGCATGCATGTAATCTTCCAATGCAAGCTCAAGTACGCTCATTTTGGAATATGCATCGCCCAAACTGATATAACCGTCTTTACCGGTTGAATCATGTGAGGTCAGCTCTACAAGAATTTTAATTGCCTGGTCGGTAGAATCGTGGCTTAAAAGCCTTTGAGAAATTTGCAGAGCGGTTTTGAAATCGTTTCTTTTAATTGCATCTGAAGCAATGTCATATTGATCCTGGGCAAAATTTAACCCGGTGAGCAGAGCAAGAAATATAAATAATATGGTAGCTTTCATCTTTTATTCCCGTATTAGTGATAATCATTTATTTTAACCGGAACAGCCGCCGGGGCTAAGTTTTCGCCGAGCGCTATTTTCTGTCCTTCATAACTGGTTAAGAAGGTAGTAAATCCCGAAGCAGGTCCTACTTCAATATCATAAAGATATATATATACCATCTGCTTAAATGGATAATAGTTCTTTAATACAAAACCGGGATGAGGAATAACATAATCTACGTTTATGCTTTTATTCCCTCCCTGCCCGGAGTTCTTTTGTAATTGACCCACCTGGATGAATTTTATCTTTGAAGAGTCTTGAATTGTATTAAAACTTACAATGCCGATCAGGCTGCTGCTTTTTACTATTTTCTTTACAACTTCTTCATCGTTTAAGGCAAATAAGGCATTTTTAGGATCCTGCCCGTCTAGCACTTCTTCTTTAATATACTGAAAAGTTCCTGATGAATTCCGGGGTAATACAAAAGAATAGCGCATATCTTTACCAAGTAATGCATCCTTAATTTCATCAACTCTAATTTTATCTATACTGCTGTTTTTAGAGCTTATAATTGCAACCGCATTATAACAAAACTTAAAAATTCTGACATCGATTTTCTGGCTGTCAATAAAATCCGATTGTCTTTTATTGAAATAACGCGTACTTATAAACATTTTACTCTTATTATTAAGAATATTAACCATCCCTTGTAATGGAGTAGTTTCTTTCAATTCAATTTTAACTTGTTTGTAAAGCGAATCAAAAGCAATTACTTCATTATGGATAATTGGGAAAACAGCATCATCAACTTCAACAGATACATTGCCTATTGTAGGCGAAACCTGGCTTTGATTGCAGCCGTAAAATAAGATAGCCGCTATAATAAAAATTCCCGGCAGACGGTTCATTTTATAACCCGGATGTAGTGTTTTTCTTAAATATTGTAATTACAATTCTAAAGGCGCCATAAAGAATTAAAACTGCAGCTGCCATAATTCTAAATTGACTGGGAAAGCCTATCATATAGTAGCCGGTAAGAATTGCAATTCCCAACACTATGAATAATGACGCAACTATATATGCAACATATTTCATAATGTCCATTGGTTTATCCTTATAATTTTTATTTTTTCCCCCGGATAATTTTATTACATCAAGGTTAGCCGCACTAAATTATAAGTGCGGCTAATCCTATTAAGATATTATTCTAAATATTGACAGAGTCGTCTTATTTCTTATTGATTAAGTTTAAACTTAAAAGGAACAACAACCCAAACCATAACAGGTGATTTGTGCTGGATGGCAGGCGTGAAAACAAACTTCATCGCCGCATCAACTGAAGGCTGATTAAAAACTTCGGAATCGCTTTTGATTACTACAGCTTTAAGAGCCTTGCCTTCCTTGCTAACAAGTATTTTAACATAAACAGTTCCTTCAACACCCGCTCTTTTCGCCAAATCAGGGTAAGTAGGGGGTACCTGAACAACAACCTGCGGTTGTTTTTCCACAGCCACAAATGTGTTTATGTCCGGCGCTTCCTCTTCTTTCGGGGCTTCAACGTTTATGTCCTTTGTAATTTGAGCGCCTCCCGTGCCGGTACCTTCACCAATTGGGGCGGCAACTTTATTCATTTCCTGCTGTGTAGCGATGGTCTGCTCTTTAGGAGCATCGGCATCCGGTACTGGAGTAGGAATACCAACAGTAGGCGCAATAGTTGGCGCAGAAACAGCAAGCTGCTGTGCTGCATTATTATCTAATGATGGAGGCGGACCAAGTTCGCTGTATTTCAATATTCTAACGGTGTTAATGTTACTTTCATCATCTTTAGTAATAGCCTGGATAAAAATATATGCACCGATTAAAAATAAATGAATTAGCACCGCTATAGCCATACCAATGCTAAAATACCTGTTATATAGCCTTTTAAGCTCAAAAGCTCCGTATTCAGCGCTTTGGTCAACTACTAATGTATTTTCAGTCATTTTGCAATTCTCCTTATGTTGCCTTAGCGAGCGCTGTTTTATCAGCATCCGTTAAAGGCGCAATTGAAAATCGGTTCAATTCAGCAACATTAAGCTGGTCGATAACATCAACCATCATGTGATACTTACTTTTCCGGTCAAATTTAAGCAGGATAACCAGCTTGGAATTTTGCTGTGCATGGCTTTTGAAAAAGTTTTGCAAAGCCGAAAAATCAATTTTTGTAGCCGTCTTTTCAGAACCTATACTATAAAAAATATTGTTATTATCGTCAACAAATACTGTAATTAAATTAGACTGTGCGATATCAACTTTTGTAATATTGTTTGGCGGTAAGTTGATTTCCATTGTCTGTTGTTTTCTCATAACGGTAGTGAGCATAAAGAAAGTAAGAAGTAGAAACGCCACATCCACCATAGGAGTCATGTCAATCCTGATATTCATCCTTCTTTTGGCATGTTTCTTTTTATGCTTTCCTCTCCCGCCGCTATCACCGCCGACATCAGCTCCGGCCATTTCTTAATTCCTCTCTATTGTTGTGGTTTTTTATCTTGAATCGAGTTAGTTACCATTGAAAAATTAGTGATTAAGGTTCTTTGAAGAATATTCATTACATCTTCAATTACTCCATAATCAGCATCCTGGTCACCCTTTACAACAGTTCTGAGCCTGGGGTTGCTTATACGGGCTTGCACCAGCAGGTCTGCTAAATTCTCTACTTTAACCTGAATTTCTTTTTTCAGTCTTGCCTGCGGCCCAAATAAACGTTCCATTAATGCAGATTGATCTACACCCATGAAAATGTCTCCGGCTTTATCTATATAAAGCATCATAATATTTGAATCCGGAAGCTTAAAAGCCGAATGGGAATTAGGCACTTCAATTTTAACCTCTTCGGGCGGCTGGAATTGTGTTGTTAACATAAAGAACGTGAGCAGCAAGAATGCAACATCAACCATAGGCGTCATGTCGATTCTAACACTCAGTCTTCTCTTTTTAATTCTTGGCATTTTTAAGCCTCACTATTTCGATTTAAGGATTTGAATTACATTATAGCTGGCTTCATCAACAGAGTATGTAAAGTTATCTACTTTATTAACAAAGAAGTTATAAGCAACTATACCCATGATAGCGCAAATAAGCCCGCCTGCAGTATTAATAAGCGCTTCGGATATTCCCACAGCAAGAGAAATAGCGTCCGGGGCTCCGGCTCTTGCCATTGCTGTGAAAGCTCTAATCATTCCAAGTACAGTACCAAGAAGTCCAACCATTGTTGCAATTGAAGCAATTGTTGATAGAGCAATTAAGTTCTTTTCTAACAAAGGTGTTTCAAGCATTGTAGCTTCTTCTACTGATCTTTGTACTTCAACAAGCAATTTTTCTGATTCAACGGTTTTACTCTTAATAAGTTCTTTGTAACGGCTAAGAGATGCTTTAATAATATTTGCAACAGAACCTCTTTGTTTGTCGCAGAGTTCAATCGCTGCATCATATTCACCGTTATCAAGGTCTACAACAACATCTTTGAAGAAAGCTGGCACAGGTCTTTTCCCGCCGGCTTTTTTAAGAGAAAAAATTCTTTCAAATATAATTGCAATGTCCATTATAGAAAGGGCAATTAAAAGAACCACAAGAGGTCCGCCTGTATATATGTTGGCTAATATATTGCCGGGAATTGGCACCGTACGCAGCTCACCGTTTGCAAAGTTTGCCGGGTTACCCAAAATGTACACAAAAATTACATAAGCTATAGCAAATGCTAATATTGTTAGGGTAGTGATAAACACAGATTGTTTCATGGGTCGTATGTCTCCATTTTTTGTATAAGTGTTAAACAGTTAATTAAACGCCATTAAGTGTCAAACAGCGTGCCGTAATATTATCTAATTTTTTGCATAGAAAAAAGTATTTTTAACCAAAAAGTTTAATTATTTTTTATCCAATATTTCAAAATGAAATCAAATTTTAGAACCCATTGAAAATAAATGATTTCCGGTATTTCAATTTGAAATAGATAAATCTTAAATAGTTCGATCTGCAATGATTTTAATCTAAATTTTGTACTCTTTTCTCTTTCTCCAGAGTGTTGTAAGCGATATTCCAAGTATTTGTGACGCTTCTTTAGGATTAGGATGGTTTTTAAGAATCTCCGTAATATAGTTCTTTTCAATATCATTTAATGTAGGCATTAGAACTGTTAATTGTTTTTCGCTTACATGAAAAATTTCATTAGGGAAATATTCAGGTCTTAAAATATTATCTTTTGCTAAAACAATTGCCCGGTTAATCATATTTTCAAGTTCTCTTATATTGCCCGGCCATGAATATTCATTTAACAGCTTTAATGATTCGGGTGAAAGTTCAATTTCATTTTCAGGCGAATACTTTTTAAGAAAATATTCGGCAAGGTGTGGTATGTCTTCTTTCCTGTCTCTTAAAGGCGGCAGTTTTATTCTTATGCCGCTTAATCTGTAATAAAAATCTTCACGAAGATCGCCGGACTTAATATCTTCATCAATGTTCCTGTTGGTTGCGCTTATTATTCTAACATTAATTTTTCTTGTAATATTTTCACCGACCCGTTCGAACTCCATATTCTGAAGGAACCGCAGAAGTTTTACCTGCATCGGTTTTGCAAGTTCGCCGACTTCATCTAAGAAAACCGTTCCCTGATCGCCCATTTCAAATCTGCCTATCCTGTCTTTCAGGGCGCCTGTATATGAACCTTTTATATGCCCGAATATTTCACTTTCAAATAAACTTTCAGGTATTGCAGCGCAATTAACAGGGACGAATGAATTATAATTTCTTTTACTGTTTGCATGAATATAACGCGCAAGTATTTCTTTACCTGTTCCGCTTTCTCCTTCAATCAGAACAGGAAGATCGCTCTCTGCTATATCTTTTGATAGTTTTAATATTTCTCTCATCTGGAAACAATGGGTAATGATTTCACCGTCCACATAATTCTCTTCAACCTGAGCTCTTAACCCCTGAACTTCCTTCAAAAGAATATGATGCTCAAAAACTCTTTCGGTGAGATGAATAAACTCTTTGTGCGTAAACGGCTTTGTAATATAGTCGTAAGCGCCGCCTTTAATAGCTTCTACGGCAGTTTCAATAGAGCCGTGAGCGGTCATTAAAACCGTAGTAGTATCCGGGGAAATACTTTTAAGCCGGGCTAAGGTTTGTAATCCGTCTATAGGCTCCATCTTTAGATCAATAAAGGCGATGTCAAAATAAATTTCCTGCGCCCTTTTCAAAGCCTCTAAAGGGCTGCTGAAAGTTTCGGGTGTAAAATTTTGAGAGCTTAAAGAAAGTTCAATAACTTTAAGAATATTTATCTCGTCATCTATTACTAAGATTTTTCCTTTATCCATTTTTTAATACCGGAATTTTAATTTCAAATTTACTTCCTTTACCCGGCTTGCTCCAAACATTTATTGAACCCTGGTGCAGCTCTATTATTTCTTTGGCTATAGTTAAACCCAAACCTACGCTGCCGGGCTTGCTGCCGCTTACCTGAACAAATTTATCGAAAATTTTATCAATAAACTCAGGACTTATCCCTTGTCCTGTATCCGAAACTGAAATTACAAGGTTTAATTCTTCCGCAATTGCATTTATTAAAATCTCTCCCCCCTTTTCGGTAAATTTAATTGAATTCCCTATAAAGTTGCTTATAGCCCTGTGGAGATAATCATAATCGGCAGAAATCATTGGTAAGTCTTCGTTGCCGAAATATTCAAGCCTCACATTCTTTTCCTTGCACTGAAGCGAGAAGGATTTTATACATTCTTTCAGCAGCAAGTTGATGTCTACAGGTTTAAAATCAAGACTTATTCCGCCGGATTCTATCCTTGAAAGTTCCAGTATCTCTTTCACTAACCTGTTTAAGCGTTCATAATCGGACTTCATAGAATTAATAAGCTCAAGCTGCTTTTCGGAAAGCTTGCCTACAATGCCGTCGCCTAATATTCCCACTGCCATACCAATGGAAGTAAGCGGAGTTTTAAGCTCATGTGATATTTTTGCTACGAATTCGGATTTCAGCCTGTCAAGTTCTTCATACTTGGTTATATCGCTGAAAACAATTAATGCAGTGTTGCCGGAAGACATAGATTCTGCAATATCGTCTTCGGGAAGATAAATAAGTGAATATTTTAAGTTGAAGTACCTGACATTCCCATCGGAATCTATGAACCGGTATGTAGTTTCCTGGTGATCTTTTGAACCTCTTGAAATAAATGATCTGATATTTTCACATATTTTATCTTCCCTTATAATTTCCTTTAGTAAGGAATTTTCACTTTTCGGCATTCCGAATTCCGAAGCGAACGCTTTATTAGCAAGCGTAATATGCAGATCGCCGTCAACCATTAAAACAGGATCGTTTATGCTTTCAACTATAATTTCAGACTTCCTTTTTTCATAAAGTATCTTATTTATATTAAGCTTTTCGTACCGCTTTAACCTGCCCACCATGCTGTTGAATTCATCCGCCAGAATACCTATCTCGTCGGAATCGCCGGTTTGAATTTTCTGATCAAAATTGCCCGCGGAAATATGTTTAACCGAACGCGTTAATTCCTTAACCGGTTTAACTATGAATTCCGAGAATTTAGTGCTGAATACAAGTGTTAAGGCTGTCCCGAAAATTGCAAGGAACAGCATTGTAAATGCGGCAATTCTTGTTATTGATTGTATATTTTCTTCCGCCCTTTGTATAAAATTATGATTTGTTTCAAACAACTGATATAATTTATTTTTTACCGTGTTCGATAAGTTTATTGATTTTGTATACTCATCTTCATGTTCAAATTTGTTTTGATAATTCAGAGGAAATGCAATTAAATAATTTATTTCGGTTATAAATATGCTGTATTGATTATTCAGGCTGTCAAGAATTGAAATCTCATCTGGTGTTGAAGCAGCCAGGCGGGCTTTTTCGAACCAGGAATAAAAATCCTGTTTTGCCGTCTCAAATTGTTTGTATCCTATGCCCGAATTTTTCCCGCTAAAAATTAAAAATACACCGTTAATCTGATTATCAAGCGCCCTTACCATGTTATCTGTAGCAACAATACTGGAATAATTCTGTACAATTAAAACCCGGAATGATTCATTTAGCCGGTTGAAATTGTATAAACTCCAAATCATAACGCATATCATTATCAGGATTACAACAATGTACCCTGTTAATATTTTAGCGCGCAGTGTTGTGAAAAGCGTTCTGAACATTTTTAATGTTTCTATTCCTTCTATTTAATTAAATTTTTCATCTGTGATAAATAATTAAAATTTAAAGCAAAAACAAAACTAAAATTGGGTGAAGTATCCTGAAATTAAAATTAACGGAAAGTGTATGAACGCCCATCGGGACTGGCGGGGTCTACAGGATTAAAAGATTTTCAGGGTTATAAGAGATTGTCTGAATAAGGCTTTACGGGCTTAAATGATTCCCTTGATTATAATAATGGATTAAAATCCTGTTAATCCTAAAATCCGTTTAATCCTGGTTCAAAAGGATTAATTAAATTCGCTGCTAATGACGGCTAATTCATTTACAGCTTTAATTTTTTTATAATAATTGATTGCATTGTTAAAGAAAAGCTTACATTCATCAGTCCTGCCTGTCTCTTTGTAAAGTCTTCCGATTTCAATCGAAGTTTCTGCAGTGTTAAGTTCATTTTGAAGTTCTTTATTTAAACGGAGGCTTGTTAACAAATAGCTTTCAGCCTGATCATAAGATTTTAATTTTCTTTGTATAATTCCTTTTGTCTTATTAATATCTGCAATTGATAGTTTATCATTTGTCTTGCTGCATAATTCCATGGCTTTATCGGCGAATGCTTCGGCTAAGTAAAAATCATTTTGCAGGGCATAAATATATGCTTTGCTTAAATATGCAAGCCTTAAGGAAGGAATATTTCCGCACTGCATAGAAAATAAAATGCTTTTATCAAATTCCCGTATTGCAGGTTTCAGGTTGTTTTTTTTTATTAAAACGGGATTCAGCAAATGTAATAAGTAAATCAACCTGAAGATTGATTTCTAAATAATCATCAATTTCCAGATTGATTTGTTGCTTTTCGATATTGCCTGCAGCTCTTTTTTCTGAAGGAGTTTGCTTACTGCTTAAGTTTATTCTTGAGAATTCTTTTATTTGCTTTTTATTAAAGAAATTTTCTAAAACACTTTCAAAAAGCTGTTTAATATTTTGTACCAGTCCTCCCACCTTAATACCCGAAATCTTTAAGAACGATATTACGCTGATAAATATTTAATTATCTCACATATTTATCATCCATTTTAATGAGCAAAAGCATATCTTGAAAAATGGTCGATTTCGGCGCCGATAACGGTTAATATTCCGCTTTTCAAATCAACAATAATACCGGCATTTGGAATAGGAGTATAATTACCGCTGCCGTCAACGTAATAAAAACCAACGTTTGAATTTTTGACGCCCATTTTCTTTAAATCTATTCCTGAGAACGAAAGTGTTAAATACAAAGATTTATTAAATATCATTGACGGTGAGAAGTCCAATCCGGCATAGGTGTTATCACAAGCCATGGTAATAGTTTGGCTGCCGTCGAAGGCTCCTCCCGGCACAATAAGAGTGGCTGATGCAAAAATTTTGTTCCCGTTTATATCGGTATAATTACCGTTAAGGAATAGTATGTCGCCTATAGCTCCATTAATATTATCAGTGACTGTTAAGCTGGAAGCTGATTCAATGCTTAAGTCTGATTTAGCGCCTGAGACTGATTTAGCCGGCAGTTGAATCATCTGCTTTTGGGTGTTCACAGGCTGATTTAAATTATTTGTCGCAACATCTGTGCAGCCGAAATAGAAAAGGCTTATAGCTGCAATAAAAAGGAATATTTTATTCATGGAGTTACCTTTATTGTGAATTAAAATAGATTAATATTACCCGCATACTGCATTTTATCCTCAATGTAATATTAACTCTCGCATGAATATATTATCAATTAATGTACCATGAAGTATCTTTTGAATTCTAACTATTTTGATTGTGACGGAGAAGTGACCCGGTAATAATTACCTGATTTCGATTGTAAATATTACTTAATAATATTAGAAATTTCTTTGAACTCGTCTGTGCCGGCTGTTGTTAGAAGCTCAAATAATATTGCTTCTGTTGTTGTTATTTCAACGCCGTGAGTTCTCATCCTTTTCAATGCAAATTTGTAATCGGTCTCTTTCCTTGATGATGCAGCATCTGCGGCAACATTAACCTGGAAACCGCTTGCAAGCAGGTCTAAGGCAGTTTGTTGAACGGAGATATGGCTTTCAATACCTGCAATAACTACCTGGGAAACGTTGTTATCTATCAACCTTGTAAAAAAATGCTGAATTCCGAAACAGCTAAAACTCATCTTCTGAATTGCGCTAAGCCCTTCTAATTCTTTTAATAGTAAAGAATCAGTGGACCCGTTACTTTTGGGATATTGTTCGGTGTAAAAGATAGGAACATTCAGAATTTTGAACCCTTTAATAAGGTTTAATGAATTACCGGTTACCCGTTCCGGTTCATTCATTACGGCTAAAATATTTTCCTGTATATCAATCAGGAGAAGAGCCGCTGCTTCTCTTTTTAATATTTTTTTATTTCTTTCTAAAAGTGTTTCCATAACAGCTCCCGAAAATAAATTTACCAACATCATCCCAGTAAGGCTGGGCAAAATATTTAATAAATCGGATCCATTCCGTATTTACCGCAGGCGTACATCATCAGTAAAGAAGTAAGATCGACAAGGGCTTTTTTCTGATCCTCGGTATAAATTACTAAGTCGTATACTTCCGCGACAAAACGCATATTCTTAAGGATTTTATTCAGCTCATGAAATGTAGGCATACCGTGCCAGTTTGCAACCTGATGTACCAAAAGCTTTTCATGTCTTCTTAGAAATTCATTAAATGAGATAGTTCTTTTTGAAACCGGGGTTCTCGGGCGGCAAATATTAATAAGATCGTTAAAATAAGTATCCCACTTTTCCGCAAGTTCTTTATTGCGGTTCTGCATAACGTATTTAGCGTCTTCAAGTGAAAATTTTGCTTTAGTGGTCGGTTTAACATTTGGTGTTAACGCATAACCGTCATAGCTTAAATAGCCGGTTTCCTCATCAACGTACTTCCATCTTTTAAGCAGTTGATTTTTACTTAAAATAACAATTACTTTATCAAGACCGCTGTCCACAACAATAAATTTATTTTGCTGTTCATTTATTACTGTTAACCAATGTTCCCAGTTATCAACGCTTAAAATACAGGGTAAGCCCTGTTTTAGATGTTCGCTTAATTTTTTAATTGCTTCTTCGGGAACTTCACGCCGGAAGTACTTCATTTTGCAGTCAAAACTTTTTGCAGCTTTGGCCAAACCTATTTCATCGGTACCGTACCACCATGTGCTGCCGGCGCGTCTGCCTATTTCTTTTTCATTTTCAAACCTGCCAAGCATTACAAGAGCGTATTTTAATGCGAACGGTCCGCATTGATATTTATAAGGTTGCGGATAAAAACTCATATAATATTATTTCACCCATTGGTTGATGAGCCAGAAGCTCAATTCCCCGTGTTACTTCTCCGGGGTATTCAATTAAAAAATTGCTTAAGACTTAGTTAGTAATTTAAATAATGTACTTGATTAAAACACCAAAAAAATTTTGTCTAATAACGATTTTTCTTTATTTTTATCATATTATGAAAGAAAATTTAAAAGTTGCGGTTATTTATAACGAAGCAAACCCGGATTTTTACATAAAACAACCGGATTATTTAACCAAAGAACTGCCCTTTTCAACATATTTCGAGGTTGAGAATCTTAATCCGATGGAAGAATATGAGCTTCTTACTAACCGCCTGAATAAGATTGGCTACAATGCTTATACGCTCAATATCAAAGATGATATTGAGGTCCTTATTTCCGACCTTAAGAAACATAAGCCGGATGTAATCTTCAATTTTATTGAATTATTTAAAGATAATGCCCGTTTGGAAATGAACGTGGTCGGGCTGCTTGAACTTTTAGGTATTCCATATACAGGCGCGCCCCCCATGTCGCTTGCTAATTGTCAAAATAAAGCTCTGGCAAAGCGTATGCTGCATGCCATTGGTATAAAAACTCCAAAATTTGCAATTGTAAAAAAAGTCGAAGGTAAATATGCAAAAGGACTGAAATATCCTATTATTGTTAAACCGGCTTTTGAGGATGCAAGTGTTGGAATTGACAATGATTCTATTGTTCAGAATGAAATACAGCTAAATAACCGTGTTGAATATATATTGAGCAATTTCTTTCAACCTGCCCTTATTGAAGAATATATAGATGGGCGCGAGCTGAATGTATCTGTATTAGGAGGAAAAAACCCCTCAACAATGCCGATAAGTGAAATTGATTTTAAAGAAATGCCGGGTAATCTTTATAATATTGTAAGCTACCAGGCAAAATGGGACCCGCATAATGAAGCATATCATAAAACCATTCCGGTCTGTCCTGCAAAACTGACCAAAAGAGTTGAAAATAAGGCTTTTTCTATTGCACTTAAAGCATTCAACGCTATGGGGTGCAGAGATTATGCAAGGGTAGATATGCGCCTTGATAAACATAATGATTTATATACGCTTGAAGTAAACCCGAATCCCGATTTAACCGAAAGTGCGGGATTTATGCGCTCTGCTGAAGCAGCCGGTTATTCCTATGAACGTACATTAAAGACAATTATCGGCTTTGCCTGGGGAAGGCGAAAAAAAACATAAAATGCACATTTTATACTGCGGAAATAAATGGAATTAATAAAATACCTCTTCGACCTTTTTTTACATTTAGATGTACACTTAAATGAAATAATTACTCAATACGGAACTTTAACTTACGTTATTTTATTCGTAGTAATATTTTGCGAGACAGGGCTTGTAGTTACGCCTTTTCTTCCGGGTGATTCTTTAATATTTGCCGCTGCAACTTTTGCAGCCAAGGGTTCTTTTAATGTAAATTATCTTTTCCTTGTATTAGCTTCGGCGTCTTTCCTTGGCGATACAACAAATTACTGGATCGGTCATTATATCGGGCCGAAAATATTTCATAAAGAAAATGTCCGTTTTTTAAAAAAAGAATATCTTGAGCGCACTCATACCTTTTATGAAAAGTACGGAGCCAAAACAATTATATTCGCACGCTTTATACCTATAATAAGAACCTTTGCCCCGTTTGTAGCCGGTATAGGGAGTATGAAGTATTCAAAATTTGTAGTTTACATTATTATCGGAGCTGCGGCATGGGTAGCTGTATTCGCTTACGGTGGTTATTATTTCGGGAATATAGGGTTTATTAAGGACAACTTTTCAATTGTAATTATAACTGTAATTTTTATCTCCCTGCTTCCGGGGATAATCGGGTATCTCAGCAATAAGGGCAAATGAACCATCCTGTTTGAATCCGGTAAAAATGCAGGTCAGCCTTGCCAAATCGGGTCGCCGTATATCACAAATCATTAGGAATAAAAATTACTTTTTGTAAATTCCATTATTCCAAATTAAATAATAGGAAAGTACTATGAAATTAACTATCAGAACTACAATGTTTGTAATTGCAGCGCTATGCTGCATTTCATTCATTTCCGTTAAGGCACAGCAGCCGCTAAAGCAGCCGGACCTTAGCCAGAAAGCTTCCGTGACTCAAACAATAGGTTTTACAAACATTAAAATTACATATCACCGTCCATTAGTAAAGGGAAGGGTAATATGGGGCGGACTTGTCCCGTATAACAAAGTATGGCGTGCGGGCGCTGATGAAAATACCACAATCGCATTTTCTACCCCCGTTAAAATAAACGGGAATGAACTTCCGGCTGGTAAATACGGCTTGCATGCAATACCATCGGAAAATGAATGGACAATAATTTTCAGCAATGATAATGCAGCATGGGGCAGTTATTTTTATGATCAATCGCATGATGCTTTAAGAATACAGGTAAAACCTGAAGAAGCGCCGTTTAATGAAGCGCTTACTTATTCGTTCGATAACCCGGAACCTGTCTCGGTAACGGCAGCCTTGTACTGGGAAAAATTAAAAGTTCCGTTTAAAATTGAAGTTGATGTAAATAAAACTGTTGTTGAAAGTATGTCAAGAGAGTTGACCGGTCATGCCGGTTTTCAGGCATCTGCATTTTTACAAGCTGCTAATTATTGTATCGGGAATAATTATGATTTGGAACAGGGATTAAAATGGGTTGATAAATCAATCAGTATGAATAAAAATTTTGGAAATGTTTATGCTAAATCCCGGCTGCTTGAAAAAACGGGTAAAGCTGATGAAGCAAAACAACTGGAATCTGAAGCGATGCAGATTGCAACTGAAAACGATTTAAATTCACTTGGCAGCCAGCTTACATCCGAAAAAGAATATGATAAAGCCATAGAGATATTTAATGTTAACTTAAAATCTCATCCTAACTCATTACGTGCATACACGGGGCTGGCTAATATATATTCCATTACGGGTAACAAAGATTTGGCTTTGAAGAATTACGAAACAGCTAAAAATCTTGCGCAGGATCAGAATACCAAAGACGGTATTCAAAAGTCAATTGATGGTTTGAAATAAATTTATATTAAATGCGGGTCAGCTTGACAACGTGCCTGTCGGTAGGCAAGGCTGACCTGCATTACTGGGAAAATATTACGGGAACTGTTAACTGTACTTTCACCGTCATGCCGTGTAATGTTCCCGGTTCAAAACGGGTGCTTTTTACCGCTTGTATTGCGGATTGATCACAGCCGTAGCCGATTCCTTTTATAAGCGATGTTTTTTTTACGTTTCCGCGTTCATCTATAAATGCTAAAACATAAACCGTACCCTGAATGTTTTTTGCCTTAGCCTGAGGCGGATAAACGGCTTTCTCATTTATGCTTTCATTTCCTCCAACGGGTACAGGCATTTGATCTACGGCTACGTAATAAATGTCGTTAGGAATGTACAACCCTTTTTTTGCCGGACCCGAACCCGGCTGTCCGTTACCACTGCCGCCCGTGCCCGTACCGGAACCTCCGCCGGCTGCTAATCCTGAAGCAGAACCTTTACTAGTATCCCCGCCTGAAGCGCTTTTAATTTCTTTAGCAGCGGTTTTATTCTTGTCGCTTATTGTTTCTTCATTTGGTTTTACTTTGCTCTTTTCGGCAGTTTTGGACGGTTCTTTTTCCGGCTGCAAAGGAGTTTCTTCTTCACCTGCGCCTCCGGGACTGCCGGGAGAATTAGATTCCACAGTACCCCCGAACCCTATTTCTACTACCACTACTTTCGTCTCATGCGGTTTCCGGTTAAAGTAGAAAACAATAATAAAAAAAAGAATTACATGAAAAATAACCGAGATTACCGAAGAAAAGTTTTTAGCAGTGAATAATTTCATTTCTTCAGTGTTGCCATAAGCAGTTTTGAAGCGCCCGCATTTTTCAAAGCATCAAGAAGCTGTATAACATTCCCGTAAACCGCCTCTTTATCGGCTTTAACTATTACATCCCTGCTGCCTTTTTGTATAAATTCTGCCTGCAGGTATTCAGGGAGCCGGGAAATATCAACCAATTTGTTGTTTAAATAAATTTGGTTTTGACTGCTCAGGTAAACCTCAATGCTGCTGTTAAGCGTTGTCTCCGTTGATGAAGATTGCGGCAGCTTTACCATCATAGCGCCCGTAATAAGAAAGGGACTTGTTATCATAAAAATAATTAATACGACAAGAATAACATCCGTAAACGGCGTAATATTTATTTCGGAGAATTCTTTTTCTTCTAATTTATACCTTCTCATTTTTCTTTCCTGCCTCGTAAGCTTTAGCTAACCTAAGTGTTTTTTGAATTGCTTCCTCATACAGCGGCATGCTTAACTTCAGACGCTTCATAAAATAATTATAAAACATCACTGCGGGTACCGCCACTAACAAACCTGCGGCGGTGGCAATTAAAGCGTCCGCAATTCCGCTCATAACCATTGTATAATTTGAAGTGCTGTTTACAGTCAGCGCATTGAAAGACCTGATAATTCCTATTACGGTTCCGAATAAACCTATAAACGGAGAAACACTGCCAAGTGTGGCAAGTATTCCAAGCCCTTTTTCCATCTTTGCTACTTCTTTATCCAATTGGTTGAAAGCCGAAATTTCCAATTCATCTTTCGGCTCTTTGTAATTCTCCAATATATATTTTACTACATTAGCAAGGGGGCATTTTATTTTCATTACAAACCAATTCCAGGAGCTTGTCTTGCAAATAAATAAAGCTTCTTTTAATTCATTGGCATTGAGGCTGTTGTAAATATTTTCCATGAATTCTGTAATTATTTTCTCGGTAATTCCTTTGAAAACTATATACTTTTCTATAATCACTTTAACTGATAGCAAAGAACAGAAAGCTAATATGAAAATTACATAACCGCCTTTTGCAATAAGGTCAAGTAGAGTGGGGTTATCCATTGATTATCCTTTCTAAGTGAATCAAATTTGAACTATTAATTTAAATAAAAACTCTTTTCCGCTTCCAACATTAAAAGCTTCTTTGGAACACCCGCCAATGAGCCTTGTAAATATATTTTGCCGCAGCTTAACTACCGGCAGGCAGGTCTTGCCTACCGGCAGGCAGGTTTATAAAAAATTAAAACTACCAAAATTTCCTGAATCCTGCAGGGAAAGTATGGAAACGGTTCGTTTTTTGTTTTGCAGCTATTATATGCTTGTAATGTTTTTCTTATTTTATACAAGCCCTGCTTTTATATCAGCCTATGGATTTGCTGCGCCGGCGTTATGATTGTGTGAAGAACCGGACTTCTCTTCATTCATAATTCTGTGCATAATACTGTGCTTGCGACCGTAAAAAAAGTAAATGAATAAGCCTATCAGCAGCCAGCCGAACAACCGGAACCAGTTTTCTTCCGGCAACGAAAACATTAGCACCATACAAATTATAATTCCTAAAATAGGAACTAAAGGCACAAACGGCGCTCTGAACGGTCGCTCCGCTTCCGGGTGAGTTTTACGCATTATCATTACTGCCGTACAGACAATTACAAAAGCAAATAATGTCCCGATATTTACAAGATCAGCCAAAACTCTTAAAGGTAGAAATCCTGCAAGCAGTAATACAAATACGCCGGTCAATATAGTTGACTTCCATGGTGTTCTGAATTTTTCATGAACGTCGCCGAAAAATTTAGTCGGGATAAGTCCGTCTCTTGCCATAGCTAAAAATATTCTTGCCTGGCTTAGCATCATAACCAGCAGTACGGAAGTGATGCCTGCGATAGCTCCGAGCGAAACTAAAAATTGCGCCCAGGGCAAGCCGATTTGTTTAAATGCATTTGATACGGGAGCATCAATATCAATTTTATTATAAGGAACCATTCCTGTTAGTACGCCGGAAACTGCTATGTAAAGTACTGTGCAAAGTACAAGTGAAGTTATTATTCCTATGGGAACATCCCGTTTGGGATTTTTTGCTTCTTCCGAATGCGTTGAAACCGAATCGAACCCGATATAAGCAAAGAATATAATGGCGGCGCCTGCAAGAACGCCGACAGGGGTTCCGCCGGGGCCTGTCTGTCCTAAAATAGTTCTCCCGAACAAACTCAATCCTGATAGTCCGAACGGCGCAAACGGATGCCAGTTAGCCGGGTTTATATAAAATGCTCCTACAATGAGAACTAAAAAAACTATTCCAAGTTTTAATATCACTATACCGGCATTAAAACCGGCGCTCTCTTTTATTCCTTTAACTAAAATTGCGGTTATAATTATAGTGATTAAAATTGCCGGGAGATCAAGTACAGAGCCTGTGGAAGTTAATAATCCCGTAGTGGTATTAAAATCAAACGGGGCATTTGAGATTGCATGACCGAATTTAATTCCTAAGATGCTTATAAAATCCTGAAAGTAATGAGACCAGCCGTGTGCAACTGTCGCCGATGCGACGGCATATTCAAGTATTAAATCCCAACCGATAATCCAGGCAAATAATTCTCCAAGTGTTGCATATGCATAAGTATAGGCAGAACCGGCAACGGGAACCATTGAAGCAAACTCCGCATAGCATAGCGCAGCAAATACACATGCAAAACCGGAAACAATAAATGAAAGAACAATTGCAGGACCCGATTTATCGTGAGCGGCAACTCCGGATAATACAAAAATACCGGTGCCTATTATCGCGCCGACTCCCAAACTTGTAAGCGCTACAGGACCAAGTACCCGCCTCAGCCGGTTTTCACTGACTACTTCATCCAATAAAACCTTCAAAGGTTTCTTTGCAAAGATTTGCCGCATAATTTATTCCCTATAATTAGATTGAAATATAATTTCCCGCATTATGTTTCCTGAGAAAGCTTTGTTTTTCAAGTTCTTTAAATAATTTTTTTTATCTACAAACTTACAGCCCATTAACATATTAAAAAAATAAAATATTCAAATCATCATCTATTGTTAAAAGAAATCATGTAAGTAAAAATGTCTGGACCACTGATTTTCAAATTATTAAATGAAAAGCTATGATTTAAGAACTCATAATAAAGTATACTGAATGAAAACAATTAGAATAATCAGGGGAATCAGTCTAATCAAAAAAGTCAATGATTCAGACAATCATAAAAAAACCTAACTCCGGGTTACCCGGAATTAGGTTTTAATGAATATTACGTATGAATATTCTTAAATAAAGAGCGGAGCCAGAACAAGTGTTAAAGTGCTGAGAAGTTTAATTAAAACGTGCAGCGATGGTCCTGCCGTATCTTTAAAAGGATCGCCGACGGTATCGCCGACAACAGCAGCTTTATGCGGCTCGGATTTTTTACCGCCATAAGCGCCTGTTTCAATAAATTTCTTTGCATTATCCCATGCGCCGCCGCCGTTGTTTAAGAATAAAGCAAATAAAATTCCGGTTATGGTTCCTACCATTAAATAACCGCCTATTACTTCCGCTCCGGTTGCGCCGTTAGGATTAAGAACACCGCCGCCTGCATAATAGAGCCACTTAAACACTAATCCGACGCCTATTGTTAAACCTACAATAAGCAACCCCGGAACAACCATTTTCTTTAATGCTGCTTTTGTAGCGATATCAACACACTGTCCGTAATCGGGTTTTGATGTTCCAAGCATAATACCGGGATTATTTTTGAATTGTTCTCTTACGTTATTAATAATTGCATAAGCGGCTTTACCAACGGCTTTAATTGCAAGTGAAGAGAAAATTAAAACAAGCATAGCGCCTAAAAGAGCTCCAACGAAAACTTCCGGTTTGTCAAGATTAATAATTCCTTTAAAGCTCGGAAGATAATTTTTCACTTCGTCAATATAAGCTCCGAATAACAGGAACGCCGCTAAAGCTGCGGAACCCACTGCATATCCTTTTGTTAATGCTTTTGTAGTATTGCCGACAGCGTCTAACCTGTCTGTTTTTTTTCTAACTTCTTCAGGCTGTTCGCTCATTTCAATAATACCGCCTGCATTATCTGTGATAGGTCCAAATGTATCCATTGCAAGAATATAAGCTGCCGAACCAAGCATACCCATTGTGGCTACAGCGGTGCCGAATAATCCTGCGTCCTGTAAACCTGTAGCCTGCCCTAAAAAGTAGGTGCTTACTATTGCTGTACCAATTACCAAAACGGGGTAACCTGTCGATTCCATCCCGACCGCTATTCCGGTTATAATGTTTGTTGCAGCGCCTGTTTGCGAAGCCTCTGCAATAGATTTAACCGGGCGGTATTTGTATTCAGTATAGTACTGAGTAATATAAACGAATGCAAGTGAAGTTAAAATTCCTATTATACCGCAGAAGAAGAAATTTAAGTAATGTGCGCCGAGCAGCCATTTTGCCGCAATAAAAAATCCAACTGCAACAAGAGAGGCGGTAACATAAAAACCACGGTTTAATGCGTGCATCGGATCTTCCGAGTCGTTGGTTTTTACAATTAAAACTCCCACAATAGAAGCAATAATTCCAAAAGCACGGGCTACTAACGGGAACAATAAAACACCGAGCAGCGATAAATTTTCAGCCTGAAAAGCGACGGCATTTGATTTATATAAAACGGCTGCCAGAATCATAGCGCCGATGTTTTCGGCTGCAGTAGATTCAAATAAATCAGCGCCACGACCGGCGCAATCACCAACGTTGTCGCCCACTAAATCAGCAATAACGGCAGGATTTCTCGGATCATCTTCAGGTATTCCGGCTTCAACTTTACCAACAAGATCAGCTCCCACATCGGCAGCCTTAGTATAAATTCCTCCGCCTAACTGAGCGAACAAAGCAACAAAACTTGCCCCGAATCCGTAACCTACAATTAATAAAGGAATTTGAGTAACGTTTTGAGTAGCCCCTGTAATTTTTGCTAAAGCAAACAATCCGGCTACTCCCAGCAAGCTCATTGCAACAACAAAGAAACCGGAAACTGCGCCGCCTCTTAAAGCGGTTTGTAATGCTCCGTTCATTCCTTTCATTGCGGCAGATGCTGTTCTGATGTTTGACCTGATTGCAACCCACATTCCCATATAACCTGCGGCTAAAGAGCAGCCGGCTCCGAGTACAAAAGAAAGTGTGGTCCATAACGCCAACTGTCCCGGTGTTGAAGGATCATTTGCAGTAGGCGTTCTTAAGAAAGCATACATTATATAAATAAATGCTGCCAATGCAATAGCAAGATAAACGATAGTTCTATTCTGTCGTCTAAGAAAAGCTTCTGCGCCTGCCTTAATCGCATCGGAGATTTCGCGCATTTTTTCGGTTCCTGTGTCACGTTTAAGCACATTTCTTATTAAATATACTGCAAACAAGAGTCCAAGAACGCTGATTGCTAAGATTAACTTTAATTCCATAAAGCTCCCATCAATTGTTTAGTAATAAAGAAAGATTTCCTAACCTTTTATTAAATATTTTACCCGATTGCTATTAACCTTTTTATAATAACGCGGATTTTATTCTAAAAGTTGATATTCTTCTAAAATAGCCGTGGACAGCCAATTTTTGCTTTTAAGAAAAATTGCACTTTCCCACATTCTCTTGGGTTAGTTGCACAAGAGTTCAAAATATAACCAACAAACTTAATACTCAGAAAATTATTCAACAAATTAATTCTTATTATAAAATAGTTAAATTACCAGGGGTTGGCGATTACAGGCTTTATCTTGTTAAGATTTAACGTCAATTTATATACTACTTTTAATGTCGGAATTACCGTGTAGTTCATTATCACAGTAAATGTTAGAAGCTTTCCACAAAGCATGGCTTTTATAGAAAATTGTAAACATTACAATAGTGTGAAATCGATGATAATCTGATAATTACCTCAATTATCTAAGTATTTCACTTAAAATCCCAATAACCGCAGTTAAATTTTTTGCATCATAATCAGGGTGGATTTTTGAATCCTGCTTAAGCGGAAACCTTGTATTGCCTGTGTACACTAATATTCCTTTACCGCCAAGTTCCTGTGCAGGTTTTATATCGTTTTCCAAATCATCGCCAATCATTAAAAATGGAGAGATTGGATCGAAGCCGAGCATCTTTATAGCGGTATGAAAATAAATAGGCGATGGTTTGCCTATAAGAACCGAATTTTTACCCGAAGCATATTCAATTGCCGTAATAAAAGCTCCCGCATCCAGAGCAAACTCAATCCCGTCGGGTTTCCAGAACTTATTTTTATGCATTGCAATAATTTTTGCTCCGCCGTACACTTTATTAAAAATTTCGTTTAGTATTCCATAAGTCCACCCGGTTCCTAAATCGCCTATAACAACAGCCTGGGGATCTTTGTCGTTAATAAACTTTTCAAAGCGTGGTCTGATATTTTTATTACAATATACGGAAACACTTAAATTATTCTCCTTTAAGTATTCAATTGCGGCATCTACTGTGGTCATGGCATTTACCGCGAAGCCGATTCCATTAAAGGCTAAAATGTTTTTTAAATCATCGGAAGAGTCTCTTGTTGAATTAGTTATAATAAAGAAGGGAAGCTTTTCGCTATGTAGAAAATTCAAAAATTCAAATGCATCAGAAGCAAGTTGGGAGCCTAATCTTACAACTCCGTCAAAGTCAATTAAGATTGGAATATTTTTTTTCACAAAAGCAGTATTAAAATTGCTTTAAAAAATAATATTTTTATCATAACTAATCCTTTTACCGTCCCCGGCTTGGACAGCCATGACTATGCCAAAAGCCGCTCAGGCTGACTAAAATACAGGTCAGCCCTGCCTACCGACAGGCAGGTTGCCAAGCTGACCTTTATCATAGCTGAATTTTAACTAAAATCAAAATATTAATTCTACGGCAGCAACCTGAAATTACTTTTTAGTTATCCTCTTAGGGGGTATGTATATCATTTTGTATAAAATGTTTTATAATATCAAAACGATAACATTTACGCTTAAGAGTTATTCACTATGCCTTTACCCGTTCAAGTATGGGCAGTTTATATTTTGCAAATTCAAACGCACCGAAGAATACACCGGTATAAACTAAGTCGCCCAACAGAGTGTTCTGAAAAAATGGTATTGCAGCCACAAAGCATGCGCCCAATCCCGCAGGGCTCATTGGATATAAAGCTCCCGTAAACCAGAATGCAAAATTTGTAATTACAAAAAACAGAACTGATGATGAGACTGATGCTATAAGAATATTCGATACAGTTCTTCTCTTTCTCAGGCTGAATCCAATTGCAACAATTAAAGCAAAACTTATATAGACGGCAAGGAATGTAGAGTGATAACCGAGTACCAGATCAGAAAGAAGCATAGCGGCAAATGGAACAATAAAGGATAACTTCTTGTTAGTAAAGTAAGCCCCGCCGAAAAGAGCCATAGCGGCAATCGGAGTAAAATTAGGATAATGCGGGACTAATCTTAAAGCAGCTCCCGCTATTATAATTCCAGTAATTGTTAGGAATCCTGCGTTGATATTTTTTTTGTTCATTAAAAGTTCCTTTCAAAAAGATGACCGAAAAAAGATTTTATAATACTAAAATTTCAATTTATGTAAATACCGTCAGGCATAATTGTCCGGGTTCTTTGATAACCCGTAAGAACCGTACTAAGATAATAAAAATATTTTAATAATTACAGGGCGGAGGATAAGGGGGTAAAAGTCTGAACCGCTGATTTTTTTGATTAAACTGATTTATATGATTTTTATGTCATGTAGTAATTTAATTTACCTGTCTCCGGGATCAAATTCCTGCTTATGGATTTAGATCTGTTTCGTATTATGAAATATCATCATAATTTAAAAAAATCATAATTTTTTTTATCGTAAATACTACCGGAGTATGAAACAGCATTTTTATGAGCAATGATTGATTCAAGCCGGTCAAGAGCATTATCTTTTTGGGAACCATCCGGGGATAAATCTTTTAATATTCCTATTATTTCATTATGATTTTCGCATTTTCATTTAACACCGCCATAAACTCTTAATCCTTTCTTTTGAGCCACTAAAGTTATATTGCCTGATATAATTGTACTTCCGCCAGTTTGTTCAACAACCTGGAAACGGTAAGAGGGACCGAATAATGAACTAAGATTTGTAATGACGTGTGCAGGGATTACTGTTGTACCGGAAACGCCGACTGAAAGGGTAAAAACATTAACCCAAACTCCGTTGGGATTAGTTTGGATGTTAATTTTATATGCGTTGGAATCCCTTGCGCCGCCGGTATGAGCGGCGGTTGAAGAGTACCAAAATCCTAAAGAATTATTAGAATCGCCGCTCACATACCCATCCAGGTTAAACGATGCTCCATTGGGACTTTTGTCAGTAGAATTAACCGTATAGCTCGAATCCACCCAATAGTTCCAGGTTACTACTTTATTGGCATCGCCTGAAGCTGCATTCATAGTAACAGAAGAAGAAGTTTGAGCAAATGCGCTTATCCCCATAAAAAGGACCGCTAAGAAAAGAGTCAGAAAAGAATTCAGTTTCATCTTATTTCCCTTTGAATAATTAAATATTAAGAACTTAGTCACAAGTATTATTATAAAAGTTTGGTGATGCCTCTGCCGGAGCAGGGTTATTTAAGAAAGGATAAAATATGTCTCAACATAATTTAATATTGAACAGAACAACATACTTGCCTAAACATCCGGCACAGCCTCTCGTCCCGAAGGTATCTTTCCCTTCGGGGAAAGCTTTCGTGATTAGGGCTGCTCATCGCCAATATCAAAGAACAATTTCAACTTAATTAATGCCGGTATATTTAAACCTGCTGCACACACAAAAGAAAACATCCTGAGAATCTTCCTAAAGAGCGGATCGTATTCCTTTGAAAAAGGAACTCGAAAGTTCCGGTTGTCATATTATTTTTAATTTTATTAAAAAACATCTGTTTTTTTTACCAGACTTTTTTCTGCTTTAATTATTTCTTTAACCGGGCTAAACTTGCCGGATGTACAAGCCTTCCTGCCGTTGGCAGGGGTGTGCATAGGACAATAGAGAATTTGCCAACATGTTTATTAATCAAGCTTTTTTGCAATCTTTTTTATTGTTATCCTATACAATTTATTTTTAAATGGACGGTTATACAGCACACGAATAAAACATGTTGGGACAGTATTTTTGTTTATTTTTTGGCTATTTTAGCAAATATATATTTTAAATTAATTTTAGAATTTTTATGACAAACGACGAATTTATATCCGCTCTAAAAACCGAATTGGAAGCGTTTGAAAAAGCTGTTTCTAATGATGAAAAAGATTGGATTATTAAAGGCTTTATAGATATTTATAAAAATATCTATGGCATTTCTATTGACACTAAAATTGTTTCCAAGGTTTTGGAGTTATTGCTATTCCCATTAATGGTTAAATTTGCTGACAAGAATAAACTCACAACAGAGCTTTCTCCTCAACAGAATTTTTATCCTGATATTACTTTTATTGATGATAAAGCTAATAAATTTGCACTCGATATCAAAACTACGTATCGGGTTGATAATAAAAAAGTTAATGGTATGACACTTGGAGCATTTACCGGTTATTTTAGAAAAAGAGATAGCGCAAAAAACATAAAATATCCTTATCAGGATTATTCAGGACATTTTATCTTAGGTATTATTTATTCCCAGTGTTCAGATGTAGGCGATGAAAGAAAAAAATTTTCTTTAGATGAGCTTCAAAAGATTCCTTCTGTTATTAAAGATTTTAAGTTCTTTGCTCAACCTAAATTTAGATTGGCAACTGATAGGCCTGGAAGTGGAAATACTAAAAATATAGGCTCTGTTATTAAAATAGATGATTTAATAAATGGAACCGGTCCATTCAATGAACTTGGCGAAGAGATATTTGATGATTACTGGATATATTATCTTACTAAAGATATGGCTAAAGCGTTAGAAATAAGTAGACCTTATACTAATTTAAAGACATATCAAGCTTATAAAGTTAAAGGGAATGATATTCTCAAATTAAATAAAGAAAAAATTGAGAATATGGAAGAAGAAGATGAACCGGAATCTGAAAATGGAGATAGTGAGTGAGGATTATTGTTCCACCGCTTAAATGCCAGGGAATTAAATCAAAGATTGTTCCGCTAATAAAAGAGCTATCTTTAAATGTGTTTGATAAATGGATTGAACCGTTTTTAGGAAGCGGCGTAGTTGCCTTTAATTCCGGGGCTAAGAAAACCATATTAAGTGATATTAATCCCCATATCATTAACTTCTATAAAGCAATCCAATCTAAAGAAATAACTCCTTATAGAGTTAGACAATATTTAGAATTAGAGGGAGAAAATCTTAGAAATGCCGATGACAATGGATATGTCCATTTTCGGTTTATTAAAGACAGGTTTAATTTAACCGGAAATTCTTTAGATTTTCTTTTTTTATCAAGAGCTGGATTTAATGGAATGATGAGATTTTCTAAAAAAGGTAATTGGAATATACCTTTTTGTAAAAAGCCTAATCGTTTTGATAAATCTTATATAACTAAAATCGTCAATCAAGTTGATAATGTATCTAAAATAATGACATCAAATTGGATTTTTTTAAATTCTGATTTTAAAGAGGTTATTATTAAAGCTAAAAAAGGTGATTTGATATATTGCGATCCACCTTATGCCGGAAGATATGTTGATTATTATACCGGTTGGTCGGATGAAGATGAAAAAGATTTATTTAATTTGTTGTCTGAAACTAAAGCTAACTTTATCTTATCTTCTTGGCATCATAATGAGTTTCGCTCTAACGTTAATTTTGAGAATTATTGGAGTAAGTTTAATTTTATTACCCGTGATCATTTCTATCATTCGGGAGCAAAAGAAACCAATAGAAACCCTATAGTTGAAACATTAGTTTTTAATTTTGATTCCAACCTTACCAAACATAATCACGATATAAAAGATAAACATAAAACCGGTTATCAGTTGACCTTTCCACTATAATTGTAGTTTATCACTAAAATTACATGAAGTATAAATTTATTAACTACTTATAAAGTAGTTATCCCGCCGTCAACAGGTAAGTAACCGCCGTTGATGTAACCTGCATAATCACTCGCAAGCAGCAGGATAGCGCCTGCAAGATCTTCCGGTTTGCCTAATCTTTTCATCGGATTTGCTTCTGCCGCCATTCTCTTCCTATCCTCAGGCTGCCATGCAGTGGCATCGGTAAGCGTTAAGCCCGGAGCAACAGCATTAACTCTTATACCGAATTGAGCAAGCTCATTCGCAAGTGAGCTTGATAACATGTTTAGAGCTGCTTTTGCAGCGCTATGCGCTATAAAGCCATTGCCCGGCTTTTTGGATAGTCCGCTCGAAACAGAAATTATACACCCTTTGCGCCTTTTAATCATGGATGGAATGACAAGTTTACAAGGATAAAAAAACGACTTAACTTCTCCTAATATTTTACTTTCAATATCTGCCCATTCTAGTTCAAGGAAAGGCGCATACTTAAAGCTCATACTAGCATTTATAACAAGAGTATCGATAGAGCCTAACTCTCCGGTAACCTGATCAATCATTTTTTCTACCTGGTTAAAGTTTGTAACATCGGCTTTTACGGCAATTGCTTTTCCGCCTTTTGATTTTATCTCTTCCACAACACTTTTGGCAGAAGCTTCACTTTTATTATAATTTACCGCAACAATGGCGCCTTCTTCTGCAAATAGTTTTGCAGTAGACGCGCCTATACCGCGGCTGCTGCCTGTTATTAATGCAACCCTGTTTTTCAATAACATTTCTTCTCCTTTAAATAGTTGGAATTTTTATCCGGTCTCATGAGTAAAGTAAAATTAATCAGAAAGAACGGCATAACAAGCTGTTCCCAACGGCGTACCGAACCAAAAAAATTTTGAACACCATCCGTCTCTACTCTGGAAAAGGCACCGGACAAACAGATGCCCTTCCTTACTCTGCTCAGAATCCAATTCATCTTCAGGATTAAAAAAGATACTTCCCCAAAAAAAGATATACTTACCGATCCATTCTTCGGGGATTATTTCCTGGTGCGCTAACAAATAATCCAGCACATTGGAATTTAAAACCGGCATCCCTGCTAATTCTTTGTACAGATACTTCCCGAGTATAGTCCTTTCATTTTTCTGTTGTTCAGCTTGATAAAGTCTTAGTTTATCCCCATTGAATTTCAATAGTCCGGCTTTTCTATGTTCTACTACCTGTTTGCCTAAAAAAGCCGGTAGTGGGTCGCAGTCTATTACATGTTCAGCCGCGAACAGCATTAATTGTCCATTAATAAGCTTTCTTATATCCTTAAAATTAAATCTTAAAAGCTTACGAATTTCATTTCTGGAAAATCCGGAGTCTGATAAAGCTGCGGCGAGATCTTTCATGTCTTCAATAAAAAAACCGGTTTTTCGTAAAGAGGCAATAAATTCTTCCATATCTCTTTGAAGCGACATAACAACTCCTCTAACTTTAGAAAAAGATTTGCAATTAAAAAATATAAATATGTTATTTAAAAAACTACTATTGAATTATTTATATTTCTTTTATTTGGTAAGGTGAATTAGTAAATTCATTTTATGAAAATGGTTGATGATATAGAACCCCTCAATAATGAATTACCAAGTTCATTTGCAGACAGACTAGGCGCCCATTATAGCAATTTGATATCGGCAGTACATAAGAAAAAATATGGTCAGTTCTTTACGCCTATAAAAATTGCGACTTTTATGGCGGGTTATTACAAATATAAAAGCTCCGAGATAAAAATCCTCGATCCGGGATGTGGAACCGCGATCCTTTCATGTGCATTAATTGAATCAATTCTAAAATCGAAAAAAAGTGTTCATAAAATTGAACTTACATTATTTGAATCGGACCGCGAACTGATTCCTTTTACTGAGGCTTCACTTAAATATCTTAAAAAATGGCTCCATGGTCACAAAGTAAAATTTATTTATTTACTGCATACAAATAACTTTGTGCTTATGAATTCGGATACACTTGAAAATCAAAATCGTAATATTGAATACTATGATCTTATTATTTCAAATCCGCCATACTTCAAATACAAAGAGAGAGAGATTTCACGACACACAATTAAAAAGAGAAATCCCAGCCAAATTCTAATTTTATCCTGCTTACAAGTTTAAGCTGCTCATTTGCCTGAGAATAATAATTATTTGTGTTTGCATAACCATAAATCTTATCACTATTTAAAGGTAATGCATAATTTATTTCTAAATAAGCAATTTTAGTAACGTAGTATCCTATT
>Ga0181520_10001680_pt1 | contig 44211 bp, 38 predicted proteins | sample PEATcosm2014_Bin_29_FD_132451 | JGI IMG/M metagenome (GOLD analysis project Ga0181520, IMG submission 132451) | Peatland microbial communities from MTU Mesocosm Facility, Houghton, MI, USA - PEATcosm2014_Bin02_30_metaG | ecosystem: Environmental > Terrestrial > Soil > Wetlands > Peat | place... | reverse complement strand
TGCAGAGAATTATTCCCTCTTCGTGCATACTATGGAAGAAAGGGAGAGATGCATGAGCAGGAAGCAAAAGCGAGAAAGCCGCGCCCTCGCCAACTGTCTTCCCTCCACAAAGGCACCCCCCCCCACCCCCCTATTGACTGTGAAACTGTGTAGCGGTGAACAAAAAGCCCGGTAGCCCAGCTCCTAAACCCCCTGAATCGCAGTTGCCCCATCCATTCCACACGCGGCGCTGTCGCTTTTGTTACCTTTCTGGACGATAGAAGCCGCGCCAGAAACGCGGTCCTGTTGATCTTGATACATGAAATTCCGCATAGATTGGTATACTGGTAGTGTGACTACAACTCTCGTCGACTCCATCTCGAATGGTAACCGCTCTGAGACTTTCCCCAGCCAGAAGAGGGTGTTGTTGCTGAAACCACGCGGCTTTTGCGCCGGTGTCGTGCGTGCCATCGACGTCGTCAAAATTGCCTTGGAAACCTTTGGCGCGCCGATCTACGTTCGCCGGGAGATCGTGCATAACCGTTATGTGGTGAACGAGTTGGCTGATAAAGGCGCAATCTTTGTTCACGAGATCGACGATGTGCCAGATGGGCAGCGCGTGATCTACTCGGCCCACGGCGTCTCGCCTGCGGTCCGGGAGATCAGCAAAGGACGCAATCTGAAGGTCATTGACGCCACTTGTCCGCTGGTCACCAAGGTCCACATCGAGGCTGTTCGATTTGCCAAGCAGGGCTACTCGCTGGTGCTGATCGGCCATCGCGACCACGACGAAATCGAGGGCACGCTGGGCGAAGCGCCCGAGGCGACTCAGGTGGTCTCGAACGTCGCCGAGGTTGACGCGCTCGAGATACCAGACCCCGACCGCGTGGCTTACCTGACCCAAACCACGCTCTCGCTGGACGAGGCGCGCGACATCATCCACGCCCTCAAGTTGAAGTTTCCCAATATCGTCGGCCCTCACTCGCAGGACATCTGCTACGCCACTGAGAACCGCCAGGTCGCGGTCCGCAACGTGGCGCACAATGCCCAACTGGTGCTGGTCGTGGGATCAACCAACAGTTCCAACTCGAATCGCCTGGTCGAGGTCTCGCGCAACCTGGGGACGATTGGATATTTGATTGACAACTCTCAGGCCATCGACCCCGCCTGGCTGCAAGGCGTAAGCACGGTTGCGGTGACGGCCGGCGCCTCGGCCCCTGAAGTGCTGGTCGAGGATGTGGTCAATTATTTGCGCCAAAACGGCTATGATAGCGTCGAAGAGATTGAAGTGATGCCGGAGAACGTGCGCTTCGGCCTGCCGCCGGAGATTTTGCTGGCCATCGGCGGCGCGGAAGGGGCAGAGTCTGTGCTGGTAAGGTGAGATTGCTTTCAAGGTTTCGACGATAGTTTTCAGCTTCTAGCCCCGAGCTTCTAACCAGTTTCGCAGGAACAGGAATTGAAGGCCAACCAGGTATTCGCACACGAGTACAAGCTGCCAGAAGCTAACAACTCGAACAAGAGGCGTTGAATCGCATGAGCATTCAGCAAGTGAAAACACAATCCGCTGCGCCCCGCTTTGGGCGGATGGATGCGGACCTGGCAGATGTGCAGTCGGCCATCGTTCGCTCGCGGGAGTTTCTGCTCAGTGAGCAGCATCCCGATGGTTACTGGTGCGGGGAATTGGAAGCCGACGCAATGCTCGAGGCGGATTACATTTTTCTGCACACGCTGCTGGAGAGCGGCGACGAGGGCCGGCTGCAGCGCGCTCTCACTGAGATGATGCGCTACCAGAACGACGACGGCAGTTGGAGCATCTATCCCGGCGGCCCGGGCAACATCTCGCTCTCGGTCAAGTGCTACTCCTCGGCCAAGCTGATGGGCATCGGCGCCGACGATCCCCGCCTGGTCAAATGCCGTCAGTGGGTTCTCGCGAACGGCGGCGTCGTGGCGACAAATACTTTCACCAAGATGTATCTCTGTGCGCTGGGCGAGTACGACTACGACGCCGTGCCTGCCATTCCCCCCGAGATCGTTCTCTTTCCCCGCTGGTTCTACTTCAACATCTACGAGATTTCTTCCTGGTCGCGGTCGATTCTGGTTCCGCTGGCGATCATGTTCGCAAAAAAACCCTTCAAGAGAATTCCCTCCGAGCAGGGAATTGACGAGTTATACGTTGGCGGACGCGCTAACTCGATTCTGCGTTTGCACAGGGACCACAAATCCATCCTCTCCTGGCGCAATTTTTTTATTGTCCTGGATAGGATCGCGCACTTGGCCGAGGCCGTCCACCTTCGTCCGCTGCGCAAGGCGGCTCTGAAGCGCGCCGAGAAGTGGATGCTCGAGCGGCTGGAGATGACCGACGGCCTGGGCGCCATCTATCCGGCGATGCTGAATGCGATTATCGCCCTGCGCTGCCTGGGTTATTCCGAGGACGATCCGCAGGTGATTCGCGCTCGCGATGAGTTTGAAAAGTTGGGCATCGAGGAGCCGGCCAGCGAATTGATGCCGGAGCCGACCTTCCGGATGCAGCCGTGCGTCTCTCCGGTATGGGACACCGCGCAGGCCATCTTCGCTTTGGGCGAGGCCGGCGTGCCGCGCACGGACCCGCGCATGATCAAGGCCGCCGACTGGATGCTCTCCAAGGAAGTTCGCCACAAGGGCGACTGGGCCGAGAAGGTTCGCAACACCGAGCCGGGCGGCTGGTACTTCGAGTTCAACAACGAGTATTATCCCGACACCGATGACACCGCGCAGGTGCTGCTGGCGTTGAACAAAGTGGACAACCCCCGCGAAGGCTATCAGCACAAGGTTGCGCAACGCGCCATCGCGTGGGAGTTCGCCATGCAATGCAAGAACGGTGGCTGGGGCAGCTTCGACAAAGACAACACCAAGATGATCTTTCAGTACATCCCCTTCGCCGATCACAATGCCATGCTTGATCCGCCCACGGTGGATATCACTGGACGCATGCTGGAGATGCTGGCGAGTTATGGATTCAGTCGCGGAGACAAGCGCGTCGAGAAGGCCATCAAATTTATCCTCAGCGAGCAGGAGCCGGATGGAAGCTGGTTTGGCCGCTGGGGCGTGAACTATATCTACGGTACATTCTTGGTGCTGCGCGGTCTGGACGCCATCGGCTTTGATCGCAACGAGCCCCAGATTCAGCAGGCAGCCGAGTGGATTCGCATGGTGCAGAACGCCGATGGCGGTTGGGGCGAGAGCTGCGGCAGTTATGGCGATCCCAACACGCGCGGCATTGGGCCGAGCACTCCGTCGCAAACCGCATGGGCGCTGCTCGGTTTGTTGGCTGCGGGCGATGACCGTTCCGACTCACTCGCGAAAGGCGTGCGCTGGCTGCTCACGCGGCAGCGCGCCGACGGCGGTTGGGATGAGGCGTTGGGTGAAGGCGCGACCCGGCAGAGCATTATCACCGGAACGGGTTTTCCGCGAGTCTTTTACCTCGCCTACACCATGTATCGCCAATACTTCCCGCTGATGGCGCTGACGAGTTATCAACGGGCGATGGAACGCGCCAACTAAGACGGCGCTGGAGGTTATTCCCAAGATGGCTATTCCTATCTCACAGATGGGTACGGTTGCCAGTTATGTGTTGAAGAAGCGATTCACCGGCGTCAAGCGCTATCCCCTGGTGCTGATGCTGGAGCCGCTCTTTCGCTGCTCGCTGGCCTGCGCCGGCTGCGGCAAGGTGCAGTATCCGCCGCATATTCTCAAAAAGCAACTAACTCCCCAGGAGTGCTTTGCCGCGATGGATGAGTGCGGCGCTCCCATGGTTTCGATTCCCGGCGGCGAACCGCTGCTGCACCCGCAGATTGTCGAGATCGTCAACGGCATGGTCGCGCGCAAGAAGTACATTTATCTTTGCACCAATGCTCTGGAACTCAAGAAGCGGCTCCCGGAGTTTACGCCCTCGAAGTACCTTACCTTCTCGGTGCATCTGGATGGGCAGCGCGAGCATCATGACTTTTCCGTTTGCCGCGAAGGCGGCTATGACATCGCCGTCGAAGGCATCAAAGAGGCCGTCCAGCGCGGCTTCCGCGTAACTACCAACGCCACCTTCTTCGACGGCACGGACCCTAACAGCGTCCGCGCCTTCTTCGATGAAGTGATGGGCATGGGCGTCGAGGGTATCATCTTATCGCCCGGCTATAGTTACGACAAGGCTCCCGACCAGAATCACTTCATGGGCCGCGCCCGCGTGCGGCGGCTCTTCCGCGCGATACTTTCCAACCGCAAGCCGGAGTGGAAGTTCAATATGTCGCCGTTGTTTCTGGAATTTCTGATGGGCGACCGGAATTATGAGTGTGTTCCCTGGGGAATGCCGACTTATAACATCTTCGGTTGGCAGAAACCCTGTTATCTGCTTCAAGACGGCTACGCCGAGAGTTACAAAGAGTTATTGGAAACTACCAAGTGGGAAGAGTACGGAGTACCCAGCGGCAATCCCAAGTGCGCGAACTGCATGGTCAGTTGCGGCTATGAGACGCCAGCCGTGATGGATGGTTTTGGTTCATGGAAGGGTTTTCTCGCAATGGTCAAAGGCTCCTTCAACAAGTACCCTGACGCACTCGCGCTGCAGCAGTTGAATGAAGCCGCGCCGCACTCGCCGCTGGTGCAGATTGCAGAACTCGAGCCCGAGCTTGAGGAGACCCACGCATGAGCGCTGAAGTAAAGAGATACACGCTGGAGCAGGTCGAGGCGCTGGAACTGGCTCCCGGCGCGGAGCGCGAGAACCTGGAAGGCTTGATGCTTGCGATTACCAGCGAAGATGAGTTAGGCGAGGCACTCTCCAAGGCGCTCGACTATCGCGGCGATGTTACTCTCACGCTCAAATCCGGAGAGACTATAGAGGCATTTATTTTTAATTGCAAATCCGGCCCCACGCTGGATGATTCCTGCGTGCAGTACTTCACGCCCGGAGCACCGGAAAAGCGCAAAGTGAGTTATGCCGAGATAGCCGGCATCACCTTCAGCGGCAAGGATCGCGCCGCCGGCAAACACTGGGAAGACTGGGTCAAAGCCTACAATGAAAAGAAGGCCGCGGGCGAGAAGAATATCGGCCTTGCGCCGGATGCGCTGGAGTAGCGAAACAGTGGTCAGTGAACAGTAGATGCTAGCCTCGTAGCTTGATTTTTCATATCTTTGCAAACTGTCTTATACTGACCACGGACAACAGTACACTGTTCACTGACTATGAAAGTCTTTCTCACAGGCGCGACGGGATTTGTAGGCCATCATGTGGCGCGAGCTCTTGCCGCTGATGGTGCCAAGCTGCGGATGCTGGTTCGCAAGACGAGCAATCTGGCTAACCTCGAAGGCATTCAGGGCGAGACCCACGTGGGTGACCTCTCTGACCCCGAGTCGCTCCGTCCGGCGCTCACAGGCTGCGATGCCGTGGTCCATGTGGCCGCTGACTACCGGCTATGGATTCCCGACCCAGCAGCGATGTACAAGGCCAACGTGGACGGCACGCGCGAGCTGCTGCGCATGGCCCGCGAGGCCAAGGTGAAGCGCTTCGTCTACACCTCCAGTGTCGCCACGATGCACTTCCGCCGCGACGGCTTGGTGATCAACGAAGACACGCCCGTTTCGTTGCGCGACATGGTCGGCCACTACAAGCGGTCGAAGTTTTTAGCCGAGCAGGAGGCGATCCGTGCGGCGGCGAGTGGACAGCGCGTGGTGATACTGAATCCCACAAGCCCCATCGGCCCCAACGACTCCAAGCCCACGCCGACGGGGCAGATTTTTCTGGATTTTTTGAACGGCAAATTTCCCGCCTACATGGACACCGGGCTAAATTTGGTTGACGTTGCCGAGGTCGCGCGCACCCACGTCACCGCGCTCACCAAAGGACAATCGGGCCGGCGCTACATTCTGGGTGGCGAAAACCTCACCCTCAAGCAGATTCTCGACAAGATGGCATTGCTGACCGGACTCAAGTCGCCAACGGTCGAGATTCCATTTATCGTCGCCGCGACTTATGCGTTTTTTGAGGAGTGGATCACCGGCCGCATCCGCAAACGCGAGCCTCGCGCCACACTCGAAGAGGTCCGCATGGGCCGCAAGAAGATGTACGCCAGCAGCGCCCGCGCCCAGCAGGAGCTGGGCTTCCGCATCTTGCCCGTCAACCCTGCAATGAAGGCTGCGATTGATTGGTTCCGCGCGCATGGGTATGCGCCCAACGCATGACCCGCACCGCCATCATCGCCGCCATGCCCGCCGAGTTGAAGCCGCTGGTGCGCGGCTGGCGGCACTCGCGCTCGAACGGCGTCGATCTCTGGTGCCGCTCACACGCGGACGGCGAATGGATAGCCGCCTGTGCCGGAGCCGGCGTCCATGCGGCCACGCGAGCCTTTGCCGAAGTCGAGAAGTGCGGAGAACTCGATAAAGTCATCTCCACCGGTTGGGCGGGAGCCTTGCGCGAGGAGCTTGTGCCCGGTGAGGCTTACGACGTTTCGGCCGTCATCGACGCCCGCACGGGTGAGCGTTTCGTCACTGCCATTCCCGTGAACGATTGCTGGCTGGTGACCAGCCCAAAGGTCGCCGACCACACCGAGAAGCAGCGTCTTGCCTCCACCTACGAAGCCGCGCTGGTTGACATGGAAGCCTCCGTCGTTGCCCGCCTCGCGCAGATGCGCGGCCTCCCGTTTTATTGCATCAAGGGAATCAGCGATGGTTATAACGATCAACTTCCTGATTTCAATCGCTTTATTTTGCCAAATGGCCAATTCCAACTGGCTCGTTTCGTGCTTTTTGCCCTTCTGCGTCCCTGGCACTGGCGGGCACTCGTCCGGATGGGCGAAAATAGCAGCAAGGCTGCCCGCGGCATCGCGGCGTCTCTGCTCGATCTTCTGGATCATTGAGGGACCACAAGTAAGCGCAATGGCTACCCAAACCACCAAAGCTGAAAGCCAACTCGATATGCGGATTTCGGCTCGAGAAATCCCTGCCTCGATGCGGGCCGTCGTCTATCGCGGCGTAAACGATCTGCGCTTGGAAACCGTGCCCGTGCCCGTGATCGGCCCCGGCGAGTTGCTGGTCAAAATTGCCACCTGCGGCGTCTGCGGCACGGACCTGAAGAAAATCTCGACCGGCTCGCACTCCGCGCCGCGCATCTTCGGCCATGAGATGGCCGGAACCATCGTGCAGGTGGGCGAGGGCGTGAGCAAATTCCGTCTCGGCGAGCGGGTGATGGTCTTTCATCACATCCCCTGCGGCCATTGCTACTACTGTCGCAAGCAGACGCCGGCGCAATGCGCGGTCTACAAAAAAGTGGGCGCGACGGCAGGCATGGAGCCATCCGGCGGCGGCTTTGCCGAGTACATCCGGGTGATGAATTGGATCGTCGAGATGGGCGGCGTGGTGCGGATTCCCGACGGCGTGCCCTTCGAGCAGGCGGCCTTCATGGAACCGGTAAACACGGTGTTGAAGGGCGTGAAACTGCTGAATCTGGCCCCGGACGAGACGGTTCTGGTGATCGGCCAAGGTCCCATCGGCGTGATGCTGGCAGCGTTCTCGCGCCGTACCGGCGCTCGAGTGCTCACCTCGGATCTTTATCCTGAGCGCCACACCATCGCCGCCAAATTCGGTTTAAACGAACCGATTCACGCGGGCAGCGAAAACGTCATCGAGCGTGCGCTGGTCGCTACCGATGGCCGTGGCGCGGATGTGGTGATTCTGGCCGTGGGCGTCAACGCGCTGATCAAAACCGCGATCGAGGCGGTGCGGCCCGGCGGCAAGGTGATGCTCTTTGCCCAGACGCAGCACGGCGAAGCAAAGTTCGATCCGGGCGCGGTGTGCATGGACGAGAAGAGCCTGCTTGGTTCCTACTCGGCTTCGACAGCGATTCAGCCAGAGGTTGAAGAGCTGGTCTTCGGCGGCTATCGCAATGGCTTCGATCTGACGCAACTGATCTCGCACCGCTTTCCGCTGGAAGAGGCGGTAAAAGCCATCGCGGTTGCATCTCACCCGCAGGCGGACTCGATGAAGATTATGATAGAGCCTGTGCCTGGAGCTGGGGCAGAGCGGGGAGGCGAGAGATGGCAGGCACGGTAAAAGCCGCGATTCTCCGGGGCCGCAAGACCGTCGAGACAGTTGTCGAAGAGAGCCGCAAGAAGGCCGAGAAAGTCGTCGAGGAGGGCCTCAATACTGTCGATGCGGTGGTTGAGGTCGGCTTCAACACGGTCGAGACGGTGGTGGTCGAAGGCCGTAAGAAGGTCGAATCCGCCGTCAGCCTGGGCCGCAAAACGGTTGAGCAAGCGCTACTGCATGGCCGCAACACGATGCAGGCTGCCATCCTCCACGGACGCGAGGATATTCGCATCGAGGCTGTGCCGATTCCCGAGGCCGGGCCGGGCGAACTGATTGTCAGCGTAGGCGCGGCGCTCACCTGCGGAACCGACTTGAAGGTCTTTCGCCGCGGCTATCATGCGCGCATGATCGTGCCTCCGGCGCTCTTTGGCCATGAGCTGGCCGGAACCGTCGTCGAGGCCGGCGAGGGAGTCACGGGCTTTGCCGCCGGCGACCGCGTTGTCGCGCTCAACTCCGCCCCTTGCGGCCAGTGTTATTTCTGCGCGCGCGGCCAGGAGAACCTCTGCGACGATCTCCTTTTCAACAACGGCGCATACGCCGAGTTCATCCGCATCCCAGCGCGTATTGTGGCGATGAATACCCTCCATGTTCTCGACCACGTGCCGTTGGAGCATGCAGCGCTGACCGAGCCGCTGGCCTGCGCGGTGCACGGCTTTGAAGACTCGCGCCCGCACCGCGGCGATACGGTGGCCGTCATCGGCGGCGGCCCGCTGGGGTTGATGATTCTGCACGTGGCAGCTTTGGCCGGCTGCGAGGTAATCGCCATCGTCAAGCACGATGGCCAGGTTGAGGCAGCGCGCCAGCTCGGCGCGGCCCACGTGGTGCAGACCACCAACATCCGCAAAGCTATCAGCGAAACCCGCGCGCTCACCGCGATGAATCGCGGCGTGGACATTGCCATCGAGGCTGTTGGGGTTCCGGAGTCCTGGGAAGAAGCCGTCGAAATGGTGCGCAAGGGCGGCACCGTGAATTTCTTTGGCGGATGCGCCGTGGGCACGCGCGTTACGCTCGACACCAATCGCATTCATTACTCTGACATCACTCTGCGCGCCACCTTCCATCACACTCCGGCCTTTTGCCGCAAGGCGCTTGATCTGATCGCCAGCGGCCGCTTCCAGGCCGGAGCCTTTATCACCGGCCACGCTCACCTCTACGAACTCAACCGCGTCTTTGAGAAGCTGATGAAGCGCGGCAGCGAAATCAAGACCGCCATCGTGCCCTGAGGCGAAGCCATGACGACGGAAGATCAAGCACCGGATGATGAAACGCTGGGCAGGGAAACGCTCACGCAAGACGAGCTGCTCGCCTGCGGCTGGGCGGCGCTGCCTGCAAGCTACGCTTTCCCCGAGGTTGCGCCCACACTGGACGAAGCTCGCGCATGGTGCCGTCAGTTGGCTGAATCGCATTACGAAAACTTCCATGTCGCGTCGTGGTTTTTGCCCAAGAAACTGCGCCCGCATTTTCATGCGATCTATGCCTACTGCCGCGTCTCCGACGATCTCGGCGACGAGGTGGGCGACCCCGCAGTGGCTCTGGCGCTGCTCGATCTTTGGGGCCGGGAACTCGATGCCTGCTATCAAGGCAGCGCGCGTCATCCGGTCTTTGTCGCGCTGGCCGAGACCATCCGCGAATGCGCGATTCCCAAAGAGCCATTTGCCGATCTGCTCGTTGCCTTTCGCCAGGATCAGACCGTCACGCATTACGAGACGATGGAGGACGTGCTCGGCTACTGCCGCTATTCGGCCAATCCGGTTGGGCGCCTGGTGCTTTACGCTTGCGACGAGGCAAATGATGAAAACTTCCGTCTATCCGATTTGACCTGTTCCGCCTTGCAGTTGGCTAACTTCTGGCAGGATGTGCGCCAGGACTACGTTCGAGGCCGCATTTATCTTCCGCAAAACGATATGGAGTTTTATCAAGTCAGCGAAGCGTATTTTGCCAATGGCGTTGTTACTCCGGAGTTTCGCGCGCTGATGCACTGCGAGGTCGATTATGCGCGTTCGCTTTTTGAAGAAGGACTGCCGCTGATCGGCCGGGTCAATCGTGATCTGGCTCTCGATCTCGACCTATTCAGCCGCGGCGGCCTGGAGATTCTGCGCGCCATCGAGAGGCGCGACTACGACGTGCTCAGCGCACGGCCTGCTATCTCCAAAAGCAGAAAACTGGCTCTGCTGACGCGCGCCGTCAGCGGCAAGGCGCTGCCCTTTCTGCGCCTCGGCGGCCGGACGTGAAGGAGAGAGCTTGAGGCACGATCCCAATTTGAATGTGGCCTATGCGGCTTGCCGCGCCATCGCGCGGCGCGAGGCGAAGAATTTTTATTTTTCCTTTGTCGCTCTTCCAAAACCAAGAAGAAACGCCATCTGCGCCATCTACGCATTCATGCGCAAGGCCGACGATCTCGCCGACGACGATTCCCTGCCCCGCGACGAGCGCCGCCGCTCTCTGGATGCGTGGCTGGCCGAGTGGCGCTCAGTTTGCGAAGGTCCAATCTCCGCCAATCCAGCCACTTCGGATCTTGTCTTCTACGCTGTTCGTGATGCCGTCGAGCGCTTCAACATCCCGCTCAACTTGCTTGATGAGTTAGTTGCCGGCGTGACCATGGACCTGGATCGGGCGGCATCCGATGCGCCAGATACCTATGCCACCTTCGCCGATCTCTACCGCTACTGTTACCTTGTAGCCTCGGTCGTCGGCCTGGTCTGCATTCGTATCTTCGGATACACCGACCCGCGCGCCGAGAAGCTCGCCGAAGAGACCGGCATAGCCTTCCAGCTTACCAACATTCTGCGCGACGTAACCGAGGATGCGGAGCGCCATCGCGTCTATCTGCCGCTCGAGGATTTGGCTGCCCACAATGTCGCGCTAGGTTCTTTGCTGCATCGCGCGCCAGGAGCGCCGCCCACGGCCAGTGAACGCGCCTTGCTAAAGGCTATCGCCCAGCGTGCCGAAGAGTATTATCAGTCGGCCAAGGAGTTGCTGCCCTTGATCGACTGTGAGAGCCGTCCAGCGCTATGGGTGCTGGTTTCGATCTATCACGGCCTGCTCAAGCGCATTGAGCGCGCCGACTACGATGTCTTCTCGACTCGCGCCAGCGTGCCCATGCCGCAAAAGCTCGGCATTCTGGCTATAGGAATGGCGCGCATGGGGTGGGCGCGGTTGTTGGGTTAACATGAACCTGGTTTCAACGGATGGAATCACCATAGGACTGAAGGGTACGGGCGACTGAAGGGTACGGGCTTTAGCCCGTACATGAATTAGCCCGAAAGACGCGGGCTTTAGCCCCCGAGGAAATAGGTTTGGAGCGTGATCCGCAAAAATCCGTCACCGTCATCGGCGCTGGCGTAGCCGGCATAAGCGCGGCCTGCGCCCTTGCCGAGGCTGGCTTCCGCGTGCAGTTAGTCGAGCAGCGCGGCTACCTGGGCGGTCGCGCCAGCTCCTATCTGCATCCCGGCGTCAATGAGGTCATCGATAACTGCCAACACGTTCTCTTCGGCTGCTGCACTAATCTGCTTGGCTTCTATCGCCGCATCGGCGTCGTGGAAAGGATTCACTGGACCAGCGCGATGACGATGATCGAGCCGGGTGGCCGTGCTTCGCGCCTCGGCCCATTTCGTTTGGGTCCATTCACTCTTCCGGCTCCGCTACATTCCGCGCCCAGCTTTCTCAACGCAAGCGCCTTCACGCTTGCCGACAAACTCTCGCTAGCCCGCGCGATGCAAGCGATGATGAAGCCGGATGCGCTGATCGACACGCATGAATCGCTCGGCGATTGGCTGCGCCGCCACCAGCAGACCGAAGGCGCGATCAATCGCTACTGGCGGCTGGTGATTGCAAGCGCGCTGAATGCCGATATCGATTCGATTGCCGTGCCTTACGCGGCCAAAGTCATTCGTGAGCTTTTTTTGTACTCAGCGCAAGCCGGCAGTATGGGCATGAGCACGGTCCCGCTGAGCGAGTTATATGCCGAAGTAGCTCCCTATCTCAACCTACGCGGTGGCAGCGTGTTGTTGAACACGCACGTCGAAGGCGCGGCCTGGGATGAAGCCTCCAGCAAGTGGCTGATCTGCACACGCACCGGCGAGTTGGTTTCCGATTACATGATTCTGGCTCTGCCGTTTGAAGCAACGCAGAAGCTGTTGCCCCATCTGCCTGCCGAAGAAGGCAAAGAGAATCTGGCGCGGCAGCTTGAGCGGCACACGCACTGGCCCCTTTGCAGTGTGCATTTGTGGTTTGATCGCGACATTACCGATCTCGAACACGCAGTTCTCTTGGATCGCGAGATTCATTGGATGTACAACCAATCAAAATTGCAAGGGCGCGGCGGGCACTATATCGAATTAGTCATCAGCGCTACGCGGAGCTTTGCTGCCTTGCCGCGCGAAGAGGCGATTGCGCTGGCGCTCCGTGAACTGGCGGAGTTTTTTCCGCTCGTGAATGAGGCCAAGCTCGAAAAGGTTGCGCTGGTGAAGGAGATGCACGCTACCTTTGGCGTGCCTCCGGGAATCGATGCGGCCCGGCCTAGCGAAGTATCTCCCTGGCCCAATTGCTTTCTCGCTGGAGACTGGATCAACACCGGCTGGCCTTCGACGATGGAGAGCGCGGCACGGTCGGGACATTTGGCAGCGGAGGCGCTTGGCCTGGAAGCAGAAGAGCCGCTCAAGTGCTTCGAGCCGGATTTGGAGCCCCGTGGACTGATGAAGTGGTTCAGCTCTTAAATGTTAGCTATTGAGGCTGATTGGCGCAGGTCTCTGGCTGAAAGCTGATAGCCGACAGCTAAAAGCTGTCTTTCAATGCGCCAGGAAATAAACACCTATACAGATCAGCACGGCTGCTGTCCAGCGACGGCGGTCTACATTTTCTTTCAGAAAAAGTTTGGCGCCGATGGCGTTGGCGACGAGGGTAAGCGAAGCAGTGGCCGGCCCAGCCAGACCAAGGTTCATGTGATTCAGCGTGAAGAGCAGCGCGAAGAAGGCCACTGCCATAAAGAAGACGCCGGCAAAGAAGAGCGGACAGGTCAGCACAGCCACAATCGCGCCCTTCAGCCCGGAGTGAGCGCGAATCTCGTCCAGATCGCCAATCGATTTCATCGCTGCGGCCGTCAGCACCTCGCCAGCAGCGGAGCTGAGAACAACGGCTGCAATCATCGCGGTGGTTGCCCAGAAGCTCGCGGAAAGGATTGGAACTGAGGCGAGATTCATCGCGAGACGCCTTTCTCGGCCAGCGTCTCAATCAGCTCAGAATCGTTGCGGACGGGTTGAATTGTGCGCGACGGTCCCGGCGCAACGAAGCCAACGCCCAGGGTAATCAGCGCGACGCCCAGCCAGCGCTGCCAGGAGACTGGCTCATGCAGGCAGAAGCGCGAGAGCAGTTCAACCACAACATTGCCCCACGCCGTGGCCAGCATCACGTAGCTCAGGTCAGCCCAGGAGAGCGCGGTCAGGTAACTGGCGAAGAAACCAATCAGCAGCGCGATTCCCAACGCAACCCATGGCGTAAAGACGGCCGCAAAGAGCGCGATGGGATGCGCCACTGAGAGCGCCGGAAGGCTCGTCATGCCCTTGGCCAGGCAGGCGTTGCCCAGCGGCGCGCAGACCGAAACCAGAATCAGAATCGTGGATTGATAGAGCGATAATTTTTGATGAGCCATACGTGCTTCGGTCCTGACGATTGGACGCTGATCTGGTTTTTTGTATCCACCCTTTGTTTGCACCTATGCCTTTGCGGCTGCGGCTGCGGTCTCGGCCTGCTTGCCGCGCGCCGTCTTCACCATCTTGTTGCGCTGCGCGCGCAGCTTCAGGAATGACTTGGCTTCCACATAGAGCCGCGGTATATCGCGATTGACAATCGCCTTCCAGATGACGCGAAAGGCGGCTTTGGGGCGGAAGTAATACTCATCGTAAAAGCGATGCACCATCTCGAGCACATAGTCCATGGGCAGGCCGGGATACTCGATGTGCGCCATCTGATGGCCGCCTTCGTCCATCATCGCTCCGTCGTTCACGATGAAACCGTTAGCCTTGGCGTAGTCATAAAACTCCGTCCCCGGAAAGGCGTGGGCGATCGAGACCTGTATGGTTTCGCAATCAAGCTTTTTGGCGAAGTTGATGGTGTTGCGAATCGACTCCTTGGTCTCTCCCGGCAGGCCGAGAACAAAATCGGCGTGGATGCAAAGGCCCAGATCGTGGCAGTCTTTGGCGAAGGCGCGCGCGCGTTCAACGGTGGCGCCCTTCTTGATGTTCTTGAGAATCTGCGGATCGCCGGACTCGAACCCGACAATCAGCAACCGGCAGCCGGCCTCTTTCATCGCTTGCAGAGTTTTGCGGTCGGTGGTGACGCGCGAGGTGCAGCTCCAGGTGAGATTCAGCGGCTTCAGTTTTTCGCACAGCTCGATCGTCCGCGGTCCCTGAATGTTGAAGGTGTCGTCGTCAAAGAAGAACTCCTTCACATGAGGAAAGTTTTCTTTGGCCCAGGCCAGCTCGGCGGCTACGTCATCGGTTGACCGCTTGCGCCATGCGTGACCGCTGAGCGTCTGCGGCCACAGGCAGAAGGTGCACTGCGCCGGACAGCCGCGCGTGGAGTAGAGCGCGATGAAAGGGTGCAGCAGGAAGGGCACGCTGTAGCGCGTCACGTCCAGGTCGCGCTTGTAGATCTTGGTGGCCCAGGGCATCGCGTCCAGATCTTCCACTTGTGGCCGGTCGGGGTTGTGGACGACCTCGCCGTTCAGCTTGTAGCTGATGCCAAGAATCTCGTTGAGCGGCTTGCCCTGCGCAAATTCGACAACGGAAAAATCGAACTCGCGGCGGCAGATGAAGTCGATAGCAGCACATTCGTTCAGCGCCTTGTCCGGATCAGTCGTCACCGGCGGGCCAACGAAGGCGATACGCATCGAGGGATGAGCCGCTCTGATTGCCTGAGCAAGGTTCTGGTCGCTCTTCCATCCCATCGTCGAGGTGAACAGCACCAGGAACTCATAGTCCTTGCAGATTTTGATGGTTTCTTCCGCGCTGACGTGATGCGGGGAGGCATCGAGAACGCGCGAACCCTCCAGCAATCCGGCCGGATAGGTCAGCCAAACCGGGTACCAGTAGGACTCGATCTCGCGCGTTGCCGGCCAGCGCGAACTCGCGCCGCCGTCAAACTTCTCGAAGGAGGGCGGATTCAGAAACAGCGTCTTCAGAGGCATAGTCATCCCCTTGATTCTAACATTTTGTGGGTTTTCATCGGACTTCGGCGGGATTCTCGGTCAGCCATCTACTGCCGAAGCTCATTTTACGTGCAGTTCTAGCAGCCAGTCTTCCATGTGGCCAAGGGCGCGCAGCAGGCTCAGGCGCGTCTTGGCCAAGTCGAATCCCGCGTCCAGCGCGTCTACAAAATTCTGGCGTTCATCAATGCGCGCCAACTGCTCGGCCTTGGGAGTGAGTTGCGCTGGCGCGCCGGGACCGCCTGCCGAGCCGTTGCCCAACTCCAGTTGCGCCAGCACCGCGGTCAACTGCTCCTTGGCAATCTGCTGCTTTAGACTCGCAATCTCCGCGATGGTGTACAGCTCGCGCAGACTGCCGGAGAGCTCGGCGATTTGAAGCTCATTCTGCCGCTGGGCCTGCTCGGCTTCGACCTTGGCGCGTAGTTCCTCGGTCGCGGATAGTTTCGCTTTGGAGTGCAGACCCCAGTCGAAGAGAGGAAGCTGGATTGAAAATCCAGAACTTAAGTTGTCTGATTTCAGCGGGTGCTTGAAGTAATCATCGGCATTGTTCCAGATCCGGCTCTCACGGCTATATTGCATATTAAAAGCGATCTGGGGAAAATATGCGGCGATTGTATCTCCATTGGCAACCGATTGTTTGGAGCGGATCAGCATCTGCGCGGATTTGATGCCGTATATTGCTCCTCTTGCCTCGTCCGCCTTCACTTCGGGAATCTCTGGAATGCTGGCGTGATCGGGCGTGATCGAGCTGGCCGGCAGGCCGGTGAGCGCGGCAAGCTGCTGGGATAGGGTGGCGGCGCGAGTCTCCAGGTGCATCCGCTTGAGCTTCAACTGGGCTGCCGTCAACCGTGCCTGCAACCACTCGCTCAACGGATCCACGCCGGCTTCGGCGCGCTCCTGCTCAATCGTTACGAGTCGCTCGGCGAAGGACTCCTGCTGGTGCGCCGCATCCAGTTCACGCTCCACCGTATCCAACTCGATGTAAGCAGTGGATGCGTCCAGCGCCACCTGCTCAAGAACGTCATTGAGGCGAAGGCTAGCTGCCTGGAATCCGGAGTGCGCTGCTTCTATGTATCTCTTTTGGGGCAGGTTGACATACGGCAATAGCAACTGGATGTTGGCATTGAAGATCGAAGGAGGATTTCCGGAGAAGCCAACCGGAGGAAATGCGGGAAGCCCCGAGCCAAAATCCAGGCTGGGCAAATAGGCGTCCCTGGCCTCATCCAGCAAGGCCTCCGCCTTTCGCTTGTCCGCATCGGCCAGCTTGACGGCGCTCGAGTTGCGCTGCGCCAGAGTGACGACCGTCGTCAGCGAAAGCTGTGCATCAACCAGTGCCGGCGCTGTTGCCAGCACCACTGCGACAAGCACCAATGCCCTGCCCTTCCGCGGATTATCTCCGATTCTCACTTGTACTCTTTCCAATCAATGCCTTTGATTCTGCGCTGGCCTGTATTCATGCGCCAACGCCAGCGCGGCTTCTCGTTCGTGCTCGGCTGCCGCAGTGTTTCCCAACTGATCCTCTAAACCTGCCAGCCATGTATGCGCCACAAACGCCGGCGCATCTTCGGTCTTCGTGTTTCCGGCCAGATATTCTTCGAGCATCTTGGCCGCGCGCGCCGGGTCGCGGTTGGTCGATCGCAGGATAGAAGCCCCATCGTAGAGCGCCGCGCCCGCGTGCTTGTCGTGCTCGGCGGCGCTCTGTCCGCTATGCACTGCCGACTCCATCTCTGCCCAGCGCTCCCGGTGGCGATAGAAGCGGGCCAGCGTCACCCACTCGAGTGCCGGATGCGCTGACACCGAGATTGCCTGCTTCAACTCCCGCTCGGCGGTCTCGTAATCTTTGCGTGCATCGGCAATGCGGCCCCGCAGTTCGTGGGCGCGCGCCGGGTCGATCTTGTCGAGTTGCGCGGCCACTCCTTCGGCCTTGTCAACACCGCCGCCTACCACTCCAGGCGCGGAATAGTAGTACTCGCCCAGATCGGAGAGCGCATCCGCATTGCGGGGATTGAGCCGCACAGCCTCTTCGAACTCCGCCCGCACCCGCTTGGCCAGTGAGTAGGCGCTTACAAATGTTGCCCGGCTGGCCTTTTCGCCCAAAGCGCGCGCCAGCCAGAGGTGATTGTTCGAGTTCTGCCCATCCAGCTGGACCGCCTGCTCACAGTCGTTCACGGCTCGATCCCATTGCTCCAGCGTGAACTCGACACGGCATCGGAGGTTATAGGCTTCAGGCTTGCCGCCGGGACGAGCCAACGGATTCAGCAGCGCCAGCGCCTTGTCCGCCTCGCCGTTCTGCAAGGCCGCGTTGGCCTGGGCAAGAGAATCTCGCTCGTCCAGCGCGGATGCCGAAAGGACTGCGGCTGCCGCCAGCAGCAGCCCAACTATGACTCTCATCGCACAACCTTGATCGGGAGGCCTTCCTGCAAGGGCCGCCCGTCGACTGTTCCGGTTGCCACCATATCCCCCGCTCTGAGTCCGGAGAGAATGGCCACCTGGGTCAGATTGAGGGTTCCAGTCGTCACGAAGGTCTTTTCCACCTTGTCGTTTACCACCTTGTAGACGTAAGGCTTGCCGCTCTCCTGGCGCAGCGCCTCGCGCGGAATCGTCAAAGCATTGGCTTCGCTGGAGATCGTCACCGTCACGTTCACGTTGGTGTCCGGCAGCAATTCGCCGTTTGCATCGTCGACCTTTACCAGTACCTCGCCGACGCTGCGCGTGCCCAGGTTGATCACAGTCACCGGAATCCGCTCGATGTGCCCGTTCCAGATGCGACCCGGCTTGGCTTCCCACTTGATCTGAATCTTCTGCCCAACCTCAAGCTGCCCGATCTCCGGCTCGTCAAAGTAGGCTCTCACTCGCTCATGGCTCAGGTCGGCCAACTGCAACAACTGCTTGCCTTCTTCAACAAACTCCGTGCGCCCCGCATCAAGGCTGTAAACCGTTCCCGCCGCCGGAGCACGAACCGAGGTTTGCGCCATCACTTGCCGAGCCACGGCCAAACTGGCTTGTGCGTCGGCCAGCGCCGCCCGCGCGCGCTCCACCTCCGCCGGCGAATAGCGGCTGTGGACACTCTGGTTCGATGCTTGAAGATTGGCTTCGGCTGTCTCCAGCCGCTGCCGCGCCGCCGCCACTTCGCTGGGTGATGCCGCGCCGGCCGCGCTCAGCTTGGTCAACGCTTCCAAGCTTCTGCGCGCATCGTCACGTTCCAGCCTTGTGCGTGTTTCATCGGCCGCCGCCATCTGGCGCTCCTGCTGCGTGCCGTTGTGGGTCGCCGCTTCCAGCGCTGCCTGTGCGGCCTTAACGCCGCTCTCGGCCGTGGCCAAACGGGCACGTGCCTCGACGTCATCCAGCACCATCAGCAGCTTGCCCGCGGCTACCTTGTCGCCCGGCTGCACATACACCGCTTTGACCGTGGCCGCGATAGGACTGTGAATCTCGTAGTTCACTTCCGGCTCAACCCGGCCAGTGTTGCTGATCGTGCTTTGCAGCGGCGCGTGTTCCGCCGGGGCAGCGTGTATTTGCAAGCGTTCCCTGGTCAGGGCGCGCACCGTGAAAAACACGATAATCAGGAGAACGGCCGAACTTCTCCAAAACCAAAGCCGGACCGAATGTTTTCTTTCTTGAGTCATTCAATCAACCAGAGCCAGTATATAGGACGCAGAAACCCTCCCCAAAGCGCAAAGGAATCCTGCCGGGAGAAATTTGGCAGCCAATCCTCGGCCTCGTACAATCAAACCATGGCTGCAGAACCGCGCTACGCACCAAACTATACAGATGCCCACGCCAAAGCAGGCCTCGATTTCGCCTTCCCGGCCATCGAAACCTGGCCAAACCAGTTTCCCGGCTACGAGATCCTGATCGACGACCCGGAGTTGACCTCGGTTTGCCCCAAAACCGGCCTTCCCGACTTCGGCACACTCACCATCCGCTATATGCCCCGCCAGCGCTGCCTCGAGTTGAAGTCGCTGAAAGAGTATCTCTTCTGCTATCGCAACCTGGGCATCTTTCAGGAAAACATCGTCAACCAGGTCTTGGAAGACGTGGTCAAAGCCAGCGACCCGGTCTGGGCCGTCGTCCGCGGCGAGTTCCGTCCCCGCGGCGGCATCGGCACCACCGTCGAAGCCCGCTGGCCCCGGCCAAAGGAATAGATGGCAAGCGCGCTCCAGACCGTTCGTTCGCGCATCGGCATGAACCCTGTCATTGCCACGCTCGTGCTGCTGATCGCCCTCAATCTGCTCAATTACATCGACCGCTACATCCTGCCCGGCGAGCTCTCGCTGATCCAGCGCGAATTCCACTCGACCGACCAGCAGATGGGCGCCCTGACCACCGCGCTTTTTTTCTTCTATATGATTGCCGCGCCCCTCACCGGCTGGCTGGGGGACTGGTTTCCGCGCAAACCGCTCATTATCGCCGGAGCGGTGCTCTGGAGTCTGGCAACATTGGCCACCGCATGGGTTCACGACTATACCACCCTCTATATTCGCCATGCGTTGGTCGGTGTTGGCGAGGCCACTTTCGGAATCTTCGCTCCTGCGGTGCTCGCAGACTTCTATCCCGAACGCGACCGCAATCGCATCCTCTCCATCTTCTATCTGGCTATACCGGTCGGCGCTGCCCTCGGCTATTTGGCCGGCGGACAACTCGGTCCACGCTGGGGCTGGCGGGCGCCCTTTTTCCTCTGCGCCATTCCCGGCCTCGTCATCGCCGCGCTCTATGGCTTGTGGGGTCGCGAGCCGCAGCGGGGAGCCTCTGACCGCGTCAGGCCGGCCCACAAAGAAATCACGTTCGTGGAGTCCGTACTCGAATTCCTCTTGAAGACTCTAAAGCTCTTCACCAACCCCGCCTATCTCACCGCAACCTTCGGACTGGCCACACTCACCTTTGCGATGGGCGGCATCTCGGCCTGGGTTCCGGAGTTCCTCAGCCGCTCCGCCGGTCTGTCGGTCGGCAATGCCAGCCTGGTCGTCGGCGCCATCACGGTCATCGACGGCATCGCCGGAACCATTATCGGCGGCTGGATTGCACAGCGCTGGCTGCGCTCGAATCACCGCGCTCTCTACCTGCTCTCCTTCTGGAGCGTCGCCCTCACCCTGCCCTGCGGAGCGCTGCTCTTCTTCGGCCCCCGCGCATGGGCCATCCCCTCGCTCTTTGCCGCCGAGTTCTTCCTCTTCCTCAACACCGGCCCGCTCAACGCCGCCATCGTCAACTCCGTCTCCGCCCCGGTCCGCGCCACCGCCATCGCCTGCAACCTCTTCATCATTCATTGCTTCGGCGACACCTTCTCGCCACAGATCATCGGCGCCATCTCCGACCACTCAAACCTCCGCATCGGCTTGGGCGCAACTTTGATCTTTCTGGTCGTCTCCTGCATCATCCTTCGCGCCGGCGCGCGCTTCGCCCTGCCGCTGGAAGAGCCCGCCTAGCGCATAAAACTGGGTCTGCCCTCGCCGCTGTCATCCCGAGCGACCGGAGCAAAGCGAAGGGAGTCGAAGGACCTGCGGTTAACTGTGCTGCTTCAGCCTACAAAGCAGCACGGGAACCCCGAATCTCACTTCCCCGGCAACGTCACTTTATCCCTGTTATTCATGAACTCCCGGCCAACCCCCCTCAGGCGCAGATTCGGGTCGCGAATCGGCGGCTGACTCTGCTCAGCGTTGAAACCGCGCGCCAGCAGCGGGTTGGGCTTGAACTTGGGCGGTCCGCCGTAGAACTGCCTTGCATGGCTCACCACCATCCCCGCCCGCCCGTGCATCGGCCGCACAATCCCCCTCACATGCACGTCCATATCGCGGTACTTGCGCAACTCTCCCACATCCTCGCGATCCTCCCACAGGCTCACGATGGTGAACCGGCACCTCTCATCCGGCGTATCCGGCGTGCAAACATCCAGATAGCGCGTCCCATCCGGCAGCTCGACCACGTCGTATATATGCGCCGTGATGCACACATCCTTGTTAATGAGCTTGGTGGCTTCATCGGCCGTCACGCACGGCTTCGGCGACCCGGCAAAGCCCAGCATCGGCCAGCCCGCCGCCAACAGTACGATCCATCCCACCCGGCGCAGATTCACAGCAAGCCTCCAAAGTAGATTGCCGCAATCGTAGCGCGAAATGGGATAGATGGGAAGCGGAGAATGTTACCCTATCCAATCTAAACGGATATACATTCCAAGATAGATATACAATAAAGATGAATATACAATAGAAATGTATATCCGGAGGCGCGCCATGAAGTTCGCAAAATGGGGAAACAGTATCGCCGTTCGCATTCCCGCCGAGGTGGTCGCTAAGCTGGGAATTTCTCCCAACGAAGAGGCGCAGATCAAAGTAACCGGCAAGTTCTCCTTCGAGGTCACGCGCGACCGCCGGCGCGAGGAGGCGATCGAAAAAATGCGCAAGCTGAGATTTGTGGTTCCAGACGATTATGTCTTCAACCGGAACGAAATCTATGACCGCTAAGGCGTTCTTTGATACGAATCTCCTGGTTTATGCGCTTGCGGTTCGCGCCAGTGCGCGTTTTGATCCTCGCACGGAGATGGCCGAAAAGACGCTGAGCATCGGTGGTGTGATCAGCGTTCAAGTATTGAATGAATTCGCTGACGTTACCACTGGCAAGTTCAAGATGGAGTGGGATGCGGTCGAACAATGCCTCGAAGTGATCGATGCGCTTTGTGGTCGCGCAATCCCATTGACGGCAGAGACGCACTGCTTGGCAATCGCGATTTCCAAACGCCACGGCTTCCGCATCTATGATTCGATGATTCTAGCCGCGGCTTTGCAGGCAGGATGCACTACTGTCTATACCGAGGATCTGCAACACGGCCAGATGATCGAAGGATTGCGCATCGAGAATCCCTTCCGCTAGACGCCAATTCCCTGATGGAGCCTTCCAACGATCATCATGCCTGCGTTCTCTACCAGCCGAGCACGTAAGCGAACAGCAGCGGTGCCACAATCGAGGCGTCCGACTCGATGATGAACTTGGGCGTATTTTCAGCCAGCTTGCCCCAGGTGATCTTCTCGTTGGGCACCGCGCCCGAGTAAGACCCATAGCTGGTGGTCGAATCCGAAATCTGGCAGAAGTAAGCCCACAGCGGAACGTGCGGCCGCTGCAAATCCTGATGCAGCATCGGCACCACGCAGATGGGAAAGTCGCCCGAGATGCCGCCCGCAATCTGGAAGAAGCCGAGCGGAGTCTTGGCCGTGGTATTCGTGTACCACTCGGCCAGCTCCATCATGTACTCGATGCCGGTGCGTACGGTGTGGACATTCTTCACGTCGCCGGTGATGCAGTGGCCGGCATACATATTGCCCAGCGTCGAGTCTTCCCATCCAGGCACAAAGATAGGCAGATTCTTTTCAGCAGCGGCCAGCAGCCAACTGTCTTTGGGGTCGATCTGGTATGACTTCTTCAGGTCGCCGGAGAGCAGAATCTTGTACATGAATTGGTGCGGGAAAAAACGCTCGCCGGCCTGGTCGGCGCGCACCCACTCTTTCAGCACTTCATTCTCGATGCGCCGCATCGCCTCCATCTCCGGAATGCAAGTGTCGGTAACGCGATTCATGTGCCGCGCCAGCAGCTTGGCTTCGTCGGCGGGAGTCAAATCGCGATAGCCGGGCACGCGCTCGTAAAAATCGTGGGCCACCAGGTTGAAGACATCTTCTTCGAGATTGGCGCCGGTGCAGCAGATGCCGTGAATCTTATTCTGGCGAATCATCTCGGCCAGCGACAGGCCCAGCTCCGCGGTGCTCATCGCGCCGCCGATGGTGACGAACATCTTGCCGCCCGAGGCCAGCAGCTTGTTGTATGCTTCGGCGGCATCCACCAGCGCGGCGGCGTTGAAGTGGCGATAATGATGCTTGATAAACGAGGTAATGGACGGCATATTTTCTGTGCTTTCTCCCACACTTAAGCTACCACGTTGGTTTACTGTTTGGGCAGCGCGAACAGCCACTGCTTCAGCTTCGGCTCCTGCAATCTGCGCATTTCAGCGCAGCCGTCGATGCTCTCCAGCGCGGGCTTGAGAGCCTTGTCCGAGGAGGAAACTTTGTGCATCGAGAAGAATTTCTCCACTCTGGAGCGCGCCTCGGCGGATCCGAGTCTTTCATTCAATCCTTGTGAAGTGGAGCGGCTATTGCACTGGAGCTTTTTTCGGAAGCAGTGAGTCCAGCACCAACAGGCAGGCGCCGATGCAGACGGCCGAGTCGGCAATGTTGAAGTCCGGCCAATGATAGCTGAAGATGTGCACCTCGATGAAGTCCACCACCGAGCCGTAGGCGATGCGGTCGTGGATATTGCCCAGCGCTCCGGCCAAGACCAGCGCCAGCGCAAAGGTCGTGATCGTGATGCGGTCGCCGAGGCGGACCATCAGAACAAGGACAATCAGCGCCGCCAGCGTCGAGAAGCCAACCAGCGCCCAGCGCACCGCGTGCGGCGAGGCGGAGTCGGCGAAGAGCGAAAAGGCCGCGCCCTCGTTGGTCCAGTGAGTGATGCGCAGAATGCGCGGGATCACCGGAATGGCGCCGCCCATGGGGATGCGCAGCGCGACCCACGTCTTGGTCAGCCGGTCCACAAAGATGATCACGGCGGAAATCAGCAGCAGCCAGTGCAGGCGTCGAGGTGCGGTGAATTTCATTGGGCGTTCTCCGTGGGTGGGGGGATTTCCATTTTCGTCAGCGCCTCGGCACAGCGTGTGCATACGTTTTGCCAGATGCCGTAATTGGAAACTTCCGGCATAAAGTTCCAACAGCGGGCGCATTTGTGGCCTGAAGCGAACTGGACCTTGATGTTAGGCATATGAAACTCGCCATCTTCTCGGTACTCTACGCCACCTTGCAATCGAATCGGAGACACCGTTACCTTAGAAACATTAAGGATTTCCTTGAGTCCTGTTTCGTGCTGTAGAAGTAAATCAAGCTGGTTTCCGGTCGTAATGATTTCGATGTCAGCTTCGAGTGCCTTTCCGATTGTCTTGTCTTCGCGACACTTTTCCAACTTTCGAAGAACTTCATCGCGTACTTCAAAAATCTGCTTCCATTCCTCCAACAACTTCGCCGGCTCCTCCGAGAAAATCTCCTCCGGCTTGGGAAAGAGCGCCAGATGCACGCTCTTTTCGCGGCCTTCCACCTTGGGCAGGTAATCCCAAACCTCATCGGCGGTGAAGCTCAAGATCGGCGCGACCAGGCGCACCAGCGTCTCCGTAATCTGCCAGAGCACGGTCTGCGCGGAGAGGCGCTCTTTGCTGGCCGGCGCAAAGGTGTACATACGGTCCTTGAGCACGTCGAGATAGAAGTTGCTCAGGTCTATGACCGCGAAGTCGTTGACCGCGTGATAGACGCGATGAAACTCGAAGCGCTCGTACCAGTCGAGAATGCTTTCCGTCAGCTCGCGCGTCCGGGCCAGCATATAACGGTCAAGCGGCAGCAACTCCGTTGCGGGTACTCGATCCGTAGCTGGGTTGAACCCGTTTAGATTGCCCAGCAAAAAACGAAAAGTGTTGCGTAGCTTGCGATAGATCTCCGCGCAGCGCTGCATCAGATTCTCGCTGGCCGCCATGTCTTCGCGGAAGTCAATCGACGCCACCCATAGGCGCACGATCTCGCCACCCATGCGGTTGGCGATGTCTACCGGGTCCACGCCGTTGCCGAGCGACTTGCTCATTGCGCGCCCCTGCTCGTCCAGCGTCCAACCGGCCGTTGAGACATACGAGTAGGGCGCGTGTCCGCGCAGCGCCACCGAGGTCAGCAGCGATGAGTGGAACCAGCCGCGGTGCTGATCGCCGCCCTCCAGATACAAGCACTTCGTGCCGTCGCCGTTCTGGAATTTCTTGTAGGTCTCGCTCAGCTCCGTGTCACTCTCGCAGACGGCAAACCAGCTTGTGCCGGAGTCGAACCACACGTCAAGAATGTCAGTTTCCTTGCGAAACTCCTTGCCGCCGCAGTGAGTGCACTTCACATTCGTCGGCAACAGCGCGGCTACCTCGGTCGTGTGCCATGCCTCTGCGCCGTGCTCCTCGAAGAGCTTCACAATTTTTGCGTTGAGCGTCGCGTCCATGATCGGCTTCTGGCATCCCTCGCACAGAAAAACCGCGATGGGCACGCCCCAGATGCGCTGCCGGCTGATGCACCAGTCGGGGCGCGTGGCGATCATGTTGGTGATGCGCTCCTTGCCCCAGGCCGGATCCCAAACCACCTTGTCGATCTCTTCGATAGCCAGTTTGCGGAAGGAAATCTCCGAGCCGTCTTCGCGCTTGATCGGCGTCTCCAGACCAATGAACCACTGCTCGGTGGCGCGGTAGATCACCGGCTTGTGGCAGCGCCAGCAGTGCGGGTAAGAGTGTTCCAGATCGCTCACGGCCAAGAGAGCGCCAGACTCTTCCAGCATCGCCACAATGATCGGATTGGCAGCCCAAACCTTCATGCCCTCGAAGGCCGGCGGCGTGCTGCGGTTCCAAGCCTCGGGGTCCACGTGGATGCGGCCAACGGCATCCACGCGGCAGGTCGGGTCGATGTTGTAACGCTGGCCGGTATAGAAGTCGTCTGCGCCGTGTGAGGGCGCCGTGTGCACCGCGCCGGTGCCTTGGTCGGCAGTGACGTAGGTGGCGTTGACGCCAAGAATCGAGCGGTCGAGGAATGGGTGCTGAAAGGTCACGTGCTCCAAAACGCTGCCCTTGAAACGGGCAATTTCCTTCGTCGCGCCCAGCTTGCAAGCGGCAGTGACGGAGGCGACCAACTCGGCGGCGACAATAAAAACTTCTTCGCTGCCTTCAAAGGCCAGCGCCACGTAATCGAACTCCGGATGAAAGGCCACCGCCATCGACGCAGGCAAGGTCCACGGAGTCGTCGTCCAGATGATCGTGGAAACCTGTTTGCCTTTGAGCGCCGGGTCAATCGCCGCCGGATCGGAGGTCAGCCGGTAGCGCACGTAGATCGAGGGGCTGGTGTGCTGGTCGTACTCGACCTCGGCCTCGGCCAGAGCGGTGCGGTCGTGGATGCACCAATAAACCGGCTTCAGCCCGCGATAGACAAAGCCTTTTTCCAGAAAGCCGTAAAACGCCTCGAGCGTTCGCGCTTCGTAATCGCGCGCCATGGTCTTGTAGGGCGCGTCCCAGCGGCCCAGACAGCCAATCCGCTCAAACTGCGAGGTTTGTAGGTCGATGTACTTCTGCGCGTAAGCGCGGCAGGCGTCCAGCACCTCAGGAGCCGGCATCTCCAGCTTTTTGCGGCCCAACTGCTCATCTACCTTGATCTCGATGGGGAGCCCGTGGCAGTCGTAGCCGGGTACATAGGGCGCGTCAAAGCCGGCCATCGTCTTCGACTTCACCACAAAATCCTTCAGCCCTTTGTTCAGCGCATGACCCAGGTGAATGGGTCCGTTGGCGTAAGGCGGGCCATCGTGCAATAGATAGGCAGGGCGGCCGCGGCCAGCTTTGCGCAGCTCGGCATAAAGCCCAAGCTCGGCCCAACGGGCCAGCCTGAGCGGTTCATTCTGCGGCAGATTTGCCTTCATCGGGAAGGCGGTTTGCGGCAAGGTTAGGGTCGCCTTCAACTGCGGTACTGAGGACATCTATACTCCCTGTGGTCTTCCGATCTGATTCATTCTTTAGTGTAAATGGCGAAGACGAGATTTCTTCGGTAACAACTGCCGAGTTGGTACGTCTATTATTTATGGGAAACCCGGCCATGCTGGAATATGAGACTTTGGATTGTGAGACCCACACGGGCAAGCTGGACAAGACACAAACGGGTGGCGTCAAGCATAATAGGGAGATGGGCTTGAAGACGGAACCACCACCGTTTGGACAGCTAATCAGACGCCCAGAGGCAATAGAACCAGAAGCAACGATGGCCAACGATCCGCTCAACCAAATTGGAGACCCCTCAGATGCCGCAGCCAAGACGGACGGCTGCGAGCTCGACCTCTCCTTCGGCGTTCCCGTCGAAGATAAGCCCATCTGGACCAATCTTTACGATAGCATTCGCGACTTCTTTTTCCCGCCAAAGCTTCCCCCTCTGGAGCTGACTTCTACGTCCATTCCGGTGCCAGACCGCATGGCGGTCAAGCCGAATCCGTGGGCTATCGGCATCTCGACCAGCATCAACCTGACAATCGTGCTGGTTCTACTTTTCTTTGTAGGCAAGAAGATCATCGATACGGCTAACAAGAAGGCCATGATTGTGACGCCGGTCGATGTGGCCACCGATTACATAGCTCCCAAGGCTGACTCTGAAGCAGGCGGCGGAGGCGGCAGACACGACAATATGGAAGCAATCAAGGGCAGGACTCCTCCGCGCGCGAAGCCTCTGGATATCGACCCCAAGGTGATCCAGGCGCCGGTTCCCACAATCGACGTCCAAAACAATATCATCATTCCCGACAACCCAACGCTGCCGAACTTCGGTGTCTCGAAATCTACGAACGTCAAGCTGGATTCGGGCGGAAACGGAACTGGATTGGGCATGGGCAATGGAAAAGGAAATGGCCTTGGCGATGGCATTGGTGGCAATATCGGCGGAGGGGTATTCCACATTGGAGGAGAAGTTTCTGCCCCCAAGCTTATTTTCGCGCCGGAGGCTGAGTTTTCTGACGAGGCGAGGAGAGCCAAGTATCAAGGCAAAGTCCTGGTTGAGATCATTGTCGACGCACAGGGGAATCCACAGAACCCGAGGGTGATGCGCTCGCTGGGCATGGGGTTGGACGAACAGGCCCTCAAAGTTGTATTGAAGTACAAGTTCAAGCCTGCGATGAGGAACGGTAAGCCGGTTGCGGTTTGGCAACCCGTCGAGATCGACTTCCACCTCTATTGATGGCTTGCGACGGTTTGAGCATCAAGAGCGAAGTGCACACGCGCTTCGCTCTTTTCATTTTTGAGGCAGGGGATTGTCAAGCGACAGCTCTCCTGTTCATGCCATTTCCGTGAAGCGATCAGGAGAGAGTAAAACCGCAGGGGGAGGGGTTGCGGCTTTTGCGTCACAGCGGTCTTTGCCGCTTCGGATGATGAAAAGGGCCCAGATAAACTGCAGATAGAGGAAAGAATGGTGCGCCCGGAGAGAGTCGAACTCCCGACCTACTGGTTCGTAGCCAGTCGCTCTATCCAACTGAGCTACGGGCGCACGGATGGTTTCAAGCGAAACCATAAACAGAATATCAGTATTTTTCCGGCGGCGCAATCACTTTCCGAGCGAGCAAAACCGCTTGTTGGGGACTTCGGGCGAAGGTAATCCAGGAGAATTTCAGGCTGCCTGCTCCGGAAGTGTCTGAGGCGCAATTAGGGGCAGCGCCCCGCCAATCTCCAGCCCCGCCTGGCGCACCAGCTTGGTCACGGCTGCGGCGTTCAGCCGAGTAGCGTCGTACTCCACGCACAGTGTGCCGGCAGCGCGGTCAAAGCTGAGCCGATGAATGCCGTAGACCTCGCGGATGTTGGCCAGCGCACGGGTCACCGCATCGATATTCGAAGGCGGCGCGGAATAGCGAAAGTGAATCTCCACCGTGGTCATAGGAAGATAATAGCAAGGCCGGGGCCTCACCGCGCTTCGCAAGCCTCCCGGCGCGGAAACGGGCGCACCTTGAAGACCGCTGGACGCTGTCGCTCCAGCCAGAGGTCATGGTTCATCTGCATTTTCATCCAGAAGTCGGGCGAGGTACCCAGGGCCGCCGACAGTCGCAACGACGTGTTCGCGGTAATGCCTGTATGTCCATTCAGGATTCGCGACAGATGGGCGCGGGTTAGGCCCAGCCGCGACGCCGCCTCAGAAACGCTCAACTCCCCCAGATAGTCGCGCAGAACTTCGCCGGGATGTGCGGGATTGAAGATCATTTCGTTTCTCCTTTCAATGGTAGTCCAGATAATCGACGAGAATCACATCGGTTCTCTCGAACGCAAAGGTAACCCTCCAATTGCCGCTTACCCAGATGGACCAGTGATGTACAAGACTTCCGCGTAGTGGATGCAGGTTATAACCTGGCGAGTTCATATCGTCTGGCACAACGGCCGCATCCAAAGCCGACAGTAGAATGCGTAGTCTGGCCGCGTGTTCCGGCTTGATTCCCGCCTTCGATCCCGTCTCCGCGAACTTCTGCAAGCCTTTGTGACGGTAGCTTTTGATCACTCGTATAGTGTATGCGCACACTATACGAAAAGTCAAAATGAGTGTTTACAGACCCTTCAGGTACTCGCGAATCTCAGGGCTGGTCCAGTCCTGCGCGCCGATGAACTTGCGCCGGATCACGCCCTGGCGGTCGATCAGGTAACTCTCCGGCCACATCTCGGAGTGGTAGAGCTTGGCGGCCTTCTGCTCCGGGTCGCGGACGGTGATCAGGTCCACGTGGCGGCGAACAAGAAAGCTGCTGTAGGCCTCTGGGTCTTCATCGATGCTGACTGCCACTACAGCGAGACCGGGTTCGTCATGGTGCAGTTGGAGCAGAGAGGGCAACTCCTCGATGCAAGGCGCACACTGACTCCACCAAAAGTTGAGCAGGACGACGCGGCCCCGGTAGCTCGCCAGGTGAACGGACGTGATACCGTCAGAGACGGTAAAGTCAGGCGCGAGCTGGCCGGTCTGGGCCGGATGCGTACCGCGGTCACAGCCCGGCGTCAGCGCTAGCGGCGCGAGCAAAGCGAGAGTGAGAAACCGAGTGAGGCGCACATCCTTATAATACGGAGCGAGAGCCCGCAACGAAAGGATAACGAACGATGGATTTCGACCAGACGGAGCCGGAGCAGTTCATGGAGCTGACCGTCATCATTCCGGCGCGCAACGAGGAAGACTGCCTGGCCGCCTGCCTTCAATCGCTCGTGAGCCAGTCAGAGGCTCTCTTCGAGCTGGGCCGCGACTGGGAACTGATCGTGGTGGACGACCACTCGACTGATCAGACCGCCAAGATTGCTCATGGTTTTGCAGGCGTCACGGTACTCGAAGCCCGCCTGCTCGAACCGGGATGGACCGGCAAAAACAATGCCCTCTGGACGGCGGCGAAGCAGGCGCGCGGCCGTTGGCTGCTCTTCACTGACGCCGACACGATTCACGAGCCGGGAAATCTGCATCGCGCGATGCATGAGGCCGCCAAGCATAAGGTAGGCATATTGAGCTACTCGCCGCGGCAAATTGTCAGGGGCCTGGCGCAGCGCACGCTAATGCCGCTGGTCTTTTCCGAACTTGCGCTGGCCTATCCGCCGGCCCGTGTCTCCGATCCTAATCAGCGCATCGCCGCTGCCAACGGGCAGTTTCTGCTTGTTGAGCGCGAGGCCTATCGCCGCCTAGGCGGCCACGCCAGCGTAGCAGATAAGTTGCTCGAAGATGTGGAACTGGCTTTCCTGGCCAAGCGGCGCAAGGTCGGTCTGCGCTTCCGTTATGCCGACGACGCGGTCTCCGCGCGTATGTACCGCACCACGGCGGCGATGGTCGAGGGATGGACCAAGAACCTGGCTCTGCTCTTCGCGAATTGCCTGCCACTGGCCGTCTGGCGCGCGCTCGATATTCTGTTGCTGGCGGCGCTGCCGGTGCTGGTGGTCTGGCTGTGGAATGCGCGCTTCGGCATTCATTCGCTGCAATGGCTTGGCGTGGGCTGGGTACTGGCTCTGCTGTGGGTGCGCAATCTCTTTCGCTTCTATGGCCGGGTTGCCAAGTCCAATTTTTCCTTTTTCGATTGTGCTCTTGCGCCGCTGGGCCTGCCGCTTTTCGTCGTGCTGCTTTATCGCAGTTGGTTCCAGCACCACATTCTGAAACGCGTAAGTTGGAAGGGCAGAAGCTATAAAGCTTGAACGCCTTTACTGTGAAGAGGCAGCCGGAGGAGTCGTAGCCTCGCGCACCAGCACTGCAAAGCGCGGAAAGGCAAAACTGCCTTGAGCGTCGTCAATCACGTTCAACTGACAGAGATAGGAGCCGGGCTTGAGTCCGTTGAGCGGCACATCCAGCTCGATAGCCACTGCGTCGCGCCCCTCCACATTGATTGCCTTGGCCACGACCAGCGGCGTCTCATAGACCTTCGTCGAACCTTGAATCATTTCCAAGCTGCTTAGCAGGCGAATTCCCGGCTTGCTTCCTTTGAGCTGGTTATCAGCCGGTTTTTCGTGCGCTGGTGAGTAGATTTCATAGAGCAGATAGAGGTGCTGGTCACGGCGAAAAACGTGGCTGATGTTCGGCACATACTCCTGCCCGCCGCGCACCAGTGGGCTGCTCTTCTTGCTTGGCTGGCGCAGCGAAGAGAGCAGGATCGAACTCACTTTGAGCGGCGCTTTCTTCATCTCCGGCAGCGTGATCTCAGCTTCGAATGATCCCATTTGCCCGGTCTGATTCTCGCGCACCACAAACTTCAAATGGTATTTGCCCGGCGGCAGATTGAAGCTGGTAGTGTACTGAATGTTTTTCTGCCGCGCCTGCAAGCTAGGGTCGAGATCGAGCTTGACGGTTTCACGCGCCGAGCCAATAGGGCGCTTGGCCTCGTCAATCACCGTTCCGATAATATCCAGCGTAGCCTTGTCCTTGTCGCCTCCTTTGACAAAAGGAATCTGCGAGCCGGGCACGATCAGCGAGACCGGCACAAAGAAGCGGTTCTCGTCGAGGCGGAAGTAGAGCGCGTCGAGATACACAGCCATGTCGGTGGCCGGTAAGTCGCTGGCTAACTCCTCATCTAACTCTTGCTCGCGGTCCTGCTTGCCGGCGTGCTGAAAGTCGGCTGGCGCATAGTAGCCAGGACGGTATTCCAGTTTTACGCCGGGCCGGTTGATCTTGATCGTCAACTTGCGATAGCGCCCATCGCGCGCCGGATTCAAGCTGTGAAAGCCGATCGCGTAGTAAGCCGATGTATCGCGCTGCACCTGCGCGAAGGCCGGAGAAAAATCATTGGAATCAAGAAACGCTTTGCCGCCCGTCTCGGTCGAGAGCGTGCCCATCACCTCCTGAGTGGCGAAGTTTGCGTTCATGTTGTTGGTAAGCGCGCCGCCGTTGTAGGCGCCCGTCCCGCGCAGGCTCCCCGTCGATGCGTCGCCCAGCGGCGAGACAGCCTGCAAGCCGCGCGTGTCCACGCTGTAAATTGCCAGATTGGCGCGCACCGCTGCGTTGATGGCAGATCGCAGAGAAGCCTGGTTCTCGATGCCATCCCGCGAAATGCCGCCGGAAAAATAAAGCAGTGACTTTTTCTCTGTGATCTTTTCCAGTGACTTGGCCACGGATCTCAGTGCAAAGAGTTCGCGGTCGGTGTTCAGGTCGTTGTATTCGCTTTCGTCGGGCGTGTAACCTGTGGTATCTTCCACCTGATTCGAGTTAGCGGTCGCGCCCTGTTGAAAACCCTCGCCCTCGGTCCCGTTGTAAACTCCGACTTCATTGATCAGCGCGTTTTTGTCTGCGGTAAAGTCCTGGTTAACCTTGAGCGTATCGCCCAGCGAGATCAGCGCCACCAGGTCGGCGGGTTGCAGCTTCGTACGCAGAAAATCCTGTGCCGCCGCGACACTGCGATCCAAGTCCTCGGGCTGCATCGAGGTCAGATCGAAAAACATGACAATAAGACGGTGATTGCGCAGCTCCTCGGGACGGGCAACGACAGCGGCCTTATTGCCATTGCTCGCCGCCAGTCCGCTGATAGTAGCCTCATTGACCGGCACGGCCATCTCCACGCTTTCAAAATCAAAAGTCGAGATTGGCTGCTGCTTGCCGTTCTCGTAGATCGTGAAGTCGCTCTGCTTGAGCCCGCGCACCAAGTCTCCGGTCTTCGTGTCGCGCGCCACCACGTTGGTCAGCACCAGCTCGCCCTTCATCTTGAGTACGAAGACATGATCCGGCGCCTGCACGGCATTCGAATCCTGGGTCCGCGCGGATGTCGGGTTTTGCGCCGAGGCCTGCGCATAACTCAGCACCGGCCACGCGCCCAGCGCCGCCATTGCTACTCCGGCCTTTTGCACCCAACGCTTCATGAATTCCTTCCCGTGCTGCCTTGCTAACTCCGCTAACTCGCGCGCTGCGCAGCTAACTCCGTTGCTTAACTAAAACCTGAACCGCCCCGTAAACTGAATAGCCCTCATGGAACCTGCCGAGATAACCTGCCCGGCGGTCGGCGAGGCCAGGTTGGTATCGACGCCGGAATACTGCACGGTGTTGAAGACATTGTTGGCCGTGGCGCGAAACTCCATGCTGCGCGTGTCGCCCAGCTGCATCGTCTTCGAGAGCGACATATTGTTCTGAATAATTCCAGGCCCGGCAATCGAGTTACGCGGAACATTGCCGTATGGATAGTTGAGGGCGCCTGACACGGGCTGCGTAAATGCCGCAGGATTGAACCACTCATTCTGCGAGCCAGCGCCGGAAGTAACCGAAATGCCAGTGTAATTAGGGCGCTGCGTACCGGCGGTATTGTTGACCGCATCGGAACTCGTAGCCTGATAACTCGGCGTGAGCGGTGTGCCGGTGGCAAAGGTAAAGCTGCCGGAGATGGAAAATCCCTCCAGAATATGCGAACCAACTCCACTTGTAACCCATAATTTATCCTTGCCGAAGGGTAACTCGTAAAGATAAGTTCCGCTGACCTTGTGACGCACATCGAAACTGGAGTTACCTTCCTCTGCGCGCAAATCCTGCCAATTTTGCGCGACCACGGTCGAGGTCCCGCCCACCGATCCGGCATTATCAATAGAGTGTGAGTACTGGTAGTTGGCGCCGATTGAGATTCCCTTGCTCAGCCGCTTGTTCGCGCGCACCGAACCTGCGTTGAATTTCGAATACGCCGCCGACTGCTCGTAGTTGAAGTCCGGGCTGGTCGAGGTTGCGCGTGGCGCGCTGGTGATATCAAGATGATTGCCCTTCGAGCCGTTGTAACCCAGGTTCAGCACTATGCCCCATGGCAGCGTCTTCTGTATGTCGAGGTTCCAGGCTTGCACATAAGGCAGGTGGTAATGCGGATCAAGCTCGTAACTGCCGAGTGTATTCGGCATCGAGAATCCATGGGCTAGTGTAAAGCAACTTGCGTTCGACAGGCAGGCTGTACTCGGCTGGCCGTGCGCATTCGCCTCTTTGTTGGTCTGTTCGTTGACAAACGACGGTTGGTCGGCAATCGGCTGGCGCGCCATTGCCGTTGCGAAAGTGGCGTACTGACTAACCGTGTAATTGATGCCGTAGCTGCCCCGTAACACAATTTGCTTGGGCAGCTTCAGCGCCAGTCCCAGACGCGGCGCAAAAGCGGTGCGGAAGGGAAATATCAATGAGTCGGGCAACCTGCCGCTCGATGAACTCCCTCCCGGCGCAACTTCATCGGGCGTGCCGGTAAACCCCGCTCCCGGATCAGTGTCTACCATGCCCAGGCGGTCATACTTTTCCGTGTAAGGCGCAAAGAACTCGTAGCGTAGGCCATAGTTGAGAGTGAGATTGGTCCGCACACGCCAGTCGTCAGTCGCGTAAGCGTCCATCACGTTATCGCGCAAATAGCTCTTGCCTGCGGTCGCGTCGATTGTGGTTGACACCGGCAGCCCAAGCAGAAAATCCGCCAGCGACGAGCCGGTTGTCGGGTCCTGCGCAGAATCCTCTGTGAAAAGGCCCGTAAAGGCGAAGGTTCCGGTGGCATTCGAGCCGCCAAGAAAGTCGCGATGCACGCGCCGATAGTCGCCGCCAAAGCGCAGGTTATGCTTGCCGCGAATCCAACTCAGCGTCTCGGACAATGAGATAGTCTGCGAGAGTGAGAAACTTGGCTGCTGCTCGTTCAGTCCCTGGAGGCTACTGAGCACTATATTGGGCAGGCCATAATTGAGCGGTGAACTGTCAGTTCCCGAAATGCCAAGCCCGTTTGTCCCGTTAGCAATATCTGTCTTGTTAGTGAAATAATTCGCACTCTGGCTAGTAGTGCGATTCCAGTTAGCGTTGAAGATATTAGTTATTTTCTGGTAACCAACCGTATATCCTGCCTGCACGCTGTCTGAGTTAGTTGAACTCTTGCCTCCCAACTGCGGAAAGATATTGACATTATCCGAGGCCGAGTCACTCCAGTTGTAGTTGAAGTTGATGCTCTGGCGCAGACCCTGATTTTGCGATCGCCGTCCGCCGCCTCGGCCCGCGCCGAGCAATGTCGCGTTCTTTCCCAGGCTGCGCATATAGCGCACCCCGGCCTGCGTCGAGTTAGACTGCGCGGTGGTCAGCAGATGATAGTTCTGCGCGTAGCCAGGAAGGTTCGGCGCGGGGAAGAACGGTTGGCAATTCGTTCCGCTCGAATAGGGATTAGGACAAGTCAATAGCCAGGTAGCTGACTGCACAATCCGCCCGCCCGTTCCGCTGGGGATGGTGTTGTTGGAGAAAGGCTGATTCGTCGTCGGGTCATAAATCGTAGGAAGTCCAGGAGCGTTGAAGTCACCCGTCCGTTCGTCGACCGTCCCGAAGGCAGGATTGCCGTCTGTCGGCACCGTCGCATACTCATCCAGCGGATTTGAACTGCGTGTCCCACTGAGTGTAAGGAAGACCGCATCCTTGCCGCTCGGCTTGGTCACTCCCGGCAGATAAGGCGCGCTCATGAACGTAATGCCGAATCGATTTGACCCCGAGGCTGGTTGCTGCTGCGATTGCCCACGCAGCGAGAACGGCTCCGCATTGAGCGCCGAGTTGCTGCCGATCCAGAAGATGGCCCCATGTGGCTGGCCGGGGTTGAAGCCGCGGAAGTTGCCGCGCCCGCCGCCGCCAAAGCCGCCGCGCCCGCCCATGCCACCGCCAAAGCCGCCGCCGAAGTTCCCTCCGCCCTGCTGCCCGCCCGGCAAACCGCCCTGCGCGCGTATCGTCTCGATTGCATCGCGTATGCGGTCCGTGTCCAGGCCAGCCAGCGGACTGACGGATCCAGACTGGCCGCTGATGGCCACCGAGTCGCCTCCAAAATCAGAGTTACCGGCAATCGAAGGCAGCGCCGCGCCAGCGGAGCCAGACGCATCCGGCAATCCCGCCTGAGTGTCTGGAGTCAGCGTGTTCATCAGGTTCAAATTCAACGCGCCGCTGCCGAGCAGTTGCTGGATGGCCTGCCCGCTAACCGGCTGACTCGCTGAATCACTCTCTTGCTGCTCGACCACCCTTGAAGCCAGCACCAGTTCAAAATTCACTGTCTGGTCGTGGCTCGCCGCGTTGAGCACCGCCTCTCTTGCGCCCGGCGCGAAGGCTGCGAACTGCGTCTTGACAACGTAACGGCCATTCTGCGTTAGGTTCATCGACCAGGCGCCCGTAATGTCGGTGGTTGTCGAGAAGCGTTTGCCGCTGAGCGTGTTCTGGGCGGTAACGGTCACGCCGGGCAGGGGAATGTTCCCGCTTTTGACTACGCCATGCACTCTTCCGCCGGGCAGCGGCGCCGGTGCGGACAATTGCGCCTGTGGCGCGGAGGCGCTCTGCTGCGCAGTTGGTTCAGCGCTGGCAAGCGTACTCACCGGCGCAACAGGCTGAGTTGCTGGCGTTGCCGGTAGCTGGGCCAGAGAGGCTACTTCGCCTGCCACAAAGAATCCCACAACAACCGCCCACTCCATGGCTTCTAACCGCATTCACGCTCCCGTTATTTTTCTTTCGTACTCACTCAGACGGCTGATTCGCCGCAAAGGTTTACGCTCTTTTGTCTTCACGCATACCGAGTGCCGGCCTGCGGGTCGTCTTTGCGACCATGTTCACAAGTGGGTTATTAGAGTATCTTCGCTTGGAACAGTCACGCAGATGGATTCTTGGGGGCAGTCAGCAGTTGATTCTATATCGAGAAGCCGATTTTGGACCCAGTCCGGCGCAGGAGAGTGACGAGGATCGCTTCCGCTATTCCCCATACTGAAGACCGGAAGTTGAGCTCATCTCACAGATCAGTTTCGAGTTGAGTCATATCAGCGGGCAAATCAATGTCAATCTCGCCACCCGGAAACGGCAGCGCAACCAAAGCGCACGGTGGCTGCATCAGTAGGGAGCGCGCGCCCTTGTCGCCATGGAGCGCTCGCAGCTCGGCAAAGACCTCGCGGGGAAACACTGCGGGAATGCCAAGGATGCCTTTATAAGCCGAGGCCACAATAGCCGGCGCTGCTTGCGCACTAAATACCTCAAGCATCGCGCGCAGATGCTCGGCCGAAAGTCGAGGCTGGTCGCAGGCAAGTATCAACACGCCGCCGAGGTGCGGCGCAGTGTCTTCAAGCGCAGCAAGACCCGTCTGAATCGAGGTCGAGATCCCCTGCTCCCAGGCGCTGTTGATGACGGGGATGAAATTGCTCAATCGAACCGCCTCGCGGATCAGTTCGTGATAAGCGCCGAGCACCGTGATCACGGGAGCAGCCCCGGCCTCGTTAGCCAGACGGATCGCGCGCTCGATCATCAATTCGCCGCCGTGCATGAGCAGTTGTTTGGGCTGGCTCAGGCGGCGGCTGGCTCCGGCGGCAAGTACAATGGCAGCGACAGTCATCGGTCCCAGTTTACCGGGAAACCGGTCCCATCGAGCGCATTTTCAACCCTGACAGACAAAATATCGGAGCGCCGGTGCCCATCGATGTGTGAGGTTTGAGCGAGAATAGTTTCATGACTGATCTCCAGCGTATCTTCGAACTGTGGCGTGAATTGGAAGCTGAAGGGGCGGAGTACGTTCTAGCCACGGTCATCGCCGTTGAGGGGCCCAGTTATCGCAAGCCCGGCGCATATATGCTGCTGGCTCCTGACGGCCGCCGCGCAGGCACCGTCAGTGGCGGCTGCCTTGAAGCCGAGGTTGCCCGCCGCGCTTGGTGGCATACTGCCAATGGCCCAATCATACAACGCTATTCCACCGTTGAAGAGGACGGCGATCATCCCTATGGTTCCGGCTGTGGCGGCGTGGTCTGGCTGCTATTGGAGCGCCGTTCAACCGCTGCTCCGCTGCTGAACGCGCTGGAGCAAGCCTTCCGGCGGCGCGTGCCGATAGCAGTGGCGACCATTCTGGAAGGCGAGCAGATGGGACGGCGCGCGTTTGCAGGCCTTGGCCCGGAGCAGATGACGGACCCTTCGTTCAGCGGATCCGATCCGCTTCAAAGCTTTGCGGAAGCGGCGCTGGCAAGCAGTTGCCCAAAGGAAACCAAGCTCTCAATTGATGGAACGGATGTGCGCATTTGCGCCGACTTCCGCCCCGCCCGGCCCGGCCTGTGGATCTTTGGAGCAGGCGACGATGCCCAGCCGCTGCTCGAGTTGGGAAAGGCATTGGGCTGGTATGTCACTGTTGCCGACGGGCGATCTCAACTCGCCACCCACGAACGCTTCGCTTCCGCTGATGAGACTCTTCTCCTGCCAGTTGGAGAAATATATGCGATCAAATCTGCCGAGATGCCGCTGGCGTTTGCCAATCTGCGCTCGCAAGATGCCGCCGTGGTGATGAGCCACAGCTTTGAACAGGACTCACGCGCCCTGGCCTCGCTGCTGGCGCTTGATGCTGGGCCTGCATACGTTGGCGTGCTTGGACCGCAGCGCCGGACTCGCGAACTACTCGCTGAAGCCGCTCGTCTGCTCAATCTGCCTGCCGATTCAAATTCCTCAAACAGTGCCTGGGTCGAACGCAGGTTGGCGGAACTCCACGCCCCCACCGGCCTCGATTTGGGCGCGGAATCACCGGAGACTATCGCGCTCTCAGTCGTTACAGAGATCCAGAAATCTCTTACCGGAGCCACGGCACTGCCGCTCAGCGAAGTGCGCGGCGGTGCGCCGGCAATTCGCCGTTAAGCCCAACTGAAGCCGCTCTGCTTGAGTGGCAGAGTGCGAATTCTCTTTCCCGTAGCAGCAAAGATGGCATTGGTTACCGCCGGCAAAATCGGCGGCAGCGTTGGCTCACCGAGGCCAGTCGGGGCGTAGTCGGTCTTGCGCCAGTAGACCTCGATCTTCGGAACTTGCCTCATGCGCATCAGCGGGTGGTTATGGAAGTTCGACTGCTGGATCTTGCCATCGGCCAATGTGATCTGCTGCGCCAGGTGGCCCATGCCTTCCATGATGCCGCCCTGCGCCATGCTCTCTGCCGCTGCCGGGTTGATGATCTGACTGCCGACATCGCCAGCCGCCCAAACCTGATGCACTGTGACCTTGTTCTGAGCGTCTACGCTCACATCGGCAACTTCAGCGAAATAGCCCAAATGGCAGAACCATGCGGCAATGCCCATTCCGCGGCCCGGCTCCTTGCTCCGCTTCGCCCAGCCTGACTTTTCCGCGACTAGCTCAAGCACGCCCTTGAACCGCTCCGGGATCAGAACGGCCTGTCCTGAAGGTTCGTGGTCGCCCACGGCGTCGTGCTCGCCCGAAGACCAGGGAGACTGCTTGTTGCCGAGCAGTTCAAGTTGGAATTCGAGCGGATCTCGTCCGGCTGCAACAGCCAGTTCGTCGAGGAAGGACTGCGCAACCCAGCAGTAGGCGTTGTCGCCGGGTGCGCGAAGCGCTCCGGTGCGCAACATGAGCGGCTGCTTCGAGGTGTAAAGCGCGTAAGCGGGCGGAAAACCGGCAGGATACGTGTCCTGCCCAATGCCGCCGCCGGAGGCCGCATTCTTTTCATCGCCATAGGTAATGAAGTGATGCCGCCAGGCAGTGAGCTTGCCCTGCGCATCAAGGCCGCCTTTCAGGCCGGCCATTCCGCCGGGGCGGAAGGGGTCGTGGGCAATGTCGTCTTCGCGTGACCAGAGCAACTTGACCGGCGCGTCAATCCGCTTTGCAATCCATCCGGCCTCGACCAGGTAGTCGTTCTGCAGGCGCCGGCCAAAGCTCCCTCCCGAGCGCACCATGTGAGTGGTGATTTCGCTCTCCTCTATGCCGAGGGTTTTGGCGACCAGAGAGAGTCCGTTGCCAGGCAGCGTACTGGTGGACCACATCTCCAATTTGCCATCTTTCCAATGCGCTGTGGCGCCCTGCGGCTCCAACGTGACATGAGCAATGAACGGGTACTCATAGGTTGCCTCGACCACCCTGGTCGACGACTTGAGCGCGGAGTCCACATCGCCATACTTGCGCAGCGAATTTGCCGGCGGAGCATTAAGAAGTTCCTCTGCCCGCTTCTTGAATCCTTCGCTGCTTTGTGTGGCGGCGGGGCCAAGATCCCACTCAACCTTGAGTTGTTTGCGGGCCTGCTGCGCCTGCCACCAGGTGTCGGCCACGATCGCGATGCCCGGCTCCATGCCCGGCTCCCATGGCGTTAAGGCAGCCGGAGTGATGCCGCCATCGATGACCAGGACATGACGCACACCCGGCAACGTTTTGATCTTGTCGACATTTGAGCTCTTTACCTTGCCGGCAAAGACAGGAGCCTTCTCAATCGCCGCGTACAACATCCCCGGCACTTCTACATCAATACCGAAGAGCGGCTTACCGGTGACGATGGCATGAGTGTCAACTCCCGGCTGCGAGTGGCCGATGATGCGGTAATCCTTGGGGTCTTTGAGCTTGACGCTGCTCAGCGCGGGCGCAGGCAGCGCGGCGGCTTTGGTGGCAAGTTCACCATAACCTGCGGAACGTCCTGAGGCAGAGTGAAGCACCCGGCCCGATTGCGTCGTGCATTCTTCCACCGGCACGCTCCAAGTTTGCGAAGCTGCGGTAACCAGCAACTGGCGTCCCGCTGCACCCACGCGGCGCATCGGCTCCCAACCCTGCGGCGTATTATTGGAGCCTCCGGAGAACTGCCGACCGTAAATCTTCTCGTTCAGCTCGGCCTGCTTGACGCGAACATCCTTCCAGTCGACATCCAGTTCCTCGGCAATCAGCATGGGCAGCATATTGCGCATACCCTGACCGGACTCAGAGGCGCGCGCCATGATCGTCACCACGCCATCCGGAGCGATGTGGATGAAGGCCTGAGGCGTAAGGTCGGGCGGTGTTCCCGGTCCCTGACCCGCGGCGAGCGGCGAGCGATAAAGTTCCAAGGCGAGGCCGCCGCCCGCAAGGGCCGTCAACTGTAGAAACGATCTGCGATTCATGCGCATCGGTTGGCCTCCTTTACGAGATGCGGGTTGTCGCGCCCGCTTCTGCTGCCTGATGAATAGCCTGACGGATGCGTGTATACGTCCCGCAGCGGCATAGGTTGCCGCTCATCGCCGCATCAATATCCGCGTCGGTGGGATGAGGCGTGCGCGTCAGCAGAGCGGTGGCAGACATGATCTGCCCAGCCTGGCAGTAGCCGCATTGCGGCACATCCACCTTCTCCCAGGCGACCTGAACCGGGTGCAGGCCATCCGGCGAGAGCCCTTCAATCGTGGTGATTGGCTGGCTGCCGACCGAGCCCACAGCCGTCATGCACGAGCGCACCGCATGGCCGTCGATCAGCACCGTGCAGGCGCCACAAAGCCCAATCCCGCATCCATACTTGGCGCCTTTAAGGTTCAAAAGGTCGCGCAGCACCCACAAAAGGGGTGTATCAGGCGGCGCGTCTACCGAGGCGGCCACGTTATTCACATTGAATTTGATTGGCATCTGTTCACTCCACAATCCGGTTTTAGGGAAGAGGATCGGTGACGAACACAAGCTTGTGTCAGGAGTCTATCAAATATCCGCTTCAAAATTCCACCACAAAACAATGACGAGTTGGACCAGCTTAAGGCTTACACGATGAATGCGATGCGTCCACTTGCCTCGCGGTTCCATGCCGTTTCCACCTCGCTCAGCGGAACCGGTTCGGCTTCAATGCGAATTTTGCCCGGCACAATGGCGCTCATCAATCCGCGAATCGAGCGGATCAGCCCGGCGTACGAGACGCTGCCCAGCCCGCTGCCCATCAGCTTCAGGCCGGAACTGCGCAGTGCGGCCGCCGGCAAGGGGATGGCATCGCCAGTAATCGATCCGATCTGTACAAAGCGGACGGGCGGCTCGCCCTCGGCCGATCCATGGCCAATGACAGAGTTGATGATGCTCTGCGCCGATGCGCCCCACAGATAATCGAGAATCACGTTGACGTGGTGCTCTTGGATGGTGCGGCGAAAGCTTTCTCTCAGCTTCTCCGGTTCCTGGTCCAGCGGAATCGCGAGGTCGGCGCCCAGCTCGGCAAGCGGCGCCACACTGTCCTGGTTGCGGCCGGTCACGATGACCGTCTTTGCGCCCAGGAATTTGGAGATCTGAATGGCGAGTCGGCCCGCCGCGCCGGTCGCTCCATTGATTAGAACGGTTTCGCCGGCCGCTACTCCCGCCCGCTCCGTCAACGCCGCCCACGACGATATGCCGGGATTGACCGCCACTGCCGCGGTAAGGTCGTCCAACTCATCCGGCAGAACGACGCAATTTGAGCTCTGCACCACCGTCCGCTCCGCCATCGATCCGAAGGGCGCTGCCGGAAAGACAAAGCAAACGCGCTGCCCGTCTTCAAGCCGCCCCACACCGTCCACGCCCGGCACAAAGGGAAAACTGCTGCCGCTGCTGTAATGCTTGCCGGCGGCAACACTCTTCGTAAGCGGAGTCAGCGCTGCTGCTCTGACTGTTACCAATTGCTGACCGGTTTTCGCCTCCGGATCAGCAAATTGTCCATAGCGCGGCGCGCGGCCGTAGCTTTCAACGATGGCGCTTTTCATGAACCAAAATCACTCCTTACCACATCTTCGATTCGCGCCCGGCCTCCGAGATTCACTGGCTTGCCGCTCCCAAGGCCGGGGAAGCGCCGCGCCGAACCGAAGACGCGAAGTGTTTTCAGCGATTGCTTCCCTTTTGCTTTCAGTGAGACCTTTAGCGCCGGCGGCGCATCGGATGGTGAAAGGAGGAACGCAGATGGAAAAACGGAAGCTGGGATCTGCCGGGCCTGAAGTGCCGGTGATTTGTCTGGGTGGCAACGTCTACGGATGGACGCTGCCTGAAGCGGAGACCTTTCGACAACTGGATGCGGCGCTGGATGCCGGACTGAACTTCGTGGATACGGCGGATGTGTATTCGCGATGGGTTCCGGGGCACCAGGGCGGTGAATCGGAAACCATCATTGGCAAGTGGTTTGCCAAGACCGGGAAGCGCAAAGATGTTATCTTGGCGACCAAAGTCGGCATGGAGTTGGGCGAAGGCGACAAGGGGTTGAAAGCTGCCTACGTTAGGCAAGCAGTTGATGCTTCATTGAAGCGTTTGCAGACCGGCTACATTGATATTTATCTGGCGCACATAGACGATCCAGAGACTCCGCTGGAAGAGACGCTGGGCGTCTTCGATGAGTTAGTAAAAGCGGGGAAGGTCCGGCATATCGGTGCGTCCAATTACAGCGGAGCGCGGCTGACGGAGGCGCTGGAGACAAGCCGAAAGCATGGGCTGGCCGGTTATGTTGTGCTGGAGCCGCACTATAACTTGGTGGAGCGGCCCGACTTTGAGTCGAACCTGTTGCCGGTGGTCGAGAAATACCACTTGGGCGTCATTCCCTACTTCTCGCTAGCCGCGGGATTTCTGACCGGCAAGTATCGCAGCCGGCAGGACACAGAGAACGCTGCGCGCGGAGCGATGGTGCAGAAGTACCTGAACGACTGGGGCTTCGCGGTGGTTCTGGCGCTGAATGAAGTGGCCCATGCACACGGTTCAACTCCGGCGCGGGTGGCGCTGGCCTGGCTGATTGCACAGCCCGGAGTTACCGCTCCGATTGCCAGCGCCACAAATGAGAAACAGCTTGCCGATCTGGTCGAAGCCACCAAGCTGAAGCTCGATGCGGAGTCGCTTCGGAAACTGAACGAGGTGAGTGTGCGCAAGGTTGCGCCAGAGGCTGTGGACGCATAGGGGGCCCGAATGGACAGACGCGGACTCTGGTGGGCTTGGCGGCAGGGCCTTCGCATGAAGATATTTTGCAGATTATTACCCTCCCGGCGCGCACAATAAAAGCATGAACCACGACCACAGCCCCGGGCTTTTCCTGGTCCCTCAGTCCCTGTTCCCTTGGTCCCTGGTCCCTTGGTCCCTTAGTCCCTGTTTTTCGGTCTGTGCAGCCGGGCACATCCCTGACATTTCAGACCGGGGACATCCCTGACACTTTTTCGTTTTCTGCCGCGGAATTGCGGTTTACATTTC
>Ga0181520_10001678_pt1 | contig 44283 bp, 29 predicted proteins | sample PEATcosm2014_Bin_29_FD_132451 | JGI IMG/M metagenome (GOLD analysis project Ga0181520, IMG submission 132451) | Peatland microbial communities from MTU Mesocosm Facility, Houghton, MI, USA - PEATcosm2014_Bin02_30_metaG | ecosystem: Environmental > Terrestrial > Soil > Wetlands > Peat | place... | reverse complement strand
GAAACAGAAGCGTCTGGTCGACCGTGTCAGGAATGAAGTTCTGGCCCATGGCTCAAACTTAAAACAGAACTCGCTGCCCACGCTATAGGCTCCGTCACGAATCTATGCCCGACACACACCTAGTCAACCGGAAAGGAAGCGTAGTGGCACGGTACGGCCCTGCAAAAACACCAAAGGCCCTGGCTGGAGCGATCGAACACCTCCTCCGCGAGGAATGACTAAGGCTCGTAGAATTTGCACCGCAGAGAAGAGAGCCCATTTCCGCTCAAGGCTTTCAAGGCACCGTACCCGCCCAAGGCTTCAAACGGTTCACATCCCGGGATGCTGGCCCGGCGGGGGACATCCCCTTGGTTCTTCTGCCCGTCAAGCAACCGGAGTTACTCGTACTTTTTCCCGCGCGGATTCTCTTCACCAGCGTCTTCGACTACCATTGTAGATTCATCGGTAAGTTGCATCGGGCCTCGGCGGTTCTACCTCGGGCCCGGGAATCCAGTGAGCCGGTAAGAGTCCGGGCCGCGGATGCCATTGACCCAGGGTTTCGACTGAGCAGGTCAGGGCATAGCGGTTTCGGCGAGAACGGTGTCAGCAACCCGGCTCAGGAGCGAGTAGCGACCTCATGTGGATTGTCCGGCTTGCGCTTCGGCGGCCTTATACCTTCGTCGTCTTTGCGCTTTTGATTCTTATTCTTGGCGTCTACAGCATCCTCCAGATGCCAACGGATATTTTTCCAAACATCGACATTCCCGTGGTCACGGTGGTATGGAGTTTCAACGGTCTTTCAGCCGAGCAGATGGCTGATCGTGTTGCCGCGCCCAGCGAACGAGGCATGACCACCACGGTCAGCGACATTGAACACATCGAGTCGCAATCGCTGACCGGTCTCACCGTCATCAAGATCTTCTTCCAACCCCACGTCAACATCGGTATGGCGGTTGCAGAGGTCACTGCGATCAGTCAGGTCGAGTTGCGCTCCCTGCCCGCCGGTTCCTTGCCGCCCTTCATCATCCAATACAACGCGTCCAGCGTCCCGGTGCTGATGCTGGGACTGTCCGGCAAGGGCCTCAGCGAGCAGCAGTTGAACGATCTGGGCCAGAACACCATCCGCGTTCAGCTGGCCACGATTGAAGGCGCCCAGACGCCCTTTCCCTACGGAGGCAGGCAACGCGAGATCATGGTCGACCTTGACCTTCATGCGCTGCAGGCCTATGGGCTTTCGCCTGTCGACGTGGTCAACGCCGTCAATGCGCAAAACGTCATTGTCCCCTCGGGCTCCATGAAGGTCGATCGCTACGAGTACCAGGTGGAGACCAACTCCGCCCCCAGCGTGGTCGAAGATCTGAACAACTTGCCCATCAAAACGGTGAACGGGGCGGTCATCTACATTCGCGATGTAGGGCATGTGCGCGACGGCAGTCCGCCGCAGACAAACATCGTGCGTGTGGATGGCCAGCGTGCGGCGCTGATGAGCATCATGAAAACCGGCTCGGCCTCGACGCTCGAAATCATCAAGGGCGTCTACGAGAAAATGGCGGCAAGCAAGTCCCAGTTGCCGCCGCAATTGCAGGTGAAAGCACTTTCCGATCAGTCCATCTTCGTCAAAGGCGCCATCGACGGCGTGGTCCGCGAGGCGATTATCGCGGCCTGTTTGACAGCCATCATGATCCTCGTCTTCCTGGGCAGTTGGCGCTCCACCATTATCATTGCGGTGTCGATTCCCCTCTCCATTCTGTGTTCGCTCATCATGCTGTCGGTGCTGCACGAAACTATCAACATCATGACCCTCGGCGGCATGGCCCTGGCCGTCGGCATCCTGGTTGACGACGCCACAGTGGCCATTGAAAACATCAACCGCAACCTCGAGTCGGGAAAGGAACTGGAACAGTCCATCCTGGACGGCTCCGCGCAGATCGCCGTTCCCGCCTTTGTCTCCACGCTGTCCATCTGCATTGTCTTTGTGCCCATGTTCCTGTTGAGCGGCGTGGCGCGATACCTGTTTGTGCCCATGGCCGAGGCCGTGGTCTTTGCCATGCTCGCCAGTTATTTGCTCTCCCGTACCCTGGTGCCCACCATGGCGAAATATCTGCTCCATGAGCACGACGATGCCCAGACCGCAAAGAAGCTTGCCAGCCGCAATCCCTTCACCCGCTTCCAGGTTGCCTTCGAGAGCGGCTTTGAGGGGTTTCGCCACAGCTACCTGCGCCTGCTCACGCTGTGTGTTGACCATGCGGGCTTTTTTATCATCGTCTTCCTGGTGTTCGCGGTGGCCTCGGTAGGGTTTCTGGTCCCCTGGCTCGGCCAGGACTTTTTCCCGTCGGTGGATTCAGGCCAGTTCAAGATTCATGTGCGCGCTCACACCGGCACGCGCATTGAGGATACGGCTCTGCTTTGCGATCACGTGGACGCCATCATCCGGCAGCAGATTCCTGCAGATGAAGTCGTGACCATCGTGGATAACGTCGGCCTGCCCTACTCGGCATTGAACCTTTCCTATTCCACGTCGGCGCCCATCGGTCCCGCCGATGCCGATATCCAGGTCCAGCTCACCCGCAACCACCATCCGACGGCCGACTATGTCGAACGGCTGCGCACGGTGCTGGCCCGCCAGTTTCCCGGCGTCGCGTTTTATATGCTGCCGGTCGACATCGTCACCCAGATCCTCAACTTCGGCCTCGCGGCTCCCATCGATATCCAGATTGTCGGCCCGGATCTCTACGGCAACCGCGCACTGGCGGAACGGGTTCTCAACCAGGTTCGATACGTCCCCGGTGCAGCCGATGCACGGATCCAGCAGCCCTTTGACGAACCCATGCTCATGGTGAATGTCGACCGCACCCGGGCTCAGTCCATGGGCATGGCCCAGAAAGACGTGGCTACGAGCCTGCTGATCGCTCTCAGCGGCAGCTTCCAGACCAGCCCCAACTTCTATCTCGACCCCAAAAACGGGGTTACCTATAACGTGGCCACTGAAACCCCTCAATACAAGCTCGATTCGCTCGGCGCGCTTCAAAGCCTGCCCATCCCCAACGCAGTAAATGCCCTGCAGAGCGCCAATGCCTCGCCAGGCCTGGATTTGAGCGGCCCGCCTGCGACCGCAGCTCCCGGCACTCCCCAGCCACAGAACGTCCTGGGCAACGTGGCCACCATTACGCCCGGTACCGAACTGGGAACCGTCAGCCACTACGATGTGCAGCCTGTCATTGACATCTATGCCAACGTCGATGGAACCGACCTGGGCAGCGTGACCCGCGCCATGGAAAAAATCATCGCCGCCCATCAAAAGGATCTACCTCGCGGCTCGCACTTCAGCCTCCGCGGCCAGAGCGAGACCATGTACAAGTCCTACTTCGGCCTCCTTGCGGGACTGGCGCTTTCCATCCTCCTGGTTTACCTGCTCATCGTGGTCAACTTCCAGTCCTGGCTCGATCCGTTCCTTATCATCTCGGCGTTGCCGGCGGCGCTGGCCGGCATCGTCTGGTTCCTTTTCCTTTCCCATACGCGTCTCAGCGTGCCCGCGCTCACCGGGGCCATCATGTGCATGGGCGTGGCCACAGCCAACTCCATCCTGGTAGTCAGCTTTGCCCGCGAGCAGTTGGATATTCTGGTGGGCGATGCGCGCCGTGCCGCATTGAACGCCGGCTTTGTCCGCCTGCGTCCGGTTCTCATGACCGCGCTTGCCATGATCATCGGCATGGTTCCCATGGCGCTGGGGCTGGGCGACGGCGGCGAGCAGAACGCCCCGCTCGGCCGCGCCGTGATTGGCGGGTTGCTGTTGGCCACCGTGGCCACGCTGCTGTTTGTGCCCGCGTCTTTCTCTCTCATCCACGGCCGTATCGAGCGCCGCCGCAAGATGGCTCACGGCGCCGCACGGGCCGCGGCATTCGACGAATTTGACGAGCTTTCGGAGTAGCTTCTTATGAGCAACGCAACCAACCCGAACCCGCATCAGGCCGGCCACGACGCCCATGGGCAGCCCGAGGCAAAGCCGATTTCTCCGCGCCGCGCTCTGCTGTTTGCAGCCCTGCTTGCCGTTGTGGCCATAGTGCTGGCAGTTTTTGGCATCTTGAACCGCAAATCGGCTGACACTGTGTTGGCCGACCGCACCCAGCAACTCGCCGCACCTACGGTGCTCGCCGCGCCCGCCAGGCTGGGCGCGCCGACGAACAGCTTTATGCTGCCCGGCAACGTGACAGCCTTTACTGACTCACCCATCTACGCGCGCACCTCGGGATATCTGACTCATTGGTACTTCGACATTGGCGCGCGGGTCAAAAAGGGTGCGCTGCTGGCTGAAATCGCCACTCCCGAGCTTGACCAGCAGCTTTCCCAGGCTGAGAGCGACCTCGCTACCGCCCAGGCCACCGCCAACAACGCCCGCATTCAGGCTGATCGCTACTCCGGCCTGGTCAAAACGCAAGCCGTCTCCCAGCAGGATACTGACACTTTCGTGAACCAGGCTGCCGCCACCGCCGCCGCTGTCCGCTCTGCGCAAGCCAACGTCCAGCGCCTGCGCGAGTTGCAGTCCTTCGAGAAAGTCTATGCACCCTTTGACGGAGTGGTCACCGCCCGTACGGTCGATACCGGCCAATTGATCGATACCGGCGCAGGCAAAGAGCTCTTCCGCCTCCAGGCCCTTCGGACTCTACGCGTCTATACTAATGTTCCGCAAGCCTACTCCCAGAGCGTCAAGCCCGGCGCGAGGATCGATCTTACCTTCGCGGAGCACCCCGGCAAGGTCTTCCAGGGCACTCTTGTCCGCACCGCCGACGCCATCGATCCGAATAGCCGCACCCTGCTTGCGGAAATCGATGTGGACAACCGCTCAGGAGAGCTGCTGCCCGGCTCACTGGCGCAGGTCCACCTGAAAACGCCAACATCCGGACCAGTCTTCGTCGTGCCGGTCGCCGCGCTCATCTTCCGCAGCGAAGGAATGCGCGTGGGTGTCGTGGTCAATGGAAGCGATGGCACAAGAGCACACCTGGTCTCGGTCATCATTGGCCAGGACGATGGAGCCAACGTCCAGATTGTCAGCGGCCTCAGCGCCTCCGACCAAGTGATCCAGGACCCGCCCGACTCCTTGATCGACGGCGAAAAAATCGCGGTCGTCGAGCCCTCCGCTGCGGGAGGCAATTAGCCATGCGGTTGCACTGCCTCCAATCCCCATCGTCCGCCGCCGGCGGCGCGCCGTTTGCGGTTCTGCTCGCTGCCGCGCTGGTCCTCGCCGGCTGCAAGCCCGTCGGCCCAAACTACAATCGTCCCGGCTACCAGGCCCCTGCCGCCTACAAGGAAACCGGTGCATCCACGGTTGTTACCCCGCCCCCCAGTCCCGCCGGGGGCAGCTGGAAGCCCGCCAATCCATCTGACGGAATGCTGCGCGGCAAGTGGTGGGAGATTTACCGGGACCTGCAACTCAATCAACTCGAAGATTCCATCGCCACCAACAATCAGAGCCTGCGCCAGGCGCTTGAAACCTTTCTTGCCGCACGCGATCAGGCAAACGCCGCCCGCGCCAACCTGTTTCCCACGCTCTCCGCCGGGCTGTCGGTGAGCCGCAGCCGGGTCTCGGCCAATCGTCCTCTTGCCAATTCCACAACCAACTACAACGACCTGGTTATCGGCGGACAGGCAAGCTGGGAACCGGACTTCTGGGGCCGCATTCGTCGAACCGTCGAAGCAGCCCGCCAAAATGCCCAGGCCAGCGCCGCTGACATGGCGAATGTCGACCTCAGCCTCCACGCCGAAATGGCCTCGGATTACTTTCAGCTCCGCGGTCTCGACGCCCAGACAAAGCTGCTTACCACGACCGTAAGGGATCTGCAAAGTCAGCTAGACCTGACCACGCGTCTCCTCCGGGGCGGGGTTGCCACCCAGGTGGATGTGGCCCAGGCGCAGACGCAACTTGAAACCGTTCGCGCACAACTAGTGGACGTGGGCGTGGCTCGCGCTCAGCTTGAGCACGCCATCGGCACGCTCGCCAACCGGAACCTGTCTGACTTCTCGATTCCGCCTTCGCCGCTTGATCTTGCCCTGCCCAATGTTCCGATAGGGGTGCCTTCGCAGCTTCTCCAACGGCGGCCTGACATTGCCGCCGCCGAGCGCTCCGCGGCCGCCGCCAATGCGCAGATCGGAATCGCCGTCAGCGCCTTCTATCCCACCATCAGCCTGGGTGGAATCGGCGGCTTTGAGAGCACCAGCCCCGGAACCTGGATTCAGGGCCCCAGTTCCCTCTGGTCCTTGGGCGCGCAAGCTACAGAACTTCTGTTCGACGCTGGCCAGCGTCGCGCCCTCACCGATCAGGCTCGCCACAACTACGAGGCACAGGCCGCCTCTTACCGTAATACTGTCTTTCTGGCCTTCAATGATGTTGAGGATCAGCTCTCCGGCCTCAGAATTCTTGAGCAGGAATCCAGCGCCGAGAAGCGCGCGGTTACCTCAGCGCAACAGTCCTTCGATCTCTCCGACCAGCGCTACAAGGGCGGGGTTACCAGCTATCTTGAAGTGCTCACTGCAGAAGCCACGCTGCTCGACAATCAGCGCACCGCCATCGATCTGCTGACGCGACAGTTCGTCTCCAGTGTTGGCCTGGTCCGCTCCCTGGGCGGCGGCTGGGATGTAACCCAGCTTCCGAAATAGAACGCTCGGAGGCGCATTCGATTCCGGGGAGTTTATAGGTGATCGTTGCAGGTGCTGTCTGCTGAACGTCGACGGTCATCAGTCCTCGTCTTCCGCTGTCTTCACCAGCACGTCTACTCTTGGATGACTGAACGCAGCGGGCGGCACATCGGTCAGCGGCAGCGCAGGTCCCTCCCAAAGCACGCGTGGCCGCCCTGGGCTCGCGGAATGCAGGCCCTCGAGGTGAAATGTGTGCTTTCCGGCACGCAATCCCAAAGATCCGCGGTCATAGCGAAGTGCATTGCCGGGGGAGCCGCAAACCTGCGCAAACGGCGGTCCGGTCCTCGACACCTCAATGCCATCGATCATCAGGCGCGCGCCGTCGGCGTCGATCAGGTAAAACGTGTAGCCGCCGTCGGCAGGGATATCGATCAGCCCGTCCCAGACGGCAACATAGCGCGTAAAGCCCTGGGAGTCGGCCGTCAGGTTCAGAGCCTCGCCGTTAAACACCGCTTGTTCTTTGGTCAGGTCGGGCAACTCGGTCCACGTGCCGGGATAAATCTTCCAGGCAAGCCCCGAAGCCGTGGGAACCGCCGTGTCTGAGGCGTCGCGCCAGTGTTCGACGGCTACCTCGCCTTGCGCCGCCCAGTCCTGATTTCCCGCCTTGTCCTCCACGTGCAGCAGAACCCTGAAACGCCCAGCGCCGTTCCTCCCATCCAGCTCAGTGCCCTCGGCATCAGGAAAGCGATGACTCACGCGGCGTCCGTGTCCGACCGTCCCGTCGCCGAACAGCCACGTATATCGCGCCCCCGGCGAGGGTTTCGCGGTAAACAGGACAGGCCGCTTAGGCGCCATCGCTGGACGGTCCACATTGAACGCTGCCACCGGCCCGCGCACCGGCTCAAAGCGCACAGGCTGAGCTGCTCCGGTGGGTCGCGGCCAGGGGCAAATCGGCGTCGCTCACAGCACTCCTCTGTTCATACTTCACATTGTCAAAAGTCACTCCGGCCACGTCCCCGGTGATCGTCGAATCCGCCAGCGGCGGTTGATCCAGCGCCCAAATGTTGTGGAACGTGAATCCATGGATCCCGGGATACTCCTGCTCCATCTGCACCAGCGAATACCAGTTGTCCAAAAAAATATTCTCAAATGTGTAGTTGCTGTGGTCGCCGCTGGCTCCGTCCGCGCCCCACATCCCCAGCAGGCCAAACGTCTGCCCGCACGCTCCGATCCCGCCATGCAGAACATCGCTGTCGCGTAAGGTAAAATTCCGCGAATTGAAGACCTTTTGAGGCCACGCCGAGCGCACAATGTTTGAGATGCTGGTCGAGAGTTCGCTGTGCTCGATGAGAATGTTCTGGACGTCGTGCCCTGGACGCTCCAGGTCAGCTTCGGTGTACCCGTCCCAATTGCCCTGCATCGCAAACACGTCGTCCGAAGACCGCAAAAAGCTGTTGCGGACCTCCGTGTCTCCTCCGCCCAGCCAGTCCATCCCGTCCTGGTTGGCATTGTCGGGATTGCCCCCGATGACGCGCAGGTCGTCGTACACAAACTTACCGGAGTCCTTCATCTGGATGGACCAGGTTCTTGAGCGCACGATGCAAGTGAGTCCGTCGATCTCAACGTTGTGCGCTTCGATCGCCCCAATGCAGTGCCAGTCCGGCTTTTGCATCCAGCCTTCGTCGCTGTTCGGGTCCTGCGGGCCGTCGTAAACAATGGTTCCCCGGCCCTGCACCTTCACGTTCTCAACCTTTTCAAGGTTCAAACTGCCAAAAATGTAGGCTCCCTCGCTCAGGTAATAAACGTCGCCGCTTTTGGGATTCAGGCTTTCACGGTGCACGCCCGCGGGCACAATATGAACGTTTGCGCCGCTGGGCGGCAGCGCGGGTGGCGTGTCGGCGAACAGAAAGAGCATCGCCGCGTGATTCAGAAAGTCCCCCGGCCGCGATATCGAGAGCTTTGCGGGTCCGGCCAGCCTGAAGCGAATCGTCTGACCTCGCCGGATCGGCCGCAGTCCCAGCCGCCACGGCTGAATATCTACGCCCTTATCCCAGAAACCCGCAGCCGCGGCTGTAATCTCCACCGTCACAGGGCCCGTAACGTCGAAGCTCACGAACTCATAGCTCGCCGCGGCGTGAGCCACATCCACCTGGCGCCCATCCACCCTCACCCTGAACGCGGTCGACAGCATCTCCGCAGGAACCTTGGCAGCCTGTACGCGGGAAGCATGGGCTGCACCGGGAACCGCCAGAACAGCCGCTAGAAACATGCGAAAAACAGACAAGAAGAGAGGCTCCCGGGAAATGATTGGAACGGAACCACTCTAGCACCGCGAGCCCAGGCAGTTTGGCACCATTCCGCCCGCTCGGCCGCTCCCATCAATCTTGCAAGAATCCTATTCGAATGGGCGTAAGTGACCCGTGCGCAAAATCTGCCTGGGCGCCCTGGGTCTCGATTCTGAAAGCCCCAGACTGATCCAATTTCACAGAGCCTTTAGATTCCCTCGCCCATCGAGACATAGACTCGCAGCTGTTCCAACTCCACCCGATAAGCATTGCGTTCGGCCTCTTCCGCGGCAAACGGCTCGGCGCAGGGCTCTTCCGCCCCCAGCCGCGCCTCCAGCAATTCCACCCGTGCCGATAGCGCAATCAGCGCGTCAGAGAGGGGGTCTTTCACGTCGTGCGGATCGGTAATCAGCACGCGTTCCCCATTGCGATAAATGATGTGCGCCGGCACGCCCACCACGGTCGAATTCGGCGGGACGTCAGACAGCACCACTGACCCCGCACCCACCCGCGAGTTCTCGCCAACGGTAATGTCGCCCAGGATATTGGCGTTGTTGCCGATAAAGACCCCGTCGCAGACCGTTGGATGGCGTTTGCCGTGACCCTTGCCTGTGCCCCCAAGAGTTACCCCCTGGTACATGGTCACGTCGCTGCCCACAATCGCTGTCTCGCCAATCACCACACCTGCGGCGTGATCGATAAACAGCCGCCGTCCCAGCAGCGCGCCAGGATGAATATCCACGCCTGTATAGAAGCGTGCAACCTGTGAAAGTATGCGCGCCGGCAGGCGCAGCTTCCACTGCCACAGCACATGCGCAATGAGATAGAACCAAACCGCCCAAAGCCCCGGATAGCAGAGCAGCACCTCCAGCCGCGAACGCGCTGCCGGGTCCCGATCCAGAACCGAGTTGATATCTTCGCGGATGCGTGCAAACAAAGCCATTGCGAACAGAAACCGGTCGAGCAAGATGCAAGTTTTGCCGGCGGAACCCGCTCGGTCCCGCCGGACGTGGAAACCCTACGCCGTAACCGCGATCTGTTCGGCCTGCAGCGCCAGCGCCTGCTGCCGCAGCGGCTCATAGAGCACGCTCGACAAGTAGCGCTCGCCGAAGTCGGGCAGAACGGCCACAATCAGCTTGCCCGCATTCTCAGGCCGGGCGGCCACTTTGAGCGCCGCAACCACCGCCGCTCCCGAGCTGATGCCCACAAACAGCCCCTCCTCTTTCGGCAGCCGCCGGGCCATCTCGACGGACTCGTCGTTCGTCACCTGGATCACCTCATCGATGAGCTTGGTGTCCAGAATGCTCGGCACAAACCCTGCCCCGAGTCCCTGGATCTTGTGCGCTCCGGGCTTGCCGCCGGAGAGCACTGCGCTGTCCGTCGGCTCCACGGCGATCGCCTTGAATGAAGGCTTGCGTGGCTTGATGTAGTTGGAAACACCAGTGATCGTTCCGCCCGTGCCTACGCCGGAGATCAAAATATCGACCTTGCCGTCGGTGTCTTCCCAAATCTCCGGGCCCGTGGTCGCCAGGTGGATTGCCGGGTTAGCGGGGTTGTCAAACTGCTGCAGAATATATCCGTTCGGCGTCTTGGCCAGAATCTCATTCGCCTTGGCAATGGCGCCCTTCATGCCATTGGGGCCGGGGGTCAGCACTATCTCCGCTCCAAAGGCCAGCAGCGTTACCCGGCGCTCAAGGCTCATGGTCTCCGGCATGGTCAGAATCAACCTGTAGCCCTTCACCGCAGCCACAAAAGCCAATGCGATTCCGGTATTGCCGCTGGTCGCCTCAATCAGTACCGTCTTTCCCGGCTTAATCTTACCCGCCTTCTCTGCCGCGTCGATCATCGAAAAACCGATGCGGTCTTTCACGCTCGAAACGGGGTTCTGGCTTTCCAGCTTCACGACAACGGTTCCCGGCAAACCTGCCGAAAGCCGGTTCAGCCGCACCAGCGGAGTCTTTCCAATGATTTCAGTTACATTTGCAGCAATACGCGCCATGATGATCTCCTTTTCCAGGGCCACGAGCCCCGGCTATCGTTTTGGATGGATTTTTGGGGATGGTGGAAGCGTCAATCGAAATCTCGCACGCGTGTAAAGGCGCGCCTCAGCATCGGAGCTCTCACCAGGACGGCGTTAGCGACATCGATGCATACAAACAGGTTAGACCCGGAATCTGAGAATGGCAAGCGGCAGTATCTTTAAATCCATCTCAGCAGCCCATGCCGCCGGCCTCCGGACCCTTTGCCGCCTCGCCTCACCCCGTATTCCTCAGCCCCGCCGAAATCCCGCTGATGGTTGCCGCGATGGCCCGATTCACCGCAGGCGTGTCTTCGCCGGCCCGCTTCCGCCGCAGCATGTCCACCTGGATCAAATGCATCGGATCCACGTAGGGATTCCGCAGCTTAATGGAGTGCGCCAGCACCTGGTTAGACTCCAGCAGCTCCTTTTGCCGGGTGCAAGCCAGCACCGCGCGCACGGTGCGATGGTACTCAGCCTCAAACATGTCGTAGATACGCCCGCGCAGCTTTCCATCGCCAACCAGCTCAGAGTAAAGCCGTGCCGTGGCCAGGTCCACCTTGCCCAGCGCCAGTTCCACGTTGCGCAGCAGGTCAATGAAGAGCGGAAACTCCCGCGCCATGGTCTGCAGCAGCTCCAGCGATCCCGGCCGCGTGAGATACTCCTCCATGGCAAAGCCCACGCCAAACCACGCAGGCACCAACAGCCGCGACTGCGTCCACCCGAATACCCAGGGAATGGCGCGTAAATCTGTCAGCCTCGAGGACGCGTTACGCCGCGATGGACGCGAACCGATCTTCGCGTTCTCCAACTCACCCACCGGTGTCGACTGCTCAAAGTAAGTCAACACGCCCGGGTCTTCAAGAATATGCTTTCTGTAAAACCCAAAGGCCAGCTCCGACAACTCGTTGAGCGCTGCCTCCCACTGCGGCTTAAGGCCGCCGGTAAAGTGGCCCTCCGGGTCGCGCGCATTGGGCCGTGCCAGCGCATCGAGCGAAGCTGCGATCATCAACTCCAGGTTGCGCTCGGCCAGCACTTCGTCGGCATATTTGAAGTTCAGCACCTCGCCCTGTTCGGTGATCCGCAACTGTCCATCGAAAGAATCCATGGGCTGCGCAAAAATGGCGCGATGCGTCGGGCCGCCGCCCCGGCCCACCGTGCCGCCACGCCCGTGGAAGAGCCGCAGCTTCACGCCCGCCTCGCGCGCCACTACGTGCAGGTCGCGGTGGGCACGGAAAATCTCCCACGTCGAGGTCAGCATGCCCCCGTCCTTGTTCGAGTCGGAGTAGCCCAGCATCACCTCTTGCCAGTTGTCCCAGGTCTCCATCAACTTGCGGTAGTCGGGGCGGTTCCACAGCTCGCGGCAAACCGCCGGCGCGTTGCGCAGGTCTTCAATGGATTCAAAAAGCGGCACCGGCATCAGCCCCGGGTCGCGTCCTGAGCCTTCCACTTTGACTCCGCCGAGCCTTGCCAGCCGCACCACGGCCAGCACATCGTCCACTGTGGCCGCGCCCGAAATCACGTACTGCCGAATCGCCTCCGGTGAGCAGCTTTGCTTCACCTCCGCCACCACGCGGAAGGTCTCAAGCACGCTCAATGTCTCAGCCGAAAGCTCGCTCGGCAGCGCCGGCGCCATCGTATCGCTGATCGCTTCCCGAAGCGCCGCCTGCAACACTCGCGCGTGTTGGCGAATGTCCAGAGTGTGCAGATGCAGCCCGAAGGTGCGCACCTGCAAAATCAGAGGATCGATGAGCGTACGCGCAATGCGGATTCCCCCATGCGCCGCAAGCGAACTGCGCAGCACCTCCAGGTCGTCCAGTAATTCTTCCACCGAGCAGTAGGCCGGCAACACCTGCGCCAGCTTGTCCTGTCCCCGCGAAAGCGTGTAGGGCATCACGGGCATTGAAGCTGCGGCCGGCCCCGGTTCCTCCAGCGTTCGCAGAACCCGCGCCTTTACGCAGATCACGAACCGCCGGTAGTATTCAAACTCGTACTGCGCCCCGAATACCTGGGCCTCCGGCGTATGTACCTGCGCCACATAGGCCTTCAGCCGCTCCATCAGTGCCTCACTCACCGGCCGCTGCTGTGCGCTGCTCGTCAGCAGGTCGATGATCAGATCCAGTTGTTCCTGGTAATAAAGCAGCAGGTGGCCGCGCGCCAGCCCTATGGCGTCTCGCGTCACCTCCGGCGTCACATACGGATTGCCATCCCGGTCTCCGCCGATCCAGGAGCCAAACGCGAGCACCTGCGGCAGCGCGTGCGCTTCAATCTCCAGCCCGTAGGAGGCCCGCAGCGCTTCCGAAATCTCCCGGTAAAGTCCGGGCAGTGTCTCAAAGATCGAGACGTCGTAGTAGTCCAACCCCATCTTGATCTCGTCATAAACCGTGGGCCGCCTGGATCGCACCTCGTCGGTCTGCCACAGGCTGGTGATCTCGGCCAGCACCAGCTGCTCCACCCGCGCCATGTCCTGCTCGGGAATCGGAATGCGGTCCAGCGCCGCCAGAAACTCGCCAATCCGCCTGCGCTTGAACATGACCGTTCGCCGGGCCGCTTCCGTGGGGTGCGCGGTAAACACGGGAACAATCAGCACCTTCTTCAACCACTCAAGCACCTCATCGGCGCCGATGCCCACGCGCCGCATTGCGGAGAGCGTCCCCTCCAGCGAACCGCGCTGCCGGCCCGCGCCCCCGCTGAGCCGCAGGGCAATGCGCCGCCGTTTCCGGTGATTCGTCTCGGCCAGGTTAATCAGCTCAAAGTAAAAGGCAAACGCCCGCGTCAGCACGATGGCGCGTTCCGGCGGGAGGCGGTGAACCATGGCGAGCGCGCCGTCGGCGTTGCGCGCTGCCTCTTCCTCCTGTCCCTGCGCCTCGGCGTCGCGCCGGCGGATCGTGCCTTGCCGCAGCGTCTCCACTTCGGCAAACAGCTCCTCGCCCGCCTGCTCGCGCAACACCTCGCCCAACAGCATCCCCAGCGAGCGCACATCGCGCCGCAGAGGCGCCTCCTTCAGGTCGCCGGTATGCGACTCCAACTCCGCCAGCCGCTGCTGCCAATTCTCGGGATTCCACAAAAGAGCCATCGTCTTTTGATTATGCATGACGGCCTCTGAATACCGTCTCAGGAGGTCGCTGCCTGCCCATCCAACTGCATCGTCAGCTCTTCCCACTCCGCCGTCAGCGAGGCCAACTGCCCGCGCAACTCCTCGGCCAGGGCCGTCAGCCGCTCGGTCTCCGCGGCGGAGACGTAGACCCCTGACTGCTCCTCGGTATGGGCAATCGCAGCCTCTATGCGCGGCACTTCCTCTTCAAGAAACGCGCACCGCTCCTCCATTTGCTTCTGCTTGATCGGATTCAGGCGCCGCGGCTTCTCCTTGCCGTTGCCACTCCACGGCTCCGGTCCACCTTCGATAACGTAGGTCGCTCCCTGCGCCGGCTTTTCGGGTTCTTTGGCCGGCTTCTGCGCCGCGTTAGAAGCGCCCCCTGCCAATGTTCCGTCGCCTGCAATGGCCTTCCAGCGCAGGTAGTCCTCGTAGTTGCCTTCGTGGCTGGTGACCCTGCCGCCTTCCACCTCCAGCACCCGCGTCGCGAGCCGATCGATAAAGTAGCGGTCGTGGGAAACAAACACCACCGTGCCGCTGAATGCTGCCAGCGCTTCCAGCAAGACATCCTTGGCCCGCATGTCCAGGTGATTCGTGGGCTCGTCGAGCAGCAGAAAGTTCGAAGGCGACACCAGGATCCGCGCCAGTGCATAACGATTCCGCTCCCCGCCCGAAAGCACGCCCAGCGGCTTGAACACATCGTCCCCGCTGAATAGAAAACATCCCAGCAGCGAGCGCAGCTCCACCTCCGGCACCTTGAGGGCGGCGCGGCTCATGTCGTCCAGCATGCGCGCCTCGCCGTCGAGCACCTTGTACTGGTCCTGCGCAAAGTACTCGCTCACCACGTTGTGCCCCAGCCGCACCGCGCCCGCGGTCGGCGCCTCATCGCCGGCCAGCAGCCGGATCAGCGTAGACTTGCCTGCGCCGTTCACCCCCACTAGCGCCACGCGGTCGCCGCGATCGATCCTGAAGCGCACATCCTTCAACACCTGCTTCGCCCCATAATTCTTGGCCAGCGCCTCAGCTTCGGCCACCATCCGCCCTGAAGGCGACGGTTGCGGAAACTTGAAGTGGATTACCGCTTCTTCCTCCGGGATCTCGATGCGCTCAATCTTTTCGAGCTCCTTGATTCGCGATTGCACCTGTTTGGCCTTGGTGGCCTGCGCGCGGAATCGGTTGATAAATGCCTCAAGGTGCTCGATCTGCTCGCGCTGGTTGCGATATGCCGCCTGCAACTGAGCCCGCCGTTCATCTTTTTGTTTAAGGTATTTGCTGTAGTTGCCCTGGTAAATCGTAAGCCGCTTGTTCCAAATCTCCACCGTGCGGTCGATTGTCACATCCAGAAAATAGCGGTCATGCGAGATAAGGATGTAACCAAACGGATAGGTGTGCAGGTAGTCTTCAAGCCAGTTTCTGGTTTCCAGGTCCAGATGATTCGTCGGCTCGTCCAGCAGCAGGAGATTCGGCTTGGCCAGCAGCAGCTTCGCCAGCGCGATGCGCATCTGCCAGCCTCCGCTGAACTCGTCCGTCTGCCGTCCCCAGTCCTCTTTGCCAAAGCCCAGTCCGGTCAGCACCCCGCCCACCTGCGCGTCCAGTGCGTAGCCGTCTAGCGCGTGAAACCGCTCCTGCAGCATCGAGTAGCGTTCCGCCGCCGCCTCATACTCCGGCTCGGCATGTTCGAGTTCGGCAAGCTGCCCGCCCAGCCATTCGATTTCTTTCTCCATCTCCCGCAGTTCGTCAAAAACTGACAAGCATTCTTCGAAAACGGTTCGCCCAGTCAGCCGCAAACCCTCCTGCGGCAGGTAGCCGATGCTCATGCCCCGCGTCCGCTGCACCTCGCCGTAGTCCAGTTGCTCCAATCCTGCGAGCACCTTCATCAATGTCGATTTGCCGGTGCCGTTCGCCCCCACCAGCGCAGTCTTTTCCCGTGCCCGGATTAGCCAGCCGGCCTCAAGAAACAGCACCCGCGGCCCAAACCGCTTCCCCGCATTTTGGAGTGAAAGCATTCCCGCCTATTTTCGCAGAGCCGTCATGCGCGTCTCACGGAGCGAGCGCACCGGGCTCCAGGCGCGTTCAGTCCACATGGAAAACCTCCTCCATCGCCGCCCACCACTCGCCTTCCTTATTCGTCGCCACAGGGCTCTGCATCGGATTCATAATCGTCCACCACTCCTGTGTCGCTTTGTCCGCCGCCATCCGCGCCATGTCGGCCGCATAGTCGTCCCCGTGATATTCAAAATACGCATACAGGATGTGATCCCTCAGAAAAATCGAGTAATTGCGGATATTGCATTCGCGAATCGTTTGCAGCACGGCCGGCCAAACCGCGGCGTGATATTCCTTGTACTTCTCCTCGGCCTCAGGCTTGAGGCCAATCAGCATTCCGTAACGGGTCATCTTGTCTCCTTCAAAAAATGCCGGGCTATAGCGGTTTCAGGATTGCTGTACCCGGAGGCATTGCACTCAAGTTGACCCGACCCCAAGGAGGGGCGACCTGGCACGAAGCACAATCGGGCATACCTATCCTGAAACCGCTCTAAGCGCCGGACCTCCCTGCGAATCAGGCTATTACTATCATCGCGCATCGGCCCCACAAGCTCTGCCACGGCAAGCATCCAACTCGATTCCCCACCGGGGTGACGCGTTTGCCCATGCGCCTGGCAACGGTTCCAAAGTGATAAGAACTCCGCCACACTCAAGGCGTCTCGATCGATTGATTTTCCTGGCGTTCAGGGTACAGTGGCAGGCTGAGCTGGAGTCAGCATTGATGAAGTACGCATCCCCACACGCAATTGCCGGGCGCGAGAGCTCCGCCTCAAGCTCTTACATAAGTTGCTGATTTGATTGGTCGCAGGAGCGATCAACGACTCGCCAGAAAATAACTCAAGGCGCTTACACTTTGGCTCAAGGCCGGCATTTCTTGAAACACCCGATGTGATCGCTCAGGAATACAGCCTGATCTCGCTTGAAGTGCCGCCAGCCGCAGGAATGTAACACTTCAGCGTGTAATCCATCACCATGCGGTCGGCATTGAAGCGCCATCCCAGCGTCCGTATCGTGCGCTTCATGCGCTTGATCCATCCCCGTGGCAGGCCGTCGCGGTCACGTTGATAGAAGAGCGGAATGACCTCGTCGCGAAGAACGCGATAAAGGTCTTCGCCGTCGCGGCTGTCGTGGACGTCCAGGTTGGAGTGGGTTCTTCCGCTACCAATGCCGAAGCCATTGAGACCATCGAAAGCCTCGGCCCACCAGCCGTCGAGGATGGAAAGATTCAACCCGCCGTTGAGCACCACTTTCTGCCCGCTCGTGCCCGAAGCCTCCAGTGGGCGGCGCGGATTGTTAAGCCAAACGTCAACGCCCTGCACCAGGTAGCGTCCCACGTTGATGTCGTAGTCCTCGATAAAGGCGAACTTGTTCTGGAACTTTGAGTCGCGCATCAGCTCGGCGATCTGCTGCAGAACTCTCTTGCCCGGCTCATCGTGCGGATGCGCCTTGCCCGCAAAGAGAAACTGAACGGGGCGTTTGGGATCGTTGACCATGGCGGCCAGCCGCTGCATATCGGCAAGCACCAGGTTGGCTCGCTTGTAGGTGGCGAAGCGGCGCGCAAATCCGATCGTCAGTGCGTCCGGTGAGAGGATTTTGCCCAATTTCTGCAGTGTCTCGGCGGACTCCTTGCGCCGATCTGCCTGTTCCCGCGCGCGCCGGCGGGCAAAGTCGATCAGCTGCGCCTTCAGGGCCAGATGTGTCTCCCACAGTTCGCCGTCGTCGACGCTTTCGATCTTCTCCCAGGTCTTTGCGGTGCCGCTGTGGCGCTGCCAGTCCACGCCGAGATGGCGGTCATAGAGCCGACACATCTGCGGCGCCAGCCAGGAGGGCACGTGGACCCCGTTGGTGATGTGACCGATGGGCACGGCGTCCTCCGGCCGGCCTGGATAGAGGCACTTCCACATGGCCCGGGAAACCTCGCCATGCAGCGAGGAAACAGCGTTGACACGGCGCGCCAACTTGAGGCCAAGCACGGTCATGCAGAATGATTCCCCGTAGTCCGTGGGATACTCGCGGCCGAAGCCCATGAGGTTCTCGTGCGAAATTCCCAATTGCTCGCGCAGGGGGCCGAGGTGCTCTTCCATCAGGTCGGCGCTGAACCGGTCATGACCCGCGGGCACGGGCGTGTGGGTCGTGAAGATCACCTCGCGAGGGATCAGGCTGGCCGCCGTCGCAAAATCGAGGCCTTCTTCTACCATCCGATCGCGAATGGCCTCAAAGACGGCAAAGCCGCTGTGGCCCTCATTCAGATGGAGCACACCGGGACTGATGCCCATAGCCTTGAGAGCGCGAAAGCCGCCGATGCCAAGCAACAGTTCCTGGCGGATGCGGGTGCGCGCGTCTCCGCCGTAAAGGCGCGAGGTGGTTTCAAGGTCCTCGGGGGCATTTCCGGCGACGTTGGAGTCGAGCAGTAGCAAGTCGCAGCGGCCCACCTTCACGTGCCAGACCTTGGCGCGGATCGCTCCGCGGCGGGTTTCGATCTCAACCACCACCGGCTCACCATTGCTCCCGATGGCCGGCTGCATAGGCAACTGGTTCACATCGGTTTGCACGTACTCCTCGCGCTGCCATCCGGCCTGATCAAGCCGCTGCAGAAAATAGCCCTGCCCATAAAAAAGGCCGATCCCAACCAGCGGAATGTCCAGGTCGGAGGCGCTCTTGATGTGGTCTCCTGCCAGCACGCCCAGGCCGCCGGAGTAGATGGGCAGGGACTCGTGCATGCCAAATTCTGCTGAAAAATAGGCGACCGGCCTGGGCCGCAAAACGCCGGCATGGGCGGCGCCCCAGGTGCGATCCGCTTTCAGATACTCCTGCTGGCGACGGTAGACATAGTTGATCCGGCTGTGCAGAACCTGTTCACCCGCGCGGCGCTCAATTTCACCCAAGGGCATCTCGCTGAGCAGGGAGATGGGATTCTGATTGAGCTGACGCCAGCGGGTGGGATTCAAGTCGCGAAACAGGCTGATGCAGTCGTGGTCCCAGCTCCACCAGGGATTACGGGCAAGAGCCCAGAGCCGCTCCTGTGCCGGAGCAATGAAGCGATCCAGAGTGCGCGCCTCACTGACTACCGGCGCCACCTGGCTGGCCGCCTCGGCCAACATGCGAATCTCATTCTCCCGATAGGCGCGCGGCTCACGCGTTTGCACAACCAAGACTCCCTGCAGAATGCCGCGGTCGATCAGCGGCACGCCCAGAAAAGAGTTGTACTCGTCTTCGCCGGACTCGCTGAAGTACTTGAATCGGGGATGATTCCTGACATCATCGACGGCCACCGGGACGACCCGCTCCGCGACCAGGCCGGTGAGACCCTCATTCAGCGGCATGCGCAGCTTGCCGATGCTCTTGGGCTGCAGGCCGAGCGTAGCGGCCAAAACCAGGTTGGATCGATCGGGCTCAAGCAGATAGGCCGAGCAGACATCGGTTCGGAACCGTTTGGCGATCAGCGCCACGACGTTCATCAAAGTATCGGCAGGCTTGCCCCCCTCCGCGGCGAGGTTCGAAATCTCCTCCACAGTGAGAACGAGACTGGCGTCGCTTGCTTCGTGGGGCTCTGTCATGGATGTGCGCTCACCTTTCGAATGGATTCAGAAGAACGGGACCGACACGGGTGCCGCGCCGCGACAGGAGTGCAGAGGTTCATTCGACAGAATTCCCGGAAGTAGAAACGGTTTAGAGCTGTGTTATGGGTTTTAGGGAAAATCCCATTTCTTGCGCGGTGCGGGATAGTTTTGAAGATATCATCAATCCGCCGCGAACCGCGAATCAAGTTGACGGCAGCAGGCCGGGGTCAATCTCCGTGCGCTTCTTCCAGCTCCACGCCGACCCTTTGCAGCTTCATGAACCTCCATTGCAGGCGGTCAAAGAACAGATAGACAACCGGAGTGGTAAACAACGTAAGGGCCTGCGACACCAGCAGTCCGCCGACGATGGTAATGCCCAGCGGCTTGCGCAGCTCAGAGCCCACCCCCATGCCGATGGCCAGAGGCATGCCGCCGAACAGAGCGGCCATGGTGGTCATCATGATGGGGCGGAAGCGCAGCAGGCAGGCCTGGTAGATGGCCTGCACCGGCGGCAGCCCCTCCTCGCGCTCGGCCTGCAGGGCAAAATCGATCATCATGATGGCGTTTTTCTTCACGATGCCGATGAGCAGGATTATGCCTATCAGGGCGATGATGCTCAGGTCGGTTCCCGTGATCAGCAGGGCGAGAATGGCGCCGGCGCCCGCGGGAGGCAGAGTGGAGAGAATCGTAAGCGGGTGGATCAGGCTCTCATAAAGGATGCCGAGCACGATGTAGACGGCAACCAGCGCGGCCAGAATCAGGTACGGTTCATTCTTGAGCGAGTCCTGAAAGGCCTGCGCGGTTCCCTGGAAGCTGGGGTGAATCGTCGAGGGCATGCCCATCTCGCGCTGCGCCCTTTCCAGGGCGGTAACGGCGTCCCCCAGCGCCGCGTTCGGCGCCAGGTTGAAGGTGAGCGTCACCGCCGGAAACTGACCCTGGTGATTGACGGCCAGCGGAGTGCGCTGATTCTCGTAGTGAGCGATCGTTGAAAGCGGCACCATGGCGCCTGTCGACGACTTGATGAAGATGCCGTTCAGAGCCGCGGGACTGCGGCTGAACTTCGGATCCACTTCCATCACCACGAAATACTGGTTCAGCGCCGTATACATGGTGGAGACTTCGCGCTGGCCGAAGGCATCGTAAAGCACCTGGTCGATCATCGAGGCCGTGATGCCGAGCCGCGAGGCCGTGTCGCGGTCAATCACCAGGTTGGTGGCCAGTCCCTGGTCCTGCTGGTCGGTGGAGACATCGCGAAGCTCCGGCAGTTTTCGAGCCCGAGACTCTAGCTGCGGCGCCCAGGTGTTCAATTCATCAAGGTTCTCGTCGGAAAGAGTGTACTGATACTGGGCGGAGCTGCCGCGGCCACCGATCTGGATATCCTGGTTGGCCTGAAGATAGAGCGTTGCGCCGGGAACGCTACTGAGCTTGCGGCGAAGGCGATTGACGACACCGTCGGCGGAAATGCGGCCGGGCCGATCCTGAAGAGGCTTGAGCCCGACGAACATGCTGCCTACATTAGTGCTGCCGCCGTTGCCGCCCACAAAGGCCACCAGCGATTGAATGGCCGGATCCTCCAGCGTCATCTGCGCCAGTCTCTCTTGCTTTTGCGCCATGGCGTCGAAGGCGATATCCTGCGCGGCCATGGTGCGGCCGCTCAGGCGCCCGGTGTCCTGCTGCGGGAAAAAGCCCTTGGGCACGATGATGAAGAGGTAGACATTCAGAATTGCGGCGCCGACGGCCACGCCGAGAATGAGCCATTGGTGCCTGAGCACCCAACGCAACCCCGCGCCGTATTCAAAGTGCATCCAGTTAAAAATACCTTCGCTGGCGCGGTAAATGCGGCCATGGCGGCTCTCGTCGCGCGACTTGAGAAACTGGGCGCAAAGCATCGGCGTCGTGGTCAGCGAAACCAGCAACGATACCGCGATGGCCACCGAAAGCGTGACGGCGAACTCTCTGAAAAGCTTGCCGACAATGCCGCCCATCAGCAGGATAGGCGTAAAGACGGCGATCAGCGATGTGCTCATGGAGAGCACCGTGAAACCAATCTCTTTTGACCCCTTCATCGCCGCTTCAAACGGCTGCATGCCCATTTCCAGATAGCGGGTGATGTTTTCGATCACCACGATGGCGTCATCCACTACAAATCCCGTGGCCACGGTCAGCGCCATCAGGGAGAGATTGTCGATGGTATAGCCCGCCAGATACATCACTCCGAAGGTTGAAACCAGCGAAAGCGGTACGGCCACCGAAGGGATGATGGTGGCCCACACCTCGCGCAGAAACATGAACACCACCAGCACCACCAGCAACACGCTGATCATCAACGAAATTTCAACGTCGTGGACGCTGGAGCGGATGGTGATCGTGCGGTCAACTGACACATTAATCTTGATGGTGGGCGGAATGGAGGCCTGCAGGCGCGGCAGCTCTGCCAACACGTTGTCCACGGTCGAGATCACATTGGCGCCGGGAATCTTGAACACAATCAGCATGACTGCGTCCTGAAGTTTTCCGGGCGGCCCTTTAACGGGATTTATGCCCACTACGCCGGCGTTCAGGATGTTTGAAACGCTGTCGGTGACCGTGCCCAGATCACCGACCCGCACCGGCGCGCCGGTCTGCTTGTTATAGCCGGCGATGATGGGCACGTAATCCTTCGCCTTGAAGATCTGGTCGTTGTCGTAGATGGCCCAGCGGTGCGTGGCATCCTGAAATGCGCCCTTGGGCCGGTTGGCATTGGCATTGGCCAGCGCTGTGCGCACGGCCTCCAGCCCGATGCCGTTGTTGCCCAGTTCCATGGGATTCAACTCGACGCGCACCGCGGGGCTGGAGCTTCCGCCCACAAACACCTGGCCCACTCCCTGGATCTGAGACATTTTCTGGGCCAGGATGGAGTCGGCCATATCGTAGACCTGCGGCTTTGAGAGCACATCCGAAGTCAGCGAGAGAATCAGGATGGGCGCATCGGCGGGGTTGGCCTTGCGATAACTCGGGTTTTGCGGCAGATAGGCGGGCAACTGGCTCCGTGCCGCGTTGATCGCTGCCTGCACGTCCCGTGCCGCGGCGTTGATGTCGCGGTTGATATCGAATTGCAGAGTCACCGAGGCTGAGCCGAGCGAACTGGTTGACGTCATCTGGTTCACGCCGGCTATGCGTCCGAACTGCCGCTCCAGCGGGGTTGCGACCGACGACGCCATGGTCGCAGGACTTGCTCCAGGCAGTCCTGCGCCGACACCGATCACCGGGAAATCCACGTCGGGCAGCGACGCGACGGGCAATACCGAATAAGCTACAGAGCCACTCAGCATCAGGGCCAGGCTCAGCAGCGTGGTTGCTACCGGACGTTTGATGAACGGTGCGGATAGATGCATGGTTCGGTTCTCCTAATCCGCACTTACGGCTTGTGTTTGCTGGGTGGCGCTGGTGCGATGCGGCTTGATCCGTTGCGCCAGCATGTCAAAGTAGAGATAGACAACCGGCGTCGTAAACAGCGTGAGCATCTGCGAAAAGATGAGGCCTCCGACGATCGTGACGCCCAAGGGCATGCGCAGCTCGGCGCCTACGCCGCCGCCCAATGCCAGCGGCAAACCGCCCAGCAGAGCCGCCATGGTGGTCATGATGATAGGTCTAAAACGCAGCAGGCAGGCCTGGAAGATGGCAGCTTCAGCGGGTTTGCCCTCGTCGCGCTCGGCCTGCAGGGCAAAGTCGATCATCATGATGGCGTTCTTCTGCACAATCCCGATCAGCAGGATGATGCCGATGAGCGCGATTACGCTGAAGTCTACGCGCGTGATCATCAGCGCCAGCAGTGCGCCCACCCCCGCCGAGGGCAGCGTGGAGATGATGGTGATGGGGTGAATATAGCTCTCGTAAAGGACGCCCAACACAATGTAAACAGTGATGAGCGCGGCTAGAATCAGGAGGGGCTCGTTGCTGAGCGAGGTCTGGAAGGCCGCGGCCGTTCCCTGGAAGCTGGCGTTAATGCTGGCCGGCATCTGGATGCGCTGTTCGGCGCTCTGCACGGCTTTGACGGCATCGCCCAGAGCCTTGCCGGGCGCCAGGTTGAAGCTGATCACCGTGGATGGGAACTGCCCCTGGTGGCCGATGGACAATTGCGAGTGCGACTGCTCCCAGTGGGCCAGCATGCTGAGCGGAACCTGCGTGCCGTTGGCCGACTTGACGTAAAGGTCGTTAAGCGTCGCGGGATCGGTCTGGAAGTTCGATCCAACCTCCATAACCACGTGATACTGGTTCAGCTGGGTGAAGATGGTAGATACTTGGCGCTGGCCGAAGGCGTCATACAGGGTATTGTCCACGTCAGCCATGGCGATACCCAGGCGGGCGGCCGTATCGCGATCGATCACCAGATCGGCAGCCAATCCCTGGTCTTGCAGATCGCTGGCCACATCGGTCACTGAGCCTTCTTTGCCCAGTTCGGCCACCATTTTTCGCGTGTAGACAGCCAGCTCGTTCTGGTCCGGGTCTTCAAGGGAGTACTGGAACTCGGTGCGGCTTACGCGATCTTCCACGGTAAGGTCCTGCAGCGGCTGCAGGAAAAGCTGGATACCTTCCACCGAGCCCAGCTTGCTTTGCAGGCGGCGAATCACATCAGTGGCCGAGACCTTTCGCACCTCAAGCGGCTTCAGGGTGATCTGAATGCGGCCCGAGTTCAGCGTGGTGTTGGTGCCGTCCACACCTATGAAGGAGGAGACGTTATCCACCGCCGGATCCTGGAGAACTACGTCCACGAGCTCTTGCTGGCGCTGGGCCATGTCGGCGAAGCTGACCGTCTGGGGCGCTTCTGAGATGCCTAGAATCACCCCTGTATCCTGCACCGGGAAGAAGCCCTTGGGGATCACGATGAACAGAAGAACGGTGGCTACAAACGTTGAAATCGTGACCAGCAGCGTGGCGAAGCGATGGCGCAGGATGACCTGCAGGGCACGCCCATATGCGGCGATGATGGAGTTGAACACCTTCTCCGACCAGTAGTAGAAACGGGTCTGGTTGGCACTCGCCTTGTCGCGAAGAATGCGCGAGCACATCATGGGGGTAAGGGTGAGCGAGACCACGGCGGAGACCAGGATGGTGATCGCCAGGGTGATCGCGAACTCACGGAACAGCCTCCCCACCACATCGCTCATGAAGAGCAGCGGAATCAGCACTGCGATCAGCGAAACGGTCAGCGACATGATCGTGAAGCCTATCTGCTCGCTGCCCTTGAGCGCCGCCTGCATGGGGCTCATGCCTTCCTCAATGAAGCGCGAGATGTTCTCGATCATCACGATGGCGTCGTCCACCACAAAACCGGTGGAGATGGTCAGCGCCATGAGGGTAAGGTTGTTGAGCGAGTAGCCCAGCAGGTACATCACACCGAAGGTGCCCACGATCGACAGCGGCACCGCAACCGACGGAATCACAGTGGCCGCCAGATTGCGCAGAAAAAGGAAGATGACCATCACCACCAGGGCGACCGTGAGCATCAGCTCAAATTCCACGTCCCTGACTGAGGCGCGGATGGTCAGCGTACGGTCGGTCAGCACCTTTACCTGGATGGCCGCAGGCAAGCTGGTCTGCAACTGCGGCAGCAGCTTCTTGATGCGATCCACGACGGCGATGATGTTGGCGCCCGGCTGGCGCTGAATATTGACGATGACTGCGGGCTGGCGGTCCATCCAGGCTGCCTGCTGGCTGTTTTCTGCGGCGTCCACGATAGTCGCCACGTCCGACGCGCGCACCGGTGCCCCATTGCGATAGGCGATCACCACCGGCTTGTAATCGGCGCTGGAAACCAACTGGTCGTTGGCGCCGATGGTGTACGACTGGCGGCTGCCGTTCAGCGTGCCCTTGGCCTGGTCCACATTGGCCGCCGCAATCGCGGTGCGCAAATCTTCCAGGCTCAGGTTGTAGGCAGCAAGCTGGGAAGGATTGGCCTGAATCCGTACCGAGGGCTTTTGTCCGCCGGCGATGGAGACCAGGCCGACGCCCGTGACCTGCGATATCTTCTGTGCCAGGTTCGTGTCGGCCGCATCCTCAATCTTGTCCAACTGCAGAGAATTGGAGGTCAGCGCCAGCGTCATGACCGGCGCATCGGCAGGATTTACCTTGCTGTAAACCGGCGGATTGGGCAGATCCGTCGGCAAAAAGCTGGTGGCTGCATTGATCGCCGCCTGAACCTCCTGCTCGGCCACATCGATGTTCTCGTCCAGGTTGAATTCGAGGGTGATCACAGACCCGCCCCCGGAGCTGACTGAAGTCATCTGCTTGAGTCCGGGCATTTGGCCGAACTGCCGCTCCAGCGGCGCTGTAACCGAAGACGACATGACTTCGGGTCCAGCGCCCGGATAAAACGTGAGCACCTGGATGATCGGGTAGTCCACTTCAGGCAGTGCAGAAACCGGCAACTGCTCGTAAGCCACTCCGCCGGCAAGCAGAATGGCCGCCATCAGCAGCGAAGTCGCCACCGGGCGCAGAATAAAGGGCCGGGAAGGACTGAGGCTCACTGCTGCTCCTTATGCTGATGTTTCCCTGCCGGCTGGCCGCTCGCGTTTGACGCCGCGCCTTGGCCGCCTGCGCTATGTCCCGCGCCCTGACCGCCCCCCGACTGCCGGGCCTGGCTCACGATCACCAGCGACCCCTGGCGCAAACGGTCGGCGCCGTCCACAACTACATTTTCGCCCGGCGAAACGCCGCTATCCAAAATGGTCACCTGGCCCTGGGCCAGGGCAACTTTCACGGGCTGTATCTTTGCGGTTGTAGTTCCCTTGGCGTCGCTGCTCGTCTCCCAGACAAACGATCCCTGCAAGCCGCTCTGGATAGCCGCCGACGGAACCACCAACGCATTGGTCCGGTCTTCCATCACCAGGTGGATGTTCACGAACTGGTTCGGGAACAAAGCTTCGTTCTCGTTGTTGAACACCGCCTTCAACTTGTCCGTGCCGGTGGTGGTGTCGATCTGGTTGTCGGCAGTCAGCAGTGCGCCGGTCGCCAGCTTCTGCACGTCGGCCTGGTCGTATGCGTCCACGGGCAGATGCCGATCCGCTCTCAACTTGGCAAGTACCTGGGGAAGTTGGTCTTCAGGCAGCGTGAAGTACACCGAAATGGGCCGGAACTGATTAATGATCACCAGATTGGTCGTGTTGGCCGTGATAATGTTTCCAGGATCAACCAGGCGCAACCCGATGCGGCCCTCAATCGGCGACTGAATGTAGCACCAGTTCAGTTGCAACTGGGCGGTTTCAATGGCTGCCTTGTCTGATTCGATGGCGCCCTGATACTGGCCCTGCGTTGCCTCATCGGCTTCCATTGTTTCCTTTGAAACCACGCCCGCGGCATAGAGCGCCTTGTATCGGGCGTACTCGGCCTGGGCATTTTTCAGCAGGGCCACATCGTGCGCCAACGTTCCTTTGGCCTGGTCCAGAGCCGCCTGGTAAGGCTTGGGGTCGATCACCATGATGGTTTGGCCCTGCTTCACCTCCTGGCCCTCGGTAAACTTCACAGGCAGCAACTGCCCGCTCACCCGCGCCTTCACCGTCACGCTCATGTACGGTGTCACTGTTCCCAGAGCGGTCAGGTAGATGGGCATGGCCCGCTGCGTCACCGGAACTACCTGCACCGGAGCCGGCCTGTTGAGCAGTGCAGCCGCCTGGCGGGTACTTGCGGCCGCGGCTGCCTGCTGGTTCTGGTAGATCCGCCATCCAACGTACCCCAATGCGCAAACCACCACCAGGTAAACAATGATGCGAACCCAGGGGCTCTTGTGGGCGGGCGGCTCCGCGTGATTGCCGAGCTTGTACTCTGGAGACTCGTGCGTGTCTTCGTTGGACATGTCGATTCCTGTCGTTTCCTTATTGATTCAGAACCTGTAAAAGAGGCATAAATGCGGCCAGAAGCCGAAAGATGACAAACTCCCCGCCTACGCTACTAGGGACGAAACAATTCCCTTAAAGGTTTCGCCCCTTTTCCGCATGGTGAAGGGGCGAATTCGATCATAACTGTATGATTGACGCGCCGTCCGGAGAGGAGACGCGACCATTGTAAGCGAGCGGGGCTATACCGGCACAAGGTTGGCCGTCATTGGACACCGGGGAAGACATGGATCATTGAACGAGGGTTTGAAACGCAACGTACCTCAAACCCGCAGAAAAACAAACCGAAAATCTCCGTACGGTGAGCATCAATGCTGCAGAGCAGGCTCCGGCAGAAGGCTCAACCCATTTTCCTGCGCCCTATGCTTGATTGCGGCAGTCGAACTGCAGGCGGGATATTTCCCAGCTGGGATTCCGGCCGATCTATTGGGAATGGCGAGGTAAAGCAATGAAAGTACTGATCTTTGGTGCAACTGGAATGGTGGGCCAAGGGGTCCTCCGCGCGTGCCTCAGCGACCCCGATGTGGAACTTGCGGTCACGGTGGGCCGAAGCTCGGCCGGGGAACAGAATCCCCGGCTTCAGAGAGCCAATTTAAGAGAAATCATTCACCTTAATCTGAATGACCTCTCCGCCATTGAAGCCGAACTGACCGGCTTTGACGCCTGCTTCTTCACTCTCGGCGTTTCATCCAGCGGGATGAACGAAACCGCCTACGAGCGGATCACCTACTCACTCACCTTATCTGCTGCGGAAACACTCAGCCGCCTCAATCCGGGCATGACCTTTATTTACGTCTCCGGCGCCGGAACCGACAGCTCAGAGAAGGGCCGCATCCTGTGGGCGCGGGTGAAGGGCCGCGTGGAGAATGCCCTGTTGCGCCTGCCGCTCGAGGCGTACATGTTCCGCCCCGGTCTGATTCAGCCGCTCGACGGCATCCAGTCTAAGACGCCTGCTTACCGGATCGCCTACGGGCTGATGAAACCGCTGCTGCCTTTGCTGCGCAGGGCACTCCCGAATCAGGTTCTCTCCACGCGCGAGATCGGGTGGGCGATGCTGGAAGTGGCCAGGCACGGCTATGAAAAACGGATTATCGAGACGAGGGATATTCGGGCTGTGGTCGAGAGCACCGCTGCCCACCCGAAAAACTCATAACAGTCCAGCCGTGGGAACGGCGGTCACGACGCAAGAGATTCCACCAACCGGTCCATCTTCTCTTCCTGGCGCTCAATGGACTCGACCAGCTTAAATTGGGTGCGGCAACGATCGAGGTTGTGCCCTTCTCTATGCACCTTGAAGTACGTGTCGCCCATCAGGTAGTCAGCCAGAAAGCGAATGCCGGTTTCAAATGTGATCAACTTGCCTGAGATGGCGAGAAGCTGCTTTTCCGCATTGGTCAGGAATGCGCCGGCCGAACTGAGGTAGCCGCGCACAAGAGCCTCAAACATGGGAAACTGCATGGTCACCTTGGAAAGATCCTGCTCGTCCTCCATGGCCGGGCTCGTTGTGGTGCGAACCATGTCGCCAAAATCGTAGGGCGCAAACCCTGGCATCACCGTATCGAGATCGATGACGCAGATGCCCTCGCCCGTCTGGTCATCGAGCATCACGTTGTTGAACTTGGTGTCGTTGTGGGTTACGCGTTCCGGCAGGTTTGCCTCCATGAGCACGCCAACGATTGATCGATGCGCGAGGGCGAATGCGATTTCCGGCTTTGCCAGGGCCGCGCGACCCGCCGCGTCCGCAGCGATCGCCTGCTCCAGCGCCTTGAATCGCTTGGGGGTGTTATGAAAATCGGGGATGGTGTCGTGCAATCGAGGCGCTGGCAGTTCAGCCAGCATTTGCTGGAACCGCCCGAAGGCCTTGGCGGCCTGAAAAGCCTGTTCCGCCGACTCAACGGCATCGTACGTGCGCGCCCGCTGAATAAAGTGATACGCGCGCCAATGGTTTCCCTCTGCATCCACGTGCCATCCAAGCCCGTCACGCGCTGGAATCAGACGGAGCGCCCGCCGGGTCCAATCGGGCTCGCTTGCCACTACCGTTGCCAAATGCGCCGTCACCCGCTCGACGTTTTCCATCAGAGCTACAGGGTGCTTGAAGATGTTGTGATTGATCCGCTGCAGGATGTAGCAGGACGGCGCGCCTCCCTGATCAAAGAAGGCGCGATACGTGTCGTTAATGTGGCCGCTACCGTAAGGTCTGGCCTCAAGAAACTCGCCGCCGATTTCGAACTGTCGCGCGGCGGCGGCGGTATTCAAATCGCTCGTCATCCCCAAAGACTTTCAGGATAGGTGCCGGCCTTCACCAGGCTCTTGATGCTGTCCACGACGTACTCGTGGTCCTGCCGATAGGTGACGCCGAACCATGAATCATTGCTGTGCAGCACCTTTACCTTTCCCTGTCCTGCGACCATGATGTCGTTCACCGTGCTTGGGATGTAGCACTCCTTTTTGAGATCGCCGCCGTTCGCCTCGAGAAATCTCTTGAAGTGCTGACCTAGTTGCCCAAAGACCTGCGGAGTAAAGCCCCAGAAATTCATTGAGACCGGTTCATCGCCCGTCAGCATGGTCACCTTGCCTTCGCCGTCGGTATTTTTGGCATGCGCGCCGTCGCGTCCAATGGCCGTGAGCTCTGAAATCGCTTTCAGGTAGCCGTCGTCGCTCACTTTGCACACGCCACGGGCCACCGTCCCGAAATCCGAGAGCGTGTTGCGCAGAACGAATCCCACCATGGCGTAGTCCGGGGAGCCCGATTGCAGTTGCTGTGCCAGCACACGGTAGCTTTCCGCGCCATAGAAGTCGTCGGCATTGATCACGGCAAAAGGCTCGTGAATCACGTCGGCGGTCATCAGGATGGCTTGCGTGGTGCCCCACGGCTTGGTGCGCCCGGCCGGAACCTGAAACTCCGCTGGAATCTTGTCGAGTTCCTGAAAAACGTAGTCGACCGCAATGCGCCTTTCAAAGCGTGCGCCCACAACTTCCTTGAACGGCTCTTCGATGTCCTTGCGAATGACGAAGACCAGCTTCCCGAATCCGGCGCGCATGGCGTCGTAGATCGAGTAATCGATAATGGTCTCGCCACTCGGGCCAACCGGCTCAATTTGCTTCAGGCCGCCGTAACGGCTGCCCATACCGGCAGCCAGAACGAGCAGCGTCGGAGACGTTGCGGTTGTCATGAACTGGAGTCCTCCTGATTTGTGATTCTTTCGAATGGTAAAGCCCGGGGCCGGGTTTCGCATGGCCCGGATTGGTTACTTGATCAAAAAAGTGATTTCGAAGCTCGCGGGACTCTGGCTCCTGTTGTACACCTTCAATTGCAGACCACAAGCTGAGACGCTGCACCCGCTGCCGGGGCTGGGGGCCTTCGTTCGATGATTCAAGGAACTCGCGCGGCGAGCTCGGCTGCCTGTTCCGCTGCAGCCCGGGGCCCGGGCATGTTTGCATAGCCTCCGAGGAACTTCCCCTTGCGAAAGATGCAGATGCCGTCAAGATACCTCACCGTTGCCTGGATTGCTTCGTCTCCCACGTTTACGGGCGCAGCCCCCTCAAATTTCTCTCTCAGGCTCTTCAACACAGCCGCGGCGGCTTCCGGCGAGTCCTCCTGCACCAGGAATGCCTGCCCCTGTTTGTACTTCGCCACGTAGCCGCGCCTGAGCTCACGCAGCCCCAGCACACTCTCCGGGACCAATCGGACCGAAGCCAGATCTTGCTTTAAAAACCAGGCGAGCGCCTCTGGCGGAGTCACCCGGCCTTCCATATGCTCCAGCATCTTTTCGGCGAAGGCCTGCATGGTTGGGGTGTCGTCTTTGTCCGGATTGGCCGCTACCTCGACCAATTCAACGTAGTACTTGCCCTTGCTAAAACTGGCGCTCTGCCGCTCCACCTGTCCACCCATGCCGAGTTTGGCAATGGGCAGGCTGGAATCTACGTTGGCGGCAAAGATGCCGTAGGCCGAGTCGGCATCCGCCATCTCTGAGACATCGATGTCCAGCGTGTCAGCTCCTGACGCGCAGGTGATGCCCTGCATGCGTACGAAGCCGAAGCTCAGATACCCCTCAGCGCCCCCGTCCTTGTATTCGAATAGATTGTTGGCGGCATAGTCGCGCCTGGTCCCGGAAGGTTCCCAGCCTGGCGCGAAATGACAGTTCAGGTAATCCTGCGCGCCGCTTGTCCCCGCAGCCAGCATCATGGTCAGCAGCAATCCGGCAGCCCTCATCCAAACAGCTCCTGCGCCCGTTCCAGACGTTCCGCCACATGCACGCCGTGAGGGCACTCGACCGTGCACCCCGTGCAGTTGGCGCAACCGGCGCCAGTTCGCCCCGCGGCCAGCTCAAGGAATCGTTCCCGCCCCAGCGCGAACTGCCCATACCCGTCCGCATAGGTCAGGCAGCGCAACATATCGGCTACCGGCAGTCCCTTGCGGCAGGCGCCACTGCACGCGCCGCACATCCGGCAGTAGACCGGCCTGATCATTTCAAGGTGCGCAGCCAGCAGCTTTTCATCGTGGGCTGCCAGTGGACTCCCCATCGCCTTCAGGTTTTCCTCCAGCTGATCCCTGTCCGTCATGCTTGGCACCGTGGTGGCCACGTTGGGCTTGTTCACCACCCACTTCAGCGCCGCCAGCAACGCGCCGGGCTGGGTCAGCTTCGGATACATGGGATCGCCGGGCCGCACGCTGCGAATTCCGCCCGCCATCACCTTCATTGCCACCACCCCCAGCCCTGCCTTGGCGGCCGTGGCAATGGCCTGCTCCATGCCCGGGTCCATGGCGAAGTTATAGGCGCACAGAACCACGTCGAAGGCGCCTTTCTGGGCCATCCAGGGCAGCAACTGCTGCTGGCCGCTGTGCGTACTTACTCCGGCAAAGCGGATCTTGCCCTGCTGCCTGGCCAGTTGTTGCATCTCAATCATGTCGTCGTGAATTTCGTCTGCGCTGCTTTTGCCATGCAGATACCAGATGTCGATGTAATCCGTGTTCAACTCGCGCAGGCTTTCCTCCAGATGCCGCTGCATTCCTGCCTTGTCGGGCGCTTCCGTCTTGGTGGAGAGCACAATCTGCTTTCGCTTTGCTCCCAACGCCGCTCCCACCATGCGCTCATTGTTGCCGTGTTGATAACCGCGCGCGGTATCGAAGTAGTTGATTCCGGCATCGAGGGCCTGCTCAACCACGCTGGGATCTGAGGTGATCATGCATCCCATGCCCACGGTGGTGACCTTCAGCCCGGTGCGGCCCAGAACCTTGTAGTCAAGTTTCACCGGAGTTGCGGCGGTTTCCGGGGCGGCTGTCCCCGCCGGATTGAAGAAGCCCATCTTCGTGCCTGCACCAGCAACCGGCAGCGTCAGTCCGGCAGACAAGCCGGCAGATAAAAAGTCGCGACGAGAAGTTTTTTGCGTCATGACCCCATCCCTCCAATTTCAGAAAACGGATAATCGTAAATGGTTCCTGCAACCCGGCAATAGGACGCACATCACAGCGCCTGCCGCTCGTGGTCCCGACCGAGCAGGGCTGGGCTCATTTGTCGCTGCAATCTTGCCGGTAAGGCGCCCCACTTTCCCGTGATCTTCATCGGTGATGGAGAAGTGGATTTGCGGCGCATTATCTGCATTTTCTGCCGGAAGAAGTTCGAGGGCCTGCTGATACCGGGTCACAGCTCTCGGATGACCTGCTCCGCTCCCTGGCACGCCGACATCGCCCAGGCGCTGGGCTTCATGCGCGCTCTCATCATGGTCTTTGAGCGCGGTTTTCTGCGCAAAAAATTCATTCTTGAATCAACGCAAACGATATACAACAAACGGCTTACTGGCATGCGGATCCGTTCTCTCGGCCGTTCGCCGTTCCCTCCCATGCAGGTTGCACCGCGCCGTTGCGGCCTGTATTGTTGGTGTTGTTCGCGCTGGTTTTCGACAACTCTGCAAGGAAGCGCTGGGCTGCACACGCTGCCTATCCATAAATAAGGCACTCGGAATTCCAGTTTCTTCCCCAGCCGGAAAGGACAAATTCCACTGATCCTCGAAAAATTCAACCTGAAGGGCAAAACTGCTCTCGTGACCGGCTCGTCACGCGGACTGGGCGCTGCCATCGCCGTGGCATTGGCCCAGGCTGGAGCCAAAGTCGCCGTCCATGGCTCCGCGCATCCGCCAGCGGCGACGCAGCAGCGAGTGGCCAAAATCGGCACGGAATGCCTTGCACTGGCCGGGGATGTGGGCGATCCGGCCGTCTGCGCGCTCCTGGTGGAAGAGACCGTTAGCCATTTTGGCGCCATCGACATTCTGGTAAACAACGCCGGGATTATCCGCCGCTCTCCAGCCATCGATCACTCTGAAGAAGACTGGAAGGCGGTCATCGACGTCGACCTGTCCAGCGTCTTCCGTCTCACCCAGCACGCCGGCAGGTACATGCTGGCCAAAGGCTCGGGAAAAATCATCAACATCGCCTCCCTGCTCTCGTTTCAGGGCGGGATTATGGTGGCTTCCTATGCGGCGGCCAAGGGCGGCTTGGCCCAGCTCACCAAGGCGTTTGCCAACGAGTGGGCCTCAAAGGGAATCAACGTCAACGCCATCGCTCCCGGCTACTTTGCCACCGATAACACTGAGGCATTGCGGAAAAATCCCGAGCGGGCGCACCAGATTCTAGAGCGAATTCCGGCCGGCCGCTGGGGAAGCCCGGAGGACCTGGCAGGCGCGGCCGTCTTTCTCGCCTCCGCTGCCAGTGACTACGTCCACGGCCATGTGCTGGTCGTCGATGGCGGATGGCTGAATCGCTAATCATTTTAGAGACACGGCGACGACACTTGCCTTGCCGCTTGAACAATCAGGGTACCCATGAGTGACAGTGGAGTGGCTTACATGGCAACCAACGCAGTGCACACGCCCCAGCCCTCTAATTCAAGGCCGCGCGCGCTTCTACGGCTTTCTCCTGCTCCAGCAGTTCGGCCAGTGCCTTCTCAGGGCAAATGTGATGCGCCTCCACCCGATCCAGCTCCTGCTCGGTCTCAATGCAGGAGGCGACGGTCATCAAGCAGTCAAGGCAACGCGTATTGTAGCTGCCGTTGTCGTTTTGGGTGTGGTAGTACATAAATTCCCGGATGGGTTGCGAACACCCTTAGATCGTATGCGCAGTCAAATTTCCTCATCGTGACTCGCGTCACCCGCGCATGTGATGCCATCACGGCCGTTTCCGAAAGCTATCTGGCCAAAAGTTTCCGCACACGAAAAATCACATGGAAATGCCCTGATCGGGATTACGCCGCAGGTGCCAGCAAGCGCTCTCGCCCCCTTGGGGGAATAGCGAGACCGAGCACGGAACATCCAGCGTGCCCAGGAAATCGAGCTCCGTTTTGCGGCCTTTGAGCGGGATTGAAACGAAGCGGTTGACCGTGACCTTGGATTGCGGCGAACCGCGTAGCCAATAAACAGCGGTGTCGGCCAGGTAAACGGCAGCAAACGCCAAGGCCAGCACGGCCGCCACGCGGAGCAACCATCGCATCAGAAATCGAATCAATTTTCAGCCTTTCTCCAGAACTGCGGTCTTCAGCGCCACGCCGGTGAGCCTCCGCCGCCTTGCTTCAGTTAGAGTATCCGCCAGTTGAGCGGCAGCCTGCTCTGGGCTCAGCCCTTCGCTGCGGATGTTTGAAATGCAGTTGCGCTCGGCGTCGGTGCGCCCGGGCCGCGGCTCCCAGGTTACATAGGCTCCCATGGAATCGGGCGAGCTCAATCCCGGGCGCTCACCGATTAGCACGACGGCGATCTCCGCGCCCAACGCCAGGCCGATCTCGTCGCCGATGGCAACCCGGCCCTGCTCCACCACGCAGATGGGCGCAACTGTCCAGCCATCAAGCAGCGGCCATAACTCCTTCACCAGGGTCGGCGCATGACGCTCGACAGCGAGCGCTGAAAGCCCATCCGCCACAACCAGGGCCAGCGTTTGCCCGCCTGGTATGGCCGTCCGCGCCAATAGATCGCGGCTGCCATGCTCCAATTTTCGGCCAAGGTCAGGCCGCTGCAGGTAAGTGGCGCGATCAACGGCGCAGGAATGCAGCCGCAACACTTGATTGCCGGCAATATGGCTCAAAGCGCCGGCCAACGCCGCGCTCTCCAGCCGCGCGTGTACCGCGTCGCGCGCCCGCGCATGGGCGCGCTGAAAATCCAACAGGTCGCGCGTCTCAAGACTCACCCCTGTGCGCCCCAAGCCCACGCGTGCCGGTGTGTAGCCGCGCAATTGCGCTCCCAGAGCGCGACCGGCCACCCGCCTTGCAGGCTCGCTCATGCCGTCAGCAGCCTTTCCGGATGATGGGCCTCGGCTGCAAGGCGCAGAAAGCTTTCGCCGGCCAGCCATGCTTCAAACTCCGGCGCGGCCTTCAACCCCAGCAGCCGCCGCAGATAGAGCGCATCGTGGAAACTCGTGCTCTGGTAGTGAAGCATCACGTCGTCCGCACCGGGCACGCCCATGATGTAGTTCACGCCCGCCGCGCCCAGCAGCGTTAGCAGCGTGTCCATGTCGTCCTGGTCGGCTTCGGCGTGGTTGGTGTAGCAGACGTCGCAACCCATAGGCAGTCCCAGCAGCTTGCCGCAGAAATGATCCTCAAGGCCGGCGCGCACAATCTGCTTGCCGTCGTAAAGGTATTCGGGCCCGATAAAGCCGACCACCGTATTCACAAGCATCGGTCTGAAGTGCCGCGCCACGCCGTACGCGCGCGCCTCCAGCGTTTGCTGGTCCACGCCATGGTGAGCGTTTGCCGCCAGCGCCGAACCCTGCCCGGTCTCGAAGTACATCACATTGTCGCCCAATTGCCCGTCTGCGCACACTGCGCCGCGCTTGAGTTGTCGGCCGGCTTCGTGCGCCTCCCGCAGCAGGGCAAGATTCACCCCAAAGCTGCGGTTGGCAGCCTCTGTGCCGGCAATCGACTGGAAAATCAGGTCCACCGGCGCGCCCGCGTTCAGCGCCGCCATCTGCGTGGTCACGTGCGCCAGCACGCAGCTCTGCACGGGAATCTGGAATCGCTGCCGCAGCGCGTCAATCATCCGCAGCAACCTGGTGGCCGCGTCAGCGCTGTCTCCAGCGGGGTTGATCCCGATCACTGCGTCCCCCGAGCCGAGCAGCAACCCATCGAGAATCGATGCGGCAATGCCCATCGGGTCGTCGGTGGGGTGGTTCGGCTGCAGCCGCGCGCTCAGTCTACCCGGCAGGCCAACGGTGGTCCTGAAGCGAGTGACAACCCTGATTTTCGCGGTCGCCGCAATCAGGTCCTGAATCCGCATCAGCTTGCTCACGGCTGCCGCCATCTCCGGCATAAGCCCGGGAGCGAGCGCCGCAAGCCGCTCCGGCGTCGCCTCGTCAGAAAGCAGCCAATCCCGCAACTCACCCACCGTCAGCGAGCGCACGCGCGCAAAGGCGTTCTCGTCGTGCGCGTCAACAATAAGTTCCGTGACCTCGTCGTTCCCGCAGGGCACAATCTCTTCCGCGAGAAAGCGCGTCACCGGCACATCCGCAAGGGCGAGTTGCGCGGCCACCCGTTCCTCGGCCGAGCCGGCAGCCAGCCCCGCAAGCACGTCGCCGCTGCGCAAGGGCGTAGCCTTCGCCAGCAGTTCTCGCAGGCTGCCAAAGCTGTAACGCGTAGTGCCGATGGAGTGGTGGAAGCTCATCCGGGTGCTTCCAGCCTACCTGAAATCGCTCCCGCTGCCAGTCCACCATGAGTTTTTCCCGGCAAGCTCAAGCCGCTAAAACTTTACCGACGCGGCCCGCGGCGAAATGCCGCTCAACTCTGCGGCGCGTGCCTCGGCGTAGGCCGCAGCTCCCATCAGCGCGGTGCGGCTCTCCAGAATTACGCGCACCGGCATGTTCACCAGCAACTGGCTCACGCGGCCCTTGTCGACGAAGGCCTTCATGAAGGTGCCGTCCTTGAGTTTTTCAAGAATGCGGGGCGCGATGCCTCCGCCCACATACAGGCCTCCCACAGAGAGAATCTTCAAAGCAAGGTTGCCTGCCTCGGCGCCATAGGCCGAAACAAACATATCCATCGCCTTCTCACAGATCTCGCTCTTGGCCGCCAGCGCCAGCTCCGTAATCACGGCATTCGGGTCTTCCGTCGCCATGCGCTCGGCCAGCGAGGCGGCCTCATCCATTCCGCGCACCTCGCGCAGAAAATCATAGCAATTCTTCAGGCCCGGACCGCTGACTACGCGCTCAAAGCTGATGCGCCCGTTGTACTTCTGCTTCAGAAAGCGCAGCAGGTCGAACTCGTCCTCATTGCGCGGCGAAAAATCCGAGTGACCGCCCTCCGAGGGATAGGGAACGTAGTCGCGGCCGTCCCAGATCATGAAGGTCTCGCCCAGGCCGGTTCCGGCCGAGATCAATGCGCGATTGCCGATCTGGCGGGGATCGCCCTCGCTCAGCGTGTAAATCTGGTCGGCCCCCAACTCAGCTATTCCGTAGCCATTGGCCTGCAGATCATTGATAAGAAAAACATAATCGATCTTAAGGTCGGCAGCCAGTTCGCGGCTATCAAGCGTCCATGGCAGGTTGGTCAAGCGCAGGCGTCCATCGCGCACCGGCCCCGGTACACCGAAGCACGCCGCAGTCACCTTCTCCGAGAGGATGAACTCCTTTACGATCTCTTCCAGCCCCGAGTACTCCTTGGCCGGATACTGCTTATCGCGGGAGTGTTTCAAGTTGCCGTCCACAAAGTCGTACAGCGCCAAATTGACTTTGGTGCCGCCCACATCACCCGCCAGAATCATCCTTCCCTCTCTAAAAAACCGCGGCCTTCGCCGTCCGTTGTCGGCAGTTCTGCGGCTGCGCTCCTGTCCAGGAACATTGTGAGTATACCGCTAGCCGGCCAGATCAACTGGCTGGGCAGCCGGTCCACATCCCGGGGCCCGGTCAGCACTTCCTTTAGAATCATGTCCTTATCTGAACCGCTTATCAGGAAGAAGACCGACTTGGCGCGGTTGATTACCGGCCAGGTTAGGGTGATGCGCCAGGTGTCTTTCTGCGCCACATGATTGGCAGTTACTAGCCGGCTGGTTTCGTGCAACGCCTTCGTGTGCGGAAAAAGCGATGCAGTGTGTCCATCCGGACCCATGCCCAGGGCAATCAGGTCGAAGCGCGGCAGCTCGCCCTTCTCCAGACGGAAGCTGTTGCGCAGCTCAGTTTCGTACCGTGCCGCCGCCTCCGCCGGATCAAGCTCCCCCTCCATGCGGTGAATCTGATCGGGACGGAGGGGGGCGTTCTTCAGAAGGGCCTCGCAGGTCATGCGGTAGTTGCTCTCTTGGTCGTCTGGAGGCACGCACCGCTCATCCACCCAGTAGAGGTCCAGATTGTTCCAGGGCATCCGATCTCGCCAGGGCTGGCTAGGATCGCCCAGCAGCTCGAAGGCCGCCTTGGGTGTGGATCCGCCGCTGATCGCGATCCGCGCACGGCCCCGCGCGTCCACCGCCTCTTCGGCCATCTCCACAAAATACTGCACCGTGCGCCGGGCCAGCGACGTCGTGTCCTGCTCCACGTAATAGATAATCCTCAGCGTTCTCGCCATCCCAGCCCCGCCTCTGACTCTACTCTAAATCGGGATGAGTAGAATGCGCATGTTGTTCATGAAACAGCTGTAAATTGCGGGGCCCTGCACCGAGTCCGCATCAGGAAACAGAGAGAACCGGAGCAAAAAGCTGCCCATTGCCCAGGCCGCCGGTTGGCGGATCAAAGGGTGTGAGCTGAGCAAGACCTTCAACCTGCGCGTTCCAGGCCCCTCCCTGTTCTTCGCCTTTTGCAGAGAAATACCCCTTCCCGGCGCACAATCAGTCCATAAACCTGTATTTCGGGCCCGGTCACGGCGCAGGCCAACACCGGTTACGAGGCGATTTTCCCCTGGGAAAATCGCCCCGCAACCCGCCCAGGACCCCCGAAAGCACCCATAACCCCTTTGCTGTCAAGATTCTGCGGCGAACCCCAATGGATTCAAGATTTTAGCGCCGGATCCGCACCGTAGGTCCATGAATCAAAGGAACTTCTACCCAGAATAGGGAGGGGGGGGTAGGGAGGACATCGATATGTATCACAAGTGCCGCCACGTCATGCCGAACGGAAACCAATGCAGCTCCCCGGCTCTGAAGAGCACCTATTTCTGCTACTTCCACACCCGGCTTCACCGCGCCGCCAAAGAACCCGCCCCCGCGACCAATCAGCCGCTCAAGCTCCCCATCCTCGAAGACCGCAGCGCCATCCAGGTCGCGCTCTCCCAGGTCCTCAACGCCCTCGGCTCCTCAAAACTCGACGCCCGCCTGGCTGGCATCTTCCTCTACGGCCTCCAGATCGCTTCGCAGAATGTCGAACGGCATTACAAAATTCTGGAAACCTGGGCAGTGGAATCCATAACACAGACCAGCGATGGCGACGAGCTGGCGCCGGACAAACGTGTCTGTCTTTCCATCGACGACTGCTCCACCTGCGATGAGCGGGAGAATTGCGACGACTACGATCCAAGCGAAGAAAACGACGAAGAGGAAGAGGACGAAGAGTAGAGCCGGGCCATCACCGCAGTTCCGCACCGCTTTGCGAAGATGCTACGGAACCGGAACAGCGCTATTTCCCCAGGAACGCGCGGTACTGCTGCTCCAACACCCCGGAGGCACGGGCCAAAGCCAGCTTCGACAGGTTGTACTGGTAAAGACTCTCCACCAGGTTATTTTCGGCGGAGGCAAGCGTGGCCTGCGCGGTCACCAGCGGCAGGTTGTCGTCCACGCCGGCGTTCACACGCTCGGTCTCGTCGCTCAGGGCGCGAGTGGCCAGCTCGACATTCGAGCGCGCCACGTCCACCAGCTGCCGGCCGGCGCCCACGTCAAGCAGCGCAGCGCGCACCTGCTCGTCGATGTGGTTGTGCAGGTCGGCCAACTGCGCATTCACCGCCTCCATCTGCGCTGCGGACGCGTCCTCGTCGCCCCGCAGCCGGGCCTCGCGAAACAGCGGTACGCTCAACGTCCCCATGGCGGTGAAATTGCCATGGGTTCCGGCGTCGTTCACCGTGCTGACGCCGTAGTAGCTGTTGAACTGCAGGCTGGGCAAACGCTGGCTGCGATAAGCCGTGTGGATGGCCTTGTACACCACCACCTGGTTTCTCAGATTTTGATAGTCCTGGCGGTTCTTGTAGGCAATGGCCCGCACTTCTTCCGGCGTTTGCTCGGCCAAGTCGCTGTAAGGGGCCGGATCGGTGAGCGTAATCTTCTGTCCGGGATCGATGCCGATCTCGCGCTTGAGCAGGATCAGGTTCTTTTCGAGTGCATTCTGCGCGTAAAGCAGCACCTGCTGCTGGGCCTGCAGCTCCACCTGCGCCCTCAACTCATCCAGGTTCGCCGCAACCCCGGCCAGGTGCTCCTTATGGGCGTGATCGAACAGAACCTTGTCCTGGGCAACCAGCGCAGCCGCGTTATCCACCTCGCCCGAGGCCGCAATGGCGTGCAGATAAGCCGTGGCCACCTGCTGCACCACCTCGCCGCGCGCTGACATCTTTGCAAAGTGAGCCGCCTTATCCCCCGCGTTCGCAGCCTTGAATCCGGCAATCACAGGGCCCGAGAAAAGCGTCTCGCTGAAGTGGATCTGTCCTTCGGTCAGGTCATCCTTGGTGATGATCTTGAGCCCCGCGGGTATCACCCCGCCCGGAAACAGCACACTGAACTTTGAAATCAAGCCCGGACCAAAGCCCAGGGCGGCAAGGTTGTGCTGGTAGACGCCGGTGTCTCCGGTGAGGGAGATGGTGGGCAAAAACTCCTGAAGCGCCTCGTTTTTTTCCCCGTGGAGAGCCAACTCCTGGCTCTCGGCCTCTTTCAATCCGAGGTTGTTTCTGAGGCCGCGCGCGATCGCATCGTCCAGCGAGAGCTTCAGAGTCTCTTCGCTGAGCGGCTGGGCGGTCACGCTGCCGAAAAACGGGTTGGCAGCCGAGGTGGGATTGGGCGACTGTGCCCCGGCTGCCGATCGTGCGCGGATTAAAGTGAACAGAACGAGAAAGATAGCCGCAGCCGCGCGCCGGCAGACCTGATGGGTTGCTTCATTCACTACCATTATTCTCTCAGATGACGCAAAGGCCGTCAGGATTCAGCTTCAGCCCCCGGATTTGGTGCCAGACGGCTCCGCACTCACGGCCTCCCGGCGGGGTGAATCCAGATCGCGTTGCCACCGCCCGAAACCATGTGCACGTCGAGCACGGTCGTCCCGTCCACTCGCACTTTCGAAACGGTGGTGTGCGTGGCTTCCGTGGCCGCATCGCTTGCGTCCGCGTAGATCTCCGCTTCGTAGCGTCCATCCCCCAGAAAATTAAGCGGGACCTTCACATCGCGCTCATCCCAATTTGTGAGCGTGCCCACGTACCAGTCCTTCCCGCTGCGGCGCGCGACTGAAACCCACTCCATCGGTGTACCGCCAATCGCGTGTATCTCATCCCAGGTGGAGGGAACGCGCTTGATGAACTCGAACTCCTTTTGTCCGGCGTAATGCTCCGGATAATCTGAAACCATCTCGAGGGGGCTCTCCAATATCACGTAGAGGGCCAATTCCTGCGCCCGCGTTCCAAGCCCCATCGGCATGAAGTTCCGGGCCACAAAGTTCTCACGGTTGCTGTTGCCAAAGGCTCCGGGGGTGTAATCCATGGGCCCGGCCAGCATGCGCGTAAAGGGCAGAGCGGCGTTGTGCGCGGGAGTTGTCCGCGCGCTCATTTTCAGGTACTCCTTACCCATCACACCTTCCCGCGTGATCAGGTTTGGATACGTCCGTCGCAGCCCATCCGGCTTGTAGGCACCGTGGAAATCGATCATAAGATGATGCGCCGCCGCGGATTCGACCACGCGATGATAAAAGTCCACCATCCATTGGTCATCGCGGTTCATAAAGTCGATCTTTACGCCGGCGATGCCCCACTGCTCGAAAAGTGGAAAGGCCTGGTCCATATATTTCTGCACCGAGGTCCAGTGCGCCCACAGCCACAGTTTGACGTGCTTTTCTTTGGCGTAGCGCAGCAGTTCCGGCATGTCGATCTCAGGCGTCACCCGGGTAATGTCCGCCAAATCCAGGTAGTCGTCGGGTCCTGTGCGCTGCGGCGACAGCGCCCACCCCGCGTCAATCAGCATGTATGGAAAGCCCGAGGCCGAGGCAAAGTCAATGTAGTGCTTCATGGTCGCGGTGTTCATGCCGGTCTTGAAACTGACGCTGGGCGCAGCCTCGCCCGACCACCAGTCCCACGCCGACTTACCTGCCTTGATCCATGAGGTGTCCGCGATCTTCGAGGGTGGATTAAGGTTGAGTACGATGTTGGACTCAATCAGGCGCCCGGGCTCATCGCCGATCATGAACACGCGCCACGGGCTATTGAACGGAGTCGAAGTCTCGACGGCGACGCCCGGCTGAATCACGCCAGCTTCATTGGCCAGCGGCGACAGGTCAGCCTTGACTGTGTGGGAGAGAAACGCCTGGTCCTTGCGCAGATACATGCCGGCGTAGTCGTCGATATCGGCCTCGGTAATCGCCACCCAACCCAGCCCCGGCTCCTCGGCCAGAAAGGGAAGGCCAATCAGCCAGTCCGGATGCAGTCCGCTCACCTCCCGCAACTGATACGTATCTTCCCAGGACGACTGGTAGCCCTCCAGAATCAGCGGATACGTAGCTGCGTCTTTGGCATAGGTGAACTCAGTTAACTCACTTGCAATGCGAACCTTTTTGAACGACGTTTGATCGTGCACCTCATAGCGGAAGGCAACTCCGTCGTCAAACGCGCGCGCTTCGATGGTCAGCTTGCGCCCGGTGGAGTCTTCGAAATCGGCGCGCACTCCGTTGTAATGATTGCGCACGGTGCTGGTTTTGCCCGCCGGGATCGTATAGGTCTCGTCGACGCTTTCAGGCTGCGTGGCCAAAATGTGCATGCCCGGGCCCAGCGCCGATTGCCCCACGAGGTCCAGACCCAGGCGCGCCGGTTCCATCAGCCGTTTGCCGTGGAACTCGACCGCATAGCGCAGACCGTCCGCCGGTTGATCCATTTTTCCGGTTTGAACCCCTGCATCGAAGAGCAGAATTGTGATCTCACCATTAGGGGAAGTGACCTTCACTGGATCTGCACTGCCGGTTTGTGCGGTTAGGATTCCAGAGGCTGGAAGCGCCAGCAGGCAGACCAGAGTTGCGCGCATAATTGACATGGTTCCTCCATGCGTGCCGGATTCGAAACGGTGATTCGCCGGTTCGATTCCGGGAACGCCCCAGTATACTGCCGGCCGCCCGGGCAGCGGCTAAGGGAGCGTCATTCCGCCATTTCATCTGGTCCGTCGCTAAAGCTAGCGATATTCTTCTCTCCGGCCCAAGAACAGGTGTTCCGTGGGCGCTTTATAATTCATTTCATGTTGCTTGCCGCCTTGGGGCGGAGGCTCAATCACTGTCGAATTCGGATGAGAGGCCTTCTATGTCTCGACGTGCAATGCCCTCAATAGTTCACGCCGGAGTCATCGCCTTATTCGCGGTTGCTCCTGCTGGTCTGATGGGTGCTCCTCCGTCGCTTGGAGTTTTTACCGGCCAAGGAGACGTCGGCACCGTGCTTCACACCGGCTCCGCTTACTACGACCCGGCTCAGGATACTTACACGGTGAGCGGTAGTGGCGAGAACATATGGTTCGGCACGGACGATTTCCACTTTGTCTGGCAGAAGGTTTCAGGAGATCTAGGTGTGTGTCGGGCATAGATTCGTGACGGAGCCTATAGCGTGGGCAGCGAGTTCTGTTTTAAGTTTGAGCCATGGGCCAGAACTTCATTCCTGACACGGTCGACCAGACGCTTCTGTTT
>Ga0181520_10001677_pt1 | contig 44286 bp, 29 predicted proteins | sample PEATcosm2014_Bin_29_FD_132451 | JGI IMG/M metagenome (GOLD analysis project Ga0181520, IMG submission 132451) | Peatland microbial communities from MTU Mesocosm Facility, Houghton, MI, USA - PEATcosm2014_Bin02_30_metaG | ecosystem: Environmental > Terrestrial > Soil > Wetlands > Peat | place... | reverse complement strand
ATTCTCCAGGTCTTCCCGATAGTCATTCAGTTGGAGATAGGCTGCTTTCAGGTCCTTATGCTTGCCCTTATACTCCCATCCGAAATGCCCGCGCTTCCACACATCGGCAAAGCCCTTGCCGCCCTTGGAAGTGGAGACGCCCTTTTCAAAGGTGTAAAAGTCTCCGGTTTGATCGGCGTCGGCGGGGTGCGGCTGGTGAAGCACATCGCAGAGGTCATTGAAGTGGGATTGCGCGGCGGAGCGCTCTGTGAGTGTGCTGGCTTTCCAGCGGGTGACGAATTCAGCGAGCGAGAGGGCCATGGGCGGGTAACTCTTGGGTGAAGATCAATTCTTGCAGAGTGCGGCGGATTTGGGGAGTATTTGGCGGGGTGCCCCGTGTGCATAAAAGGCACTTTCGCACACCTCTTGAGCACCTATCAGGCCCACAACAGGCACCTACAGGCCCGCTGTGCTGCACTCTACGGCAGGATAGAGACGCGGCACATTTGCTGCTGAATTTCTGACAAAAGTTCCATTTTGTGGGCGTGTAAGCGCTACTCCACCACGGTCTAGCGGCCCGATGCTCCAAAGATTTGACCCCCATACCCCCTTGCGTGCCGTTCCGCCAACGCCGGGGAAACCTTAGCATTTCTTATCAAACGGGCGCACTTTCAGGTGGGATTCGATAGTGCATCTGTTTGATGCTTCGCACAAGGGGGTCAAAGTCGATGTATCCCCGCAGCCCGCTGAACTGCTTGTAGACCTTGTAGCTCTGCGCGCTTGCGCTCACGCTGTCCGACGCGCGGATTTATATAAAAATAAGAAACCGCCCTGGGAACGGACCGGGCCCAGTCCGTCAATCGCCGAAGCGACCCCCCTTTCCCCTGGGGCCAAAGCAGTTGATGGGAGTGTAGCGCAGAACGGAAATCGGGTCAAAGCCGAAAGGCGGCGCGGCTGGTGGTGCGGAGTCAGAGCAATAGCGCCACAGGCCATGCGCGTCGCTGTCTGTGCATGTGAGAGCGCGCCAGAGGGCCGCTTCCGGCCTTGCGCGCAATGCTCTGCGGTGGGATTGAAGTCTCCGCCATTTTCTTCCTGTTTGCAGAATTCTTGTAATTTTGTGGAAGTAAAAGTGTGCTTGGCACACGGTCTGCAAAAAGGGATGCGCTAGAGATTTCGCCTGCCCCTCCCCCTTGCCCGCCTCTCTGTGCTCTCTCGCTTCGTCACTTATCCCACGTCTACCGCCCGTTGCAATGCCACTTGGACTTTGCAGCCAAACGATTTTCGGAAGCTCGCTTCCCAAGTCCGCCGGTACTTTTCCAATCCCCGCCGCGTCGCCGCCGGATCGGTTGCGGAAAGCACCAGCGCCAGTCCGTTACCGCGCCGCGCCGCTGCCTTCACTGCCAGGCTGCCAAACCCATACTTTTGCCAATCGGCAAAACCGTTTGCAAGATGCGGAACTGGAGGCGTGTTGGTGTCCAAGAGGTGAGCACGGATTTCGTCTATAACGCCGTTGAATAGGTTCCGTGCGCATTTCAGTAGTGCTTCCGATTCTTCTTCATTGGGAAAGTCTTTTTGCACAGTCTGTTCGCGGGAAGGGGTAGGGGATAGGACATTTTCAGTTCTTCTTTCTTCCGTTAATAGATGGGTCCCCGTTTGCGTCTCTCTGGTGGAACGCTGGCGTATAGCTGGAGAAACGCTGGCGTCTCTCTGAGAGACAGAGAAAAGAGAGTGCAATCCACTTTGAACAGAGATTTCCACATTCCTTTTGCCAGTCAAATCCGCGCGCGCCTTTGTCTTCCCTTGCTGGCGTTGCCGGACTGCTCTCACTTGAGATTTGAGCCGGTCAAAGACAGGCGTCGGCAATTCCAGGGGTGCAGATTTACGTAGGCGCATCGCGCCGTGAGATTCAGCCAGCGCTTTCACATCAAAGAGTTGGCACACGCTTTTCCGGTTCCCGCTGGTGGGCAGTCGTTTGATCAAACCGACAATTTCAAGAATCTGGATTGCACGCGCGGCTGATGCATGGCTCATCCCGCGCGCTAAGTCCCGCACTGAAAACTCGATAGTTGGATTGCCATAGGAATTGCGACAAAGCCTTTCATAGATCATCGCCGCGAACGGGCCGACTATAGGCGAATAAACGTCGGTAAATTCATTGTCTTGAAAGTAGTATCCGTCTTTGTGCAGCTTTCGGAGCGGGATGGAGGGAGCATTGTCCGCCCTCAAGGGTTGCGAAGCAAGGGACCCGCTCGAATCCGCTCCCATGCCATTGGCAGAGTTGGTCAAGTCTGGCCCCACGGAATCAGCTTGTGCGCCGCGCCGGAGTCGTTCCCTCTTCCATAAGGCGGTCAATTTCGGTTTGGGGCACCCGAACTGCCCGGCCCAGCCTCACCACCCCGATACGGCGCTCGCCGATCCACTGCCAAACGGTCTTTTGAGACAGAGCGAGCATTTCTGCTGCTTCCGGCACTCTGAGCAGTTTGCCCATCGTCTTCCGTCCTTTTCCCTTGTGTTCTGTGATTCACGAACATAATAACCGGAGTATGGTACCCTTGAAAGAAGGTACATAGGGGGTACACAGTTGGAGTGTGAGGAAATCAGGACAAACGATAATGCGGAGCGCTTGGAGCGGATTAGTAGGGCTATGGCTGCTTATCAGGGTAGGGCCTCTGCACGTTCAATTTCGGCCATGCCTGTGCTTATCGCCTATGAAGCGACTTGGGGAGAATACAAACTTTCCAAGCGCGGTGATGAGTATGTCTTTCAATTCACAATCGCACCCGAAATAGTAAGGGAGGAAGGAAGCTACGAACCGCGTTGGCACTATTCATACCTAAACGCCGACGCCATTTTGGACAAATTTCAAACTGCCAAGACTCCGATGGAAGCACTCGACTATTTGAACCAGACCGGACGATTCACGCTGCTAGGTGAAGAATTCTCGTGGAGCTACTTCAAGAGGTGGCAACGCTTTGCATATCTCGTACAAGAGCATGATTCGCTTGCTTCGGCCATGTTGAGCGGTAATCATGATGGTGAACTGGGCGAGGCTCTTAAAGCTCTGGCAGGCGACAGAGACAGCGCCTTTTTCGACGGCACAGAGCTTAAGCCGATAGGCACACCCGCACAATTGGAAGAACGCGCGTTGTGGTTACTTGATTCAAAGAATGCGGAGGCAATCAGCAGACAGCAGATCCGAAAGAGGGCCGAGCTATTTCATGCGTGTGAGTGGTTTCGCCAGCCACCAGATGGAGCCTGCTCAATTGAGTGGATACCCAAAAATGAGACAGATGCCCAGACAATTTCCCCACTTGTCGATCAAGACGCAATGGCCGAATTCTTGTTACCTCAAGAGGCAATGCGCCCCATTCTATTCATTCAGCCATCAAATACATTGCAGGCAATTGCGGCGGTTATATACGCGGATCGTATTTCGGGCGTCGAGTATCGAGTTTGCGAAGTTTGTTCGGAACTGTTCGAGGTAGGCTCGCGAAGTGAAAAGAAATATTGCAGTCGAGAGCGCTGCAAGAACACAGCACATCAGCGCCGAATGCGCGCCAATCGCGCGAAAGCTCAAAAAAAGACGGCAAATCAAAAGAAAGGAAGGCGCAGCAATGGGAGTGTTTAAGCGTGGTGGAAGATGGTGGTACGAATTCAGTTTCCAGGGCCAGCGCATACGCGAGCCTGCGCGCACTAGCAGCAAGACGGCAGCAATCCAGATCGAACGGGAGCGCCGTCGCAAGCTGGAGCTTTCGGCTGGCGGGGTCCGGCGGCAAAGGCCCCTGCTATTCAATGCGGCGGCAAAGGCTTGGCTTGCGGAGAGCGCGCACTGGAGCGATTCAACGCGAGAGATTTACGAAATGAAGCTGGGGCATCTGAAACCCGTTTTCGGTAAGATGCTCCTGAGTGACATTGCCGCGCCAGACGTTTCGCGCTTTCAACGTGACCGGCAAAAGGCTGGCGCGTCCGGTCGGGAAATCAACATGGAAACCGCAGTGTTGCGAATGATCCTCCGCAAGCATCGGCTTTGGCATTTGCTGGAGCCGGACTATCGGCCTCTGCGCGAACGAAAAGAGGTCGGGCGGGCGCTCACCACGGATGAGTTTCAGAGGCTACTCACAGCGGCAAAAAAGAGCCGCAGTCAATCGCTCTATCCCGCGCTAGTGCTCTTGCTCAATACCGGGATGCGCGTTAGTGAGTTGCGAATGGTCCAATGGCGGCAAGTGGACTTGTTGGAGCGGAGCATTACCGTTGGCCGCTCTAAGACTCCAGGAGGCGAAGGGCGCATGATTCCCTTGAACCAGGAAGCTTTCAACACTCTGGTGGAATGGCGCGCACAATTCGATAATCCTCTCCCAGACCATTTTGTTTTCCCCACGGAGCGATATGGGCTTGATGGTGAAAAAGGCTATTTGACCGGCGCGGTTACCATCTGGAATCGTGCCCCTGAGAAACCGATTGGAAGCTGGAAGGTCGCATGGTCCGCTTGCCGGAATTCTGCCGGGGTCACTTGCCGCCTCCATGATCTCCGCCACACGTTCGTTTCCAGGCTTGGCGAAGCAAAGGTGGCAGATTCCACCCTCACGGCACTTTCAGGATGGATGAGCCGGAAGATGCTGGAGCGGTATTCGCACACGCGCAATGAAGCCAAGCGCCGCGCTGTGGACTTCCTCACCAGTGGCAAAATTGAAGGAGACTCCCCACAAAATCCCCCACAGCGGGAAGCGCAAGAAGAAGCGACCATACAGTAAGTTATTGATTCTAAATGGTAGGCGAGGCGGGGATCGAACCCACAACCCCCGGCTTAGAAGGCCGGTGCTCTATCCAATTGAGCTACTCGCCCCTTTATCCCTCATTCTATCGTTGAATGGCCACAGAGCGCACCTGGAAATGCCACCAGCGCAGCCTGAAGGGTAACAGCGGCTTCGGCGTCGGACCCGCCGCATGAGGTGAAATAGGCGGTGATTCCCAGGCCCATGAGCTCCGGGGTTATGCAGGCGCGACGGATGACAAGGTCGACGCGACAACTACGCAACGGAACTACGCGCAACAGGCTGCACATGTGTTTGCAATCTTCGGCGGCCTTATCTGGCACGGCCCATTGCTGATTGTCTCTATGCAGAAGGTCAATGTAGCAGCCCATGGCGCTGATGCATCCGGAGGGCGCATCCAACTCGTTGAGGTCGAATTCATCCGGTTCGAGGTGTGGCCACACATCGCATTTTGAGGTCCACACCGGCGAGGAAGCCTCATTCAGCTTGATCAGAACACCGGCCAGAACCGGGAACTGAGTCGTCTCAGACAACTGCCATGCGCGTTCGGGGCTGTTGCGCAAGTCAACAAATCCCGGCCACGGCGCATCTATAACTGGAACCTCAGGCGCCTTTGCATCGCCGCCCAGCTCAAACTCCCAGTCAGCTTCCATGCGGGAGGCCAGTCACGGTAAGCAAGTAGCGAATCACGGATGCCTCTGCCCAGTGAATCTCGTTTCCGCCGTCGCAAGAAAGGTAGGCGCAGTGGCCACCTTGGCTGGTTTCAACAAAGGTCACGAAGGGATTGGCGCGAAGATTGTCTCGGGTCTCCGGCAGCAGGCGGATAAACGGATCGTCCTTGGCGCTCAGGATCAGCGTGGGCACAGCGATGCGGTCCACTACCCGGGCGCTGGCGGCTCGGTAGTAGTAGTCGTCTGCGTCGCGGAAGTTCCAGTAGCGGGCCACGATCTTGTTATCGAAGTCACGGATGGAATTGATCGGCCCAATCTCCCGAAGAGGCGTATAAATGCTGGGATACTGCTTTGCTTTGCGGGTGTAGCGCGCTTTGAGTCCGAGCAGAAAATGCCACTCGTATGCTCGATTGACCGGTTCATGCAGAGCATCGGCTCCAGCAGCCAGATCGATGGCGGGACAAACGGCGGCCACTGAAAACAAGGGCGGCCGACTGCCCCACTCCCCGGCCAGCTTGAGAACGATGTTGCCCCCCATCGAGTAGCCCACCAATGCAAACCGCTCCAGGCTGAAGCGCTCCGCATAGTGGCGCACCACTGCGCCCACGTCGCCGGAAAGCCCGGAGTGATAGAGCGTGGGGGTCAGCGCCTCCGAGCCGCCGCAGTTACGCATATTCATGCGGATGACGTTGCAGCCGGCATCCCAGGCCCGCGCGGCAATGCCCTGAATGTAGCGCGATTCCGACGATCCCTCAAGCCCGTGAACCAGCACCACTGTCAGATGCCCCGCAGTTTCCGGCTGCCAGTGGCAATGGCACAGCACGCGGCTGCGATCGTCTGGGTCCACCTCAACCGCCTCCGCTACAGAAGAAAGCCGGAAGGCAGGACGGGGCAGAAAATTCCCGATAATCGTCTGCACGTGGCCATTTGCCAACCCGCGCCGCGGCACAAACGGCGTAAACCACTCCGGCAGTCCCGGAGCGGAGTCCTCAACAGCTTTGCTTTCAGGGGTATTCTGGGTCACGGAAACCTCCATACATCAGGAGATACGGCTTGGTGCCAGTGCGGTCCGTGAAAATTTTGGGGCGGCGGGTGGGGATCGAACCCACGACATCCTGAGCCACAGTCAGGCGTTCTGCCACTGAACTACTGCCGCCATCTATCCTTGATTGTAGCATTGGATCAGCTTTCAGCGCCGTCCGGCTAAGCACAAGCCTCGATGATATGCGCCTGATCCCAACCCACTCCGGCAGCCTGATTGCGACCTGGGATTCGAAAAAAGAACGCCGCCGCCGTATTCCATGTATACTGGCCCCATTTCAACACCGCATTTCTACGGGCGCATTTCTCCGAGGAGCAGATGATGATTTACGTCAAATGCATCGCAATCTCAGCGCTTCTGGCTTTTGCCGTCGGCCTGTCCATGCCGGCCTTCGCACAGAACTCAAACCTGCCAGACGTCCCAAGTCTCGTTGGGACTTCCTGGAACGTGGCGGAGACCGATGGCGATAACGACGTCTTCACTTTTGTGGCGGATGGCACCTTGCATTACTTTGATGGCAAAAAAAACTATGAGAACGGCACCTGGAAGCAGGATGGAGATTCAATCTACATCGAGATGAATAATAAATACTGCCAATATCAGGGCCGCATCTCCGGCATGCATATGGAGGGCAGAGCATGGAACGTCACCGGCAAGAATTGGACCTGGGTAGCTGACCAGCGATAGCCTGTCGCCATGAGCACAGGAATGACCGGTCCCTCCCAGCCCCCCTCCCAGCACATGGACCGCTGGAACCGCGGCGCCTGGATCTTTCGCGACCAGACTCTGCACAGGCTGGAGATTCTGCTCGACGAGGCATTTGTAATCCCCGGCACCGGCATTCGCTTTGGTCTGGACGGAATCATCGGCCTGGTTCCCGGTCTAGGCGACGTCCTGGCCGGGCTGCTCTCGCTAGTCATTCCCCTGGCCGCCTGGATCCGCGGCGTTCCCTACGTCACCCTGGCTCGCATGGCCGCAAACCTCGGCATCGGCGTGCTTGTAGGCTCCATTCCCCTCTTCGGAGACATCTTCGATATCGCCTGGAAGGCCAACCGGCGCAATTACCGCCTGCTTTGCCGCCACTTGGGCGAACCCCGCCGCCACACCGGACGCGACTGGGCATTTTTGCTGTTGCTGGCCATGGCGCTGGCGCTGGTTTTCGCCGTGCCCGTGGTGCTGGTCTTGTGGTTTTTATCCTGGCTGAGCAGCCGTTAAGAGAATCTGACTTTCTGTGCAGCGTGACCGGGCAACAATAAACCAGGCCGCGCTACAATAAAGAAAGTCGGGGCGTAGCGCAGCCTGGTAGCGCATCTGCTTTGGGAGCAGAGGGTCGGGGGTTCAAATCCCTCCGCCCCGACCAGCATAGATTATTGATAATACAGACGATATCCACCCGCAGTCATCAATCTGCGCTCTCGACCCTTAGCTGCAATCCATCAGTATCGGTCGCCGCAGGACCGCCCGTCACGCTTTCACAAGACGTGCTGGAACTCCATCGGATCTCACTTCATCCACCCAGGAGAGTTCATCGAACGATCATGTATATGCGATGCGCGCTGGAACTCCGTCAGACGTCGCTTCATCTAAAGCAGTGAGCGCGCGGCATGAGTCTCTCTTGATCAATTCGGTGGGTATTGTAACGCTCTGTGTCGGAAGAGCAGGATCGGCAATGCGATTCAGAAGCATCTCCGCCATTTGCCTCCCTACCTGCTCGGGGAATGCCCGCAGCGCGGTCAATCTCGGGTAGAGTGATGCACCCAGGCTGTCACTGCAACCCGCGACGCTAATGTCATCGGGAATGCTCAATCCGCTATCTCGAGCTCCCTTGTAAACGCCATGCGCCCCCTGGTCATTTCCCGCAATGATGGCGGTGACCTTCTCATTGCGAGCCAGCAGGGACTTAAAACCGAGATATCCACTTTCAGTGTCATCTTCGGTGTCAATACTGCTCTGAAGTGGTTCTAGGCCGGCCTCGTTCATTGCGCGGCGGTAACCGTCGAAACAACGCGCAAACCACGGCAGGCGCGTGTTGCCCACAAAGTAGATGCGGCGGTGGCCAAGACCAATTAAATATTGAGTCATATCCTGGCCGCCTTGGATGTCATCGTAATAAACAGCGTCGCTATTCAAGTTGCTCGGGTCGCCGACAACGTTGTTCCCAAGCACCACGTGCGTAATACCTTTATGATTGAGCAACTCCAGGAGATTCGGAGAGTTGGTCCCCGCCAAAATCACCGCTCTGACCATATCTCGATGGTGCACAACGCTCGGAAGATGCAACTCCTTCCAGGGTATCTGCGGTTGATAATTGAACGACAGAAATACCATGTCCCATCCGCGCGCTGAGCAGTATGCCTCTGCACCCAGCAGAACTCTGTAGTGGAACGTGTGCATCATCGTACGGTTGCTGAGAAGGAAAGCCAGGGCCTTGGTCCTGTTCCGCTGCGTAAGATCTACGCCGAGCTTCGCCGCAGCATCCAGAACAAGTTTCTGCAGGTCAGGATCAACGCGGGTGTTTCCATTCAGAACTCTGGATGCCGTAGCTACACTCACATTAGCGGCGGCGGCAATTTCACGAAGTCCAAATTTGCTTTTCTTGGCGCGGATGTTTTTCATAGGTTATTGTTTTGAGGACCCCATTTCTTCTGGACTAAACTCAATTTCTTGAAGTACGTTTGAGCCCTGGAGTATCCGGCAGATAGGATGCGAAATGATCAGGACTCAGTTGCCAATCCCGTTTCTCAGTTTATAGCAAAATTGCACTGAGCTCGAGCGTTATTCAAGCCTCAAGCTGTCCCAATCTGTCATGAATGGGCAGCCTGAGAAGTCATGTAAAGCGCCGATTTGTTCCAACTTATCGGCCGTATGAAGTTCCGGCGGATTGCCTGACTAGACAACCCGCCGGAACGGTTTAACGTTGAACAACGAATCGGTTATTACAGCGTTTGGTTAGAAGGTGTAGATCGCCGATATCTGAATCTTCCTTGGTCCGGAACTCGTACCTTGAATGTAACCGTAGCTACCCAGGCTGCCGCCGACATAGGTGTTGGGGTTGGCGTAACTCGCAATGTTGAATGCATTGAATGCATCGATACGGGCTTTGATTGCCTCCCCCTTGAAGGTTGTGAAAGCCTTGGAAAGAGACAAGTCATAATTCTGGAATCCAGGGCCACGCTCGGTGCCGACGCGTGTGGTTCCAAAGTCCTGACTAGGCCGGCCATAAGCGCAATTCGGGTTGGGGACACCGTTAGTCTTCGTTGGGCCCGTGCCACGCGTGTTGCATGGCTGTGCTGACGGGTCGGTTCCGAACCACGCGAATGAGCCGTTGGGTTGGCGGCCGCGGCCGACAATCTTCTGGTATCCATAGCGGTTTGCGAATCCAAAGTAGTCCTGAGATCCGTTAGCGTTTTGCGCGCAGTTGTTGTTGCACTGGTTTCCGCTCTGGTGAATGGTGAGTGGATAGCCGGAATTGAGCTCGGCATTCATGGATAATTGCCATCCACCGAGAACTTCATCCAGCACTATGGGCCAGTTGGCGCCAAACTGTTTTCCGCGGCCGAACGGAAGTTGATAGACCGCCGTTGCGGATACATTTTGCCGCGCGTCAAAGGACGACGGGCCGTAGTCGCCCCTGGGATTATTCGGATTCTGCCAGTAGGAATCGGAATCGCCGCTACCAGTGACGCCGAAGTATCCGACGTTGTTGGTCATCGACTTACCGTAGGTATAGTTGACCAGGAATTCCAGACCCTGCGACATGTGACGCTGCAAGGAGACTTGGAGAGAGTGGTAGTTTGAAAGCGCCCGCGATGCCGTGTATTTGACAATGCCGGTGCCGGGGTTGCTGCTTGAGCCTGGAGCGCCCACGAGAGCATAGAAAGGATCGATGCTCTGATAGCAAGCATCCTGAGCCGAGCCTGATAGCCCCGAGCAGGTATCGTCGGTTGTGAACTGGTTAATCCAAATGGGAACCGCCAAATGCTGGCCCGTCTGGCCCACATAGCCCGCCTGTATAGCGGTATGGCTGTCGATCTGATACTGCAAGCTGAGGTTGAACTGCTGGATGACTGCGGGACGCATGGCCGGATCCCATGCATAGTATTGGCCTCCGGATCCCGAGGTACTGCCCAAGAATGCGGTCGCCAGGGGATAAACGGGGCCCTGAGACGTGCCCGAAGGTCCAGGCGAGCTCTTGAGGACTGTCGGTTGGAATTGCGGGTTTTGCGTCATGCGTAGCGATGAACCTGTGGATTCCAGATCGTCGGTGCTTCCGTATCCACCGCGAACTACAAATTTCGGAGTGGCCTTGTAGGCGAAGCCAAAGCGCGGCATGAAGCCAAGGTAGTAAGGGTTGATCAAACCGCGGCTATTGGTCTTGCCCGTGGTTGGGTTATATGCTCCGGCGTACTCGAGCATCGAATCAACCGGCGTGCCGACTGGCTGTCCGATGGCGAAGGGCGTATTGACGTTGTCCATCTTGTTGTTGACTTCAAAATTGGGCTGCATGTACGAATATCGCAAGCCCAGATTCAACGTCAGGTTCGGGAAAATCTTCCAGTCATCCTGGACAAAGATGGCATCGCGCCATTGACGCTGGCCGAACAGACCGTGGATGCCGGAGATTTGAGCCCTGGATGCCTCGTCCAAAACGAAATCAGCATATCCATAGCCCTCGTCGTTGATCTCATAGTTGTTCCAGTTCGCCGTGGGATTACCGTTGTATGTCAAATCACCCAGCGAACCGCCGGTATCGCTGGTGCTGATGTAGTCCTGCTGATAGCGAAGGAATTCGAAACCAGCCTTGGTGATATGCTTTCCGTGTTCCCAGTTCAGAGTGTCGTTGTAGTCGAAGTTGTTATCGACGGCCTGGCCTTGAATCGCAGCCTCGGAACCGAAATTATTCAAATACCAGCCTTCGCCACTGCTCACGTCGATATAAGAAAACCCAGGCTGAGTCTGCTGCCAGCCCGGATTCAAGCCAATTCCGGCCGTGGCCTCGCCAGTATCCCCGAAGATACCGGAGAGATCCTTGGGAACGCTTGCATTGAGCTTCAAGCGGGTAAGTCCAGCGCGCGCGTTGTTCACGATCGTGGAAGAAAAGATGTGGGTCCATGTGCCGACTACATTCAGGAATGGGTAGTCGTCTGTCAATGGAATCACCGCTGTCACAGGAACCTGAGTTGGCATGTCCCATGCATCGCCGTAGCTGAATTTGCCGGTAAACGAGTCTTTGCCGCTGAGCGTGTAATCCAGCCGGATATCGCCCTGGTCATTGCGCTGGATGGAAGAAGCGGTGCCCAGATAATTTCCTTGTTCTATGGTGCCTGGACTCGGCGCGTGGTTGGGCGTGGGATATACCGACGGATGAGCATTCAGGACTGTGAACAGCGTATTGGTTGGGTTGATCGGTACGCAGTTGCCTACAAACTTGGTTTCATTGTTAGCTCCGCCGGTCGGGTTTGAAGGAGACACACCCGTGTCCCACAGCTGTATACCATAAGCGGGAAGTAGTGCAGAGAAGTCTGCATAGCCGGAGGCGCAGGTTGTTCCTGTGTCAAATCCGGTGGAGTTGGCTGGAAGGCCGCGCATCGCCGAAGTAGCGACACTACCGGTCGCCTGGCCTAACGTGTTCCAGCGAAGCCCCTCGTAGTTGCCGAAGAAGAACAGTTTGTTCTTGATGATTGGGCCGCCGACAGCACCGCCAAACTGATTCTGGTTAAAGCCAGATCTGGCGACACCGCTGTATTTGTGCGCCCAGGTATTGGCATCGAGCCCGCTGTTTTGATGAAAAACGAAGCCGCTGCCATGGAATTGGTTGGTTCCACCCTTGGTAACCATGACAACTTCGCCGCCGTTTACGTTTCCGTACTCGGCATCGGCATTGCCCGTGATGACGTGAACTTCCTGAATGGAGAAAGGCGAGGGAGTGTAGCCGATTGCATTCTGGAGCGTCTCATTAATATCGATGCCGTCCAGGACGTAGCTGTTCGACTGCTGGCGATTGCCGTTGAACGAAGGGATCGCATCCGCCGGCCCCTCTTCATGTGGCGTAAAGGCATCGCGTCCCGTGCCCAACTGTCCGCCCATTGCACTGGCGGAGGGGTTGATGGCGCCCGGCACAAACAGGGTCGCCTCCTGAATGTTCAGCCCATCGATGGGCATATTTTCAAGTTCAGTCGCGCTGATCGATGTGCTGATGGTGGAATTCTCTGTATCTAGTAGCAGCGCCTGGTCGCCCACAACGTTGACCGTCGTTGACGCTTTTCCAACCTGCATCTTGGCATCGGCCGTTACGATCTGGTCGATCTGGATAATGAACGGGCCAACCGAAGCGGTATCAAAACCGGGCGCCGTTACGGTGACCATGTAATTATTGCCGAGCACCAGGAACCCGACGTTATACAGGCCGCTTTTGTCGGTTGAGGTACGCGTGACAACGCCGGTCGCTGTATTGGTAACAGCCACCTTCGCGCCAGCTACTACCGCGCCACTAGGATCGGTTACCGTTCCACGCACCGACCCGGTGATGGTCTGTGCAACGGCTACCGCTCCGCTCAAGAGTAGAACGATACAAAAGAGTGCTGCCAAATACTTTTTCATTCAGACATTCCTCGCTTCCGATTTCCGTACGTAAATACGGGGCCTTCCACAAATTGGTTGGAACGTTATGGGAACGATATCTGACAAATTTCCCATTGTCAAGCAAATCGACGGAAAAAACGAGAAAATTTCCAGACTGTTTTTAAAACACTGATATATAGAGGCTTACATTGATCCCAAATGCGTAAATGTGATAAAAATCACGCATTATCTACCCTGGAACTTGAGACTGTTTACCGAATATTTTCACCGGATTGATGGCCAGCAACAGCCCGTTGTTCCAACAAGGCCCGCTACAAACTGGGCCAGGATGTGATGCCGATACTCAAGAGCGTGATGGAAGAATTTGACAGCACCTCAACTTAGCCAGCCAGGCGCACGGGTCTGCCTGAACCGGAAAAGTTCCGGCGACAATCGGGTGCAAGAGGCTATATATATTGTTGCGGAATTTTCTTAGCCTGGTTGAATGAGGCCGGAGGCTGGTCTCCTCGGCTTGCTGGACCGAACTTCCGGTTACTCTAGCCCCAGGTCGAAGAGGAAAATCCGGAAAGGCGCACCCGCTGACTCTCGTTGTCCGATCGATACTATCCTTGAAACTTCCGTGGTCAACGGGCACTCCCTTCCGCATTTCTTTCTGGCCTTGAAAGCTGGACCTTGCAATGTTAGAGCAGTTCGGGGACAAAGTCCCCGATCCGCGATTGGATGAAGTAGCCAGAGGGCTAGAATTTGTGGATCATGTCATTGCCGACGTCCGAAATGTAAATGTTGCTGGACGCGTCAATCGTCAGGAAAACGGCCGGGCCGGTGCTTGTGTTCATGACCGCCGAAGTGGCGAGCCCGCCCTCTCCTGAATAGGTGCCGCTAGTGCCGCTGGTGCCGGCAACGGTGCCGATGTAACCGGTTGTGGCGATCATGCGTACCGAACTGTTGCCGCTATCCACGAAGTAGACGTTGCCGCTCGGGTCGAGAATCACGCCGTACGGAGAGTTCATTTGCGCTGAGGTGGCCAGGCCGCCGTCTCCGCCATGGCCCACAGTGGTTTGAGTTCCGGCTGCCGGACCGCCAATCGTGCTAAGAACCGCCGTAGTGCCCGACAGCTTTTTGATCTTGTTGGAGGAGTTGTCTGCGAAGATGATATCGCCCGCCGAATCTCCGTAAAGGCCCCACGGATTATTAATAGCGGTGTTGGACGTGCTGGTAGCGCCATTGTAAGCAACCGAGCTTCCGCCATCGTCGTCATACGGGTATGTTGTTGTACTCTGGCCGCCCGCGATGATGTAGGTTGAGCCCTGCGTAAAGGTTGTGTAACCCTCAGCCGTGAGGATGGCTTTGGCGGAGGTTCCGGTTGTGTTGTAGACCACTTCGACGAGTCCGTTTCCGGCACCGTCCGTGAAGAAGACATTCTCGGCGCTATCCGCCCATACGCCGTGCGGATAAATGGTGGTCGGTGCAGCACCGAATACCGTTCCACCATCGGCTACATGGTAGAGGTAGCCCGCATGTAGTCCATACCCTACTACCCACGCGCTGCCATCGGCAGTAAGAAGCGCATCCGCCGGGTTGGTGCCTTGACCTGTCACCTCACCGGCGTAGAGCATATAGACCCGGTTGTAGCCAGGGTCCGCTATAAGCACATTGCCATATGAGTCGACAAAGAGACCATCAGGTTGCCATGGGCCTGTCTCATCCAACCCGAGGTTAATTGGATACGTATCTCCCACCACCGGAGAGCTAATTCCGTCGGCAGCAAGAATGGCCGCTGCCGCCGCGCCGCCGTTGTAGATTACGTATAGACCGTAATCATTGGTGTTGTCGAAGTAGACGTCACCGCCAGCACTGTTGAGCACCGGAGCTATGGCAACTCCCTCCGGAGCTCCAACGCTATTTCCGTGCGCAACCATTCCGCTGGTGGGGCTGGTGGTTCCACCCTGTACGCCCGCTATTGTGGTGATGTCGGGAGACAGATTGATGGTGTACGCCGCCGAGCCGACCGCGCTGGTCAAACTGCTGCCCGTCGCGTATATCGCGACGTCGGATACACCGGTGTCATAGTCGCCACTCGAGGTGGTTGTCGTGAAGCTGAGAACTTCGCTCGTTGCGGTAGCGGTAAACGGCTCGTTGTACTGCGTCCAGCCGCTCCCAGGCGTCGTCGATAGGAGAGTCACGCCATTCATGGTTACGGTGATCGGGTCCGCGGAATATCCGGGACGATCTTCCAGATAGAACGACGCCGTGTACTGCTGGTTGACGATCAAATTGCTGATCGTCTCCGTCAGAGTGGCGTTGTCTTGCAGGAAGGCGACCTGGTTGGCGCCGTCGGGAGCTGCTGTAAAGTCCCATGCGGAGCCGTTTTCTGCAACTCCTGAGCCGTATGAGCCGGTTGAGGCATTCTGCGTTGCTCCGCTGAATGTCCAGCCGGCGACATTTGTGGGGTCGTAGATATAAGTCCCGTCGCCGGGCGTCATGGGAGGATTTGTGGCGAAATCGCCGTTGGTCACGAGGTTTTCATCCAATGCGGCGATAGCTTCCACGGTCTCTGAGTTCGAGACCGTGATCGGAATGGAGTAGGCCGTGGATGCGGTGGTCGGCGTTGTCCCGTTGGTGGTGTAGTAGATCAAGGTGCCGGCTGTGGCGTCGCTGATCGTCACGGTTTGTATCGAGGTATAGGTTCCCGCAGCGGGGTTGAACGCCGGCGTTGCAACACTCGTGACTGTGATTGTGTATGCCGCCGATCCCACCGCGCTATTGGAATAGCCGGTTTTCACCGCAAGTGCCTCAAGCGTCTCAGTGGTTGAAACTGTGATTGCGCTTGAATAGAGAGTCGAGCTCGTGGTTGGAGTGGTCCCATTGGTTGTATAGTAAATCGACGCGCCCGAGGTTCCATCGCTGATGGTCACCGTTTGTGCCGAGCTGTAAGTTCCAGCCGTGGGACTGAACGTCGGCGTGGCCACCGCTCCGTTGATTGTGTACGCTGCCGTTCCAACCACGCTATTGGTATAACCCGTCAGTACTCCCAATGCCTCGACCGTTTCAGTAGCAGAAACCGTGATGGCGCTCGTGTACCTGGTTGAGGCCGTCGTCGGGGTTGTTGCGTTGGTCGTGTAGTAGATCGTCGCGCCGGAAGTCGTATCGCTGATAGTCACAGTCTGCGCCGGTCCGTAGCTTCCAGCCGCGGGACTGTACGTTGGTGTCGCAACCTTTAGCGTGTAAACTGCCGACCCGGCTGCACTATTGGTATAGCCCGACTTAGCGCCCAGCGCCTTGACTGTCTCCGTTGCAGAGACCGTGATTGCGCTCGAATAGAGTGTCGAAGCCGTGGTTGGAGTTGACCCGTTGGTGGTGTAGTAGATCGACGCGGATGGTGTTGATGAACTGAGGGTCACCGATTGCGCCGAGTTATAGGTTCCCGCCGCGGGGCTGAAGCCCGGCGTGGCCACAGTCAATGTGTAAACCGCAGATGCAACCGCGCTATTGGTAAAGCCCGATTTCGCGGCCAGCGCCTTGAGGGTTTCAGTAGCCGAAACCGTGATTGCACTCGAATAAAGAGTTGAGCCCGTAGTCGGTGTCGATCCGTTGGTTGTGTAGTAGATCGACGCGCCCGAGGTTCCATCGCTGATGGTTACCGATTGCGACGTATTGTAGGTTCCCGCCGCGGGGCTGAACCCCGGTGTGGCAACCGTGCCGTTGATGGTATACACCGCCGATCCGACCGCGCTGTTGGAATAGCCAGCCTTTACCGCAAGAGCCTCAAGAGTCTCGGTAGCCGAAACCGTGATCGCGCTCGAGTACGTTGACGAGGCCGTGGTCGGTGTTGTCCCGTTGGTGGTGTAGTAGATCGTCGATCCGGAAAGGGTGTCGCTGATGGTTACAGTCTGCGCGGTGCTGTAAGTTCCCGCGGCCGGGCTGAACGTCGGCGTAGCTACTGCTCCGTTGATGGTGTAAACCCCGGATTCAACAGCGCTGGTGGTGTAGTTCGCCTTTGCTGCAATCGCTTCCAGGGTCTCGGTGGCCGAAACCGTGATTGCGCTCGAGTAAGTGGACGAAGCCGTGGTCGGTGTCGACCCGTTGGTGGTGTAGTAGATTGTCGACCCGGAAGTTGCGTCGCTGATGGTCACCGACTGCGCCGGCCCATAGGCTCCGGGCGCGGGACTGAACCCTGGCGTGGCCACCGTTCCGTTAATGGTGTACGCGGCGGATGCGACCGCGCTATTGTTATAGCCCGATTCCGCCGCGAGCGCCTTCACTGTCTCGGTAGCCGAAACCGTGATGGGACTTCCGTAGAGGCTCGAGGCCGTGGTCGGTGTCGATCCATTGGTTGTGTAATAGATCGTCGATCCACCAGTGGTATCGCCGATGGTTACCGTCTGCGCAGGCCCGTAGCTCCCAGCTGCGGGGCTGAATGTCGGCGTCGCCACCGTAGCATTAATTATGTACACAGCCGATGCAACCGAACTGTTCGTCTCGCCCGACTTCGCCGCCAGCGCTTCCAAAGTCTCGCTCGCCGAAACTGCGACGGGGCTTGAGTAAAGCGATGAATTTGTAGTCGGTGTTGACCCATTGGTCGTGTAATAAATTGACGCTCCAGTAGTTGAATCGCCGATAGTGACTGTTTGCGACGAAACATAGGCGCCGCCCGCGGGACTGAACGTCGGTGTCGCCACTGTAGTTCCGCCGATGCCTGTCCCGGCAAACGAGAACTTCTGGGTTGAGTTGGCCACATTCAGGTTGTTATCGGTCAGCGTGGCCGTCTCATCGAGCACGCCGCCAACAGTCGGATCAAAGACATAAGCAATGGTGCAGCTGCTGCTGGTTGTCAGGGTCTGTCCGTTTTGCGCCGTCACTGTGCAGGTGCCGGTGGTCTGCAGCGGATAATCCGTTGCAGCGCTCACGCTGCTCATGGTCAAGGACGTGTCGCCGATGTCGGTCAGAGTGAGCGATTGAGGCACGCTCTTCGAACCCACATTGGTATACGGGAAGTTCAGCGGCGCTCCCACGGTGGTAACCTTCTCCACCATGTTGTCGCCGTTGCCGATATTCTGTCCGTCCGCGATGAAGATATTTCCCGCCCCATCCACCTCCACGCCTTCGATATTGCCGAGCGACGCGTCGAGAGAGGATTGAACGGTCGAGGTCGGAACGGTGCTGCCGCCGCCTGCCACCACCACCAGCTCTCCGGCGACATTGATCTGCTCGATCAAGTCGTTGGAGAAGTCGGCGATGTAGAGGTCCCCGGCTCCATCAACTGCCAGGCCTGCCGGATTGTTCAGGGCCACAGTGAGGGCCGCTTGCGGAGTATCGCTGGGCGAATTGCTGCCGCCGCCCGCAAAGGAGTAGATCTGACCGGAAGTATTGATCTTCTCGATCATGCTGATGTTCTGGTCGGAGAGATAGAAGTTCCCCGCCGCGTCAAACACCATCCCGGTCGGCCCATTCAACTGCGCGCTAGTCGCCGCCTGCGGAGTTGTGCTGACCGGCGTGCTTCCGCCTCCGGCCACAACAATGAGCTGCCCGGCGGGCGTTACTTTTTCAATCTCATTGTTGAAGAAATCGGAGATATAAAGGTTCCCCGATAAATCCGTCGCCAGGCTGTTAATGCCGTTGATGGCGACACTGGTGGCTGCCTGTGAAGTGGTGCTGGGAGCATTCGAGCCGCCGCCGGCCATGATCCAGATCTCTCCGGTAGCTTGCGAGATCTCTTCCACCGCATCCGGGTAGCCACTGCTGTTCAAGACATGCGCATCTCCAATGTAGACGTTGCCAGCACCATCCACAGCGATAGCCTGCGGGCAGGTGCCGGAGCCAAGCGCAGGTGAAGGCGTCGTGGTCGGGACTGGCTCGTTGCCGATGTAATCGTAGTCGCCGGCGATCACCACAATCTGGTTGGTCAACGGATTGACCTTGTAAGCCAGGCAGTTGATGTCGTCCGCGATATACAGATTGCCGGCTCCGTCCATTGCCAGGCCGGAGCCGTTGTTTGAAACGGCGATGGCCGCGGTCGTTACCGATTCAGGAACTTCAGTGACACCGTAAGCCCCGCCGCCGATGGCCATCGTCAGCGATCCAGGAGTAACTGCAATCTCCGGGCCTTGGCCAACGCCGGCCAGACCTGCGGTTCCAATCACGTCGTTATCGTTGTTCACCGTCAGCGTGCCCATGCGGAGGCCGGGATACTGAGGGGTGAAAGTGATGGGCACAGTGCAAACTGTATTTGCCGGATTGCTGCTGCCGCCGATAGTGCAGCCTGTGACTGTGCCAACCTTGAACTCCTGCACGCCGTTCTGCGCCAGCGGTACGGTGATGCTGCTGATGGCGCTGGCCGTAGCCAGGGTTATTTGAACGTTCTGCGAGGACGAGGTCGATCCCACCGCCGTAGTCGGCAGAGTTGAAAAGACGCCGGCCTTGATCGCCGTTGTGTATGAGAACTCGTCTGCATAAACAGGTGCGCTGCTATAGGACCCGTTGGTCACGGTCACGTCCACCGTGCCGCCGCCCGCAGGCGAAGTCGCCGTAATCTGCGTGTTGGAGTTGACCGTAAAGCTGGCGGCTGCGTCGCCGCCAAACTTGACTGCCGACGCTCCGGTAAAGTCGGTTCCCGTGATCACAACCGAGGTTCCGCCCGCCGGCGCGCCGGAATGCACGCTAAGGCCAGTCACCGTTACCGGCGAAACGTAAGTGAATTGATCGGCGCCGGCAATGGGGCTGGTTCCATCCACCGTTGTCACCGTCACATTCACTGCGCCGCCGCTCATCGACGAACCCTGAGGCGAGGTCACGGTCGCACTGGTGCTCGAAGTGACATTGACGCTGGTGCCCAGGTTGCTGCCGAAATCGACCGTCATGCCGGTGACAAATCCAGTACCACCGAGGGTCACTGAAGTGCCGCCCGCAATCGGGCCGCTCGCCGGACTGACGCTGGTCACCGTCGGCGGCGGTTCATAGGTATAGAGGTCCGCGCTGTTCTCCGCGCTGGTCCCCTGTGAAGTGGTTACGGTTACATTCACCTCGCCGGTGCCTGCCGGCGCTGTGGCTGTAATACTGGTGGCCGAATTCACTACGACGTTGGTGGCCGGCGTGCTGCCGAACATCACTGTCGCGCCCGTCGAGAAGTACGTTCCTGTAATGGAGACCGAGTTTCCGCCCACTTGTATGCCTTGGCTCGGGCTGAGTCCTGTCACCGTTACCGGCGAGACGTTCGTGAATAGATCGTTGGGGTTCGACGGGCTCACGCCGCCAGGTCCAAAGACCTGTACAGTAACCGTTCCATTCCCTGCCGGTGCAACTGCGGTGATCTTTGTCGATGAGTTGATGACAAAGCTGGTTGCTTCCACACCGCCGAATTCAACCGCGGTAGCGCCGGTGAAGTCGGTTCCGGTAATGACGACCGAAGTCCCGCCCGAATTCAAACCACTCGTCGGATTCAGGCCGGTTACGGAAGGAGTTGTAGCCGGTGCAAAACCAAGCGCCTCCGCTAACTCGATTCGCGCTGATTCATACGCGTAGGGATCAGGCGACCACAATCCTTCGCAAGCGTTGTAGTTAAGACCAGGGCCAGAGGAACCCTGCCCGGTCGGCCCGTAGGGCAATCCATTCGGAAGGTCGCCAAAGATTGAAGAGTTGATGGCCTCGGGGTAGGTGCAGTTGCCGCTATAGGCAGTCCCTACCGGCGTGACGCCATACTCGTACCAGCCACCATCTATGTTTTCCCAGTCGTAGCCCTCCCAATTCGCCATTTCCTCGGCGGCTATGGATGCGACCACCGCATTGGCCGCCGCTCTGCCAGCCTGCTTTCCATAGAGGTATAGATATTCATAATCCTCGTATCCACGGCGCCATTGCTCCAGTTCCCTGGTCGCTATCGGACCGCTGATACCGTTACATACGCTGTAGTTATTCGACGTGCAGGTGGTATTGACTGCCGGGTTCGCGGTCAGAACCGTCTCGCCCACGGGATTAGCCGTGTAATAGCAGCCCAATTCGTTCCCAGGGAAGATATAGGTGTCGCCCTGGTCATCGCCGTTGGCGACAAATGGGGACAGACTGTTGCACGAACTGGCCGATGCGGTTCCGTTGTACCCGCCCCAGAAGTTGCCAATCCATGACCATAATCCGCCCGGGGCCGGCGTAGCCGGACTCGGATCGCCGACGCTCGCAATCGTCTCATCCTGTCCGTACTTGTAAGCAGCCCAGTAGGTAACACGCCGGTAGACACCGCCAGAACCACCGCCGCCATTGTTATAGGTCCATCTTTCGATGGGCGCAGGGGCTGTCGAGAGCGCAGGAACACCCTCAGTAAGGTCCAGAGTGTACTGATATCCGGTACCGGCAATGATCGTCGGGTCCACGCCATACGACAAACCTGGCCCCGGCTGGCCGGTCATATAGATTCCCGGACTCGGAGACCAGGTGGTCACCCACGAGGTGCTGTAGCCCGGCGTCGCGAGGGCGGTGCCGGGGTAGGAAAGATTGAGGTGATCCGCGCATGCTGAAGCGGTGTAATACGGGGTGTCGCCATCCTCCATGCAGGCCGGTTCGTCCGTCGTAAGCACACGCATCGGCGCCGTCGACGCGGCCCATGTCGAGGACAATGAGCTATTGGACGCGTTGATGGCCTGCATCACCTGCGACATAATCTGATACATCAAGGGCTGATCGCCTAATTGATAGCTGTGATTGTTGTAGTTTTCGTCGAAGGTATAGCTCATCAAATCCGGAATTGCCCAGTTTTTAGAGGTGTGGTTAGTAGAAAAATGCTGGGAGGTCTGGGTCGCGTAGTTCTGCGTCAGTGCAACCAGCCCTGCGGGCATTAATGGAGCGTCTGCGCAGTTATACATGCACCAGCTATACCCAGCTCCATAAGTCCATGCGCCCGCACCGCCATTCGCGATCGGCCCGTCGAGGACCCGCATGGCCGTACCGTCCGAGAACAACCCGCCCGGCGTCAGAGACGGACCGAAATACGAATCGTACGTGGTCCAGGTAATCGAGCTTGTCGTACCGTTGGTCGTGAAGCTGGTCGGATTCGTTGACGGGTAGGCCCCACTGATCGAAGGCGCAAATGGGTCAAACTGGGTGTCGATGTCATAGTTGTGGGCCATGACCTGGTATTTCTGAAAGAGCGGAATATCCGACCCCGATATGCCCTCGCCTGAATCCAGGCTGCTCTCGTAAAGTGGCAGCCACACTTTCAGCATGTCGGCATAGCTAGCGTTGGTCGAGCCCGCGTCAAAGCCCGGCAGGTTGCCGTTCCACACCGTCAAATCCACGGGAATCGTTTCGGTTGAAATGCCAGTGCCGCTCACTGTGAGGGTACCCGTGTAGGCTCCCGCAGTTTGATTGGCGGGAATGGAAATATTCACCCACACTGCCTGGGTCGTCCCCTGTTGCACGTTGAAGGGCGTCGCAACAGCGGGATTCCCCGAGTCGTAAGGATCGTAAAACGGAATCAGAGGATCAGGTATGCTCCCTGTGGCCTGCACGCAACCAATCGAGGTAGCACCAGTACAACTGTAGGGAACATAACCCTCCAGATAACGAGTCACTTCGGAGGTTCCGGTATTGTCCGAGGTCACAGTTGCTCCAGGACCGGTCAGCGGGGTGATCGTCACCGAGACATCGCCCAGCGTAGTAGCCGCGGGCGCGGTGATAAAGAGTTGGAAAGAGACAGTCTCGCGCCCCGCCCCGGCGATGGAAATCACCGGCGTACCCGACGGGCACGACCAGTTGGTATTCAACTGCGTAACCGCCTGCGGATGCTGCGAATATCCCCAAGGGCTGTAAGTGCCGTCGTACAGCATGACGGGAATCGTGGGCTGGTTCGTCGTCGGGCTGTTGTTCAGCATCACCACGTCGCTGACAGTGGCCGCCCAGATGTTCGGTGTTGAGGCGGCCCAATTCTGGGCTGCGCATGCCTGACCGGCCGCCCGTTTGCTGCCTGAAACAAGCAGCATCAGCACCGCCAGCGTGACGAACATCGAAGTTCCAATCTTCGAAATTAGCTTTCTTCCCAGGTTCCAGCTCATGGTTTTTCCCCTTCTTGAATCAAGAATTGTTTCTCTAAATGAAAAGTTTCCGCAGGTTTCGATGCGATCCGCACATAGAGACCCCAAGCGTCCTCGGATACTAGGTAGCTCTCTTGAGAATTGTCAAGTATTATTTCGAGAAAATTTTCTCATTATGAATCGATCTTTGCAGATTTTCGTGCCGCAAGTGTCGCTATTGAAAGGACTTTTATGAGTATAAGATAAATAAAATCAATAGTTTAATATCAATCCATGCTACGCGGAAGACCCTGTGCAAATCAACAAGCTATGGTTCAAGCCTGTAACAATTTCTCAGGTACTTTAGTTTTTTTGACTGCACGAAAAATAGGTCATCTCTTCACCGTAGATAGAATTCGGCGGAAATTGTCAGCCTGAGCTTGAGAATCGATCGCCTATTTCAGTTGCGAAGGGTACGCGCTCAAATCCCTTCAATCCGGGCATGTTGATATTTGCGGAGAGCCCCGAAGCTCACCCCGGCTGCCAATGCAGCTACGATCAGCTTCCCGGCGTCGTGCTGCGATACTTTGCCGCCGTTTCAAAGCTGGCGCGTTGCGTCCTCTGCGGTGGAAGCCCGCGCAAAACCAGCTCCACGTCATCCACGATCATCCTTCCAATTTCATGCATAATCTCCGGCACATTGCCGGCTCGATGTGCCGACAAAATCGTGTTCTTGGTGCGGCGGGCCCGATGGTTCGGCGGAATCGGCTCTTCAGGAAAAACATCAATAGCTGCGCGAATGTGGCCCGACTCGCAGGCATCCAGCAGATCATCGAAGTTCACAATTCCCGCCCGGCTCACCAGCACCACCACCGATCCCCGCTGCATCAGGCTGAAGTATTTTTTGTTCAGCGAGCCGGCATTCTCAGTCGTAGGCGGTGCCAGGATAAACACGACGCGCGAGCGCCGGAACAATTCCTCCAGCCCCACGGGATGCAATTGCATGTTGCGCAAAATCTGTTCGTGAACCCACGGGTCGTGCGCCAGAATCTCTCCATGAAACGGCCGCAGCATGGGAATCAATTCCCTTCCCAGGTTGCCGCAGCCAATTACTCCCATCGTCTTTCCGCGCAACAGAAATGAATCCTCCGTGTCGTCAACGCCGTAGAGCGATTCCGTTCCCGCCCGCATCTTCGCGTCTCCATCCACCATTCCGCGAGCGCCGGCAATCGCCATTCCCAGCGCCATCTCCGAGACCGAAACTGCAAAGACTGGAGCAATGGCCGTGACGTAAATATTGCGCCGGAAGCACTCCGCGTAGTCGATATTAGGAAGAAAATTTCCTTCCACATTGACGATCAGCCGCAGATTCGGGGCGCGGTCCAGCCTCTCGCGAGGCATATCCGCCTGGCCCAGCAGCGCGACTGCATTGGGCAGATACCGGTCAATCTGCTCATCGGGCGCCCGGCTGCCGTCGTGCCAGATCACGCGGCCCAGCCCTTCCAGCCGTCGCTTGTCTTCGGCGCTGAAGACCACATTCGAATCACGCGGATAAGGATCAAGAACAATTACGTTATCAGTAGTGCTCATCTTTGTTTTTCGCCTCGCAAGTTCTTATCGCACAACTTAAGCTCGTTCCAAATATTCGCTTTGCGTCAGGGCACGACTTCAGTCGTGCCGTACAAGGTTGCAAGAACAACGGGCTTTAGCCCCTGAGGTTCTACCACCTGCTCCATTAAGCCATTAACGATGGCTAACACCAATTACCGGAACAGATACCAGAGTACATCCGTGAAGATAAACAGCACCAAAGCCGCGTTGCGGTAGTCGCCGATTCCCTCCCAGGGTTTGGTGAACTCCGCTGAGACATTGACCACAGCCCTCTTCAAATCCTCCGGCTCGCTGGTCATGTTGCTCACAATCACCGTGGCAACGGTGGCAACAACAAGCACCACCAGATCCCGGTGAAGGAAAGAGGTAAAAACTGGGAGCGAAAGTATGGGCAGCCGCAGGTGCAGCACCTGGTCAAGAAAAACCACCGCAGCCACGCAGAATCCGGCAATGATGCCTCCTATGGCTCCCTTGGTGTTGGCCTTCTTCCACAGCACTCCGGTAAGAATCACCGCCATCATCGGCGCGCAAAGGTAGTGGGAGATCAGTTGCAGGTAGTACCAGATCGTTACTGAAAGACCGACCAGCGGAGCGGCCAGCACGCCCAGCACCGCCATCAGCACCGTAACCCAGCGGCCGATCACCACCTGTTTACTCTCAGTGGTTTCAGGCTTGTATCGCAAAACAAAATCTCTCACCACCAGCGTGGCGCTGGCGTTGTAGCAGGCGCTCATCGATGACATCAAAATCGCGATCAGCCCGGCCAGCGCCAGTCCGCGCAAACCCACCGGCAAAAGCCCTTGCACCAGTTGCGGATATGCGTAGTCGTAGCGCGAAATCCCCGGATAAAGAACCCGCGCAATCACGCCGGGAAGAACCAGAATGAACGGAACCAGCAATTTGAGGAAGCCCGCAAAGATCGCTCCTCGCTGGCCGTCCTTTAAGCTCCGCGCCCCCAGCACGCGCTGTACATTGGTCTGGTCCATGCACCAATAGAACAATCCGGAAAAGAAATTGGCGATCAGGAACCCGGTAATCGGAAGCTCGTCCGTCAGCGGTTTCACCATCTGCAGCGAGGCCGCGGGCGCGTGCGTCACCAGTCCGTGCCAGCCTCCCACCGCATGCAGACCCAGCACCACCAGCAGCGCACTGCTCAGGATCAGCCACGTCCCCTGCACCATGTCCGCATAAACCACCGCACGCAAGCCGCCCTTCATCGTATAGAGAGCGGTAAACGCCGAAAGCAAAATCATCAACAGCAGCTGGTTCCACCCAAACAGCACATGGAACAGCAGCGAACCCGCCCATATATCGATTGCATTCTTGGTGAAAACATTGATGACCAGCAGATTGGCGGACAGGAAAGCGCGCAGCGGCCAGCCGTAGCGCCGCTCAATGAACTCCGGGATGGTATAGATCTTTTCCCGCAGATAAAGCGGCGCAAAGAGCATGGCCAGCATGATCAGATCCCAGCCGCTCACCCATTCATAGCCCCCGGCCACCATGCCGATGCGATAGCCGTCTCCGGCCATCCCCAGAACGTGTTCCGCTGAAATATTCGAAGCAAAAAGCGACATGCCGATGAACGGCCAGCTGAGGTCGCGCCCTGCCAGGAAGTACTCTTTCCCCGTACTGCTTTTATGGGAGGCCCGCGTCACCGCAAAAACAACCAGCCCCAGGCTTGCGAAAATAATGACGGTATCAATCCACGACAGCACGCTGTTTCACTCTTCCCTTCAGTCCGGCGGAGGCGATACCGAATTCCAACATAAGCAGAATTACGTTGTCAATGCTAAATTGAAAGCAAACGAAAGACAATGATATTGAATTTGTTCATATCATTTCATTACTTTTGCGTTTTTTCACAAAATACGCTATATTATTCTTTGAATTTCCAGAGACATGGTTTCGACACGGAACCAGGAAAGCATGCCCATGGGCGGTCAAAATCCAGTTCTTTCCCCGGTTCCGACCGGACGCCCCCATCTTGTCGCCGACCGCCGGCGCATGATCTCCGAGTTAGTAGCTTCCCGGGGAAGCTTGCGCGTGTCTGAGTTGAGCGACATTCTGGGAGTCTCTGAAGTCACCATCCGGAGCGATCTGGAACTGCTTGCGCATGAAGGGCTTCTGGTGCGCGATCACGGCGGCGCCATCGCCCGCACCCACACGTCTCTATCTGTCGCCTTCGATCAGCGCGCCCGGCTGATGCTTGAAGCCAAGCAGCGCATCGGCCAGGAAGCCGCCAGTCTTGTTCAGCCCGGCGACACCATCATGCTCGATTGTGGTTCGACACTGATGGAGATGGCCAAGCGTTTGTCGAATCTTGCTCCGCTGACGATAATTACCAACGGCCTCAATATCGCCATTCAAGTCGGTTCGCTTCCTGACGCTCATGTGGTGCTGGCCGGCGGCAGCCTGAGTCCTGAGACGATCGGCACAGTAGGTCCGCTTGCGGAGCGCGATCTGGGTGATCTGCTGGCCGACAAGTTCTTTCTTGGCACACATGCATTCGAGCTTGAAAACGGACTCTCTGACGTTTCAATCGAAGTGGCGCGCGTCAAGCGCACCATGATCTCGGCGGCAAAACAGGTCATCCTGCTGGCTGACTCCGGCAAATTCCCCTCCCGTGCGATGGCACGCGTCGCTCCGTTATCAGCCGTCCATTGCATCATCACAGATACAGGATTCCCCGAAGAGATCGCCCAGCAATTGACTGCACAGAACATTGAGGTGCGCAGAGTTTAACGGTTCCTCCTCGGAGCGAGCCGAGTTTCACGTGTTATCAAAATAAATGGAGATGAAATGGGATTAGGTAAAAGTGTCCGGTTAAAAAGATTATTCAGTCATCCTTCGGGGCGTCTTTGTTCCGTAGCCATCGATCACTTTCTCGGTTATCACCAGGATCTGTATATGCAAACAGGCCTGCGCGAGCTACCCAAAACCATTGCCGCCATTGTTGCCGGCAAGCCCGATTCCATCACCATGAACAAGGGAATCGCATTGGGCTGGTGGCCGCCTTACGCGGGAACCATTCCGCTCATTGTGCAGAGTCTCGCAGCCCGTCCCGACGACACAGCCGACGAAACGATTGCGGTTCCTGAGGATGCGGTGCGCCTCGGCGCGGACGCGTTTGCCACCTGCGCCTTCGTTCGCGGCGCCACTGAGGCGGCCCACGTCCGGCGCGTAGCCGATCTGGTTCGCCAGGCGGAGGTCTGGGACATGCCCGTGATTCTCCACGTCTATCCCAGAACCTTCAGCAACGGCAAAGTCGATATCAGTTTTACCCCCGAGGATATTTCCTGGGCGGTTCGCTGCGGCATTGAAGTGGGCGTGGACGTAATCAAGGTGCCCTATTGCGGTGACGTAGCCAGCTATAAGCAAATCATCGAGAACTGCCCGGTTCCGATGGTAGCGGCCGGAGGACCCAAAGCTGCAAACTTCCTCGCCAGTTTAACCATGGCAAAGGAAGTGGTTCAGAGCGGCGCCCGCGGCATGGTGGTTGGTCGCAACATTTGGGGATTCCCCGAGATCACCAAGGCGGTCAACGCCTTCAAGGCCGTCATTCACGACCAGGTCGACCCGGAAAAGGCCATGCAACTCGCCGGCCTCGGAGCCTGAAATGCCCAGGCCGGAATTCGACATTTTTGGCCTCGGAACCATAGCCGTCGACGATTGCGTGTACGTGGATTCGTACCCGCTTCCGGATCATAAGGTCAGAATCAACCGCGAGGGACGAAATGTGGGCGGCCAGATCGCCACGGCCCTCGCCGCTGCCAGCCGACTGGGCGCTCACTGCGCCTACGCGGCCGTCCTCGGCGACGATGAACTTTCCACCGCAGCCCTTGACGCTCTCCAAACCGCCGGGATTGATTGCCAGTTCATCCAGCGCACCCCCGGTGCGGGGCCGATTCACAGCATAATCATCCTCGACGAAAAAGCCGGCACGCGGAATATCTTTTACAGCGTAAGCCGTACCGCACCCGTTCCCACCAGCCAGATCGACCCGGCAACCGTTGCCAATACCCGTGTGCTTCTTGTTGACCAGTTCGGCCCCGACACGGCCATTCACGCCGCCCGGCTCGCGCGCGTGGCGGGTGCAGCGGTCGTCATGGATCTCGAGTGGCTCGACGCACCCCGTCTCGACGAGATGATGTCCCTCGCCGATCATCTCCTGGTTCCGCGCGACTTCGCTGTCGCTTACACACAATCGCAAACGCCTGCGCAGGCCGCCGAAGAGTTGCACCGCCGCAGCCAGCGCGCCTGCACCGCGGTCACCTGCGGCACGGATGGTTGCTATTACCTTCACGCCTCCGCGACTGTTCAACACTTGCCGGCTCCGCGTGTTGAAAGCCTTGAGACTACCGGATGCGGCGACGTTTTTCATGGCGCCTACGCCGCTGCTTTAGCCCGCGGCAACGACGCGCCCGATTGCTTGCGTTTTGCCTCAGCCGCGGCGGCGGCCTTTGCCACCCGTCCTAGTGGATGGCAGCATATGCCCACCACCGACGACGTGAATCGTCTGATGACAAAAACTTATTGAAGGAGATTTATATGAACACCGCAGAACTTGCAAACCATCTTGAAGAAGCCCTCCGCGAAATTCCGCTGCTCGATGCCCACACGCACCTTGACGCGGCACACCTTTCAGCGCGCGGTCTCGACGACATCCTCCTCTACCACATGGTCATCAGCGACCTCTACTCGGCGGGCTGCCCCAACGGCGCGCGCCTCGATGAGATGCCCTCCATCGAGGAGTCGCACTCCCGCCTCGAACAAGCCATTCCATACCTGCCCAGGATTCAGAACACCTCCTGCTTCTGGATGGTGCGCATCATCCTCAAGGACCTATATGGTTTCGCCGATCCGATTACAGCGGATAACTGGCGCAAGCTCGACGGCCTGATCCGTGAGCGTGCCGGAAAGTCGTGGGCCATCCAGACCCTCGACCGCGCGGGAATCCAGCGCACCTGCACTGAACTCTGGCGCGGCCGCGACGGCGCGAGCAATGATTTATTGCAGTACAGCCTGGAGTGGGCATTTTTTTCCCGCGGCCAGTGGGGTGAATTTGATACCGCGTTGTTTGAGCTGGAACGCACCTGGGCCGCCGAGACTCCGGAGCCGCCCATCTCCGTAACGTTCAGTGCACGTCCTCCTGTTCCCCGCCCCATCCGCACCCTCAAGGACGTGCACGACTGCCTCGATCATTACTGCGCCGTCACTCCCTACGACCGCATCCTCAACACCGCTCAGCATTTTTCCACCGACTTCGATTATCGCCAGGTAACCGATGCGGAAATGACGAAAGCCCTTGAGCGTCGCGCGCAGGCCGGCCCCGAGGAACGCGATATCTACGCCAACTACATCATCGAGCAATATCTGCAACGCCTTGAGCACAGCCATCCGGGATTTATGTTCCAGTTCTCGCTCGGTGCAGACCCGTTGCCCTACGAGACCGCCAGCCGCATTCGCCAGACCACCCTGCGCGAGTTAGGCGAGCTCATCGCACGCCATCCCAAGCTGAACTTCCAGTGCCACATCTCCAGCCTGCACGCCAACCAGACGCTCTGCACCTTCTGTCGCGAGTTGCCCAACTTTTCCCTGGCGGCCTACTGGTGGCACAATTTCTTCCCCATGTTCATGCGCCAGGTGATGGAAACTCGCCTCGACATGCTCCCGGTAAATAAGCAGATCGGCTATCTCTCCGATGCCTATTGCGCCGACTGGTGCTATGCCAAGGCAACAATGATTCGCAAACAGCTGGCAAATGTGCTGGCGCGAAAGATCGCGCAAGGTCAGTACGACGAAAAATTGGCGCTCGCAACCGCCCGCCAGATCTTCTATGAAACACCCCAAAGCCTGTGCGGCATGAGGCCGAAAGTCTTAGGTGCGAAAAAGTAAATCGCAAATAGATGTAAGATGGAAGGTCGGCAAAATTCGAGGTGATTCAGCACCCCGAGAAGTTGCCGGCTGTTGAGGACTGCTGAAGAAATGTCCGCCCAGACGCTAGGAAAAGCAGCGCTTTATTGAAGATTGCATGACCAGCGCTCGCGACGAACGCGCCGGAGGCGCAGAGTTTGTTAGCCCCGCGCTTCAGCGTGGGGAAAGTGGATCCCATAAATTCGTTACGGAGTCCCGTAGGGACGGCGCAATGACACAATTTTGCCGGACTCAATAACTGCGAAACGCCACACATCGAAGATCGGAAGCATCGAAATGACCTCTCGGGAACGTGTACTAGCATCCCTGAACCATCAACAGCCCGACCGGGTTCCGATTGACCTGTCGGGTTATCGCTCGTCGGGCATCTCCCCCATCGCCTATCCCAAGCTCAGAGCCGCACTCGGTCTTGTGCCGCGTACCGTCGACGTTTACGATGCCATCCAACAACTGGCCATCGTCCACGAAGATGTGCTCGACCGCCTGGGCGTGGATACGATTGAACTGGGCCGAGCCTTCTGCCACGAAGACAAATGGTGGGCCGATTGGACCCTGCTCGACGGATCGCCGTGCAGAATGCCGGCCTGGGCATTGCCTGAGCGAATGGGTCCCGACTGGGTCTTCCGCGGCCCGAGCGGAAGAATCATGGCGCGCATGCCTGAGGGATCGCTGGTTTTCGATCAGACCTACTGGCCCTTCCTCGAAGGCGTTGAAGATCTCTCCCAAATTGAAGCGTTCTATCCGGAGGCAATGTGGACCGGATTACCTACCCCGCCGGGACCATCCATCTCCGGTCCCGATGAACTCGCCCGCGGAGTTCGCGCTTTGCGCGCATCCACCAGCCGCGCCATCATCGGTGCATTTGGCGCCAACCTCTTTGAGATGGGGCAGTTTTTCTACCGCATGGACAACTTCCTCATGTTGTTGGCCGCCGAGCCGGAACGTGTGCATCGCTTCCTTGACGCACTGATGGAGATTCACATGCGCAACCTCGAAATCTTCCTCGGCGCGGTCGGTGACTCCATTGACGTCATTCTCTTCGGCGACGATCTGGGCGCGCAAAACAGCCCGCAAATTTCGCCGCGCATGTACCGCGAATTCTTCAAACCGCGCCACGCCATGCTGTGGGCACGCGCCAAGCAATTGTCCAACGCGAAAGTTATGCTTCACAGTTGTGGCGCCGTGCGCCCTTTGCTGCCCGACCTCATCGACGCCGGCCTCGACGTCATCAACCCCGTGCAGATCAGTTGCCGCGGAATGGAAGCCGAGGGCCTCAAGCGCGACTTCGGCCGCGACCTCGCTTTCTGGGGCGGCGGCTGCGACACGCAGAAGATTCTCCCCCAAGGCACGCCCGCCCAGGTCCGCGAACACGTCCTCCATCAGTGCGAAACGCTCGCCCCCGGCGGAGGCTTCGTCTTCCAGCAAGTCCACAACATCATGGCCAACGTGCCCGCTGAAAATCTCGTCGCCATGTACGACGCAGTGCATGAATACGATGCAAAGAAAGGGAATTAGTCCCGCGAATTCGTGATTTCCTAATCCCACCCACGAACCTGGGTGCCCTAGGTCCCTCGCTTTTGGGGACCTGGGAGACCACGAAACTACGCGGCAAAGGTGCTAGCTATGCCGGCAATCGTCTGGGGCGGTCTCGCATTAACCTTGGTAGCTGGCCTCTGCTCGGGCAACAGCATGCTGCCCATGAAGTTCGCCCACCGTTGGCAATGGGAAAACACCTGGCTGATCTTCAGCCTCTTTTCGCTCGTCATCATTCCCTGGACACTGGCCATCATGCTCGCCGGAAACCTGCGCGGCATTTACTGTTCGCTGCTTCCCGGCCAATTGCTTCTGCCGTTTATTCTTGGCGCTGCCTGGGGCGTTGCACAGGTATTATTCGGACTTTCCATTGCGCGGTTAGGCCAGGCGCTCGGCTTTGCCATCATTATCAGTCTGGGATCGCTGGGCGGTACGCTGGTTCCGCTCCTCTTCAAAAATCGCGCCGTCTTCGCCACCTCCAACGGCGCCCTCATCCTCTCCGGACTCGCCGTCATGCTTGCTGGCATCGTACTCTCAGCCCGCGCCGGGAGCCGCCGTGAGCAGGAAGCAAAAAAAGAGACCGGTAGCGGCTACGCTTTGGCGCTTGCACTCGCCGTACTCTGCGGCCTTCTCGCTCCGATGATCAACTACTCTTTCGTCTTCGGCCAGGAGATCGCAGCCCGCGCCGTCCAGTTAGGCATCTCGCCCATCCGCGCAGCCTATACCGTCTGGCCCGTCAGTCTCGCCGGAGGCCTGCTGCCCAACCTCGCCTATTGCTTCTATCTGCTCTCAAAGAAAAAAACCTGGGGCCTCTTTCTTGGGCCCTGGATGCCCGATGCCGGCTTCGCAGTCCTGATGGCCGTCCTCTGGATGGGCGCATTGGCAATCTATGGCGTCGCCTCTGTCTGCCTCGGCGCACTCGGCACCTCAGTCGGTTGGGGTCTCACCCAGATTTTGGCCATCATGTCTGCCAACATCGGCGGCCTGCTCGCCGGCGAATGGACAGCAGCGCCCGCCAGCGCCCGCCGCACGCTCTACGCCGGTCTTGCCCTGCTCACCGCCGCAACCGTTCTACTGGCCGCCGGAAATCGCTGAGTGCGCGGACTTTTTCACGCCCGGTCATGATTAATTACTCCGATTCAAACCGGATCAATTGCGCCCCGCAGCATCGATCGCATCGCCCCGCAATTCAAATCGCGGCTCAATGTAGTTCGGCTCAATCTGCACCGCTTGTGCAATCAGCTTGTGCCCCTCCTCAGGATCGCCGCTGAAACTCGCAATCAGCCCCTGCAAATAAGTAGCCCTGGCAACATAGAAAGGTTCTTTCCCTTCCTGCCTCGAATCGGCGACCGTCTTGAACTGTTTAGCCAGATTGGCAGCTTCCATGTGCCGTCCCAATTTTTCGAGTGAAAGCACGATGAAGAAATTGTCCGGGCTCCAGCTATCGCCGCCGCCTCCAGCCAGATGATCCACTCCGCCGATGCCCTCCTGGTAAGCCTGCTGTGCCTCCTGCTTCCTTCCAAGTGCATCGAGCGTGCGCCCAATGTAATATTCCAGGCGCGGCGCGGACTGGTGCTCTGTATCATCCAGTCCCAGATTAGCCGGCGGCTTCAGCGCCGACTGGAACAACTTGAGCGCCAGCTCATAGTTGCCCTTGTTATAAGCCTCCGACCCTCTGCCGTATTTGAGCTCGCGGTAATCGTCGCGTAACTGATCGGTGCCTTCGGCGTGAGAAAACGTGTGATGATCGACGATCTCCTGTGCAGCATCGAACCTGCCCTCAATCAGATCGACGGCCAGAACGCCTTCCACCAGGCGATCGTTGTTCGGCGTACGCTTGATTGCATCTTCAAGCAACGCCAGTTGCTCGTCGAATTTCCCAGCGCGCGCATAAGCCGTCGCCAGATCGTTTAGCGTATCCTCATCCTTCGGATTGATTTCAACCGCCTTTTTGAGTTGTGGAATCGCCTTCTCCAGTTGCCCGCCTTCCTCATAAGCCAACCCCAGCGAGCGCCGCGCGCCAAAATCCGCCGCATTCACCTGGTTGATTGCTTCCCATTCTTCGATCGCCTCCGCCTTTCGCCCGCGATAGTAGAGCAGGCACCCGAGATCGAATCGCGCCTGCGTATCCTTCGGATTTTCTTTCACCGCATCCGCCAACGGCGCCTCGCTCTCCGCTCGATAAGCAAACCGCTCCACCGTCCCAGCCGCCGCCCGCGCCTTTTTGCGATACTCCGCTGCCGCCTGCGCATCTCCAGCCTGCTTCACGGCGTAGGCCAGCGTGTAGAAGTAGAGTGGCGGCGTGCCCCACGTGTCTTTGTCGCGCGGCGGTTCCACCATCTTCAGCACCGCCGCAGCTTCCTTCCACCGGCCCAGCGAACTATAGAAAATCGAAACCTCCATCGCGCTCTCGGTCCGCTCTCCCATCAATTCGATCAGCTTGTCCCTGACCGCCTCGTCTCCGATCAAAAAATATTTCTCCGCCTGGGCAACGCGGTCCGCCGGATCAATCTCTTCCACCTGCGCCAGTTGCTCGAGCGCCGCATCTTTGTCTCCCTCATCCCGCTCCGTCAACGCCAGCAGCAGATGCGCACTGAGATCCTGCGCGTTCGCTTTGATCGCGCCAGTCAGATGCTCAGCCGCTGCCGCGAGGTCATGATGTTTAAAATTCAGCAGTCCAAGTTGGTACTCGCGCGCGCCATAGTATCCACTGCCCGGCCAGACAAAATAAAAATTATCTTCCGCCAACTTCTCTTCGCCCAGCTTCATCTCACTCGTAGCCAGGTAATACCAACTCGCGTCCGCATAGGGGTCGCGGTCCACAGCCAACTGAAACTCCGCCGCCGCCGCCTTAAAGTGTTCCTGGTTGAACTCCAGTATTCCCAGCAGTTGGTGAGCAGCGGAGTATCCCGGATCCTTCTCTAATGCAAGCTTCGCCAGCTTTGCTGCTTCGTTAGAATTCAGATCCTTCTGTTTGAATTCCGCCGCAATGACCAGTTGTTCCGCTGTCATTTTCTCCAGCGGAATCGGTGCGTCTTTGAGGCCTTTTGCAAAGGGCGTATCGTGGCCGCCCGGATTGCTATCGGGGCGCCGATAATCCAGCAGCACTGCGCCATTTGGGGCGGTGATCTCCACCTCCATCTCTTCCAATCCCGCCGAGTCCGCATGAATTCCCGCAACCGTCTTCTTCACCGGCGTTCCCGGAATCAAATCCACGGTCGTATTCAGCAACTCCCCGCTACTGGCCTTCACTCGCAACTTCGCGCCGAGAATCGGCCTCACCGGTGAAAGCGCCACATCCACAGAGGAATTCATTCCCGCCGCATCGGCATGCACGTCAAGATTCAGCGCCACATCGTTGCTCATCGTGGTCAGGCCGTCGATGCCCGCCACCGGAATCCACCACTCGCGCCACTGCTCCACCTGGTGCGGATAGACCCATTCATAGTGGCCGTCCCAAACCATGCGCCCGCTTTGCGCCTCCCAGTAAGGACCGGCCTTATCGGTATAGCCGTGCTCCACCTCCGAAGACCCCGGCCCAAACCCGAAGGTCCACATCTTCATTCCCTGCACAACTCTCCGATCCGCATAGCGGAAGACCCCATAGTCCTGATCGAACTGGTAAGCCCCGCCATAGTTGTCGTAGCTGTCGATGCCAAACACGCCCAGCATGCTCATATGGTTGTGCGCCCAGCTCAGATCCACTCCGTTATAGATAGGCCACGGCGAAACCACCCCCGTTGTGTGGCCCACCGTCTCCGTCATCGGATATAGAAAACGCGTCTTCGGAGTTACCGGAAACGCTGCATTCGTCCACAACATTTGCGGCTTCTCGCCGTCGTTGCCGTTGTAGCAGAAGGCTCTGATCTCCAGCGCATCCACGCCGGGATGCAGCGTCGCGGTGAAAGTCACATCCATTTGGTAAATCGGGTCCAGCTCTCCCAGCAAAACCGATACGCTCCCATCCTTATGCCTCAGCACCAGGTGCGACCAGTAAGGCTCCCCGTGCCAGGTCAGCGAGTGCTCATCGAATGGCCCGGTCAGCTCAATGCCCTCCTGCGGCCAATCAAACCGCGGATTGAAGTAGGTGGGCTTGATCACGTCGTTGTGATAAAAAGTCTCCCGCTCGTGCACCTTGTCGTAGAGCTCCATAAACCGCCCGCCCAGCTCCGGAATATAAGTCAGCTTGAAATATTCGCTCTCCACAAAGATGGCATGGTACTTCTCCGGCAACGGACCGCCTGTCTTGAACTCCCGCTTGAACGTCGTAAACGGATAGATTCCCTGCAAAGTCGAATCCGCGAACAGCGGCGGTTGCATAAATCTGCCCACTTGCTCATAGGTAGGTAGCGTGATCTCCCCCTCCGTCACCGTAATGGCATCGGGTTTCGAAGTTTTTCCGGCATCCTGCGCCAGGCAACTCAGCGGCGCGCCCAACGTAAGCATCATCGCAAAAATCAAAAATATCGATTTCATTCAGATCACCCTTATCAGTCCGTAAATTTTTTGCTGCGATGGCCGGATTCCATCCATCGGTCACAATTAAAAATACCAACTTCGCCCCCGCTTGCGATAATCTCAGCAGTCAACTTATCGAGCCCTGACGCCATGCCCATCGATCCAGCCGCCCTTCACACCATCGACCTCATCCGCAAAAAACGCGACGGCTGCGCGCTCGACGCCCGCGAAATCGCCTATCTGGTCGCCGGCGCATCCTCTGGCTCCATTCCTTCCGAACAGCTTGCCGCTTGGCTAATGGCCGCCTTTTTACGCGGCCTCTCGCTCGATGAAACCCGCGCGCTCACCCTGGCCATGCGCGACTCTGGCGAAAAATTCTCGCCTGCCCGTCTCCGCAAAGTGGCCGTAGATAAGCACTCCACCGGCGGCGTCGGCGACAAAACCAGTTTCCTGGTCGCTCCTATCGCCGCCGCCTGCGGCCTAACCGTGCCCATGATCAGCGGCCGCGCCCTCGGCCACACCGGCGGTACGCTTGATAAATTGGAATCCATCCCCGGCTACCGCACCTCGCTCTCCCTCGACGAATTTGAGGCAGTCCTCGCCCGTTGTGGCGCGTCCATCGTCGGCCAGACCCCGACGCTGGTCCCCGCCGATCGCGTTCTCTACGCCCTGCGCGACCGCACCGGCACAGTTGAAAGCCCAGGCCTCATCTGCGCCTCCATCCTCAGCAAGAAATTAGCCGAAGGCCTCGACGCCCTTGTCCTCGACGTAAAAACCGGCTCCGGCGCATTTCTCCGCAAGCGGGACGACGCCGAATACCTGGCCGCCCTGATGGTAGCCACCGCTGAAGCCGCCGGAACCCGCACCGTCGCCCTGCTGACCGATATGGACCAGCCCCTCGGCCGCGCCGCCGGAAATTGGATCGAGATCATGGAGTGCCTCGAACTACTGCGCGGCAACAGACCAACGGAGAGCGAAGACCTGCGCGAGCTTTCTCTCATCCTCGCCGGATGGATGATCCATCTGGCCGGTCAGTCAGCGACCCGTGAAGCCGGCTACGCCCGCGCCGAAGCGGTAATCAACGACGGCTCCGCGCTGCGCGTTTTCCTCTCCATGGTCGAGGCACAAGGCGGCAGAACTACCGTATTCAACAACCCAACCTTCCACAAGCCCGGAGCGACCCAGGTGCTCGAAGCCTGGGAATCCGGTTTCATCTCCGCAATGGATACCACCCAAATCGGCTGGGCCATCCAGCGCACAGGCGCAGGCCGTGAAAAGGCCGGCGAACCCGTCGATCCCCATGCCGGCATTCTCTTCCACGCCCGCCGCGGCGCTCGCGTCCAAAAAGGCCAGCCCATCGCCACCTTTTACGCCACCAACCCCGCGCTTCTCGCTGAGCCCATTGCCCTCTTGAAGAATGCGATCACATTCTCTGAAACTCCACCGCCGCAACTTCCATTAGTCAGCCAAATCTTCACACGCGAAAACGCTGAAGCTTACCTGCAAAATGTTGTAAGGTAGTTTTTTGAGGAATCAGCGATAAGGTAATAGGCCGGACTGAACGGGTTTTTTTATTCCCTATTCCCTGTTCCCTGCTTTACCGAGGACATCGCCTTGGATCGATTCACCGGAGTATTGGGGATACTGGCCGTGTTGCTGGCGGCCTATCTGGGTTCCACAGACCGCAAACGCATCCGCTGGCGCACCGTAGCCTGGGGACTCGGCCTGCAACTCCTCTTCGCCTTCATCGTGCTGCGTCTTTCCTACGGCGCGCAGGCGCTCCAGTGGGCCGGCGAAGTGGTCAAATCCATCCTCGCCTCCACCTACGCCGGCACCAAGGTACTTTTTGGCCCTCTCGGCATCCCCACCGGCTCTCTCGGCTCCATCTTCGCCTTCCAGGTGCTGCCCACCATCATCTTCATCTCCGCGCTTTTCGCAGTGCTCTATCACATCGGCCTGATGCAGATCGTCATCCGCTGCATGGCCTGGCTCATGCTCAAGACCATGCGCATCAGCGGCGCTGAAAGCATGAACGTAGCCGCCAGCATCTTCATGGGCCAGACCGAGGCTCCGTTAACCATCCGCCCGTTCCTCGCCAAAGCCACGCGCAGCGAACTCATGACCATCATGACCAGCGGCATGGCACACGTCTCCGGCGGCATCATGGCCATGTATATCGCCCAGGGCATAGCGCCCCAGCACCTTCTGGCCGCTGTCATCATGACCTCGCCCGGCACCATTCTCGTAGCCAAAATGATGGTCCCTGAAACCGGGGTCCCCGCCACCGAAGGCCGCGTCGTGATGCCCAAGGACGAGCTGCGCAAGGAAGAAAAAGAAAACCTCATCGGCGCCATTGCCCGCGGCACCATCGACGGTGGCAAGCTGGCCCTCAACGTCGCCATCATGCTCATCAGTTTTCTAGCCCTCGTCGCCCTGCTCGACGGCTTGCTCCTCTGGACGCACAACCTCAACTACATGCACTGGGTTCCCGGCTCGCTCGGCCAGATCCTTGGCTTCTTCTTCGCGCCGGTTGCCTGGCTGATCGGCGTTCCCTGGCACGATTGCGGCGCCATCGGCAACCTGTTAGGCACCCGCATGGCCCTCAACGAAGTCATCGCCTATATCGGGCTCGGCGCGCAAAAAGCCACGCTCGCCCCGCGCTCCTTCATCATCGCCACCTTCGCCCTCTGCGGCTTCGCCAACCTCGGCTCCATCGGCATGCAGATCGGCGGCATCGGCGCATTAGTCCCCGAGCGCCGCAACGACCTTGCCAGGTTGGGCGTTCGCGCCATGCTAGCCGGCACCATGGCCAACTTAATCAGCGCCTCCATAGCCGGAATGTTTCTGGGGTAAGCAATGATGAGCGGAGAAGAATTGTAATTTTCATCTCAGACCTGTCTCATTCCTGCTTTATACTTTTTTCACCAAGAAGGGGACAGTATGAGCAGAGCTTTGTGCGTTTCTGTTGTCCTATATCTGACCGTTTCTTTGGGTATTTCTCAACAAGTCGATAATCCTAAAGTGCCGAATCCCCCTACTACTGCAATCCCTGACGGGGAGGCCCACTTCACGGCAGAACAACTCGATAAATACTATTTGGTCTACAATAATCCAGATGTTCGTTATCTGCGAACGTTGTTTGATGAGTACCTGCGCGGCGAGTCAGGAAAAGAAGACGAGTTCAATCTACTCAAGGCTTGGAGTTCTGATTATTACAAAAGTAAGTTTATTGTGTTATCGCGAGATAGGAATCCCTTTGGAGGCACTTTGATCACTATTATTTTTCAGGACCGCCCCGATAAGATCTTCGTTTCATGGGTGTATTCAGAAGGAGCCGAAAAGGGATTGAAGCTGCGCGTATTGGACCCAAGCAAGTACAGTGACGAAGACGTCAAACAAACAAGGACCAGATACAGGATGTTTTTCGAAGACAAAGTTCACGCGATGTAATTCGCCGGGTGTCCCGGTCTCGATCTTGAGACCGGGGGGGGCAGCAGCCCCCTCACCGCGCCACCCCCACTCTCTTCATCCGATAGAAGATCGTCAGCGCCGTCACCGATCCGCACGTCAACAAGCTGGCCGCCATTCCCAAAATCAGCGAAAGATCCCGCTGATAAACCCCATGCACAACCCCAATCACCTGCAACACGCTGAACCCGCCAAACGTAATCAGCGAAATCCCCTCATCCGTCTTCTTCCGCCACACCGCAAGCACCTGCGGCACAAACAGCAGCGCATTGCACCCCAGCCCCAATCCAAACATCCAGGCGACAATCTCTTTCATCAAGCACCACCCCAGTTCCTGGTTCCTGGTCCCTAGCCCCTAGTCCCTCGCCCCCGTTCTCGCCCCGAATCTCATTGCCCCGCGCGCCTTTGCCCTGGCCGCTTCTTCTTCCCGGCTCCGCGGCGGCGCATTTGTCTCCAGCGAACTGAGAAGTCGCCTCGAGGCCGCTGCGACTTCATCCACCGCAGTTAGGAACACCGCTTCATTTGTCTTCGACGGCTTGTTGAAGCCGCTCACCTTCCTCACAAACTGGAGCGACGCCGCTCGAATTTCTTCCCCCGTCACCGGAGGATCGAAGTTGAAAAGCATCTTGATATTCCGGCACATCCCTGGCCTTCCTTTCCGAAGACCCGACAATTAACCTATATCCTCTCATTCCGCCGGAAAACGCGCCGTAGGCGCAGAGTTTGTTAGCCCCGCGCTTCACCGGGGCCCCCAAGAAACGGTCTTTGTTTCTTGGGGTGGAAGCGTGGGGAAAAGTTCCCCAAACTAATTACGAAGTCCCGTAGGGACGGCGCAAAAGCATTATTCATTCAGGCATCAAATTTGCCGGTTGCCCCGGTTCCCGCTTCTAAGGCCCGGGATAACTGGAAGCTAAGAGGCGGGAAGGTTGGAGTGATGAACTGTTTGCACAAAATTACCCACCGGCGGCGCATCATAAATAAGAGAAGTCCAACAAGGAAGGCCCGGCACGCTGCAATAACCTCAGGGCCCTCCAAAAAACGCCGTAACTCCTTTGCTGCCTAGAATCCGAAAATAACTCCAATCGAATGACTGGTTTTCAGCGAACCGCGCCCCGTAACGGCAATAAAACGCTTGACACACATGTGGTCGTACAGGGTCTCATTCCTGCGGCTTTACGCAATCAATTGCTTTGATTTGGTTGTCAATCGGCGCAAAACTGTTGATCTTTGGTATCCCGTTGTACTGATCGTCCTGCTGGTTGTACTTGGCGCAAACCTCGTCATTTTTGACTGGTTCGCGGGTAGTACCGGCATTAACGATGAACACACGTTGGCAGAACCGCACTTTATGTATTCCGGAAAAGTCGGAGTATTGCATATGCCCGTAGACCACCACTGTTTTGTTCCCCCCCAAGAATTCCTTAGCTTCCTGGGACGAAGCGGAAATAATCTTGCCACTCTTGTCATCACGGACTGGGATGGTAACTGTTACAGGCATGCGGTCAATGGGTTTGTCGGGGAATTCTTCCCCGGCTCCAATAAATATCATTTCCAGTTTCTCGAGATGTTTGTCGTTCATGCGAAGAATTTGCTTTTCATCCAACAGAATTGCTTTAGCCCGCGAGTGAACATCGCGCCCTTCAGATTTCCCAACATTCTTTACAGAGAAAGGTATGTTGAGTTGATTGTTAAACAATTCTTCGAGGTGGGGGAACCTAAATGTAAGAACAACAATCGCTCGTTCGGCCTCGATACCAGCTGCAGCTTGTTCAATTGTTGCGACTGTAGCCGCGTGGGAAATGCTTTCCTCCCTTTGTCCTTGAATCAAAGTTTCGCGGGAGATTTGGGTTGCTACACAAGCGGCGTAGGCGGCTTGTTCGGTAGCTTTCGTCGCCCTCGTCATTTGGCTCAATTGGCCAATATAGGTATGCCAGATTCCAATGTTCACAAGAATAGTAGCCAGTCCAATTCCAACGAGCCAATACTCCCCTTTCCGAATATCGTTTTGCAGTGTCTTGGAATTATCTGGATCATCATTGGAAGCATCCTCAGTGTTTGTGGTTGGTGGCTGTTGATTAGTGGGAAGTTGTCTCGGGGGTTGAGTAGGCGACTGGTCATTTGGTTGCCCTGTAACGTTTTGGCTGCGCTCTTCTTCTGGCATGGTTTTACTCTCCTAGGTTCCGGGCGAACACAATGAAAACTGCAACCCTACTGCGGGAGCGGTTTCGAGGCATCGCATGTACCAACATCCGCGAAAGCGTTGGCATGTGGTACAAACTCCTCTATCTCGCAATAGCTGTGGTGTGTGGCTGGGCCATCATAAGTTGCGTGGACATACACCACAAAAACGGAACTTCCGTCCAAAACCTCTTTGTATGCTGTGGTGAGGATATTCCCCCCACAGATGATCATTGGAATGTGCGGCCCCATGTTTATAGGCTTATGGGGAAGCGTACGGTCTCGAAAGATTTTGGGGTCAATCGGCGCGCTATTAATGTATGGATCACACCTGGCCTCGAAATTAGTTGCTTCAGTTTCGGAAGTATCTTGCATCCTGCCTACAAAGTCGATGCCCCTCTGTTGTTCAAGGACATTGACGATAAACCCGAGAAAAACGACCGTCGGTTGATGCTCTTTAACGAAGTGGCTATGATTCTGCCAAACCTGACACGCATTAATTCCCAAGGCTGGAATTCCAATAAACGCTACGACTGCGAGCAGGATTATTTCAAGTCTCTTCAATGCGCTAGAGTTGCGCCAGAGTTGACCAAGTGTCTTCTTCTGACTATTGGCCCTGCTGTCAGCGTTTTTGGGTTTATTTGCCTTTTTCTTTGCTTTGGCTACCGCGGGGCTACCAGACGACAGCACCTTTTCTCCCTGTTTTGGATCGTTGCCGGAAGTATCATTGTTCATGTCGGCCTTTACATTTTGATCTTCAACTATTAGGGGGAGGGATGAAACATGAATATCACGAGGGACCGAAAGCTGGCGAGAACTTTGAGCAATTAGCAAGGGCTGTTTTTCCGGGCCCCAAAGTTGCGGTTCCCAAAAAACAGCCCAAAGTGAAACCTAAGCGCCGCAAAACGACCGGCAGTGACAAGGGCTAGAACGGTTCCTCTCGCCCCGTCCCTACCGCGGGTGCCCCGGGATCCCGCTTCTGGGATCTGGCATACATAGAGGCTAGAAGCCGGGGGCATAAAGTTGACGCTTGCATAGAATTACCCACCGACGACGCATACTCACTAGTAGAGGTCAGCAAGGACAGTCCGGCACGCAGCCGCAAGCTCACCCGCTCTCCAAAAGCGCCCGTAACTCATTTGTTATCTGTATTATTTGAATTAACTTCCTCAAAACAAATAGGTTGCAGTAGAACCATCGCTCTATCTCCCTGAAAAAAGGGAATTTCCCACAAAGCACCCGGGTGGGGAGTGGGGGGGAGGAAGCTCCATCTCGTCAAGTCGAGCAACACCTTTGTTATCCTTGTCACCGTGGAGTACTCGCGCTTCATCTACCCGCCGTACGATGCGCCCCTCGTGGAAGCGTATGGCAACCGTTTCGAATCCGTCTTCGTAATCCTTCATCCTTTCGTCCGCGTCCCTGATCAACTAGCTTGGAAGACGACAAAACAATATCCCACCGATGAGCAGATTCTGTCTCTCGGAGAAAAATCTCCCTGGGCCCACGTTGCAGCTAAAACAGGTCTGCACGACTGCGCCAAACTGAACCAGGCCCTCCTCACCTCCATCGGAGCAATCAAAAAGGAATTTTGCGACTATCCGGCCCGCGATATATTGAAGAACTTTTTGGAATCAGAATCTGTTTGGATGCCCAATGAGGGCCAGTTCGAGACCTTGCTACAGTTAGATTTTCTCGATGCATTCGAAGCAGCCGACCAGCAGGAACTGATCTTTGTGCCAGAGTTTCCGGATGTCCATCTCATCCGCCAACTCAATCTGCCAAAGCTCAGGACCCGCGAAGATTCATTCCCTTCCTGTGGCACACTGACGGACCGCGATGCATCCTTCCTCTTCACCGTCGACTGGGATAGTTTCTTCACCCTCTTCTATGGCCCCCGTGAATTTATCTCCGAAGTGGTCCGCAAGCAAAATCTGGATGGCTTTTTCGCCACCCCGACCACCGAGCACAACTGGTTCAACTATTCCCTCGGATGCTGTGTCGTCACGCTTGCCCCCGACGGCTGGCCGTCTGCTTGAAAATTCGTTCGCTCAGCATAAACT